>JABAOH010084179.1_pt3 | contig 36097 bp, 25 predicted proteins | sample 7062181 | NCBI WGS metagenome assembly JABAOH01 (sample SAMN14538630, study PRJNA623070) | marine sediment metagenome | biome: marine biome [ENVO:00000428]; feature: marine pelagic biome [ENVO:01000023]; material: deep marine sediment [ENVO:00002113]; isolation source: pool of 5 deep marine... | reverse complement strand
TTTTCGACACCAACAGGGGAGAGGTGTTCGGGGAAGAGAACTTGATTTTCCACTACGATGAACCTTGGAGCTTTGCCGAGTTCGTTGTCTTTACCGGAGGGACGGGTCACTACGAAGGCGCCACGGGGTGGATGGGCACGCTCAGTTCCTTTGAATACCCCCAAGGGACCAGTCTGGTTGAAACGGGGTTCTATTGGGGCGTGATCTGTACGCCTAAAGAGTAGCGGGTCGCCGCCGGCCGGCCGGTGTTCAAGGACGCGATCCTGGCGGAGGACGGGCGCTAGCGGCGGTCCAGTTTCTCGAAGAGCAACGCGCCGGTCAGGACGCCACCCAGCGTGGAAACAAGTGAGGTCGCGAGCGGTATCAGCGTGACGTCGGAGGGCACGAACCCCAGCCCGATCCAGTTGGCGCTCTGCAGGCTCTTCATGATCCACCAGGCCGCCGCAGCGATTACCGCCGTCCGGGCACCGCGTCCGTAGCGTTTCGAGATCGCCACGTAGAGCCAAAGAACCCAGACGCCCATCCCGATGTCGATTGCGAAGAACCAGGCGCCGCTCCGTTTGGGGTAGTCCGGAAGGTCCTCGAGCGTCTCGAGCAGCCCACCCGCGAAGAAGGTCAGCGTGAGCATCGTGAGCAGGAAGTAGACGACGCCGGCGACGAGACCGCTGAGGATCAGCCCGGCCCATGTCCTACCCGTCATGGGGCCAGTATACGCACGAGCCGTGGAACAAAAAAAAGGACACTCACCGTTACCGGTGAGTGTCCTAGCGAAGCTCACAGCAGCTTCATGATGCGGTCCGCCAGGCCCTTCTCGCCCAGGACCACGTTCAGGTTGGCCTTGTCGGCCACCTTCTCCAGGACCTCCAGCTCACGCAGCCGCATCAGCGCCGGGTTCGACTCGAAGATGCGCGCCGTGTTGGCCTGCGAGCGCATGGCCGCCGTCTCCTCGCGACGCGTGATCAGGTCGGCCTCGGCGGCCTTCTTGGCCTCCGTCACCCGGTTCAGGATCGCCTTCATGTCGCCCGGCAGGATCACGTCGCGGATACCGAACGACACGATCTCCAGACCGAACGCCTGCGCACGCCGGCGGATCAGGCCGGCCAGCTCGTCCGCCACGCGCTCCTTGTCCGACAGGAACGCGTCGAGCTCGGCCGCACCGATCACCGTACGCAGCGCCAGCTGCGACTCGCGGTACAGCGCCTGCGCGTAGTCCTCGACCTGCGTCAGGGCCTGAACGGCGTCGACGACACGGAACGCCACGACCGCGTTCAGCCGCAGCGTCACCTTGTCCGCCGTCATCAGCTCCTGACCCGAGACGTCGAGCACCTGCTCGCGCAGGTCGACCGTCCGCGTCTCGAAGCGCGCCAGACCACGCCAGTAGGCGTAACGACCCGGACGCAGGATCTCCGCCTGCCGGCCGTCGACCTTCAGCAGGGCGACCTGGTTCTGCTCGACCTGCACCTCGTCCAGCAGACGCTCCGCCGTGTTGTGGGCCAGGATCACCGGCAGGTCGGCGCGTGCGAGACGACCCTCGCGCGCGTCCAGGATCTCGACCTTCACCTCGTGGAACACCGTCCACAGGGCGTACAGACCCGCGTCGTAGACGCCCTCGAAGCGGCCGTCCACCCAGACCAGGCCACGCTGGTGGTCCTTCAGGTCCAGGACCTCGATCTCGCCGGCCAGCTGGCCCGAACGCACGATCACGTCCAGGTCCTGCGTCAGCAGCCAGACGTCGCGCACCGACACGACCTCGACGCGCACGCGGAACAGCGGGTCGAACATCCAGTGACGACCCGGACGGAGCACCTGCTCGAACTCCTTGTCGCGGTACATCAGACCGCGCTCGTACTGACGAATCTTCACGTAACGCATCATTGGAATCACCTCCTGTTCCGATCCAATGATCGAAAAAAGCCTCCCGGGGGAGACGAGGACGGTCCGCCACGGACGTCGGCGCGGGGCGCACTTGAGACCGGGCCTGATCGGCCGTCCGGCGTCACGCGGGCGACTCGCCCCGCGGTGGCGAGTCACGCGCGCTCGGCAGGCGCGGCCTTTCGGCCCGGTCGATATCCGTACGCCTCAGGGCGCCTTCATCCGCTGTCGTTGCTTCGCCCTTGCGAGCGAATCACGACCGGTTTTCCATCGACGTCTCCCCCGTTCGGCAGAAACGTAGCCTTCCCAAGGCGACTAGGCGGGATTCGAACCCGCGACCCACGGGTTATCAGCCCGTTGCTCTACCCAACTGAGCTACTGCCGATCCACCCTGTTCGATCCCGTACACGGAATGCATGCCACCGATCACAGCGTGAGGCGCAGGCACCGCCGGTCCGGGTGAATCAGAAAACAAAAAAGCCTTCCGAGGTGCGACCCCGGAAGGCTTTCGCGTTGACGCGATGAAGCTATTCCTAGGGGGCGCAGGCCTCCTGGGCGGGGCAATCGACTCCTGACGGTCGATGGCTTCTTGCGTTCAACGTGTACATCGCACTTCCCTCGTGCAAAGAGTAACGCAGGATTGTAGCGTTTGATTTCATCGCGTCAACACTTTGTGAAATTTTTTTGGAAACCTTTTGTTACTTACCGGCGTACTACTTGTTGNNTGATTGGGAAGATGCTGAAACGACATCAAGTGATGAACTCGGAGTGGCTCCAGTAGTCGGGTCTTTTTCTTTCCCCCACGGACTAGGAAACCCGGCAGAGCCGGGTTTTTTTATGCCTGGCGCCGGAGCTCACTCTCGAGAGAGTCGGGGCCGTGGCGTAACAGGAGCGTCCGTGGTTTGCACCCACGGGGTCCGGGTTCGAATCCCGGCGGTTCCACCAGCGGAGCGGTAGACCCGTACGGCGCGGGGACGGATTGTAGATCCGTTGTCCTTAAGGACCCACCTGGTCCCATTCCAGGACGCTCCACCACACAGAGCCGTGGTGTAACGGCAACATGCCGGCTTGTCGCGTCGGTGATGCGGGTTCGATTCCCGTCGGTTCTGCCATTGGATGAGGAGAAGAAGATCTGAACAACGAGAATCACGGAAGGTGGCGCCGACTGGGCGGCAACCGGTTTCGAAAGCCGGGCCATGTCGATGGGCATGAGGGTTCGAGTCCTTCACCTTCCTCCACAAGCGGATGTGGTGTTAACGACAGCATGGGGGTCTACCAAACCCACGGTGCGAGTTTGACTCTCGCCATCCGCTCCAGTTCTTTGACAATTCGGAAGTTTGTCTTGTTGCCCGGTCGTTCAATGAGCAGGACGCGTGGCTCTGAACCACGAGATCGGGGTTCGAATCCTCGCCGGGTGACCATTGACCGCGAGCCGAGCGGCGTCGCCGGGCTGCAAACCCGGTGCTGCGGGTGCGAGTCCCGCCGCGGTCTCCATGGAGCTCTGGCGTAGGTAGTCCGCGCGCCGGTCTGAAAAGCCGGAGGAGTTGGTGCGATCCCAACGGGCTCCGCCAATGTTCCGAGGAGGAGCTGGGGTGGTTTCAGCGCGGGTCTCATAAGCCCGATACGTGGGTTCGACTCCCACCCTCGGTACCAAGATTCGATGCTCAGAAGCTCAATGGCGAGCAGCCGGCTGTTAACCGGAAGGCAGTGGGTTCGACTCCCACCTGGGCAGCCAAGCTGCCCAGCTGCGAGCCGGTGTCTCACACTTCGTGTTCGACGGCGATTCCCACCTGAGCAGCCAATGCCGGGGAAGCTCATTGGATGAGCCGTCGGCTGATAACCGACAGGCAGTGAGTTCGACTCTCACCCTCGGTACCATGGGGTGTTCTTCTAATGGCAGGAAGCCGGGTTCTCACCCCGAAAGCGCCGGTTCGGTTCCGATCTGGCCAGCTGTGCTGTCCAGCTCGGAACCGGTGTCTCGCGCATACGCGCTCGACGGCGATTCCGGCACACCCTTCCATTCTCGAGATCTAGCTTAACGGCGAGAGCACGTGCTTCGGACGCACGGGGGTCTCGGTTCGACTCCGAGGGTCTCGACCAAATATCAAGCCGGGTTCGTCTAATAGGAAGGCCCCAGTCTTACAAACTGGAGACGGCGGTGCGATTCCGTCACCCGGTACCACATGGGCCAGTGACCCGAGTGGCAAAGGGAGCAGATTCTTAATCTGCCGCGGGGAAACCCGCTTCGTGGGTTCGAGTCCCACCTGGCTCTCCAATCAGCTCCGGAAGCATTGCGAGCGATGCGGCTGTTTCGTAATCAGCGGAGCCGGGTGCAATTCCTGGCCGGAGCTCCAGACAACCCTGAATCATGGTGAACGTAGCCGAGTGGCTCAGGCGGCGGGTCGTGGCCCCGTCTACGTCGGTTCGATTCCGACCGTTCACCCCACAAGCTCCCGTGGTGAAACGGAATGATCACGCCGGGTTACGACCCCGGAGGTGCAAGTTCGATTCTTGCCGGGAGTTCCATCCATCGCGCGGTCTGGGACCAGGCGGGTCTCCAAAACCTGCCGTGCCGAGTTCGGCTCCGTCCGGCCAGCTACGCTGTCCAGACGGATCCGGTGTCTCGCACTCTCGTGCTCGACGGCGATTCTTGGGCGCGGTGCCAGCTACGCGACTACGCGCTCTTTTCTCGCACGACCAGATCGACGTCACAGTCGAGAACGTGGAGCAACTCCAGAAGCCTATCGACCGACTTGCGGTAGTTCGTCTGGTCGAGCAGTCGATAGAACTGCGCTGCCGAAGTGCCCAGGCGCCGAATGATCTCTCGCTTGCTCAGGTCGCTCTTCTCCACGCGCCGTTGAGCTTCGAGCGTCAACTTGTACAGAAGGAGCTCTCGCAGGTAGGTCGGATCCTGGTTGTACTCCAGGACTTGCTCGATGTGGACGGAATCTTCGACGCCCGATTCGAGGACGTAGGTGAAAGCCTCTTTGGCAAGCTCTTTGTCCACATAGACTCGCTCGATCTTGTCGTGTCTCCGTGGCGGTTTCTCGAGTTTGGCGAACGGGTAGGGGAGCACTCCGGTCGAGGTCTTGACCTCGAACGCTTTCTTTCGATTGTTCTGGACAACGCTCCGGATCTTCATAACGAGCCCTCTCTTCTCGCCTGATCCTTGTCACTAAACGTTACCTTCTGAGGTAACGTTTGTAAATTTACGAATCATGATCCCGCTGAAGGGACCAGACAACGATGCGACGGGCTATACTGCGCCGCCCAAAACGAGTTTCCGGAGCGTAACGTGATCCTGCAAAGCTTCCCGCCGATGGGCGTCTACGAGACGCTGTTCAAGTTCGCCGACGCGACCGACAGCTACATGGGAGAGCCGGGCACCCACCCGTGGGCGCAGGGGTTCCCGCTGACGACGCAGCTACCCGGCGGGCCGCCGATTCCCAGGACGATCACGTTCACGGCGGACGACATGAAGTACCCGAAGGCCACGGGCAACGTCGAGCTGTGCCGCGCGCTGGCCGCCTACTTCAACGAGTTCTACGACGCCGGGATCGACGAGGAGCACGTCGCGGTGTTCGCCGGCGGGCGGCCCGGGATCTTCGCCACGCTGGCGTTCCTGCAGCCGGACACCAAGGTCGTCGTCGAGGAGACCGAGTACACGCCGTACTACGACATCCTCGAGCGGCTCCGCCGCGATTACTCGCTGATCCCGAGCAACGAGACCAACCGATTCCGGCCGTCGGAGGCCGACTACGAGACGGCACTCGGCTCCGCGGCGAGCGTCATGCTGGTGAAGAGCAATCCCTGCAACCCGACCGGCGTGGCGACGCGGGGCGACGAGCTGAAACGGCTCGTCGAACAGGTGACCCGACCCGGCCGCGCGGCGTTGATCGACGAAGCCTACGAGTTCTACTGCGACCCGCAGCCCGAGAGCGCGCTGCGCCACATCGACGACATCGACGCCACCGACATCTTCGTCGTCGGCGCGGCGACCAAGGGCCTGCAGGTGCCCGGCGCGCGCGTGGGCTGGGTTGTCGCGGCCAAGAAGCACATCGAGATCTTCCGCAACTACTCCTCGTTCGGGATGGGTGGCGTGTCGCGAGCGTCCCAGTTGCTGGTCACCGAGCTACTCGAGCTCGAGCGGGCCCGTCACGCGCGTGAGGCGGTTCGGTCGTTCTACTCGGATCAGCGCCAGCGATACGGTCATGCGCTGGCCGAGCTGGGCTTCGAGCTGCACACCGGGGACGGCGGCTTCTACCACTGGGGCCGGCTTCCCGGGGAACTCACGGCCGATCAGTTCAACCGGCGGCTGTTCGAGCACAACGCCGGCATCTTGCCCGGCCCGTTGTGCGACATGAAAAGAAGAAAGGGGGCCGACGGCCCCCTCTCACGGTACATCCGGTTTTCCTTCGGACCGCTGGACGCCGAGAGTTTCGACGCGAACGTCGCGATCCTGAAGCAGTGCCTGTAGCCGGCTGGATCAGCCCTCGACAGGCTCGATCTTGGTCGCGGCGATCCACTGCTTGCCGTCCTCCTCGGACAGCATGCCCGTCACCTTGACCACCGGGGTCTTCATGCAGACGTCGCCGAACTCCTCGTTCGCCTTGGCGGAGAGGTAGTAGTGCATCGGCTCTTCGTCGCCCTTGACGACGAGAACGTTCTGACACTTGGCGAGATCTTCGCCGAGCTTGCACTTGGCGCACAGCACCGTGCCCTCGAGCGTGACTTCTTTGCCCTCGCCGGCGACCGCCACTCCGGTCACGAGAAAGGCGAGGATCAACATTCCAGCAAGCTGTTTCATTCCTGTTCCTCCGGGTTAATCGGCCTCGCAACACTCTAGCTTGCCGGACCCGAACGCGAAAGTCGATCCCCGGAGGCCCGCGTAAAAAGCGCGTCAATCGGCCGAAATCAGGGGGCCGGGAAACCGAGCCGGAGTTGCAACTTTTTTACCACGGGGTCCAATCCGAAGGCCCCGAAGGGACCGTTTCAACGTATATTTGGAGAAGAAACGTAGAGCGGTCTCAAGGGGAAGGGGAGAGTTCGATGGACGAGATCCGCGGCGATCGGCCGCAGGAAGACCACAGCCAGACCTACGACGAGTGGAAACTACGCTACGAGAAAGGCCTCGAAAACCCGCGGGAGCTGTTCCAGCAGGTGTCCCGCATCGCCCAGTACATGTCCTACGACCTGATCGACAAGCTGCAGTACTGGGAAAAGGAAACCCTCAAGCAACCCGACGAGGAGATCGAGCGGCGCATCAAGCACCTGACGAGTTGCCTGAGCCAGCTGCAGAGTGCCTACGTCCAGTTCTCCGAGGTCGATCTCTGAGTCTGCGCTTCCGGTAGACGGGCTGCTCACGCGGTTGTTCATCTTCCAGCATGACTGCGGGCACGGGGCGTTCCTCACCTCGCGTCGGGCCGACAACATCGGAAGCATCATCGGTGCGGCACGCTGACGCCTGAAACTTCCACGATTCGGGACGGGATCGTCCTTCCAGGTATGCGTCGGCGCTGTTCCCCCGCGCGTTTGACCTTTGGTTCGGTTCCGAGTATCACAAGAGCACCATGAAAGCCTGGATCCGCCGTCCTGTCGCAATCATCTTTTTGGTTCTCGCCGCGCCGGCCGCGCCCGTCCGTGCGGAGCCCGAGCGTTGCCCCGAGGCCCCGGCGGAACCGCTGATCGTGGGCGAAACGCTACGGCTGGGCGAGCGTGCCTACCGCGCGGTCCTCGAGGCGCATCAACCGGAGGGTGCCGCCGACTGGAACACGCTCGAGGTCCGGCTCGACCTGGTGGTGCGCTCCTACGACCCCACGACCGGGAAGCTGGGGCCCAGTACGCAGCCGTTGACCGTTCGCGGTAACTGGAGCTGGACCGACGGCGTCCTCGACCCGGTGACAGGGGAGCTGAGCGAGCGGGTCTCGACCGGCGGCACGGCGCTCGGTCTGAACGTGACGGTCTTGCGCCCGGTACTCTCCGACTACACCGCCANNGCTCGATTCGGCGTCGGTATGCGACACCATCGAGCTGCGGTTCAGCATCACGGCCACGGATATCGAAGACTCGGTCATGCCTGCGGGCCAGAATCCCGCGATCCGCTCCCCCAGCGACAACCACCACATGGTCCTGTTGAGCAACGTCGACCTCCGGCCGAGCGATTCGACAAGTGATATCTGGGGCTACAACAACGGCACCACGTTCCTCGCCATCCAGGGCAGCCTGAACGGCACGCTCTTCGTCGATGTCACCGACCCGTACAGCCCGGTCGAGGTCGGCTACATCGATGGACCCTACTCCGACTGGCGCGACATCAAGACCTACCAGCACTACGCCTACATCGTCACCGAGGGCGCCGGGCCGCTGGCCGGCATGCAGATCGTCGATCTGAGCGACCCGTTCAACCCGACGCTGGTCAACACCTATTCCACGAACTTCACGACGACCCACAACATCTGGATCGATGCAGACCGCGGGCACGCCTGGCTCGTCGGAACCGACAACGGGACGCGCATCCTGGATCTGGCGGATCCGGAGAATCCAGTCGAGATCGGCAGCTGGGTGATCCGCTATGTTCACGACATCTACGTCAAGAACGAGATCGCCTACTTCGCCGAGATCGCCAACGGCATCCACGAGATCGTCGACGCCACGAACCCGGCAAGCTTGCAGATCCTCTCGACCTGGGCCACGCCGACGGGCGCGACGCACAATTCCTGGCCGAACTCCGACTTCACGCTCTTGGTGACGACGGACGAGGACAGCCCGGGCGGCCACGTCACCGTCTACGACATCACCGACAAAACGTCCACACCGCCCAAGCTGGCCGAGTACGAGCCCGACCCGTCCGCCGTCGTTCACAACGTCTTCTTCGACGACGTGCCGGGCGCGGATCGAGCGGTCATGTCGCACTACGGTCTCGGGGTGCGCTACATCGACCTGCAGCGGCCGAGCGTGCCGGTCGAAATGGGCGCTTATGACACGCGGCCTTCGGGGGACAGCGGATACGCCGGGTGCTGGGGTGTCTACCCCTACGACCCCCGGGGTTACATCTACGCCACGGATATTCAGTCGGGGCTGTTCGTCCTCGAGCTGCTGACGACCGGCGGCCCGTTCACCGGCAAGGTGCGCGACGCCTCCACCGGGGCCGGCATCGCGGGAGCGACCGTGTTGCCGCTCGGGGGCTCGGCGTTGATCACGGCGAACGCCCAGGGCGAGTTCGGTTACTACGCCGACCCCGGGGAGATGGTGGCTCGCTTCTCGGCGCCGGGTTACCAGAGCAACATCGTCGCCGCGGGTGAGATCCTGCTGGGGACCGGAGTCGACATCGAAGTGGACCTGTTGCCGCTGCCCACGACGGCGGTCACGGGCACGGTCGTGCGCGCCGCCGACCAGGCCCCCGTCCAGGGGGCGGTCGTGACGGTGATCGAGACCGGGCAGAACGCGTCGACCGACGCGGCAGGGTCGTTCACGATCGGCAACGTCGCGATCGGCCAGCGTCTCGTCTCGGTCGACCGCATGGGTTACTCCGGCGACCAGGCCACCGTCCTGTTGAAGGACGGTGTCGTGGAGGTCGTCGACTTCCAGTTGCTCGAGCCGGCCCTCGTCGACAACCTGGAGATCAACTCCGGTTGGACCCTGGACCCGGCGTCCACCGCGAGCACCGGGAACTGGGTTCGTCAGGATCCGATCGGCACCGCCGCCGGCTCGATCCAGCCGGAGAACGACCACACCCCCGCGCCGGGAATCTACGCCTTCTTCACCGGCCAGGGTCCCAACGACGAGCGCGCCGATCCCGAGATGGCGGACGTGGACGGCGGCACCACCGCGCTGCTCAGCCCGATCCTCGATCTCTCGGCCCTGGGCAACCCGACGCTCACGTACCACCGCTGGTTCTCGACGAACGTCGGTTTGATGGACGGCGGGACGATGCGGGTCGAGCTGTCCGACGACGGCGGATCGTCGTGGACGACGGTCGAGCTGCTCAACACGGACGCCAATTCCTGGACGCCGGTCTCGTTCGCCCTGGCGGACTACGTCACGCTCAACGACCAGTTCCAGGCGCGCTTCGCCTGCGAGGCGATCCCCGAGATGGACCAGCAGCGGCTGCTCGAGTGCGCCATCGACGACATCGAGATCACGCAGGAGTGCCGCGCGCGCGTCGTTCCCGGCGGGATCGATTCGGACTACGACGGTTGGCTCGATCCGTGCGACCCCTGCCCGTTCGATCCCGTGGACGACATCGACGGCGACGGGCTCTGCGCCGACGCGGACAACTGCGCCGTTCGACGCCAACCCGGACCAGGCCGACGGCGACGGCGACGGCATCGGCGACGTCGGCGACAACTGCTCCGGGACGGCCAACCCGGACCAGATCGACCTCGACCTGGACGGCCAGGGCGACGCCTGCGATCTCGACCGCGACGGCGACGGTATCGAGAACGCGCTCGACAACGACAACGACAACGACACGGTCCCCGACGCCATCGACATCTGCCCTGACGTTCCCGACCTCGCACAAGACGACTTCGATGCCGACCAGCAGGGGGATGCCTGCGATGCCGACGACGGTTTGGTCCACGGCGTGCGCATGAGCGGCGACCGGATCACCTGGCAAGCCGAGTCCGGCGCGACGAGCTACAACCTCTACCGCGCCGAGCTGGGAGGGTCGTCGTTACTCATCCAGTACGGCGACTGCCGGGCCGCGGGACTCGCGACGACCTCGTACGTCGACAGCCAGCTGCCCGAGATGGGAAGCGCCCGCGCCTACCTCGTGACGGCGGTCGTGTCCGGGTCCGAACGTGGCTGGGGTCACGAGTCGGACGGCACGTCGCGCGTCCTGAACCAGCAGTGTCCGTGACGCGATGACCGCGCTGGTTCTAGTGATGCTGGCCTGGGCCTTTAGTGGCGGAGCAGTCGACGAGCCGTCTTCACCGCAGGCACCCGTCGTCCAGAAGAACAACATCCGCTACCAGGTCGTCGCGCGCGGCGCGCGATTGAACCGCCGTGTGACGGGCGAGGTGACCGACTCCATCCGCGGCGTCCCCGCGAGCCCCGTCGACTCCCTGGTGTACGACGGAGTCGGCAGCACACCGATCGACGGCGCGATCGCGATCCTCGAGGTCGATCCGGTCAGGCAAAAGGGGCTGCTGCGCGCCCGCTGGACGGACCGCAACGGGTCGTGGGAGATGTTCCAGGACTACTTCAAGCACCCCGAGCATTCGTCCGGCGTGCGCATCGGTTCCTCGCGGGAGGAGACGGACACCCTGATCAACATCGCCATCGCCCAGAACGTCTACCTGCACGGCGACACCGGCGGCGGTACGCCGATCTTCCCGACGGTCTTCACCTACCTGGCCGCCTGGGGCTTCACCCACGTCACGCTGGACGGCGAGCCCTTCCTCAACAAGTACGGGCTACCCGGGCCGGAGCGCTGGGTCTCGCACCTGATGCTGACCGAGGGCGTCCGCAACGACGACGGCACCGTGCGAGCGCTCGGTGGCGAGATCTACGATCCGAAGCGGCACAAGGCCGTCGGCGCGGTCGACCCGCAGGACCTGGAGCTGCACGTCGAGTTCATGGACGAGCGCTTTCCCATGGTGATGGGCAACAACCCCGCGATGTTCGCCTTCCAGTACCACCTGGTGTTCGAGGACGTGGTCCTGCGGGTGACGGAGAGCCAGCAGCCGCTGAGTTTCGCGGAGGCGGATCGGGCGTTCGGAAAGGGATCCGACTGATCCGGAGCGCCCGCCTTCACGAAAAACGCTTTTCGCCGTATACGAGAAGACGATGCAACGCTACGCCATCGTGCTGGCCGTCCTCGCCACGATGCTGACCTGGCTGATCCCGGTCGGGTCGGGATCCGGCGACGATTTCGCCGGCCTGGCAGATCCCCCCGAAACCCGCGTAGAATCCCCGCGTATCCCAGGGTCCGAGCAGGGGAGTCTACGAGATGAAGCGTTCGACGATTCTGGCCGTGACGGTTGCGCTGGTGCTGGGCGGGACGATCCGCGCGGCCGAGGGGATGTGGGAACCCAAGCAGCTTCCGGAGCTTGCGAAGGAGTTGAAGGCCGCGGGGCTGGAGATCGACCCCGCGACGTTGACCGATCTCACGGATCATCCGATGAACGCGGTCATCGACCTCGCCGGTTGTAGCGCCTCGTTCGTTTCTCCGAAGGCGCTGGTCATCACGAACCACCACTGCTCCTGGGGCACGCTGCAGTACGCCTCGACGCCGGAGAACGACCTGCGCAAGGACGGTTTTTTGGCGAAAACGTGGGCCGACGAGGTCCCCGCAGCCCCCGGTAGCCGCGTCCGCGTGACGGTCGAGGTGACCGATGTCACCGACAAGGTTTCCGGTGCGCTGGAGGCATCGCTGAGCGGCGCCGAACGCTACGACCGCATCGAAGAGCGGCAGAAGAAACTCATCGCCGCCTGCGAAGAAGACGAGGGCCACCGCTGCCGCGTGCAGAGCTTCTACGGCGGCCTGCGTTACAACCTGGTCAAGCAGCTCGAGATCCGCGACGTCCGCCTCGTCTACGCGCCGCCGGGATCGATCGGCGACTACGGCGGCGACATCGACAACTGGATGTGGCCGCGGCACACGGGGGACTTCTCGTTCCTGCGCGCCTACGTCGGTCCGGACGGCAAGCCCGCGGACTACGCCGAGGAGAACGTCCCCTACGAGCCGGAACACTACCTGCGTGTATCTCCCGCCGGCGTCGATGCGGGCGACTACGTCATGGTCGTCGGTTACCCGGGGCGCACCAATCGCTACCGCCTGCCGGCCGAGGTCGAGAGCACCTTCGAATGGTCCTACCCCAGGTCGCGCGAGCAATTCGACCGGATGCTCGAGATCATCGCCGAGCAGTCGGCGGACCGGCCCGATGTCGAATTGAAGTACGCTTCGATGGTTTCGGGGATCAACAACGTCAACAAGAACCGCCAGGGGATGCTCGACGGCTACGCCGGGAGCGGCATGCTCGAGCGCAAGAACAAGACCATTGAAGCGCTGCGGGAATGGATCGGGTCCAGCGACGAGCGCAGGAAAGAGCACGCGTCGACGCTCGCGCGGTTGAACGAGCTGATCGCCGAGAGCCAGGCGACGAGGGAGCGCGACAGTGCGCTCGCCAACCTGGGCCGCTCGTCGATGCTCAGCACCGCGCGCCGGCTTTACCGCCTCAGCCGCGAACGCGAAAAAGACGACGCCGATCGCGAGCCGGGCTATCAGGAACGCGACATGGTGCCGTTCAAGCAACGGCTGCAGCGCATGGACCGTCGCTACCATCCCGACGTCGACAAGGCACTTTGGAGCTACTACCTCGAAGAGTACCGCAACCTTCCGGCCGACCAGCGAGTCGCGGAATTCGACGCTTTCGTTGGCCTGGACAAACCATCGAAGCTGCAGGGCCGCCTCGACAAGATGTACGAGAAGACGGAGCTCGACGACACGGAAACCCGCCTGGGCTGGATGGAAAAGGACCGCGCGGCGTTCGAGGCCAGCGACGACCCGTTCATCCGGCTCGCCGTGGCGATGTACGACGGCGATCGCGAGCGCGAGGCCGAGTCGGAAGCCGAGGCCGGCGAGTTCCAGGCCGCACGCTCGCGCTACATGGAAACGATGCTCGCGTTCCTGGGCAGCCAGGGGAAGGCGGTCTATCCGGACGCGAACAGCTCGCTGCGCGTCACCTACGGTAACGTCCGCGGCTACTCGCCGCGTGACGGGATGGTGTACACGCCGTTCACGAAACTCGAGGGCATCACGGAAAAGGACACCGGAGAAGAGCCGTTCGATTCGCCCAAGACGCAGCTCGAATTGATCGCCGCCCGCGACCACGGCGGTCTCGCCCTGGCCAGCCTGGGCTCGGTCCCGGTCAATTTCCTCAGCGACGTGGACACCACCGGGGGCAACTCGGGCTCACCGACCCTCAACGGCCGCGGCGAGCTGGTCGGGTTGCTGTTCGACGGGACCTACGACAGCATCAACGCCGACTGGGACTTCAACGCGAGCACGACCCGCTCGATCCACGTCGACATCCGCTACACGTTGTGGGTGATGGACAAGATCGACAAGGCGCACAACGTGCTGGAAGAGCTCGGGCTGGGTCACCTGGTCACGGCGCGTGGCTCCGACTAGAGCCTCAGCGCACCGGCCGGGTCCGACGGGCGCATGTCTGCCGGGTCGCCGGGCGTCAGCGTGTACGCGATGCTGTCGACGATGTCGAAGACGCGCGGTGCCATGCAACGGCACAGGACGACATTGACGTCGTAGCCCTCGCTCCACAGGTAGACGAACGGACCGAGCGGCGTCGTGCCGGGCTCGAACGTCGCGCCGACCACGACGTCGGGGGTCTCCTCGATGCCGCGCTCGATCGAGAAGCGCCGCCCGGGAAGCGGAGGTCCGAACGCGTCGGCGGCCTGTTGCTCGAGCGACATCTCGACGAACAACAAGCGCGCGCCGGACGAGTCGTGGAGCACCTCGAAGATGGCAGGGAAACCGTCGGCCCCCAGCGTGACGCGGATACCTTGCTCGATCCCGGAAGCGGGATCGGTCCACCGATACACCCAGCCGTCTTCGGTCTTCGCGAAGGTGACTTCGGGGGGCGTGCTCCCGGCCGCTCCGTTCTCGACGACGATCAGGGGGGCAAGAACGTGCGCGGGATCCTCGGCCGTCGCGTCATCGGGACGGAACATCACGGCGCTCTCGAAATCGCGGTCGGTGCGCTCGTAGACGGACTCGAGGTTGATTGCAGGCAGCTCGGTCGCGTCGCGGCACGCCGCGCCGCCCAGCAGGACCAAGAGCAGCAGAGCCACCAGGTCGCGGAGCAGCATCCTGAAACGCACCGACGACCTCCTGCCGAATCTCACTCGCCGCCGCCAGTTCTGATGATCTCGGCGACGGCCTCGACCAGGGCGCCGACCTCTTTTTCGCCGACCCAGTAGTGCGTCACGGCCCGAAGGAAATTCGGCGGGTAGGTATCGAGCCCGATCTCGTATTCCTTGTCGAGCCGCGCGCAGAGCCGCTCGCGCGAAATCCCCTTGGATCCTTCGAGCTCGAAGAACACGATGTTGGTCTGCACGGTTTTCGGCTTCACGTTTACACCGTCAATCTCGGCCAGCTGCTGCGCGAGCAGCCGCGCGTGAGCATGATCGTCCGCCAACCGGTCGATCATCGAGTTCATCGCGACCAACCCGGCAGCCGCGAGGATCCCCGCCTGCCGCATCCCTCCACCGAGACTCTTGCGAGTACGCCGGGCTTCCTCGATGAACTCGGTCGGACCGCAGAGGATCGAGCCGACGGGGGCGCACAGCCCCTTGCTCAGGCAGAACGTGACCGTGTCGACGTCGGCGACCAGCTCGCGGGCCTCGACACCCAGCGCGACGGCGGCGTTGAACAACCGCGCGCCGTCCATGTGCATCGCCAGCGAATGTTTGTCCGCGATCCGGCGTAGTGCGCTGAAGTACTCCGCCGGCAACGGGACGCCGCCGCGGCCGCCGAAGGTGTTCTCCACGAGCAGCAGGCGCGAATGCCCGTAGTGATGGTCGGTGGTATCGCGGACGGCGGCGTCCACCGCCGCGGGATCCATCCGTCCCATCGCATCGGTCGGCAGCGTGTGCGGCAGGATCCCGCCGATCGACGCCATCCCGCCGACTTCCCACTGGAAGATGTGCGACTCGTAGCCGAGGATCGCCTCGTCGCCGCGCCGCGCGTGTCCGAGGAGCGCGACCAGGTTGCCCTGCGTGCCGCTGGTCACGAAGAGTCCGGCTTCCTTGCCGAGCATCTCCGCCGCGAGCGCCTCGAGCTCGTTGACCGTCGGGTCCTCGCCGTAGACGTCGTCGCCGACGCGCGCCGTGGCCATCGCCTCGCGCATCTCCGGCGTGGGCCACCCGACGGTATCGGAGCGGAAGTCGATACGATCCAAGTCAGCGATCCTCCCGTTTCTTGCCCAGCCGTTCGTCGACCGCCTTTTTTACCACGCGCTTTTTCGTGGATTCCCGGGCCGGAACCGGCCGCCGCGTCAGCGTTGGTGCTGTAAGATCTTTATTCGCAGGGGGTTAGGGGCCGAGGCTCGGTTGGACGGGCCGTGCGGTGGGGCGGGCATGCAGTTTATGCGAAATTAACCGCTTCCCATGAACAACATCCGCAATTTCTGCATCATCGCGCACATCGACCACGGCAAGTCGACGCTGGCCGACCGCCTGATCCAGCGCTGCGGCGCGGTCGACGAGCGCAAGTTCCGCGACCAGATCCTGGACTCGATGGACATCGAGCGCGAGCGCGGGATCACGATCAAGAGCAACACGATCACGCTCGACTACACCGCCAAGGACGGCCAGCAGTACGAGCTGAACCTGATCGACACCCCGGGGCACGTCGATTTTTCCCACGAGGTCCGGCGCTCGCTGATGTCCTGCGAGGGCGCGCTGCTGCTCGTCGACGCCTCGCAGGGCGTCGAGGCGCAGACCGTCGCCAACCTCTACCTCGCCCTCGAGTACGACCTCGAGCTCGTGCCGGTGATCAACAAGATCGATCTGCCCGCCGCGGACATCGATCGCGTCAAGGACGAGATCGAAAACGACCTGGGGCTGGATCCCGAAGACGCCGTCTGTTGTTCGGCCAAGCAGGGCCAGGGAATCGAGGATGTCCTCGAGGCGATCGTGACCAAGCTACCCGGACCGCAACGGGACAACGACGCGCCGACGCGGGCGCTCGTCTTCGACGCCCAATACGACGCCTACCGCGGCGTGGTTCTGTACTGCCGCGTCAAGGAGGGGACTCTCCGGCCCGGGCAGACGATCCGCTTCATGAACTCCAACAAGGAGCACACGCTCGAGGAAGTCGGTTGGCTGCGCCTGGAGCGACAGCCCCGAAAAGCACTCGAGGCCGGCGAGGTGGGCTACCTGCTGGCGGGGATCAAGACGGTGCGTGACGTGGCCATCGGGGATACCTTGACCGACGCCGCCAATCCGGCGCCCGAGCCGCTCCCCGGTTACAAGGAAGCCAAACCGGTCGTCTTCTCCTCGATCTACCCGATGGCCACCGACGACTACCCCGAGCTGGTCAAGGCGCTGGACAAGCTGGTGCTCAACGACGCCGCGCTGACCTTCGAGAAGGACTCCTCGGCGGCGCTCGGCTACGGCTTCCGCTGCGGCTTCCTCGGCCTGCTCCATCTCGAAGTCGTCCAGGAGCGACTGCAACGGGAGTACGGGCTTTCCCTGCTGCTCTCCGCGCCCTCGGTGCGCTACCACGTGGTGCTGGAAAACGGCGAGACCGTCTCGGTCGACAACCCCAGCTACTACCCCGATCCATCGCTGATCGCCAGCTCCGAGGAGCCGTTCATCAAGGGGTCGGTCATGATCCCCGAGCGCTACATCGGCACCGTGATGGAGCTGTGCCGCGAGCGCCGCGGCGAGAACATCCAGTTCAACTACCTGGCGCAGGGTCGTGTCGAGTTGACCTCGGAGCTCCCGCTCGCCGAGGTGCTGTTCGATTTCTACGACCGGCTCAAGTCCATCACGCAGGGCTACGGCTCGTTCGACTACGAGATGCTCGACTACCGCCCGACGGATCTGGTCAAGATCGACATCCTGGTCAACGGCGAGCCGGTCGATGCGCTGGCGCAGCTGGCACACCGCGATCGGGCCCGCCTACGCGCGCTGCATTATTGCGATCGTCTGGCGGACAACATCCCGAAGCACCAGTTCAAGATCGCCATTCAGGGAGCGATCGGCGGCAAGATCATCGCCCGCACGAACATCCAGGCGTTGCGCAAGGACGTCACCGCGAAGTGCTACGGCGGCGACATCACGCGCAAGCGCAAGCTGCTGGAGAAGCAGAAAGAAGGCAAGAAGCGGATGAAGACCGTCGGCGCGGTCGACATCCCGCAGGAGGCCTTCGTCGCCGTGCTGAAGACGGACACCGATTCTTGAGCGACCCGTACGCCGGGCTGTACCTCCACGTTCCCTTCTGCGCCCGGGTCTGCCCCTACTGCGACTTCGCCGTCCGTACCGGCAACGCCGCCAAGCGGCACTCCTACGTCGAGTCCTTGCTCGCCGAGATCGAGCTTCATGCCGGCGAGTCGCCGACCTTCGACACGATCTACTTCGGCGGCGGCACGCCGTCCCGCCTGGAGCCGGGGGACCTGGATCGCATCGTCGCGCGCATCGGCGAGCGCCTTGCCACCACGGACGATCCGTGGGTCTTCCTCGAGGCGAATCCCGAGGACGTCACGCCGGAGGCCGCCGCGGCCTGGAAGCGCACCGGCGTGCGCACGGTGAGCCTCGGCGTCCAGTCATTCGACGCCGAGGAGCTCGCGTTTCTCGGGCGGACCCATTCCGCCGACCGCGCGCGCGACGCGATCGGGATCTGCCGCGAGACGGGCTTCCATACCGTCTCGATCGATCTGATCTACGGTCTACCCGGGCAGACGACCGATGCCTGGCATCGGCGTCTCGACGCGGCGATCGAGACCGAGCCCGACCACCTGGCCTGCTACCAGCTGACAATCCACGAGCGCACCCGTTTTGCACTCCTCGAGAAGCGAGGCGAGCTGACGCAGATGCCCGACGAGGGGCAAGCCGCGGTGTTCCGCGCGACGCACGAGCACCTCAACGCCGCGGGCTACGCCGGCTACGAGGTCGCCGCGTTCGCCATCGATCCCGAGCACCGCTCCAGCCACAACATGAAGTACTGGAACCACACGCCGTACCTCGGCCTCGGCCCGTCCGCGCACTCGTTCGACGGCGAGAAGCGCTGGTGGAATCACCGCAAGATGGACCCGTGGCAGCGCGAGATCGAGCGAGGAGTAAAGCCGATCGACAGCGAGGAGACGCTGTCCCGGCGCGAGCTGCTCCTCGAAGCGTTGATGATCGGCCTGCGCACCTATCGCGGGATCGACACGGCCGACATCGAGCGACGCTTCGACACCGACCTGCTCGCCGCCAACCGGGAGCTCGTCGAACGGCTCCACGTCAACGGCCTGATCCTGCATCACGGATCGCGATTGATCCCGACGCTCGACGGCCTCGCCGTCGCGGATTCCCTCGCCGCGATGTTCCGGATCTAGCGGGGTCAGGTCTCCCATTGCGTCATCCGCCTGTAGTTTTCTAAAGAAGGCCGGAACCGGGTTCCCGTTCGGAAACACAGCCGCGTTCATGGCTCTTTTTTTTGGGCCTTCCTGCGCTTAGGCTGGAACCGGTCCCACGACTCGAGAGTCCACTTTTGAGTTGCCCATTGCCGAAGGTCCGGGCGGACGGCTGGTTTCATGCAACCAACCGAGCCACGGATCGGTTCAACCTCTTTCAAACGACACCGGAAATGGCAGCTTTCGTGGATGCACTCGCGGAAGCCGCGCACCGATTTGCCGTAGAGATACACGCCTACTGCGTGATGAGCAGCCACTATCACGTTCTCGCTCGCGCGGAGGAGGCCGAGCTCAGCGAAGCGCTGGCGACGCTCCGGCCGGACGCGGCAGCCCGCCTGCCCCGGCCGCGGTTGTGCCGGCTGGCGTTCGGCCGCCACCTGGTCAACGTCACCACCTACATCCACCTGAATCCCGTTGCGGCTCAAGTGGTCCTGGCAGCGGAAGACTGGCCCTGGTCGAGCTATCGCGGGTACCTCGATCGCCTGGAGGCTCCGCACTGGCTCCGCTCGGACGCGGTGCTCGGCTGGCTCGGGCCGATCGGCGCGAGGCTCCGCTACCGCGAAAAAGTCGAGAAAAAAACCTTTGCGCGTCCGTTTGACGAAGAATTGACATATTTATGTCAATCAAGTATGTTCAAGACATATGAGAACGACGGTGCGGTTGGATGATCAACTCTTTCGCAGCGCGAAGGCGCACGCCGCCAGGACGGGGCGGACCCTGACGGCCCTGCTGGAAGACGCTCTGCGCGCCTTGATGGCGGTCGAGAATCGCGGCCGGGAACGCCGCCCGCAGCCGTTGATCACGTACGGCGAAGGCGGTGTTCAACCGGGTGTCGATCTGGACAACACCGCCGATCTACTCGACCTGATGGAAGGCCCGGGTGCAACTGGTTGACGTCAACGTTCTTGTTTACGCCCACCGCGAAGATGCCCCGGATCACGGGCGGTACCGCGAGTGGTTCGGAAGATGGCTCGATTCGGACGCTGCGTTCGCGATGAGCGATCTCGTCTTGAGTGGCTTTGTTCGTGTCGTGACGCACCCTCGAGTCTTCAACCGCCCGACGCCGATTCCGGTCGCCCTCGAGTTCGCTTCCTCGATCCGTGCACGTCCCAACTGTGTCCCCATCGCACCGGGCCCGCGCCACTGGGAGATCTTCAGTCGCCTGTGCAACGAGACCGATGTCCGGGGGAATCTTGTCCCGGATGCCTACCTCGCGGCTCTCGCCATCGAAGCCGGTTGCGAGTGGATCTCCACCGATCGTGACTACAGCCGGTTTCCTGGGCTTCGGTGGCGCCACCCCATCGGCTAGTCCGGTCGCCTCACCCGCACCGGATCCGGCGGCTGCGGCAGGAGCTCGATCGCCTCCGTCTTCAACGCCTCCAGCGCACGATGGGGATGCCNNTTTTCACGTATATTCCGTGCATGCATGACAAGGCTCAGCCGGCGGCTCTCGTTTGCCTGGCGATCGCCACCGCCGCGCATGTGTACGGAGGGACGATCGCGTTCAGCGATCAATCGACGGCTTCCGGCCTCACGCATCATCCGGGCATGTACTTCGACCTGAGCCCCACGGAACGGATGTTCGCGGGTGGCTCGGTCGCGGACTTCAATCGCGACGGCTGGCCCGATCTGTTCCTGCTCGGCGGCGGGAACACGGCGGACGCGCTGTTCATCAACAACCGGGACGGCACGTTCATCGAACAGACGGCCGCGTGGGGCCTCGACGTCATGCACCGTGGACTGGGATCGACCGCGGGCGACTTCAACGCGGACGGCTGGCCCGATCTGTTCGTCACGAGCGCGGGGCCGGTATCCGTAACCGCGAGCGTCGGAACCCACCGGCTCTACCGCAACAACGGGAACGGGACGTTCACCGACATCGCCGCGACCGCGGGGGTGAATCAAGCCTCGCCGACGAGCACGGTCGCCACCGGCGCCGCGTTCGGGGATTACGACCTCGACGGCGACCTGGATCTGTTCGTGTGCACGTGGGAGGGCATGGACGGGAACCGCCTGTTCCGCAACGACGGCAACGAGACGTTTGCCGATGTCACGACAGCTGCCGGGATCGATCAGCAATTCCTCGGCTTCTCGCCGCGCTTCGTGGACATGAACGGGGATCGCTACCCCGAGCTGCTCGTCGCGGCCGACTTCGGGACGAGCCGCTACTTCGTCAACGACCGGGACGGCACCTTCACCGACGCGACGGCGGCGTCGGGCACCGGCCTCGACGACAACGGGATGGGGACGACCGTGGCCGACTTCAACCGCGACGGGCTACCCGACTGGTACGTCACCTCGATCTACGGACCCCCGGACAGGTTGGGCAACTACGTCTATATCAACCAGGGCAACGACCTGTTCGTCGACCTCCCCGAATCGGCCGGCGCCAAGGACGGCGGCTGGGGTTGGGGCACCGAAGCGGTCGACTTCGATCACGACGGCTTCATCGACCTGATCGAGACCAACGGCTGGAGCAACCAGTGGGAGTATCTTCCCTCCTACCTGTTTCGCAACAACGGCGACCTGACGTTCTCCGCAGTGCAATCGGGTACGGGCTTCGATCACGACGGGCAAGGTCGCTCGCTGATGACGCTGGACTACGATCGAGACGGCGACATGGACGTCGTGATCACCTCGTTCGACGAGCCGGTCAAGCTCTTTCGTAACGACCTCACGGGACCCGACATCAACTGGATCCAGGTTCGACTCGACACGGGCGTGAAGTTCGCTCCCGATGGGTATGGCGCCAAGGTCACCGCGACGACGACCGACGCGACGCAGTACTTCTGGATCAACGGTGGAGCCACGTATCTCGGGCGCAGCCAGCCCGTCGCGCACTTCGGGTTGCTCGATGCCGCCACCGTGGACCTTGCCGTGACGTGGCCCGACGGCTCGATGACCGCGATCCCCGGTCTCGCCACGAACCGGATCCTCACGCTGGGCCCCTCGATCGAGGGCGCTCCCGGTGAGGCGTCCGGCGCGTCGAGTCCGATGCTCGCGACCTACGACGATCTGACCGACCGGATCGAGGTGACGTTCACACCGGCGTGCAACGCGACCAACCACACGATCTACTACGGCGCCCTGGCCGATGTCGCGGCTTACGGCTACAGCGGGGCTGCCTGCTGGCGCGGCAACGACGGCACGACATCGTTCGACCCGGGTTCGGGGGACGCGTTCTTCCTGATCGTCGGGAACACCGGCGTGGTCGAGGGATCGTACGGGCGGGACGGCGCCGCCTTCGAACGTCCGGAGCACCTGGCCACCCCGGAATGCGACCTGGCGCAGGATCTTTCGGCCGTCTGCGACTGACCCCGCGGCCCCGATAAGCCCACCCTACGGAGCCTTTTCTTCGCCTGGCGGATGACGTTCGCTTTAAGAGATTGCATCTTTCCGCGAATGGAGGGTATCCGCGGTTGTCGGGCGTTGACTGCCGTTAAGTCATTGGTCATATTAGATTTAAATGGCATAGGTAAAAACTGAAAATGAAATATCTAATATTATCAATCCTCATATTGATTTTGGGGATGGGGGTTCCCGTGATTGCCGCTGCCGGGCCTTTTGAGGTGCTCCGGAGCAGCGATGCCGCCACGGTGAAATCAACGACACCTTACGACAGCTCGCTCGCGAACCCGTACATCGATGTCACCGGTTCACTGACCGACGGACTGGATCATTACTACGTCGTGCGCGACGGTTCCGGCGCCTTCGTGGACATCGAGGTCGACAAGGATCGTACGAACAACCGCGTGATGGTGATGTTCGATGACACCGTTCCGGTTCCGGACGCCGACCCGTCGTTGTCGAGCGTCAGCGCGGTGCCGTCCTCGGTGCCGGCCGACGGTGTCTCCGTGGCGATGATCACCATCACACCGCGCGATGCCGATGGCCAGCTACTCGGCCCCGGACTTCAGCTCGACGTCGATCTGCTTTCTTTGGCTCCGGGCGAGCTCGCCGGACCGATCCAGGACATGGGCGACGGGACGTACGTCGTCTCGATCGTCGCCTCGCAGATCGGCAGCGGCGAGGTCGTCGTCGACGTGAACGGCGTCGTCCTCGACGACCGCCCCGTCCTGACCTTCCAGAGCGCCTTCGCCGACGAGTTCCTCGTCAACGTGGTGGGTCTGGGGGATCAGACGCATCCGAGTGTCGGTCAGGCGACCAACGGCGGATCCGTGATGATCTTCGTCGGGGACGACGGCGATGGCGACGGAATCCTCGGCCGCATCTTCGATCCCGACGGCAATCCGGTCGGTGGCGAGTTCGTGGTCAACAGCACGACCACCGGTAGCCAACAGGATCCCGAGGTCGCCGTCGGGGCGGACCGCAGCTTCGTCGTGGTCTGGGAGAGCGGCGATGCCGACGGCTCCGGCGTTTACTCGCAGCTCTATGATGCGCACGGAGACCCGGTAGGTGGCGAGACGCTCGTCAACGTTGTCGAGCACAACAACCAGGTCGATCCCGATGTGGTCATGGCTGACGACGGAAGCTACGTCGTCGTCTGGCGCGGCGCCGATTCCGACGGCGACGGCATTCATCTGCGCATGTTCGACGCCTTCGGCCAGGCGATCAGCAGCGAATTCCTGGTCAACACCGACGAGTCCGGCGATCAGCAGGACCCGCAGGCGGCGATGACCGGAGACGGCCGTTTCGTGGTCACCTGGCAGTCCACCTCGGGCGGCAACCAGGGCATCTTCGCGCAGCTCTACACGGCGGCCGGTGCCCCGTTCGGACTGACCATCGACGTGCACCTGGGTCTGAACGGTCAGGAAGGCATCCCGCGAGTCGATATGGCCGATGTCGGGTCGTTCACGCTCGTCTGGCAAGGCCACGACGGAGGCAGCCTAGGCATCTTGGCCCGGTCTTACGATCCCGCCGGGCTCCCGTATACCCCCGCCGAGGTTCCGGTCAACAGCTACACCAACGGCGTGCAGGATCGGCCCGACGTCGCGATGGCCGACGATGGGCGTGTTCTGATCGTCTGGCACGACCACAGCAACCACGAGATCCGTGCGCAGCACTTCGACACGACGGCAACGCCGGTCGGCGCCGAGTTCCTGGTCAGCGATCCGGCGGTAAACAAGGCGGACAACCCGGTCGCCTCGCTTGCCGGGGACGGCTCGAGCTACCTGATCCTCTACGAGGCCGAGGATGGCAACGGCATGGGCGTCTTCGCCTCCTGGGTGCCACTGCAGTAAAAGGTCAACGGGACTCCAAACGCTCCTTCAAACGTTCACTACGTTCCGCGAGGAGCTTCATCCCCGCGGCTTTCGCCTTGTCGGCGATGTCTTCCAGATGTTCGATCAACACGCCGGCGAGGGCGGGATCGACCTGATCGACGAGGCTCACCACGGCGCCGTAACGCGTGTGCAGGTCGGTCGACTGATCCAGCACGCCGAACGACACCGGTGGGTCCTGTTCGCCGGACGAGCCGCCGTGGGCACCGAACGTCCCTGGCCCGCCGCCGTTCTGGCCGAAGCCGTCGCGAGCACCTGCGGTGGACTGGGCCGCCGCACCGAAGCGCGAACCGAAGCCACGACGCGTACGGTCACGCGGGAACGACTCCTCCACGTAGCCCCCCGAAACGTCGTCGCCCTCACAGGCGCCGGTCGAATCACCGTGGGCGAGGTGCGCACGCATCGCGTTCGGGGAGACCGAGATGGTGTGCGCGTTGCCGGGGTTGCCCGGCGGGACGTGACACAGCGTCACCTTGCCGTCGCCGTAGAATTGCCCGGCTTTCTCGCACGCGGCGATGCCGATCTCGGAGCCCATGACGCGGCCCGGGAAGTCGTCGACGGCCGGATGGATGCCGCCCCAAAGGCGCGAGATCCCGGCCTCGTCCGCCGCGTCGTAGTAGGTCGCCCACTGCAGTTCCACGTCGGTCGTCGGGCCGTTCTCGAACTCGAGATAGTCGTAGGCGTACGCCGTGAACGTGCCCATGCCGCCGGGGAAGAAAGGATCCCCGGTCAGGCAGGTCATCACCTCGGCGGCCGCGCGGCTGAAGGTGCTGTGCCCCGAGGTGTAGCCCGCGAACGGTGGCGTTACGAACGTGTCGCGCTGGTAGGGCATCCACTCGATGGCCCGGATCCAACCGACACCGCCGATCTCGTTGTGCGGATCGGCCGGGTCGCCCTGCCAGGCGCGGATGGCGATCTCGCCCACGTGGGACGCCAGGTGCTGGTGCCGCTGGCCTGCCTGGGTCGACGCCTCGGTGATGACCTCGATGAGATCCGGCACCAGCGGCAGACCGTCCGGATTGTACGAGGGTCCCAGCGGATCCGATGACTGCCCCAGCCCGCCCATGTAGCGGATGTGCGAGATCGGTCGCGAGTAGTCGTAGTGGCCCTTACAGCCCCACGCGCCGATCGCAGCGTCGTGGGTCGCGCCGTTGAGGGCGAGGTACATCTTCACGTCCCATTCGAGCGCATCGAGGACCCGGCCTTCGCCGTACAGACGCCGCTCGAACAGCGGATGATCGACGACGTAGTTGGCCAGCGTGTTCCAGTGTCCGGGCGGGGTCTCGGAATCCGGACCGTCGGCCCAGAACTCGGCGATCACACGGCCGTAGTCGGCGCGCAGGACTACATTCGGTTCGTACGGGAGCCCCGTGTGCGGGTTGAGCGGGCGTCCCGTCCCGTCGTGGGTGCCCAGGGGGTTGTTGTGGATCGCTCCCGGGGAGATGTCCATCGTGGCACCGTCCGACGGGTCGACCTGGCTCGAGAGCTCGATCAGCTGAACCGCGTTGGCCTTGAACTCGGCGTCCGTCGCGCCGCCCAGCTCGACGGGCGGGCCCGGGTCCATGTAAACCCAATCGTAGTCCTGATCTTCCGATTTCAGCGCGAAAGGTGCGACCTTGCCCCAGTTCGGGCTGAGGAACTCCTGGATCGCCGCGCCGATGACGATCCCGTTCTGCAGGATCAGGTAATCGAACGCCAGCGGTTGCCAGCGATTCGGGTCGAACATGAAGGTCCCCGGTAGATCGAAGACCAGCTCCGGGTTCACCGTGGCGTAGCCGGTGTCGTCGGCGTAGTCGAGCAGCGGCCCTTCGTTGGCGCCGTCGCTCAGGCCGTAGTCGATCACCGCCTGGCCGATGCGGTTGCCCAGCGCGGCCGGCGAGTCGCCGTCCGTCGAGGTGAACGTGCGATCGTAGCCGAGCGCATCCATCAGATCGTCGAACGACTGCTGCGAGGGGATCTCGCCGGGCCCGTAGCGGTAGCGGTGCTTGAGCACGCGGTAGGCGGCGAAGCTGATCGCCTCGTCGCGAGCGGCCGCGACGTCGGCGGTGAACAGCTTCTCCTTGACCAGGTACCCGTTCGCCGAAGGCTCGTAGGCCGCCCAGGCATCCCACATCGCGACCGACATGTGGAACAGGTTGCGCGCATGCACGGTCGGCTTGGGGATGTCGATGCGGATCGCATCGAGCAACACGTCGTTCCACTGCCTGGCGACCGTGTGTGGCGGCGGTCCGCCGGACTCCGTCTTGCTCTTGTTCTTGACCTTGGGTGCGGCATGGCCCACGGCGCCCACCAGCAGAAGCACCGCAGCCGCCAGAAGAATCCGGTAGCGTTTCATGGGTTCCCCCCGGCTTCACTTCTTTCAGACCTCGCGCCCTCTCCAGGTACGGCGTTCGGGCGCCTTTTTCCATTCGAACATTCCCAATTCCAGGACCGATCGATGGATTCTCCGCAAAACAGAGATTTCCTGACGCGCGGAGAGGGTCCTTTCGCGTACAAAATAGTCAAGCTTCCACACAGGGGTGCCACGACAGATGGGCGACCGGAGGATTCGAATACTCTCAAGCTTTTCTCTTCTGGTCGCCGTTGCCGTGCCGGTATCGGGGCTTCCGGCGACGGTTTCCGTGGAGGCGGCTCGAGATGGTGTCGAGACCGTCGTCCGGGTGACTTCCGGGCCGCGACCGGTCGAGCTCCGGCGAACCTCTGCCCGCGTAACCGGGCTGCGAAGCGGCACCGATCCGAAGGCGACCGCCGCGTTCACCATCTGGAACGAGGGGTCCATCCGCTGGGGTGCCGTCAGCCGCGACGGCGGCGTCACCTGGTCGCGCTCGCGTCCGATCAAGAACGGGCTGGGCCTGCGCGACGCGCTGGTCCGGCCGGGCGATCCGATGCCGCCTGCGGTCGTCGGGCTGAGTGCGTCGCCCGACTCGCGGCTTCGGATCGTTCAGTTCCGCACCGTCAGCCTGCCCGAGTGGCGCGCTGCGCTGAAAGACTTCGGGATCGAGATCCTGGCGCACGTCCCGCACAACGCCCACATCGTCCGCACCGATCCCTCGCTGGTGCAAACCGTTGCCGGCCTGGATTTCGTCGAACGCGTCGAGCCGTATCACGCTTCGTACCGCGTCGAGGCGAACCTTCGGAGCGACCTCACCAAAGAAAACGGGTTCCCGGTCGAGGAGCGCATCCGTGTCGCCGTGTTCGAATGGGGTGTCGCCGCCAAGCAGCGCGTTCTTTCCGCGGCGATCGCGCTCGGCGCGCGAGTTGCGAGCAACTGGCCCAGCGGGCACGTGCTCGAACTGTGGGCCGGCGCGGAGGCAATCCGCGTTCTCGCGGCCCACGACGACGTGATGTGGATCGAGCGCTGGACGGAACCGGGCTTCGACATGGACAACGTCCGCGAAGACGCCGGCACGAACTGGGTCCACGACAACTTCGGTTACTGTGGCCAGGGCGTGGCCGGGGAGGTCATGGACAACGGTGTCCAGGACGACCACCCCGACTTCGACGGCATCGTCCTTCACGGGCCCACGGATGTCGGCAGCCACGGCACCTCGACGTACGGGATCGTCTTCGGCAATGGGGACCTCGACGGCGACGGCGACGGCAAGGCGCTCGGTCACTTACCGTGCAGCCAGGGGATCTTCGCCAATGCCGGTGAATTTACCGATCGGTTCGCACACACCGAGGAGCTCAAGCAGGCGCCTTACTTCGCCTCGTTCCAGACGAACTCGTGGGGCAGCAGCCTGACCCAGGACTACACGACGGCCTCGCAGGAAATGGACGACATCGTCTGGCGCTTGGACATCGCGATCCTCAACTCGCAGTCAAACAACGGCAACCAGACGAGCAGGCCCGAAGCCTGGGCCAAGAACGTGATCGGCGTCGGCGGCATCCGTCACTACGACACGCTGGACACGTCGGACGACGCATGGGCGGGCGGCGCCTCGATCGGGCCCGCCGCCGACGGCCGGATCAAGCCCGACGTGAGCTACTGGTACGACGCGATTTACACGACGACGTCGGACAGTGGCTACACGTCGAGTTTCGGAGGTACGTCCGCGGCAACGCCCGGGTCCGCGGGCGTGCTCGGCCTGATCGTCGAGATGTGGGCGGACAATGTCTGGGCCACGAACCCGGCGGGGACGACGCCGTTCGAGAAGCAACCTCACTTCTCCACCCTCAAGGCGTTACTGATCAACAGCGCACAGCAGTACGCGTTCTCCGGGGCGGGATCGGATCTCGGCCGTTTCAAGCAGGGCTGGGGTCGCCCCAACGCACGCTCGGCTTACGAGCGCGCGGCGAAGAGCTTCATCGTCGACGAGAGCGACTTGCTCCAGCTGAACGACATCACCACCTACCTCATCGACGTCGAGCCGGGCGAGACCGAGCTCAAGATCACGATGGTCTACCCGGATCCTCCGGGGACGACCTCGGCGTCGCTGCACCGGATCAACGACGTCGACCTGCGCGTGACGTCACCCTCGATGACGCTGTACCACGGCAACGCGGGTCTCGAGGACGGCACGGAATCGACGACCGGTGGCGCGCCGGACACGCTGAACACGGTGGAGAACGTCTTCATCGCCAACCCACAGGCCGGTCAGTGGACGGTCGAGATCGAGGCGGCCGAGGTCAACCAGGACGCCCACCTCGCAACGGTCGAGGACGACCTGGCCTACGCGCTCGTCGTCACCGGCGGCCGTGAGGTTTACACCTCGGGGCAGGCGCAGCTCGATTCGCGCCCGGACGCGGTGGCCTGCACCGACACGATCGAGCTGACCGTGCGCGACGGCAACGTCGGGGCGTCGATCGACGTCACCGTCTTCTCCGACAGCGAGGCGCCCCCGGAGACAATCTCGCTGCCGCAGACCGGCTCGGGTTCCGGGATCTATACCGGGCAGGTCGCCGTCGTCTCGACTGCTCCCGGCGTCGATGGCGCGGTCTCGGTTGCGGATGGCGACACCGTCACCGTCGAGTACATCGACGCGGACGACGGCTCCGGCGGGAGCGATATCCTGCTGCAAAGAACTGTGTCGGTGGACTGCGCCGCGCCGCAGATCTCCAACGTGCGGATCTCCGATCTGACCGACACCGAGGCGACCGTTTCCTGGACGACCGACGAGCCGTCCAATTCCGCAGCCGGCTGGGGCACCGTCATCCCACCCGACCTGAGCGACACGCGCGCGGCGCACGCGACCGTGCACCACCTGCGGCTGAAGGGCTTGACCGAGTGCACCTCATANNCCTCATACTTCTATTCGGTCGGCAGCGAGGATCCTCTCGGCAATCTTGCCACCGACGACAACGGAGGTGCGTACCACGCCTTCACCACTCTGACGAACGCCGGCGGGCAACTCCACGACTGCGGCGAAGGCACGCTCATCCTCGAGGCGGACACCGTCGGCTGTACCTCGGGCGTGCCGATCAGCCTCGGCGATGCCGGGCTCAACCTCGATCCCGGTGTCGCCGAGACGGCCGAGGTCTACCTCAGCTCCACCACCGAGCTCACGCCGGAGCCCGTGACGCTGACCGAATCCGGGCTGAACACGGGCATCTTCACCGGCCTGCTTCCGACCGGAACCGGCGCCGCAGTGGCAGACGGCGTGCTGCAGACCTCCGACGGCGACTGGGTCACGGGAACTTACTTCGACGAGGACAACGGCGCGGGCGGGTCGAAGCTGAGCGTCGACACCGTCGACGTCGACTGTGCCGGTCCGGTGGTCTCGTCGATCGCCGTTTCGAACCGGACGGACTGGAGCGCCACCGTCTCCTGGTTGACATCCGAGGATGCGACGAGCGATCTGGAATGGGGTTCGACCCCGGCACTCGGCTCGATCGACACGAGCCTCGGCTTCGACACCGATCACAGCGTCACGGCCGACGGCTTCACGGCCTGCGATCGGGTGTACTTTCGGGTCGTCGCGACGGACGCGTACGGCAACGTCTCGACCGCCGATGTAGGTGGTACGCCGTTCGAGTTCAACGCGTTGAACGTGCCGGGCGTCCTGCACGTCGACGACTTCGAGACCGACACGGGGTGGGCGTTGTCGGGCGAGTGGGAGATCGGTCCGCCGATGGGCCTCGGAAGCGGGGCGGGCGATCCCGACGAGGCCGTGTCGGGGACCCGGATCCTGGGCCACGATCTCAGCGGGCAGGGTGTCTGGCCGGGCGACTTCGAGCCGCTCTCGGACGAGTCGGCGATCAGCCCGATGATCGACGGGACCTCGTTCGCTAACACCGAGATCAAGTTCAGGAAAAAGCTCAACGTCACCAACGGGAGCTTCGCCTACATCGACGTCAAGGACTCGAGTGGCTCGTGGAACCCGGTGTACCAGACGCTCGTCTCGGGCCAGGCGGACGCAGACTGGACCGACACGGTGCTCGACATCTCCGCGCTCGCGGACAACAACCCGAACCTCCAGATTCGCTTCCGCGAGGCTTCGTTCATCCCCGGATCGTTCGCCGCGGGCTGGAACATCGACGACCTGACGCTACGTGACGGTTCGCTGCCACTGCTCGAGGACTGCGGCAACTGCGCGGGCACACCGACCTTTGCGGGCCTGGTTTCCGCGGTGGACGACGACCCTTGCGCCGACTCGGGTGTCACACTGAGCTGGCAGCCGGCCGCGAGCTGGGGCACCGGAGGTGTCGGTACCTACGCGATCTACCGGGATACGGTGCCGGGTTTCACGCCGCGTCCAAGCAACCTCATTGCTTCCGGCGTCTCCACGACCCAGTGGACCGACACGCTGGCGCCCGACGACACGGATCTCTACTACATCGTCTTCGCCGAGAACGACGAAAACTGCTCCGACGGGCCGGCCAACGGTGGAGTCCTCGACGGCAACACCGTCTACCTGACGGGGCGCGACGACACGGTACGCGCCGTCAGGCCGGACGAGGTGACTCCGTTAGTGGTGGATACCGTCAACGGGGCGCACGCGCGGTTGACCTGGCCCGCTACCCTCGGCGCGGAAGCCTACCGCGTCTATCGGTCCGGACAGCCCGACGTCAACTTCACGCTGCAATCCGAGACGTCGGGCGAGCTTTTCGACGACCTCGACGTACTCGTCGACGGCCAGCTCTGGTTCTACCGCGTCGTCGGCGTGGACGCCTGCGGCGGAGAGGGTCCCTGATCCGCGAATAGCTCTCCGTTAGAAGTCGCCGGGATCTCGCAGCTCCTTCAAAGCTTCGGCGGCAGTCTCCGATTCGGGGTCCAGCTCGAGCGCGTGCTCGAAGTAACGAATCGCCGCGTCGCGTTGACCGAGAAGAAGCTCGACGGAGGCCCGTCGGCTCGCCAGGTCGGGTCCGTCGATGCCCGATTCCTCGGCCCGAGCCAGCAAGGCTCTCGCACCGTAGACCTCACCCGCGTCGACGAGTAGAGAAGCGTAGTTGAGGTACGCCTCGGCGCGCCGTGGATTGATGCGCAATACCGCTTCGTACTGTTCCCGGGCCTCTCGACGAGCGCTCGGCCGCTGCGGCGATTCGGCCCAAAGTGCGTTGGCCAGGCTGAACCGAATGAGATCGTCGTCCGGGTTGCGGTCGAGGGCCGTGCGCGCCGATGCGACGGCGGCGGTCGGGTCGCCGGTCGCCAGCTGCGCCGACGCCAGGGTTAGCCGTGCCGGGACGTTGCCCGGGTTCCTCTCGAGCAGACGTTTCAGCGGCTCGATCGCGTCCGCGGCACGGCCGAGCTGAACCGCGGTACGGGCGTCGCCGATCTGACCGAGCCAGTGGATGCCGTCCTTCGGGTCGATCCCGGAAACCGGATTCCGCGCATAGCCCTCCCCGAGCAGCGGCTCGGCCTTGGCATGGTCCGCACCGAGGTTGTTCTGTTGCTTCGGGTCCGTCGCGAGGTCGTAGAGCTCCGGCCGCGGTGCGTCGATCGCCACGAGATCGCCGAGCACCCAGCCGCGCAGAGGAGCCCAGTCGTAGGCCGACTGCGGGAACAGGCTCTCCATCTCGTAGGCCCGCCGTTTCCACTTCTTCGTCTTCCCGCGAAGCAACGGGACGAGCGATCGACCGTCGAGATCGGTGGGGAGCTCGAAACGTGTCAGGTCGAGCAGCGTGGGCATGACATCGACGAGCCCGACCCGCTCGCTCACGACGCGGCCCCGCGGAATTCCCGGACCGAAGAAGATCAGCGGAACACGCTGCGTGACCTGGTACAGGAAAACACCGTGCGTCTGTTCGCCGTGCTCTCCGAGGCTTTCGCCGTGGTCGCCGGCAACGACGATCAGCGTCTCGGGAAACCGGCTGCGTATCCGGTTCACGAGCTCGCCGAGAGCCTCGTCCATGAAGGCGATCTCTCCGTCGTAGGGACGGTCCTCGAAGCGCTCCGCAAACGGATCCGGTGGAACGTAGGGGAGATGCGGGTCGAAGTAGTGCACCCAGAGAAAGAAAGGTGCTTCGGTCCCGGGCAGCCATGCGAGCACCGCCTCGTTCGTCTGAGTCGCGGCACGTTCCTCGTCGTTGGACGCCTCGCCGGGTCCGATCCGCACCGTGTCGTCGTACAGGTCGAACTTCTGGTTGAAACCGGCTCGCCGGTCGAGCAGGGCCGACGAGACGAAAGCGGCCGTCCGGTAACCCCGAGCCTTGAAATACTCCGGAAGCAGGGCGACCTGGCGTCCCACCGGATAACGAGCGTTGTCCCGGGCGCCGTGCCGCCGCGGCACCAGGCCCGACATCAGGCTGGCATGAGCCGGCACCGTCAGAGGAGCGGGGGACTGCGCCTGGTCGAAGCGGACCCCTTCACGAGCGAGCGCATCGATCGCCGGTGTCGACACGCCGTCGCCGCCGTAACACCCGAGGCGGTCGGCCCGCGTCGTGTCCAGGGTGATCAGGACGACGTTCGGCAAGTCCTCCTCGGCCGCGCCGGCGACGGGCACGAGCGCGGCGATTAGGAGAACGAGAATCGTCGTGAAGCCGTATCTCGGGTTTCTCATGGGTAACCTCACCCGAAACCTGACGCCTCCGACCCGCTAGGTCAAACTAGGGCCGCTTGACGATGCGGCCGGCCTTCATGATGACCGCGAGGTTGTCCTGGTTCTCGAGGATCGAGATGTCCTCCATCGGGTTGCCCTCGATCAGCACGAGGTCGGCCAGCCAGCCCTCGCGGATCTCGCCGAAGTTGTCGTAGCGGTTCAGCTTGCCGGCCATCCGGATGACCTCGGCCGACTCCGAGGTCGCCTGGCGCATGATTTCCGCGGGCGTGAAGTATTCGGCACGCGCGGTGAACTCCTCGCCGATGCGGTTGTACATCCCGAACACGAAGTCCGTCCCGAAACCGGTCTTGATGTCGTACTTCTTGACTAACGAGATCAGGTTGTCCTGGCCCGCTTGAACCTCCAGCATCTTGCGTCTGTTCTCGTCGCTCATCCCCGGCAGGTCCGCGCCCATGCGGAAGATCTTCACCTGCGTGCTGATGACGACGTCGTTCTCGGCGACCAGCCGCGCGGTCTCGTCGTCGATCAGCAGGCCGTGCTCGATGACCTTGACGCCGTTCTCGACCAATCGTGTGACGGCTTCCGACGTGTAGGAGTGCGCCAGGACGTAGGTGTCCCAGTCGCTTGCCGCCTGGACCGCGGCGCGGATCTCCTCCGGTGAGGGTTGCAGCGTGTGGATCGGATCGTAGTCCGAGGCGACACCGCCGCCGCCCATGATCTTGATCTGCGTTGCCCCGTGCTTGAGGTTCTCGCGCACCCCGGCGAGCCACTCCGGAACGCCGTCGGCGATCACGGAGTGCCCGTTACCCAGGTAGTGCGAGACGCAATCGCCGCTCAGCATCGGGTGGGCATCCGCGGGCCCACGAAAGTCACCGTGGCCGCTCGTCTGGGTGATCACCGCGCCGGAGGGGAAGACGCGCGGCCCCTCGATCGTTCCGCTCTCGATGATCCGCGCGATGTCCGGGTGCGTTCCTCCGGCATCCCGGATCGAGGTGAAGCCGCTCATCAGATAGTGTTCCGCCGCCTTGCCGGCGATGGCGCCGACCGCCCAGGGGTGCAGGCTCATTGCGTCCTTCGGCGCCTGGAAGGTGAGGTGCGCGTGCAGGTCGATGAACCCCGGCGACAAAACCCGGTTGTTCCCCTCGATGACGACCGCCCCGTCCGGCGCGTCGATCGCCCGCGAGGAGATCTTGGAGATCTTCCGGCCCTCGACGAGCACGTTGGCTTTCAACAATTTCGGATCGACGCCGTCGAACACGCGCACGTCTTTGAACAGCACCACCGTCTCGGCGGATGCCGGGACGCCCAGGACAAGCGTCACGAGGGCAAGGCAAATCAACGATCGACACCACGAATTCATTCGAGCTCTCCAGTCCAACAGGGTTGTCGGCTCGTCATCGTACCGCTTTTCGATGCCGCTGTTGCAAAGTAGCCTTGCCGATGACGCGTTGTCCCCAGTGCTCGACCGAGCTGACGGCGGACAGCCGTTTTTGCTCGCGTTGCGGAACGGAGCAGACGCAGGCCCCGACCGAGACCTCGACGGAAGGTCTCAGCTCCGGCGATTCCCTCGAGCAGGAACGTTTTCTTCCCGGCGCCCTGCTTTCCGGCGCTATCGCATCGTCGGTCTGCTCGGTCGCGGGGGGATGGGCGAAGGGTGACGCAGCGCAGCGACATCTACTCGCTGGGGCTGGTGAGGCGCTGCGGCTTCTGGACGAGCTCGGCGTCGACGAGCCGGGCCCCCACCGCCGGCGCGGCTTCCTGACAAACTCGGAGTACCTGGATTGGGTAGAGAGAAACGACAGCTCGCCCACCCGGTGCCGAGTTCTGGTTCCGCTATTCCGCGGACGAGCTGTGGGCGTTCTCCATCTCGCTGGCGGGGCGGAAGCTGTTCCGCGACTCCGTGATCGGCGAGGGTTGACCGGTCAGCGAGCAGGCTTCATCGTGAGCGTTCCGGTCTTCCTGCGCAGGCCGCCGGTCGCCTCGAAGTGGGTGCCCCGGAATTTACCCTTCTTGACCGTTCCCTGGAACTCGAACGTGCGCGTCTCGTTCTCGTTGACCACCTTGCCTTCGAGCTTGCCGCTCCTCAGGCTGCCCGTGGCCGTCCCGACGAACGTGTGCGGCCCCTGAAACGTGAAGTGGAACGAAACGTCCCAGGTCGACTCACCGCTTGGGGTGAACACGGCCTCGAGGTTGCCACTCAGATCCTGATCATCCCAGCGGTAGAGGCCGGTGAGCTTCTGCGGCTCTTCGGCCGAGGCGAGGGGTAGGGCCACCGCCAACAAGCACAGCAAGCCCAGTGCTGCCTTGGTTCGTGCCATACGACCACTTTACGCACGCGGTGTTGCCCTGACCACCGAAACCGGCTACACGGTCGCGGAGTGATCGCGCCCGGCCCCGGGGCTAGCGCGAATAGGCCGGAACAAGGCCGATTCGCGCATCACGCGATCAGTGCAGCCCGTACCTGGACTTGAACCGCAGCGTCCGCCACGGAGTGACAACGCGGATCCGCACGACGCCGTCGGGTTGCATCCGCGCGTCGACCTCGTGCACCTCGCCGGTCGAGCTGACCGCATCTCCGCTCACGGTGGCGAGCGTGGTGCCGAGCTTGTCGAGGGACGCCGAGGTGTGAAGGACGAGACGCCCGGTGTCGTTCCTGCCGGGCGAAAGCGGGACCCGGATCCGGTAGGTCCCCTCGAGCACGTCTCCGATCTGCCGCACGTCCTCGATCTCGAGATGAACCCGGGCTACCCCGGCCCAGGTCGCCGACGGCTCGATCGTCAACAGTCGTTCGGTCGCCGGCCCGGCTTCGTCGGCCGGAACGGAAGCGGCCGCCAGGATCACGCAGAGGCCCGACAGGGTCGCTCGCAGTCGCCGCCGCCGGGTCGATCGAGGCATCATCTTG
>JABAOH010001124.1_pt1 | contig 36109 bp, 38 predicted proteins | sample 7062181 | NCBI WGS metagenome assembly JABAOH01 (sample SAMN14538630, study PRJNA623070) | marine sediment metagenome | biome: marine biome [ENVO:00000428]; feature: marine pelagic biome [ENVO:01000023]; material: deep marine sediment [ENVO:00002113]; isolation source: pool of 5 deep marine... | reverse complement strand
CCATCCAATGCAAGATATGTTCCTTCCGAGTATTTTTATGATATAATAGATGATATCGAATTCGGTATGAAAAAAATCAGGAAACCCAACAGAAGACAGCAAAAAAAATGAATTAACCCAGACTCTCGAGTAAAAACTTTATAAATAAGTAAACAAAATGTGTAAGATGTGGGAAAATGAGGAAGACAAACGTTGCTAGGCTTGATTCCAAGGGAAGGATTTTGATTCCTGCCCATGTTAGAAAACGATTCAAGGTGAATAACGGAACCGAGGTAATCCTGGTTCCCGACCATGAGAAGAACGAACTGAGGATGCTCCCGCTGGTAAAGGGAAAATCCGCAAAGATAAGGTTCGTCTTAACTGATCTGCCTGATTCCCTTGCAAACATCGCAAATATCCTGGACATGAACAACATAAACATCATAACGAGTGAAAGCAGATCCTTGTCAAAAAGTCTCACGGAATGGGACCTTGTGGTTGACGTATCCCAATGCAATGACGGATTTGAAAATATAAAGCAAAAGCTAATATCAACTAACACCATAAAGTCCGTGGAGATGTTCAAGGTATAACGCAAAACAAAAATCATACTCATCGCGATAAGTATAAATACGATCGCGACCTAAATAGTAGGTATTATATTTGATATCTACAACATATACAAAAAGAAGGGGCAGCGAAGTGGCTAAGGCAATCGATATCCTGGATCATGAAATGGTTCCTAAGCATGAACTCATGACGAAAAAGGAAAAGGAAGTTCTCTTGAAAAAACTCGGTATTACTGAAAAAGGGCTTCCTAAGATATTTTCAGACGATCCTGCTATAAGGAATCTTAACGCGAAACCAGGGGACGTTATAAGGATAACAAGGAAGTCTCCCACAGCAGGCCAGACATTCTATTACAGGATTGTGGTTTAGAACCTGCCTTTTCTTTGGTATATCCATAGGTATGCAGAGGGCGAAGGAGTAAAATTAATAAATACTTAGAAATAATATATTAATATGGTTAAGGCATCTGTAATAGGAACTTCGGTGATCACGAAGCAAGGACAGATAACTATCCCAAAGGATATAAGGAAGAAGTTAGGGATAAAGAAAGGTGATATGATCCAGTTCGTGATAACGGTCAATGGAAATGTGATAATAAGGAAAATGGAGTTTGATAAGGAGTTGGAGTTGTAGGTGATTCGAATGTTCATGCCTCTGTACAGGAACATAGAGAAGGAAAGGGGATGGGTCGATTTCCAGGTAGAATCCTTTAACCACTTCGTAGAAGAGGGAATTCAGAACATAATAAGTGAGATAGAGACAGTTAAGATGAATCCCGATCTTGGGGATATGAAAATTAAGTTCGGGAAGATTCAGATCGGAAAACCGGTTGTTAAGGAAGCTGACGGATCGACGAGGCAGATATACCCGAACGAGGCAAGGGTCCGGAATCTTACATATTCTGCACCTGTTTTTGTTGACATCACACCAATAATCAACGGGATTCAGGAGAAACCTGAGAAGGTTCATATAGGAGATCTCCCGATAATGGTTAAGTCAAAACTCTGTTCTACCCATGGTTTAACTGACAAGGAACTGACACATAACGGGGAAGACCCGAAGGACCCGGGCGGATACTTCATTGTTAACGGAACAGAAAGAGTTCTGGTTCTGATAGAGGAGATAACCCCGAACAAGCCCATATTTGAAAAGGAGGATGACTTCGTATCAGTCAGGATAAACTCTGAACGCTCCGGATTCAAGCAGAGGCATATGATAGAGAGGAAGCCTGATGGTGAAATAACCATATCCTTTGCAAACATAAGGAAGTTATCCATCATCGTTCTTCTCAAGGCCCTTGGCCTTGAAACCGATAAGGACATATGCCTTTCTATTTCTGATGACCCAAGGATCCTGAACGAACTCTATATTAATCTATACCAGTGTGAGGTTACTAATTCTGATGAAGCGATAGATACCGTAGGGAGAAAACTCAGGGTCTCTGAGGACTACAGGACAGAGAGGGTTAATCAGATTCTTGACAGATACCTGCTCCCGCACATAGGTCAGGAAACAGAAAACAGGATAGAAAAGGCAGAGGTTATCTCAAAGATCATTAAGAAGACGGTGATGCTTGCCCTGGACATGATCCCCCAGGATGACATCGATCACTACTCCAACAAACGTCTTCTGATGTCAGGCGAACTTATGGGCCAGCTCTTCAGGTCAATTATGCTTGGCAGATGGGGACTGCTTGCAAAGATGAATTATAATTATCAGAAGCTTGTAAAGAGGGGAAAGAAGCCCTCAATGCAGGGAATAATAGAGGCAAACGCTGTTACAAAACAGATACTTTCATCCCTCGCAACAGGGAACTGGATCGGTGGGAGAACAGGTGTTTCCCAGAGGCTCGACAGGAGCTCTTACGTAAAGACTATTTCTCATCTCAGATCCATTATATCTCCTCTTACTTCTACACAAGAACACTTCAAGGCCAGACAGATCCATCCAACAGAGTGGGGTAGACTGGACCCTGCTGAGACCCCGGAGGGTTCAAGCATAGGACTAAGGAAGCACCTGGCCATGATGTCAGAGATAACCCCAGGTCTGCCGGAAAAGGAGAACGATAGGATAAATAAAATCATAACATCTGAGTGATGGTATGAAAAAGAAAAGGGCGTTAAAGAAGCCAGTGAAGAAGGTGAAGAAAAGGCCAACGAAAAGACCAGTAAAAAAACTAACAAAAAGGCCAAAAAGGCTGACAAGAAAGCCAGTGAAAAGGCCAACAAAGAAGCCAGCAAGGAAACCGATAAGGAAACCAAAGTTAGAGAGAAAGGTCAGAAGGAAACCTGAAGCCATAAAAACCAAACCCATAAAACATGAAGCCAGAAGACCTGAAGTCCGGATAGTTGAGAGACGGGTTAGCAGAAAGACCGATGTGTACTTCAATGGAAGAGTTGCCTGTGAAATAAAGAACCCAGCGGATTTTGTCGAGAACCTGAGAAAGAAGAGAAGAATGGGACTTATATCCCATCAGATGAATATTGTGTACTACCCCGATTTTAACGAAGTCAGAGTGAACACAACCCACGGCAGGACAAGGAGACCCCTTATAATAGTGGATAACGGAAAACCAAAACTCACGGATAAGATACTGAAAAAACTTAACAAGGGTGAAATAAACTGGTCATACCTTATACAGCATGGGATTGTCGAATATCTGGATGCAGAGGAAGAGGAGGACACGTACATCGCACTGAAACCAGAGGATTTAACCAGAGAGCATACCCATCTGGAGATAGACCCCATAACTATACTAGGGACCTCAGCTGCCCTTATCCCCTACCCTGAATATAACAGGGGTGACAGAATAAACTATGGAGCGAAAATGGTTGGTCAGGCAATAGGTCTGATGGCCAGCAATTTCCCTATGAGGGCGGATACCAAGTTCAACACCCTTTCATACCCACAGGCACCTCTCGTGAGGACTAACATAAGCGACATCCTTGATGAATACCCAGAAGGACAAAACATCGTGGTCGCGATAATGTGCCACGACGGTTACAACCTGAATGACGCTATTGTTATAAACAAATCCTCCATTGAAAGAGGGTTGTTCAGGTCAGTCTATTTCAGAACCTATGAAACTATAAAGAAGAAGTACTGGGGAGGCCAGGAAGATGAGATTCGGATTCCTGAACCCGGGATAAAGGGATACCTTGGTGAAGAAGCGTATGTGGATATTGGGGATGATGGAATAATAAATACGGAAACAAGGGTGGTGTCAGATTCTGTTTTGATAGGAAAGGTTTCTCCCCTAAGATTCCTTTCTGCTGAGGATTTTGCAGCTGACATAGAGAACAGAAGGGAAACATCTGTCACTGTCAGATATGGGGAAGAGGGAATAGTAGACGATGTTCTGATATCCGAAACAGTGGATTCTGACCAGCTCATAAAAGTAAAGATAAGGGATCAGAGGATTCTGGAAGTCGGTGATAAGCTAGCCTCAAGACACGGTCAGAAAGGGGTAATATCCCTTCTAGTTCCCCACGAGGACATGCCTTTCACTGTAGAGGGTGTCGTTCCTGATTTGATTTTCAACCCCCACGCCATTCCCTCCAGGATGACCATTGGCCAGTTACTTGAGCTTTTGGCAGGAAAGATGGGGGCAATGTCAGGGAAGAGCATCGATGCCTCGGCATTCAACCACATAAGGGAGGATGAGATAAGAAAGGTTATGAAGAGCATGGGATTGAGGGAAGATGGTAAACAGGTTCTCTATGATGGGAAGAAGGGTATGCAATACGATGTTATGATATTCACAGGACTGGCCTATTACATGAAGCTTGATCACATGGTTTCTGATAAGATCCATGCAAGATCAAGGGGACCTGTGACCCTTCTCACCAAACAACCAACAGAGGGCAGAGCAAAGAGAGGGGGGTTAAGGCTTGGAGAGATGGAGCAGCAGTGCCTGGTTGGTCACGGAGCAGTCCTTGCCCTTAAAGAGAGATTCGATTCTGACAAGACCATGGTTCCGATATGCACCAAATGCGGTCTGGTTGCCATACATGACATAGCAAAGAACAGGAGCTATTGTGGTGTATGCAAGGATTCAGAGGTTGTCTGGGTTGAGACCTCTTACGCCTTCAAGCTCACTCTAGATGAGTTGAAATCAATGGGAATATACCCCAAACTTGGAACAGAGGAGATATGATATGGCTTCAAAAATATCAGAGATTGCATTCGGGATAATGTCCCCGCAGGCAATAAAATCCCTTGCAAGGGTAAGGGTTGTAAGCTCGGATCTTTACGATGCAGACGGTTACCCAGTTGAAGGAGGGGTAATGGATCCCAGGCTCGGTGTGATAGATCCCGGACTCCACTGCAGAACATGTGGGGGTGGTATAGGGGAGTGTATGGGACATTTTGGATACCTGGAGCTTGCAAAACCCGTTGTTCATGTTCTCTACACAAAAACCATTTACCAGTTACTCAGGATGATCTGCAGAAAATGCAGCAGAATTCTAATCATACCACCTGAGGGCAAGGAAAAGAAGCCAAAGAAGAAAACCTCTGAGAAGACTGTCCCGTCCAGGTGTCCCCACTGCAAGGCACAACAAAAGAAGATAACCTTTGTGAAACCCTACACCTACTACGAGGACAAGAACGAGCTTAGCTCCGAAACCGTAAGGGAGAGGTTCGAACAGGTCCCTGACAAGGACCTGAGAAAGATAGGATTCAGGGGTGGCAGACCAGAGTGGCTCATACTTACATTGTTCCCCATACCACCGGTAACCATGAGGCCAAGCATAACCCTGGAGAGCGGGGAGAGATCAGAAGACGATCTGACACACAAACTGGTCGATGTGGTCAGGATAAACCAGAGCTTGAAGGAAAACATCGATATCGGCGCGCCTGAGTTTATATTGAATGACCTGTGGGAACTCGTTCAGTACCACATCTCAACATATTTTGACAACGAACTAACCGGGGTTCCACTTGCAAGGCACAGATCAGGCAGACCTCTCAAGGGTTTGGTTCAGAGACTCAAGGCAAAGGAGGGAAGGATAAGGGGTAACCTCTTAGGAAAGAGGGTGAACTTCTCTGCAAGGACTGTTATCTCCCCTGACCCCAAGATATCGATAAACGAGGTGGGTGTTCCCGAGATCGTAGCGAAAGAGCTTACCATTCCTGAATATGTGACGCCGCTCAACATCAAGTATGTAAAGGAACTGTTCGTTCTTGACAAAGTCAATTATGTTGTCAGGGCAGACGGAAGGAGAATAAAGGTCACGATAGAAAACAAAAAGGAACTAATGAGCAACCTTGGTCCTGACTGGATCGTGGAGAGGCAGCTCCATGACGGTGACATAGTTCTTTTCAACAGACAACCATCCCTTCACAGAATATCCATAATGGCCCACAGGGTCAGGGTCATGCCATATAAAACATTCAGAATGAATCCTTCTGTATGTCCTCCCTACAACGCGGATTTTGACGGGGACGAGATGAACCTCCATGCCCTGCAGACACAGGAATCCAGAACAGAGGCTACCTTCCTTATGGACGTTAAACACAACATAATATCCCCGAAATTTGGAGGTCCGATAATAGGACTGGACCTTGACCAGATATCGGGTGTTTACCTTATGACCATGAAAAAAACCATTCTCAACAGAGAGGAGACCGCGCAGCTTTTCTCTGATGCAGGAATCGATATCGATCTGCCTGGTAGGGAGAAGTTTACAGGCAAGGAGATATTCAGCTTTTTGCTACCCAAAGACCTGAACATAGATTTCAAAGCGCACGCGTGCAGGAATTGTGATACATGTAAGAAACAGGATTGTCCATATGACTGCTGGGTCATAATTGAGAAAGGGGTTCTGAAGAGGGGAGTTGTTGACAAGGCGGGTGTTGGTGCGGAAAACGGAAAGATAATAGGCAGGCTTCACAGACTTGTGGATAACGATAGCATAAGGAAGTTCATAGACAGTTATGGCAGACTCGGAACAGCCTTCCTTATGAAGAGGGGATTCTCCCTTGGAGTATCTGATCTGGACCTGCCTGATAGTGCATACAAGGTCATAAGAGAGGAAATAGACAAATCAGTGAAGGAATCGCACAAACTGATAAACCAGTACAACAAGAGGGAGCTCACGATTCTGCCTGGTATGACCCAAGAGGAATCTTTAGAAGCGCAGATAATGAATGTTCTGGCATCAGGGGTCAGCAGGGTCGGGGACATAGTGTCTGAAAACATTGATAATAACGATATCTTTTTCATGTCATCATCAGGGGCAAAGGGTTCCCTGATAAACACAACACAGATGGCAGCTGTTGTTGGTCAGGAAACCATCCTGGGTAAGAGGATAAAGAGGGGTTATCTCAACAGGACCCTGCCCCACATAAAACCACACGATCTTTCCCCACGATCTCATGGATTTGTTTCAAAGGGTTTCAAGCACGGACTTACACCGTTTGAACTGTTCTGGAACATCATGAACGGTAGAGAGGGTCTTATGGATAAATCACTGAGAACTAGAAAATCAGGTTACATGCAGAGGAGGCTTGTAAACGCTTTGCAGGATCTTAAGGTGAACTATGACGGGTCTATAAGGAATGCACACAACCATGTAGTGCAATTCGCAGCAGGTGAGGACATGATCGATCCTTCAAAATCAGACTGGGGTAATCTGGACTGGAGGGAATTCATAGAAACCCAGGCAGGTTGAAGGGAGGTGAAGGGAGTGAATACGTTACCACTGAAAATAAGAGAAGAGTTGGATGGTTACTTTGCTCAGAACAGGCTATCGGAAGAGAAGAAGAGAGATACCCTAAACACAGTCAAGATACTTTATGCAAAATCCTCCTATGATCCAGAGGAGCCTGTTGGTGTGGTAACTGCCCAGTCCCTTTCAGAACCCGCCACCCAGATGACCATGAGGACCTACCACTTCGCTGGAACAGCAGGAATACAGGTAACCCTCGGTCTCCCCAGGATGCTCGAGATATTCGATGCTCGGAGGGAACCAAGAACACCAACAATGACCGTTTACATGAAGAAGGATCACCAGAGCATCGAGGATGTAAGGAAGATAGCAAGCAGCATAAGGGAAGTGAAAGCGAAGGACGTTATCCTTTCCACAACCACTGACCTCACAGAGGTCCAGATAAGGTGCAAACTCGATACGAAAAAACTTGCAAGCCTTGAAATGGATCCCCAGAAAGTTTCGAAGTGTGTGAGACTCAGAAACACTGAAACATTGATGGAGGGTGATGAACTTGTTGTCAGACCGAAAAAGGTAGACCTGAAGAATCTGCACAAACTCAAGTATTCCCTCCTGGAGTCGCATGTTAAGGGAATAAGGGGGGTTTCGCAGGTTGTTGTTACAAAGGAGGAAGGTGAATGGATAATAACTACCCTAGGTTCAAACCTGAAAAAAGTTTTCGAGATAGAAGGGGTTGATTACACCAGAACAGTGAGCAACAACATATTCGAGATTCTCAACGTTCTGGGAACTGAGGCAGCAAGAAACGTCATAATAAAGCAGGCCAAGTATACAATGGAGGAGCAGGGACTGGGGGTTGATGTCAGATACATAATGCTTCTGGCTGATCTGATGACTGTGGAAGGAAACATACGCGCAATAGGAAGATACGGAATTTCCGGTCAAAAGGCCTCTGTCCTTGTGAGAGCTTCGTTTGAGGAGACCAAGAAACACCTGACCACCGCAGCCATAAGAGGGGAAAGGGATGACCTGAGGGGAACCATAGAAAACATAATGATGAATCAGGTTGCTCCCATAGGAACAGGCGCATTCACCCTGGTGGGGAGACTTCCGGGACTTGCAGGAAAAAAGGAGAGAGGAGAAAAACCGAGGAGGGCAGCGAAACCCAAAAAGCCAAAGAAAACAAAGAAGCCAGCGAAAATCAAAAAGACCAGAAAACCGAAAAAAACAAGGGAAAGGAAGGCAAAGAGACCCGGGAAGAAGAAAAAGTAGAAAACAATTTATATCATTTACGGTTAATTTTTCTTAATTGATGGTGATTGTATGCAGAAAACACTTGAGATTCCTGACGGCGTAAAGGTCGGAATGGAGCAAGGGAATCTGGTAGTCAGTGGACCGAATGGAGAGCTGAGGAAACCCATCAAGGGTGTAAAGGTGGGTATAGGAGACAAAGAGGTTACGCTCAGCTCAGGTACTGAAAGAAGAAAGGAGAAGGCATTGGTAGGAACATGGAGTGCCCACCTGAGGAACATGATAATCGGTGTGACCCAGGGATGGGAGGCCAAGCTCAAGATAGTCTACTCTCATTTCCCTGTAAAGTTCAACATAGAGGGTGAAAGGGTAGTTATACAAAACTTCATGGGAGAGAGAAAACCAAGAGTCGCAAAGATATTCGGCAACACAAAGGTTGAGGTAAAGAAGGATGAGATTCTGATTACAGGGACAGACAAGGACGAGGTTGGCCAAACAGCCGCGAACATAGAGCTTACAACAAAGGTCAAGGGTTATGACAGAAGGGTTTTCCAGGACGGCTGTCACCTGATCCAGAAATGCAGACCCATAGAGAAACCAGAAGAGGGTGAGAAGAATGATTAAGAAAAAAACCAAAAAGGTAAAGAAGGAATTCAAACCCATACTCAAGGTTAGGAAAAAAGTAAAGAAGAAGAAACCAGATTTTAAGAGACAGGAAGGGTACAGGTTGAAAAAACTGAAAAAGGCCTGGAGAAGACCAAGAGGACGTCATTCAAAATTGAGGAAGCAGGAAAAGGCAAGAGGCAGGCTCCCAAGAGTTGGTTACGGTTCTCCAAAAAGCGTGAGGGGTTTGACAAGATACGGGTACAAAGAGGTCAGGGTTTCGAACCCGAACGATCTCGAGAGGCTGAATCCTGAGAAAGAAATCGCTCTCATATCTTCATCAGTGGGAAAGAAGAAGAGAACAGAAATCATGAAGAAGGCAGAGGAGAAAAAGATAAAGATAGTAAACCAGGGCATTTAGCCATATTTAAAGGTTTTGCCACATATTATTATTAAACTAAACAACTTGTCTGGTTGGTTCTTATGCGAAACAAGTGTCCCCTTTGCGGAACATCTGGAAGTGTCTGGAACAGGAACCCGGATGCTTTCAAATGCCCGAACTGCTTCGCAATATTCTCAGAGTTTGGCCTCATACTTGAATCAGAACTGGAATATCCAAACATATGGTCTTAAAAACGATACAGATAATCCCTTATTTTTATTTTATCTTTCTTCACATTTACTCCCTCTCTCCTCAGTAGCGCTTTCTTTTTCTCTACCCCTTTCCTACCAGAACCACCATATCCTCCCAAACTACCATCAGAGCGAACCACTCTGTGGCATGGGATTTCAATGGGTTTCGGGTTCCTCTTCAGAGCCTGCCCCACTGCCCTGGATGCCCTGGGTTTTCCCAGAGCCTTTGCAATCTCCCCATAAGTTGTAATCCTTCCTTTCGGAATCTTCCTGCAAAGATCAAGAACCCTTTCTGAGAATTCACTTCTTCCCATATTCATTCACTTCAAATTCCCTGAGGATGTAATCATCCCCATTCTTTTCCATAACGCTTGTGAAGTTCTTTTTCTCCCCGCTGAGAATCATCTTGTTTATCATATGGAGATCGTCTGGTATAATCCTATCCTTCATACCATCAAGTTCACTGAGCTTGAACCATCTGAGTTCTCCTTCACCGCCCTGTTTAATCTCACCTTCCTTGGGACTCAGCCTACACACGAGAAGAATGAAATGGTTCAGGGCCTTTCCACTTTCCATTATACGTGCTGAGACTGTTCCCCTGAACGAGTGAAAATTCATATCCAGACCTGTTTCCTCAAGCGCTTCCCTGAGAGCGGTTTCCTCTATACGCTCTCCCATCTTCACCTTTCCTCCAGGAAGGTCCCAGAAACCAACAAATGGATACTTGTTTCTGTTTATCAGAAGAATCTCGTCGTTCTTCACAATACCCAGAACCGTTCCAACAACAAAACTCATTCAACCAACCTCGTCGTTATGATTGGTTTGTCCCTGACGATTATTGTATGTTCAGACTGGGCAATGGGTTTGTTTTCAACCTCTTTCAGAACAGGGTAGGTTTCCAACGCTTCCACCGCTCCCAGCTGCCTCAACGCGAGCGATACCTTGATGGGTGAGAATTTCTTGTAGAGCCATCGCTTAGCAAAGGGTAACGAATGATATTCATCCCTCGCCATCGCCAGGATCTTCCTCGCCTCCGTCAATCTCACTGGCCTGTCCATGAGATACCTGTATATCTCAACCGTTCCGGAGTTCTTTACATGACCATTGGTTTCTGTTATGAACGGCTCCAGGGCAATGACATCCCACTCCTTGAACTTGTGATTGAGATCGTTCTTCACGTTGAGAATAGATGGCGGGCCATGGAAAACATACTTGTCTAGGGTATGGCCAGTAAGGTTAACGATAACCCCGGCTCCCTGAGCCTTTGCGGACTCTTCTATCATTGTTCCTATCTCTGCAAGGGAAACCCCCGGCTTTATAATCTTGATGGCTTTCTTCAGAACCTTCTCCGATGCCTTTATCAGGTGGTTCGGTTGTGAGCAGTAAGTGAATGCCATATCCCCTATGTAACCATCAATGTGAACACCTATGTCAATCTTTACCAGCTCTCCTTCCTGGATTTCCCGAGTGTCTGCGAACGACGGGGTGTAGTGGGCAGCAACCTCATTTATCGAGATATTCACAGGGAATGCTGGTCTGGCTCCCTTCTTCTTTACCAAACCCTCAATCTTGTTTGCAAGGTCCAGAATTTTCAATCCGGGTTTGAGCATATGGGAAATCTCCTGTTTTATCTCTGCGTTAATCTTCCCAGCCTTCTTGTACTTCTCCAAAATTTCCTTCTCCATAAAAAACCCTAATAATAAAATATGTTCTTTGGATTTATAATGTTTAGAAAAACGTCAACCATTAAACTATACCATAACATGACGTAGGTTGTCCTCTCCAACAGCGTCTTCAAACTTCTTGAAAAAATGAGGATCTGCTGAAATGATTCTTTCCCAGGATGGGAGTGTGGGTTCACTTTCAACATATCGGTTATATTCTTCTTTAGCTTCCTTTAATGATTTATTAGCGAATGTTTCCACAATAACCTTCTCTTCATGCCTGTTATAATCAAGCGCGTTAATTTCTGCCTCACCCTCATAAACATCTATCAGTTTTTCTGCCTCTTTAACGTATAACTGTTCTAGGGTTCTGAATATATCATCAGTGAAAGTAACACCATGATGTCTTGCTAGAGTTCTGAATATGGATTTGGAAATCTCTCTTGACATCTTATGCAAACCTTTTTCTCTATCATCTTGGTATAGGTCTTGATGCTTGTGTTCATATCCCACACCCAAAAGCTCACTCTGGCATATCTTATCCAATGACATATTTTCGTAAACCTCTGCCAGCATTCCAACTTCAAGGCTCCAGTCATAAGGCATTCTGATTGTACGTGCGACACCCCGTCTCATTGCAACCTCGCCTGCACTAGGATACCTGAAGGATTCCATATACTCAAGAAATTCCATGGCATCTTCGTTTTTCTTGATACTATCCACTTTTTTCAAAGCCCTTAGCAGAGGGGTAATGAAAAGCCTCGTAACCCTCCCGTACATCTTTTCATTTGTATGTCTACTGTAAAAACCCTTGCAGAACTCGTCTCCCCGTCTAGCAATCGGATAAACCAGTCTGTCAACAATACTCGTATCATAGGTTTTTATATCACAGTCATGCATTGCTATAACCCTGCTTTTTCCTGTTGCAAGTATGAATCCATTTGCCAGATGAACAGCCCTTCCTTTACCACGATGGTTGAAATCAAGGTCCTTTTCTTTTAACGACTCGTACAATGTTTTTACCTTTTTACCCTCTGTCCAAACAATCTTGGGATCCCCCGGAAGCCCTGAGAAAAACTCACTAAACTCATCGAAGTTTTTCTGAGTTGACGGTCCGTCCAAAACAACAACAAGCTGGTTAATGTAATCCACATCTTTCAGTTTTTCCCCTATAATGGGAAGACCCTCTCCCTGAATCTCCTTGTAGAGTGATGGAAGAACAAGGGCAATACCACCCTTATAATTCCTCAACTTCTCCCTGGTATTCTTACGGCTGGCAAGGCTATCATTTAGCATGTGGTACGTCTTTATTTTCGGGTTCTGATGTAAGTCCATCCTTTCACCTAAAATTACTCACTACGCAGTTATCTATTCTCAGATAATCTTTTAAAGGGATTTTGCGTTAGAAAAGCAATTTTTGAAAATTTTTTGAAAAACTTTTTATTTAAGAAAAACAATAATAAGATAGATTTACATGGCAGTAAGAAGAAGGGCAAAGAGAGCAAAGAAAAAGACAGCGAGGAGAAGAAGGTAAACAATCAGTTCTTAAATACCTTATATAATCTTTCCAGTTTTACTTAGAGCGATTTATAATTCCCAGAACCTCTTCATGTATTTTGGTTCCGTTAGTTGCCAGAAGATCCTTCGATTCCAGGGTCCATGGTCTGTTTTGCCAGTCCGTTGTTTTTGCGCCTGCTTCCTTCGCGATCACATAACCAGGAACAATATCGTAAATGGATAGATCAGGCCTTACGTAAACATCATTCCTCCCGCATGCAACCCAGCAGAGATCCAATGCCCCAGAACCCAGTCTCCTGTAATCCCTGGCATTTTCCTTGAAGTAATCGAAAAAACCCTTCATAATCTCGATACCCTGGTTGTTGTGGTTCAGATGACAATAGTTCACAACAGTCGCTTTCAGGTCATCGTTATCTGAAACCCGAATCTTCTCCCCGTTAAGCGTGGCTCCTTTTCCTTCCTCGCCAATGAAGAGTTCATTCATCATCGGGTTGAAAACAACCCCCAGTATGGGGTTTCCTCTTAAAACAAGACTCACACACGTCGCACTGAATGGAATGCCAAGTGTGTAGTTGGTCGTGCCGTCCAGTGGGTCAACATACCATCTGTAATCATTCCCCTTGATGGGTTTGCTCTCCTCTGAAACTATTCCATGATCAGGGAAGTTCTCCTTTAGCATCTGGATTATTATGTCGTTAGCCTTCATGTCAACATCAGTAACGAGTTCTCTCCAGTCACCCATCTTTATCCGAATCCCCTTAACGTGACCAAAATTCTCATTCAAAACCTTCCCGGATTCCTTCACTGCTTTTATCGCAACATCTCTGAAGTCCATAGATTTATATATCATTGTTTTTAATTTATAGATTATGGCCGGAGATGCTCTTTATTTAGATGACTCCTACCTGAAAGAGTGGGAGACAGAAGTAGCGAAAGCAGACAAGAAGTTCATCGTTCTAGACAAAACAGCCTTCTATCCCAAGTCAGGGGGGCAACCATGGGATACTGGAGAGATGGTGAGAGTCTCCGACGGGATGATTTTCAAGGTTGTCTTTGTTGGAAAATTTGGAGGAAACATCTCCCACGAGGTCGATAACGATGGACTAAAGGAAGGAGAGAAGGTTAAATGCAGAATAGACTGGGAGAGGAGATATCTCCTGATGAGGATGCATACTGCTGCTCACGTTCTCAGCGGAGTGATAGAGAACGAAACAGGTGCCCTTATCACAGGGAACCAGCTGGGAACCGATCACTCCAGGGTTGACTTGAACCTTGAGGACTTCGATAAGGAAAAACTCATCGGGTACATTAAAATGTCCAATGATTTCATAAAGAAGGACCTTCCGATAAAGGTATCCTACGTGCCTCGAGAGGAAGCCATCAAGGATAAAAGCCTCTTCAAACTTGCGGGTGTGGATCCAGAATCCATGCTCCCACCATCAGTCAAGAACATAAGAATAGTTGACATAATGGGACTAATAAAAGAAGCGGACGGCGGGACCCATGTCAAGAGCCTGAAGGAAATAGGAGAGATAAAGTTCGAGAGGGCAGAAAACAAGGGTAAAAACAACCGAAGGGTTTACTTCACTCTCCAATAACCTGAAGAATGACTTCCCTTGTTCTGGCAGGTACATCGAAATCCAGGACCACTATCTGCTGCCATGTCCCGAGCATGAGTTTTTTGTCACGGAAGGGAACGGTCAGACCCGGCTGAACCAGAGTTGCCCGAACATGCGATTTCCCATTGTCGTCACCCCAGGTTTCTGTATGTCTATATTTTATATCCGAGGGAACCAGCCTCTCCATAGCATCCTCGAAATCCTTTACAAGATTCGGCTCAAACTCGATGGTCGATACAGATGCAGTGGAACCCGATACGAATATGTTAACAATCCCGTTCTTGACCTTGGATTCCTTGACTACACGGGAAACCTGATCTGTTATGTTTATTATATCCGTTTCTGCCTTTGATTTCACACTGATTATTTTTGTCTCCACAGCCATATTATCAACCTTTACATTACTATAAATCCGAGAAGCAATAAAAGTATTATATGGATTTACTTTCTCTGGCATCACAGTTCATATTATGGTCTCAGGGGTTTGCGATAACCTGGGGCTACTTGGGAATCTTTCTGGTAAGCATAATAGGAAACGCCACAATATTCTTTCCTGCCCCTATTTTTGCAGTGGTTTTTGTTTTAGGCGCTGTACTAGATCCCTGGCTGATCGGCATTGTTGCTGGTGTGGGGGCTGCGATAGGGGAGCTCACAGGATATCTGCTTGGAAGAGGTGGAAGAGAGATTCTGAAGAAAAGGAACCGGAAATGGTTTACCAAGGCAAAGAAATGGTCAGAGAAAAGAGGAGTGTTCCCAGTTATAATTATCTTCGCAGCAACCCCAATACCATATGACATAATAGGAATACTCTGTGGAGTCATTAAATACAACCTGAAAAAATTCTTCCTAGCAACCCTCATAGGAAAAATAATAATCAACGTTTTAATCGCTTGGGCAGGATTCTACTCAGCTGCCTGGGTAGTTCAGGTATTTGGCTGGGCATGATCATTTGGATATCTTAAGGACAGCTTCTAGTGCAACAGCAAGTTCGTTTATACCATCATCTCCGCTGAAATGCTTCATGTTATGCTTGATCAACACTTCAGCACCCAATTTCTCTTTAAAGATGTCAGCATGTTTTAACGGTACATAAGGATCATTATCCGAATTTATGGCGATGAATTTTTTACAGTGTGAATTTATCTTGTCCCATCCAATGGGCTTTTCAAAAAAACTGTTTATCTCCTCATATCCCAAGTTGTCACAGAAGCCAGCAACCAGAACAGCGCCACCAATTTTCTGACCCTCTTCCAGAGTTTCCAGATATCTGAGGATTGTTATACAACCCAAGCTGTGACCTACGAAATAACAATACTTATCCGGATTACTAACGGTCTTGATCAAGAATTCCAACCACTCGTTCATCTTGGGGTGATCTGTATCGGGCATGGCAGGATTAATGACACTAAAGCCCCTTTCTTTTAGCATGTCCCTTAGCCATGGTCTCCAACCTTCTTCTGGATATCCCTCCCACCCATGTATAAGAAATACCATTTTAGTCATGAAGATAATTATCCCGATAAGATAAAAACGTTCACTTCACAAACTTTGTAATCGATACTTGGGCCTTCTTATCGACATCTTTTTTGAAGTTATCTTCTGTGTATCCCAGTCCTGAGAGAATTCGCAGTGCAGCAGGGATTACCTGATGATATATATAATAGTCAGGATCGTAGTTTTTCGCATCCTCAGCAGGCTCTGCTCTCGTTGAGATGGAACCCGAACCCTTGGTTATTACAAAGCTTATGGTTGAACCTTCCTTGATAACCCTTCCTCTCTCCCTTGCCTTTCTTGCAGCAACAACATGCGGCCCGATTTGTTCATACTTGGACAGAGGTCTTGTCACTTGGGAATATATAATCAGATCATCCATGTCAACCTTGTTACGCTGAATATCATCTATGGTTTTCTTTACGATTTTTACCGCCTTCTTTGGAGACTTGTCCTTCAGAACTGCAAGCAGGACGTTTTCTTGTGTATCTTTCGCGATTTTGGCCCAGTCCCTCCTGACCTTCTCAAATCCCCTTATGGTTATCTTCCCATCAAAATCTATCAATGCGTAACGCTTCTTTGCGGCAACCCCAGTCTTTCCAAGAACAAATATTCCGGATCTGTAAAGATCCCTGAAATCCAGTTCCATTATCCCAGGTAGAGACCTGTTAACCCTCTTCAGGAAATCCATTACACGCTTCTTGCTCCTCACCTTCAAAAAGAGCGAATCCGTATCACCATAGATAACTACATACTTCATCCTCTCAGCCATTGATATAACCTTTTTTATGTAAAACCTCCCCCATGCTGTTATGGATTCCGCGCAAACCCTTGAGTACCACCTGGATCCCGCAAACGCATAGTAACCATATATGGCATTCGTCAGGACTTTCAAAGCGTACTGTCTGTTGTCAAGGCCCTTGTATTTAATGGTCCCGGGTTTCGCCCTGTTCATTTTCTTCTTAATTTCATTCCTTTTATCCAAAAGCTCTTTTATTATCTTGGGTATGAACCCGATTTTCTTCTTACAGTAGTAGTGTTCCTGTCCAGGAACCTTGTTCTTCTTTGAATCATCTGGTTTGCAGCATATACAGTTAAGCGTATCGGGTGAGACATTGTGAGTTATGGTTATGGTAGGATACAGTGAAGCAAAATCAAAAAGAGCAATCTTATCATGTATACCCTCTTTTGGAACATGAACATAACCACCAGTGTAAGCCGGATACTTCCTCCTCCTCATAACCTCATCATACTTTGGTCTGTTCTGGGAGATTTCCCCAATCCCGTAGGCATTCCTTATCAACAGCCATTCCACAAGCTGTGAGTAGGTCATTCGAGAAACATCGAAAAGTATCTGACCCACTGTTTTGCAGAGTTCGTATATCTGTGGAAGTAGATGATTGGAAAGCATCAGGGTCAGCTCTGAGTCCCATCTACAGTACTCAACAATCTTCTCCAAGCTCTTTCCCTCTTTCCAAGACTTTTCAATCTCCTTCCATTTAACTTTCTTCTTTCCCTTCCCTAGGATCTCCTTTGCAACTCTGTCAAGGCTCAGGGTTTCTGTTGCCAGGGAACTTCCTAGGATATGCTCTATGAAATCGAACAGATCGACATGAACCCCGCCGTTTATCTGTGCAGACGATACTCTTACCCTCTTCCTGAAAACAACATGCCTGTCATCCCTCCCTATCCTAAGTTCTATCTTGTATTTCTCACATCTCTCGTTAAGCTTTAGAAAATCATACCTGTCTGTATTGTACCCGACGATTATATCGGGGTTCTGTTCTTTCACAACTCCGATGAACCTTTTGAGCAGCTCCTCCTCGCTCCTCACAATCTCTATGTTCTTTCCCTTAACCTTCTTGTAAGTTATGACCTTGTTCAGGCCATTGTTGCTCCTGAAGGAAATCATTATTATTTTCCCCTCTCCGTCTTCCTCTGCGAGCTCAATATCAAAAGCCATAACATCCAGGTTCGGTATCCCTTCTCTCTCCAGAGGTTTAACCTCCTTCGCTTCTATGGTTTCATCCACCAAAAGACCGGATTCTATCTTTTCGCCAGAAACCCTTGCCCAGCTCATGGGTATAAGGTCCTTGTCTATCAGATATCTCCTATAGAACGAGACTCCGTATTCATACTCATTCCTGACCTCTTTCCAGTCCTTGAGAAGATCCCTGAACTTGGGAACGTCGGGGGGTCTCTTAACAGTAACTTTCAGAACCTTCAGAGGCTTTCCCAAGATTGTCCTTTCCAAGATATCAACCCTCTCTGTCTTCTCCCCCTCCAGCTCCAGCCCAAGGATTTTGGATTTCAGTCCCTCTATATCTGTCTTCTTAAGCTCTGGTTTGGGCTCCACATAGAAGTATGGTTCGAAACCCCTATCAAGGACACAAACCGTTTTACCCTTGTCAGTTTTCCCCCATATCCTAATAACAGGGTTATCCCCCTCCATTACATAGTCTATATTCAGTATACAAAACTCAATATACTCAGGCATAATTTTAGTTTGATTTTATGATTAAAAAGATTGCGGTGCTGGTTTTAGGGCTTCATCCACTCTATCTCGTAGTATTCGTACCTGGAACCAGGGAGCTTTATCTTGTTCAGGACGTAGTAGGTGATTGAGGTTTCCCTGTCTGTGATGGAAAGCAGAACGTTCAGACCCATGCTCTCTGCCTTCGCGAGAATGGATGCAAGCTCAATCCCACCTATATGTTCATCCTCGGATACAGCAACCAACAGATACCTTGCTTTGTCCTCTAGGGTTTCCCTTATCCAATTCCCACCCACCTTCTTCCTTCTGTATGTGATAAAGTCCGAGGGATAGTCCACGTAGTCCTTCTTTTTCAGTTCGGGAACAGACAAAAGGAAGGTCTTCTTCACACCATGAGCGACCCTGACCGCCCTTGCCCACTCTGATATGAGGAGCTTCTGTTCCTTCGGAAAAACATGTAGTACATGTTTAGAATGGATCCATTTTTCTTCCTTTGCAGGGGAAGCGCCTGGGAAATAGATTCTGAAATGGGAACCGAACTTGAACCCCGTCTTCACAACATAACCCTCCAGTCTCCAGTCCTCATAAACCCCGTAAAGACTTTTTGTATACTCTCTCTCCTTTGTGACCTGCCCAAGGATTTGTGAAGGTTTCATCTCCTTCCCGTTTTCAACATTCACGACCCTTACACCGAAGTGTTTTGCAAGAAATATGGTTTCCAGGAAATTCAGTTTCAGAAGAGCACCTCTCTCCTGTTTGTAGATTCCAAACTGTCCGAACCAGTAATCATTGAAAAGCTTCTTGCCCAGGCTCTCATCCTCCAGAACTGAAAATAGAGAATCCGGATACCAGTAAATCTTAACCCTAAGCTTTTTGGTCTTCAAATTCTCTGCTGGATATCTCTTACCTCTGATCTTCCTTTTCTTCTTAATCTCAACCAGATCTATTGGTTTTACAACCAATCCTCTGTCTCTCCAGTCTCTGTAGGCGTTGTATTTGATGAAAAGCCTCTTGTCCTTCTTCGCAAAGTAGGAGGCAAGCTCATTGAATCCTATCTGCTTTTTTCTAAGCCAGCATGAAGCGTTCTGAAAGGTTATCAGATACAGAGCTTCCTCTACCTCAAGCCTTATCCTCCCTCCCTTTTCCTTGGTACCGAAGTAGTTCTTTCTGAGCTTTTCATAGGTCTCGTCATCCTCAGCCCAGATTCCCTTCTTTGGGTCGAAATGTATCTGCATCATACTAATAAATTGAGTGAGATTGCTTTAAAAACATCTCGATGGTTGCTTCTACCAAAACATCAATCGTATTTATTTTAGGAATGTTCTCCTTATCGAGCATCACTGCGAATTCTGTACAACCCAAAATTACAGTTTCAGCTCCTCTAGTTAGATACTTCTGACAGATTTCTTTCACCTTATTGGTTTGTTTTTCCCTTTCAATCCCCTTATTAAATTTAAAAACCGCATCTGTCAACTGCTCCATTTCCTTCTCATTTGGTTCGAAAGATTTGATACCCTTGAATCTGTACAGTCCCTGCTTTATCGTGTTCGGTGTCCCTATTATTAGCGTTGATTTTATACCATTTCTAATCAACAATCTTTTTAATTCTTTTCTCAAATCAAGAATCGGAACTTTCACTTCTTCTTGTAATCTATCGTAAAATAAGTGAATCGTGTTGCACACCATTACTATAAAATCCACCCCAAACCTGTCCAACTCCTCCAACCCTTCTATATATGGTTTCAGCTCTTCTTCAGAAATATTATCATAAATTAATTCAGGAGCCGGAATGCTGTTAATAACTATTTGAGGAAAATCCCTGTTACTTCTAATAATTCCCCTTTCCTGCAATCTTTTGATTAATTTATTGTAAAACTCTCCAGTAGCTTCCGGACCAATTCCGCCTAAAACACCGATTCTACAGTCGCCACCGACAACCACCCTTTATAGATTTGTCTAAGAAAAAGTCATTTGCTTCACCAGAGTGTGGCAACTTCCATTCTCATAATCATAGCATGAATCAAGGGATATTTAAAGGTTTGCTCCAACTTATGCCTTGAAATCCTTCAGGAAGCTTTCCACTGCCTGCACAGACATGTTCTTATGTGCTTTGTCGGTCATTGATGCTGTGTGGGGAGTTAGGACAACGTTGTGTAGTTCCAAAAGTTCCCTGTTCTTTGGGGGTTCCTCCTCAAACACATCAAGCCCTGCTCCGTATAGTTTATCTCCCTTTAAGTACTTTACCAGGGCTTTCTCATCAACCACCCCACCCCTTGAGGTGTTTATTATAATCGCGTGGGGCTTCATAATCTTGAATTCCTTCTCCCCAATGATGTATCTGGTTTCAGGTATTAGAGGGACATGAATTGTTATTATGTCAGATTTCTTAATGAGTTCGTGAAGGTCATCAAGTTTTTTGACTCTTCTTTTCGCTTCTTCTGCATCCTCGATTTGTTCCTTTGTTAGATATGGATCATATGCAAGAAAATCAACATCAAACCCAGAAAGCTTCTTTGCAACAAGTCTTCCTATCGCACCAAATCCCACAATTCCAACGGTTTTATCATCCAGTTCGTGGGCAAGGAATTCTTCTCTATCCCACTTCCCTTCCCTTACGTGCTTGTCAGCCTTTGCTATTTTCCTCAGAACAGCGAAGATTAGGGCAACTGTGTGGCTAGCAACCGCGTTAGCGTTGGAGCCGGGAGAATGGTAAACCCTAACTCCCCTTTTCTTACATTCCTCAACATCAATGTTATCAAGACCCACACCAGCTCTTATCACAGCTTTCAGTTTCTTTGCTCTATCCAAAACCTCCTTATCAACCTTCGTGTAAGTTCTTATCAACAATGCGTCATAATTCTCTAGTTTCGCTTTCGAGAGATCAGGCTCACTAAAGTCAATCTCGAATCCCTTCTTCTTCAACAGTTCAATTGAGTCCTCATGCAGGTGTTTCTTCTCCGTGACCAAAATCTTCATACTCATACCCTATATTTTCAAAAACAACTTAAAAAGCTATTTCCGCGCTTGATGGTGAAAATGATGCCGGAGGCGGGACTTGAACCCGCGACCTCTAGATGTCTCAGAGCTTTCGTCATCTTGAATCAGAACTCATAAGTTTTTCTTATGAGTCTAGCGCTCTAACCAGCTGAGCTACCCCGGCATGACTTAAATTGATTATTCAATATTTAAAAAAGAGACTTATTTATTTTTTATGCAAAGGATGCGGCTTCTTATATATTGTAGTGGGTTTCTTGCCCAGTTTCTTCTTCCTGACCTCTTTCTCAACAAGCAGGTTTGCAAGTATTATCAGGAAACCCCCGAGATAGATGTAATTGGGTGGTACCTCACCGAGAATCATCCATGCTAGGCCTATCCCAACTATTGGTTCTATTAGGAGTATTATTATGGGTGCGTTGTGCGCCCCTATGGTCTTGAGGCCCTCTGCAAAGAACGTGAAACCCAAGAAGGTTGAGAATGCAAGCATGAAAACAAAAAACACTACCATACCGGACAATGAGATGGCAATGGGTTCGAATGGAAGGAAAAGAAGCATGAAGAGACACCCTATTAACATAGGCCAGAAGGTCACTGCATAGAATGGAATCTTCTTCTGCTCTAAATATCTCATTGAAACCACAAAGACCGAATAGCCAGCGCCAGCCAGAACTGCCAGGATGTTTCCAAACACGTTTGCCTGGAGGTTTATTTCAGGCCCGTATATGGCTCCAATGCCCAGTATAACCATCACCAATCCAATTATCTCCCATTTTGTTATATTCTCTTTGAGGAAAAAGTACGCCAAGAAGGCGGTAGTTACAGGACTAACCCCAACTAGCAAAACAACATTGGCAACAGGGACATACTGCAACGCCTCTATAAACAGACCGAATCCAATAGTGACACCGAAAAAACCAGAGAGTATAAGGTGAACAGCGTATTTCCTCTCAGTCCAGAGTATCTTAAGATTCTTCACAAAGAAAATGAGCACTAAGGAAAGCAGGGCTGCAATAAAAACCCTAAACATTGTAAGCACGAAAGGCGATATTGCAGAACCAATCATTTTTATCCATATGGCAGTTGTTCCTATGAAAAACCCAGCCAAAATGAGATAGACCATTCCCTTCATATAGATAATATTAGTTCAATCCCGATTTAAATGGGCCCGAAGGGAGTCGAACCCCCAACCTTCCGGTCCGAAGCCGGACGCTCTATCCAATTGAGCTACGGGCCCGCAACAGCTTCTACTTTATACTTTAGCGGTTCAGATAAAAATAGGGTTTATTACCTTTAAAAGGTCCTGAGCTTTCATCTTTATGGATTTGGTGTGTTCACCACAGTTGAAGTTTACCTCGTCGTTCTCTAGGATTTCCCTGTCCATATAGGTCTTTAGTTCGGTTAGGTGCCCGAAAGGTGGGACAGAACCAATCTCGCAGCCGGTGACCTCAAAGACCTCTTGGGGATTCGCGAGCCGGACGTTTTTGGTTCCCTCCAACTCAGCCACCTTCTCCAGGTCAGCCCTCTTGTCTGCTGTGACAAGGACCAGAATAAACCGGTGTTCATATGTTTTCAATACGAGAGCCTTCACCCCTGTCTTTACAGAAACGCCTCTTACCCTTGCAGCCTGTTCAGAGGTGTAAACAGGTTCGTGAACAGTGAGTTCATAGTTCACTTTCTTGTCATCCAGCGTTTTCTTAACTTTATTTACAACATCCTCGCTCATTCAACCCCTCCTATGGGTGAATCCTGTTCATCACCCTTGGGAACGCTATTGTGTCGCGTATGTGATCAATGCCACATATCCACATCACAAACCTTTCGATTCCCAGACCAAAACCTGAGTGAGGGACAGAACCATACCTCCTCAGATCAAGGTAGAACTCATAGGGTTTCCTCTTCAGCTTGAATTCCTTCATCCTTCTCAGGAGCGTCTTGATATCGGTTTCTCTTTCGCTACCCCCTATCAGTTCTCCGTATCCTTCTGGCATGAAGAGGTCATCACACAGAACCGTTTTACCGTCACCAGATTCCTTCATGTAAAACGCCTTCGAATACTTTGGCCATTTCTCTACGAAGAACGGTTTTTTGAAATGTTTTGCAAGGGCCCTTTCTTCCGGAGCGCCAAAATCATCTCCCCACTTCCTCCTGATACCATCCTTCTTGAGCATCTCAATCGCTTTCTCATAAGTAATCCTCGGGAACGGGGGCTTGATGCGCTCAAGTTTACTGATGTCTCTTCCGAGCTCCCTGAGCTCCTTCCTCCTCATCTTGATTATTCTCTGAACAACATAACTAACCATATCCTCCTGAAGCTTCATGCTTCCTTCATGATCCGTCCAAGCGGCTTCGGCCTCTGCGTGCCAGTACTCTGCGAGGTGTTTTCTTGTTCTGCTCTTCTCTGCCCTGAAGCTCGGGGCAACGCAGTATATCTTTTCCAGTACAGGAATCATTGCCTCAGCATGGAGCTGCCAGCTCTGAGTTAGGTAGGCCTTCTGACCGAAGTAATTTACCTCGAAAAGGGTTGAACCACCCTCACATGCAATTTGAGTAAGAGATGGAGACTGCATCTCATAGAAACCCCTCTTTCTGAAGAATTCATGTATCAATCCGAAGACGTCAGACCTTATCTTGAAAATCTTGGTAAGCTTCTGAGATCTGACCCAGAGATGCCTGTAATCCAGCAGGAATTCAGGTGACTGGAACTCCCTTATTGGGAAATTATCAGAGGGTCCAACAAGCTTGAAGTCCTTGACCTCAACCTCAAAACCACCAGGTGCCCTCTCATCCTTTCTAATCTTTCCCTTAAGAGAAACAGAGGCCTCCATTCCTGTTCCCTCAGCTTCCTTAAAACCTGGGATCCCATCCTTCACAACACACTGAACAATTCCAGTGTAATCCCTAAGAACCATGAAAACGATACCTTTACTTGACCTAATCCTGTGAATCCATCCTCTCAGGTCTACGGTTTTGCCCACATGCTTCGAAATCTCATCTATCTGCATACTAGACCTCCTTAACTATATATTGAATTGTTTTAATAAAAAGTTCGGAGCCGGGAGACCAATGAGTAAGAAAATCAGTTATTATCTTCTACTGGGTACCGATAACTTCCCGACATAGTATCTAATTCGAAGGAGGGGTTTTTAAGCTTTTCTCTCGGGAACAGAAACATTTTAAGAACCCCACATAAGAATATATATGGTCAAGGTTCTCCCAATCCTAAGGGAAAAGAAGCGTTATATCATCTTCAAGGTCCATTCAAATGAGAAGTTAGACTATGCCAGCATGCATAATGCTGCCTGGAACTCCCTTCTAAACTGGCTGGGCGAGAGAGACCTCTCGAAGGCGAACGTTAGGATCATAAAAAACCTCTGGGACCCAAACAAGCAGATAGGTTTTATACAATGCTCTCCTAAATTCGTGGACTCCGTGAAGGTTAGCCTAAATCTTGTTCACCAGATAGGAGACCAGCGAGTGATATTCCAAACCCTAAGGGTCTCGGGAACCATAAAATCCGGAAAAACAAAATTAGGACTAAATAAAACTAAAACAAACAAATAACTTTCGCTAGAGACTCCTAGTTCTTACTTCTTGAGCCTTATGTTGATTGTTGACACGTTTATTCGACTTTTCTGCTCGTCCTGAACCTCTTCGGTTCCTATATCTATATCGTATTTGACGCTCTGTACGAATCGGTTCTTCACAACCTCGGCAACATCCACTGCCCTTGATATTGACCTTCCTCGTGCCTTTATGTTCACCTCTGGTACGCCATCAGAGAATTGTGTAATAACTGCAAGCACGTAGGACATGGTTGGTTTCTTACCGACGTAAATGATGTTGTCATCCTTCTTTGCTGTCTTTGCTTTCTCATCCTTTTTCTGCCCCTTTGCTTCTTTCTGTTCCTCTGCCATAATAGCACCTCCGTAACTTTGATGATACTTAGTTTTAATTAGGAGCGTTACGTTTTAAAGGTTTACTATCCGGTATAGCTCCCCTCGAAAAGGAAGACCGCACTCAGCGGAGAGAAAATAATCTCCTCACCATCGTATATCGGGAATACCTGTTCATCCTTCCTCGTATCCTTTACAGTAACTTTGAGCTTCACAGTCACTTTGTATTTTATGTTCTTATACGGCTCATCACCTGATTTTTCATATCCCTCAAACTCCACACTTGCTTCGGTGAATTCTGATTTTATTGAGTATCCATCGGCATCGATTTTTTCAAAAGCCAGATCGGAAATGGCCTCCACTTCTGCTTTCAATGAATTCAGATCAGGAAGTTTATCCGGATCGGATTGCCCTTCTGTGGTGTCAGGCCATTCATCAATCTTAGCCTTGATAGAACTCTCCAGGGTGTTTTTAATGTCTGCATGTTCTTCTTTGCCCTTCTGGTACATTCCATAACAGTCTATCGGAACGGTTTTATCGAGAGAGGAATCCCTTTCCATGGTTAGATCAATGCCTCTTAACCTATCTTCCTTTTTGATAAACATGTTTTTACCAGTGACTTTAACCTTCAATGGACTCATACTTTCAATATTAACACCATCGTATTCAGCCATATACACTTCATAATCCGTTAAAAACCTGTAATTAGGTTCTGTGTAAACATTCAGTTTTTCCTTTATACTGGATTCCAGATTTTGCTTGAACTCATTCTCACTTATGCTTGAATCAATATTCTTCAAGGTTTCGTAACATGCCTGATAGACAGAGTAATCAAGGGAAACATCCATGTAGAGTCTGGCAGCATCAAGGGCATGGTTCATGGAGTAAAGATAAAGCTGTATTCTGGCTTTAGTTTCCGGTATATCCATACTTACATTTCCATAGCCCATTAGAGATATTATAACAACTATTATAAGCAAAACCATGAATACTGATATAATGGAGAATCCCTTTACCATATTCTCAAAGAAACCTCTGTTTTTATATTATTCGACTGTGCACCGGGTATTGGAATGTATGCTCCATAGACCTTGAAAGCCTTGCAAACATCTGGAAATTTGTGTATACAGTCTCCCCTCCAGTCTTTTTTTTCAAACAGGTCACATGGGTTTACGGAATTTGTGTCATCATCTTTATATGGATATTTCCTCAATTCAAAATGGAGGTGAGCCGCTTCAGAATATCCGGTGTTCCCAGACTTTGCGATAACATCACCAGCCTTTACCCTACTTCCTCTCTTGATTCCAGACGAGATGATCTTCAGATGATAGTAATAGGTTCTGTAATTCACCCCATCAAATTCATGCTCAATCTCTATCCTATTCCCATAACCATTATTACATTTACAGGCAGGAACATAATCTATTAAACAATTACTCACATGCTCGCATGGTTTCTGTCCCTCGTCCGGGTTAGGATAAATATCTACGACAATACCATCAGCAGCTGCATAGACATCAATGTTATCTCCACCCACATCTACTCCCCCATGACAATTACATTCGCCCCCCAATTCCCTGTAACCAAAACCTGAACTAATACTCTTCCCAGAGCTTGGCCACCTGAGTTTTACATTGCTCCCCGGAGACGGGGGTACACCACAGTCTTGTGCTGAGACCGATGTATATACTGGGGTCCATGTTTCTGTTGGTTTGCCCATGTAGTATGCCAAGGACTCACCAGAGACTATAAGCTCGTGGTTAGGATCCATGTTTTCGATTCTTTCTTCAATTTTTTCTAAGTCACTCTTCAAATAAGCTTCATAATCCTCAGCAGCAAGACCGCCAAGAATGTAAATGGTTTTTTTATCCTCATCTCCTGATTTCAATAAACTCAGGATTTCAGTTCCCCTGTCATCGTGTTGCATAGTGAGTTGTATTGTTTCCTTTGTCAGAACAAGATCCTTTATAGTCTGAATCTGAAGTATCAGAAGTAGGCATAATCCAAAAAACAACACAAAAGCCAAGATTGCTAGATCAACATCACCCAAGTTAATCACCCTTCACTTCTACGTAGAGCCTTCCAACGTGAATCATATTACCATCCTTTATGTTGATGTATATATTATGCGATGGGTTCCCAGATCCCTCCCTGTAACCAAAATCCCATTCCTTGTTCTTACCCCCAGCATCCTTTTTCTCCAAATCAACCACCTTTGCCTTTGCAGAAATATCAGAAAGCCCAGGAAACATGTGCTTACAAATATGATCGATATCCCCGCTTTTGATGTCCAGATCTCCTGCTGAAATGAAATCCTTGCCGTTTTTGAGACATAGTTCAATAAGATGGGCAGCATCTATAGCATTCAGATATTCCGTATTCTCTGCAACAACCTTGGCTGATGTTGAAGCCCCAGATATTAGGACAATACCGAGAAACAGAAGCCCTATCATCCCCACAACCGCAATAAGCATGGTAAATGGTAACTTTAGTTGTGCCTTTAACATATTCTGATCACCACCTTTGCGTTCGGTAACTTCTCTATGCAGATTTTAGCCACCCTGGATATCTTTTTAGATACACGCTCTATATCACCCACAATCAGGATCTTTTCACTGGACTTGCCCTTTTTATTGTCCTCGTATGGTGTGATTTTAATATAACATTTGGTGTTGCATTCTATCTCTATATCATAAACACCCTTCAGTTCTCTCTCTACCAGTCCCTTTTCTGTAATAGATAATGCGTTAACAGAGGTTGTAATTGAATAAATCAAGGAAGCCTGTTCAGCGCTCTTCGTTGCAGAGGCAGCAGCCCCTGCCCACATGATTAGAATTGCAACAACAAGGAAACCGAGCAGAATGAGGAAAATGAATTGGATAAATTGGGATATAGGGACAAATCCCTTTTTTTCTATCATTTACATTCACCCTCTCTAACATCAATGTTATAGGTTTTGCCTTCTTGGCCTGATCTACTCATAGTCAGGCAATAGGGTTTGGTTTCACCTTCTTTCCTGGAACCCTCCAACACTATCGGTGCACCACTAAAATAGCAGTCATTACAATCCATAATCACACACGTGGGTTTGAATGCCCTTAAATTCTTCTTGTACCACTCCTCTACCTCCTCTACAACACCATCCTCAAACCACTTCCAAACCCTTAACCCAGATTTGGTTTCCTTGTAGTAGGGAAGGGCTATTATGTAAGCATCGTAACCCGAAGTACACTCCAGTATACCTGAAACCTCAACCAACTGATCCTTGTTTATAAATCTTATCGAGTCTACACAATCCTGCAAAATAACAGTCCTTTTTTTGACAGCTCCGCCGGGTGTGAGACCATTAAAATCAGATTTTATGTTTTCTATTGAACCAAAGGCCCCAACATTCCAACACTCTTCACGTGTTATCCCAAAAAGAAATGGAACAGCGATGCCGAAAAAGATGAAAAGCGCAAAACCTATTCCGGCAGCCCAGAGTACGAGATCCAAAACAGCAGTGGTGGCCTTCATGATAAATAATTAGCTTCCTCTCATTTAAATTAGCAAAGTAATTGGAATATCGAAACACTGCAAATAAAATTCTTGAAACCTTTCAGGAGACCCTGAATAAATGGCGGGCTCCAGACAAATATCAAGGCTATAACAATCACTGTTATCAGTAAAGCAACCACAACAATAAGGCTTATAGCAGCAATACCCCTTTTCATTCTACCACAACTTTGGAAACTCTATATCAATTAAACCAGATTCAACTGCAAAATTTATAACAATTATCAGCAAGAGTGCCATTATTAGGAATGCCAGTATTATTTTCCCCCATTTATTGAAAAACTCCAAAACAGCTGGCATATAGTGAATTATTAATTCCCAAATTTAAATATCATTAATTTAAGAACGCAGAAATAATTATTAACCATGGTTGAGTTTGAGATTAAAGAGATGGTTGAGCTGCTTCTTGTGATATTCCTTACAGTTGGTGTAATCGTACTCGCTGTTAATGCCTTTGGCGGGCTGGAAGGGATTCGCAACGCTTTCTGTAGCAGATATCCTGAATGGTGTGGAGAAGGACCAACCAGCGGTGAGGAGCTCAGGGTAAAGAATTCTGCAGAAGCCCTTAAAGATGCTGCTGAATGGGTAGCTACGATAGAGGATGAGGGAGACATACCAGATGATACATGGGAGAGGGTCTGTGAAGAAAGAGGCTGGGTTTACTGCCTGAAGACAGAATGTGAGGAAATCAAGAGAGAGATACAAGGCAAGGATAAAGTGTGTTGTGCCAAGGACAAATGCAAAAGCCCGTTACTGCCTCCGGTGGGAGGCGCAATAAGCTTTGCAGACGATGACAACGATGATAAGTTAGAATCCCTAGCATCCCAGATAGGAAAGGATGCTTGGGTCAGATGCGGAGACTATGCCCAGATAGAGTATGAAGAAGATGTGGGTATCATAAAGGGTATCTTTAGTACAAAGGATAAAAATGTATGGTACATGTACAATCTCGAAGGAGGTTGGATATGGAAATCCGATCTGGAGGGGTATGAGAATTACAGGCCGATAAGCGAACCTGTTGGTGAAGAGTTCTTCAGTAAGGTTGATGATATTCACAGAACCATAATTCAGGGGTTGAAAGGTAAAAGGTATGATGTTCCAGGATTGAGTGGTATTAAGGTTATACAGGATGCAGTAAAATCAACAAATGATGATAGATTAATCTTACATCTTGCTAACGGCAATGAAGTCAAAATAGATCATGGAGATGAAGAAAAACTCGGCAGGCTTGCTGATTTGGCTGATTATGGTTATTCTGGCTCATGTACAGTTTACAATTTCAAACTTCCCCAGAAAGTAGGTGATATGAATGTTGTTCAATACATAACTGCAATGGGAGATCCTAAATACCTGATGTACTATGAGACATTTCCAAAGAAAGTTGAGGCGGCCTGGTCATTCACACCATGGAAGGTTATATGGGCGACAGCAGCTGTTGGTGGAATTCTTAACATTGGTATGGGAGGACTAAAGCTGACTGGTAAGGCTATCAAAGAGGGGACAATGGTTGTTATAAGGAAGAAAACAATTAAGGAGGCCGCCGAAACCGTGATGTCTAAGGCCGTATTGGAGTATGGTGGGAAAAAGACTCTCGCATGGGTTGCTGTAAAAAGAGCCTTGCTTGGAAGATGGATAAGGCAGGAAACAAGCGACGCGGTAGAGAATGTTGTTAAACTGGGTTTCAAGAGGATCATAAAGAGGGAACCGTATATGAAAGGATTGAAGGATGCAGATGTGCTTGCAGACGAGTTATATTACGTTGTTAACCCAGTAGGAAGATATGCAGAAAAAGAACTGCCACAGATAACCAAAGAAAGCATTGAGGCAGCGCTTCAGAACCTGGAGAGACGGGGGGTAAGTATGACAATGGATGATAGTAGTAAGATAGCTTTGACTGGTAGATTGAAACAGATAAGGAGTGACATTTTTAATGGTAGGCTCCAACTGATAGCACCTGAGCGCGAACTCATGGAAAAGGCGGTCTTTGGAGGAGAGCTGAAAGAGGGTTTAGTAAAGAGGACATTCACAAGTTTGAGGGACAGGCTCAAGAGCTTGTTCAAGAAATCAGACGATATAATAAGGATAAGCGAAGAGGTTATGGAGCCTGCTGAAAAGAAAGTGTTGGATGAAACAGTAGAGAAGATTGCAGGAGAGGAGTTTGTAAGACTTAATGACCTTATATGGGTACCTAAGAATTTCAGGAACGAGTACATAAGAGCAGCTGAGGAAGCTGTAGAAACTTTGAGTCCCAGTGTAAAGACAAAAATAATGCAGAGGGCAGAAAACCTTGTTCGGGGCTTGAGGGGAGTAATGGGTATGCCACCAGAAGGCCTCCCAAGCAAGGGACGTGTTTTCTTGATGACGACTATGCTTGTTGGAGGATATTTTGTAATGTTTGCTGATTCCAAGTTCAGCAAATACAATGAGCCATGTGGACAGAACAAACTCTGCATCTTCACACCAAAGGGATTCAGATTAGAAAACATTGAAGAGGCCTCAACCATGAGTGATAGCCTTAGAGATTATTGGTGGGTAGTAGAAGTTCCCGGCCTTGTGAAAGATAAATGGAAGGAATTCTATCTCGCATCTCCATGCCAGGCTGATTTGTTAGTGAAGAAGGGAAAGTGTAAATGTTATGACTATGTTGGTTATGATCAAGTTATCGTTGAGATTAAACAAAAGGTTTGTTGTGATCCAAACGATGTTATGGAGGTGGAATGTGGTGTCTTTGGCCAACCATGTTATTTTTGCGCAAACAACCAGATACCCACAGATTCTGAATCTATACTGGAGAGACTGAATCCTTCCTGCCCTGTTCTTTGTGGAACAGGAGCAACCTACAACAGTGATCTATTTAGATGTGAGATTGAGGCATCAGTACCGGGTTCATGCCCATCTGGGTATCAATGGGACAGTGAGAGCGAGATATGTTGGGTAAGGGATGACGAGAATCTGGTTAAGGTAACACAAGATTATATACCAAAATATACCTGGTTCCACCCAGAGACAGGAGCAAAGAATTTAGAAGATCTAACAGAAAAACGAACTATCATATTATCAGTCGGGGATTGGGAAACTGAACTGGAAGGTATACTCAAACAGCTTAACAGCAATTTCCAGAGAGAATTTACTAATGAAGATGAATATGGGAATAGAATGTATTGGGTTCTTTCTGATGTTTTAAACCAGGCAAGTGGTGTTGTATATAAATATTGTAGTGATGGGAGCAGAGTGGAGGTGGATTGTATACAGGTAGAAGTAAAAAACCAGGATAGATATAAAGACTCCACAGACCCCAATTTCTGCATTGATTCAAAGGGGGACGTTATCGATTACATTAAAGCCGGGGTGGTGGTTGTTGAGATTGTGGGTTCTATAGCAATCATGGCTTTCACTGGTGGTGCTGCAGCTCCTGTATCATTATTTGTACTCGGTTCTGGAGGCGTCGTTACCACAGGAATTCTTGACAGGGCAGGCGCGTGGCCAAAGAATCAGCATCTGAACTAACCAGTCTAACCTTTCTTTATCGCCTTGATTATTTTTCTCAGCATCTCAGTGTTTTTTTCTGCGATGGTTCCTGTGACAATTATGTCGGCTCCTGCTTTGACTTTTTCCCTCGCGGTCTTATCATCCCTTATCCCCCCACCAACAATCAGAAACATGTCCTTCTCCATGTTCCTCTTTGCAGCAGCTATCATCTCGTTCGGAACAGGTTGCTTCGCTCCTGAGCCCGCCTCTAGGTAGACGAACTTCATCCCCAAGTATTTAGCTGCAAGAACATAAGCTACCGCAAATTCGGGCTTCTCCCTGGGCAGTGGCTTGACATCGCCGCTCCAGGCAGCCGATGTGATGGCTCCGGAATCCACGATGAGGTAGGCCATTGGCAGGGTCTCGAGTCCATACCCCTTGATTAGAACAGAACCCTTGACCTGCTCCTCTATAAGGTATTGTGTGGAACGGGAATTGAGCAAAGACATGAAGAAAATGGAGTCAGCGTAAGGAGAAATTCCTGAGTGAGAGGAGGGGAAAAGGATGATAGGAAAATCAGCCTTTTCCTTTATCGCCTTTATGGTATCATTCAGAAAAACCATTTGAGCAGCGTGGGATCCACCGACCATTATTGCATCAGAACCCCATTCCTTCACTTTCAATGCGAGTTTTGCGGCTTCTTGGGGCTTCTGCTTGTCAGGATCAATTAGTGTGAAGTGGAGGGGGTTGGATTTCCTCTTCTTCTTTATGTAACGAAAAACCCTGGGTTTTGCCTTCTTTCTACCTAACCTGAACAATTTCATACAATCACTTCATAATTGGGAAAAATATTTAAATATCTCTATAGTTTCTTGTTACGGATTTATAAAAGTTACTAACCAGCTAATCTATAACCCCTGTGGCCTTGCAGATATCCAACGCCTTTTTCTTATCCAGGGGCCTTTCATTCAGAATTGTATAGCGTTCCCTTACGTCTTTTGCCCTGAGCATGGCCTCAATGAGCATATCCTTGTCCACACCCAGTTCCCTCGCAGTTGTGGGAGCTCCAAGGCTTCTTAACCCGTTCCTTATCCTTTCCCAGTTCTGCTCTTGCATGTAAGCGAAGAGTATAGAACCAACTCCACACTGCTCTCCATGAAGAGATTTGTTCAGACCTGCCTGGAATTTCAGCTGGTCCAAGGCGTGGGAAAACATATGCTCGCTACCTGAAGCTGGTCTCGAAGACTCAACAAGGGACATGCTTATGCTCGAAGAGATGAGGGCTTCGATGAGGTTCCTTATACCCCTCTCCTCCTTTTTCCTTATCATTTCAGTTGATTTTAGAACGATTTCTGAGGATAGCATGGACAGAGCAGCTGCATACTCTGAATAGTATTCACCCTTCTCTTTCGCAAGCTTCCAGTCCTGTACAGCTGTGTAGTTGGATATGATATCCGCTCCGCCAGAAGCGATGAGCTTATATGGGGCGTTCCTAAGGATGTCGATATCAGCTATTATTGCGATTGGAACCCTTGCCTTCAGGGAATGAAAAGCCTCACCATCTTTAAGGGAAACCCTCTCTGACGCTACACCATCATGAGAGGGAGCAGTGGGAACAGAGATGAACGGAATCTTCTCCTGGTATGCCAGAAGCTTTCCAACATCAATAACCTTTCCTCCGCCAACAGAAACAACAAGGTTAATGTTCATTGGAATTATTTTTTCTAACCTCTCAACCTCCTTCTTAGACGCTTCTTTCACGATTTCCATCTGGGTGTCTGGATTAATATCCATGAGGGATTTCTTTACCTTCTCTCCAGCTATATCCTTTGTATGCTCTCCTGTAAGGACGAGTGGTTTGCCGGAAATCTTCAGTTCCTCACAGACAGAGGAAACCTTGTACAAAACTTTGTTCCCTACAAGGATCTTTCTCGGAAGTTCAACAGAATGTGGATCCATATAACATTCCTTATTTTATAGTTTATATATTTGAAGACAAAAGATAAAAATAGTTTAAAGGGCGAGCGATAGCATGTTCGGTTTGCTGAAGAAGAGCCTCAAAGAATCCATAAAGAAGATAACCAAGAAGGCAGAAGAGAAGGAAGAAAGGGTAGTGGAAAGACCAAAGAAAGTGAAGGAAAAACCCAGGAAGAAACCAAAAAAACCAGAGAAACCCAAAAAGAAAGAGAAAGTAGAGAAGATAGAGGAGAAACTAGAGCCGGAAATACCAGAGGAGCCAGAACCAGAGAAAGAGGAAAAGAGGGGACTCTTCAGGATAAGGGAAAAGATAACCACAAGGAGGCTTTCTGGAAAGGACATAGATGATTTTTTCTCAGAGAACGAAACGGATTTCCTTAAGAACAATGTCGCTGTTGAAGTTCTGGATTTCTTCAGCAAAAACCTCAAGGAAAGGTTGGTGGAGAAACCCATAAAGAGGACCCAGGCGTCAAAATTCGTTTCCCAGGTTTTTGAGGAGAGTTTATTCGCGATAGTCAATCAAGGCGAGGTGAAACTGGAGAAGATGTTGAAGAAAAAGAAACCCCTTTGTCTGGTTTTCCTGGGATTCAACGGCTCGGGAAAGACCACATCAATCGCAAAGGTTGCGAAGTATTTCCTGAGGAAGGGATACAAACCTGTCATAGCTGCAGGGGATACTTTCAGGGCAGCGAGTATTGAGCAAATAGAGGAACATGGGAGAAAGCTTGGAGTGAGAGTTATCAAGCACCAGTACGGGGCGGATTCTGCAGCTGTTGTGTTTGATGCTGTTCGGTTCGCTGAGGCGAACAACTACGATGTTGTTTTGGCAGACACTGCAGGAAGGGCACATACGGATAAAAACCTCATGGATGAACTTAGGAAGGTGATAAGGGTAAACAAACCGGATCTCAAGGTTCTTGTTGTTGACTCCCTGACGGGGAATGATGCAGTGGAGCAGGCAAAGCAGTTCCACGAGGCTGTTGGAGTTGATGCTGTTATAATGGCAAAGACCGATGTGAACCCAAAGGGAGGTTCAATCCTATCGGTTTGTTATGCAATAAAGAAGCCCATACTCTTTATGGGAACAGGTCAGGGCTACGAGGATATCGTAAGGTTTGACCCAAAGAGGTTCGTAAAGGACATTCTTTCTTAGAAACTTAGAGACTGTCCCTTTCAGGGATAACCCTTTCTAACGCGGTCTTGAACCATGGTGAATATTTGTTTGGATTCTCCTTGATGTCCTGCTGTAGTCCCTCCACATTCACCCATTTACAATCATCTGCTTCCTCGGGATTGGGTTTTGGTTCTCCGTCAAACCTTCCAACAAAAACATGATCAAGCTCGTGTTCAGTTAAGCCGCTCTCAGACTCTGCCTTGTAGGTGAAGGTGAATACCTCCTTCAGTTCCGTATCGAAGCCCATCTCTTCTTTCAATCTCCTATGGGCAGCTTCCTCTGTCGCTTCCTCCGGTCTTGGGTGGCTGCAGCATGTGTTAGTCCAGAGTCCGCTGAAATGGTATTTAGACTTCGCTCTTTTCTGGAGAAGCATTTCTCCCTTGCTGTTGAAGATGAATATGGAGAACGCTCTGTGCAGCTTCCCCCCATTCTCATGCGCCCTTATCTTCTCCTCTGTTCCTATCTCATTGTCATTCTCATCAACAAGAACAACCCTCTCTTCCATAACCCTTATTTGCTTTTACTATATAAATCTTTTCAAAGATTGGGCAC
>JABAOH010091358.1_pt1 | contig 36138 bp, 36 predicted proteins | sample 7062181 | NCBI WGS metagenome assembly JABAOH01 (sample SAMN14538630, study PRJNA623070) | marine sediment metagenome | biome: marine biome [ENVO:00000428]; feature: marine pelagic biome [ENVO:01000023]; material: deep marine sediment [ENVO:00002113]; isolation source: pool of 5 deep marine... | reverse complement strand
AGCATCGAGGTCAACCTCGACTCCGGCTACGGGTACGAGGTGGGCGTTGAGGTCACCGGCTCCGCGGGTGTGGTACGAACCGGGCCGCTGCCGACACCGGTAGTGCGCGCCGGGCAGGCCGCGGCGCAGGCCATCGATCGGGACTGGCTGACTCGGTTCGAACAGGCTTACGTCGCCGAGGTCCGGCAGTGGATCCGCTCCGTGGTGGCAGGCCGGCCCTCCGGTCCCAGCGCCTGGGACGGCTACGTGTCGTTGCTGGCGGCTCGCGCCTGCGTGGACTCGGTACGCTCGGGGCTGCCCGAGGCGGTGGCGGCCGGTCTGCCGCCGGACTTGTACGGGTCTGAAGGCTGAAGGCGCCCGGCGGCGGCCCTCGGCTGCAGGTTGCCGCCGCACCACGCTAGACCAGGAACGCGTCCCCCTGGAACGTTCCACACCGCAGTTATACTCGCCGGGCGTTGCAGGAGGAGATGGTGGGTCACCCCACGATCCACGATGTCGCCCGCCGGGCGGGGGTATCCAAGTCGTTGGTATCGCTGGTGATGCGCGACTCCCCGCACGTGAGTGAGGAGAAGCGGGACGCGGTGCTCGCAGCCGCCGCCGACCTCGGGTACCGGCCCAATGCGGTGGCCCGCAGCCTGGTGCGGCGCCGCTCCTACGTGTTGGGTGTCATGCTCTCAGACCTGCACAACCCGTTCTTTGCCGAGGTGGTCGATGGCATCGAGGAGCGGGCTCTCGAGGCGGGCTACCGGGCGCTGTTCAACACCGGCAACAGGGTCGCCGCCCGGGAGGCGATCGCCATCGACACGCTGCTGCAGCTGCGCGCCGACGGAATCGTTCTCGCCGGCCCGGTGCTGGCCGCGGCGGACATCTTGGCTGCGTCGACCTCGGTGCCCGTGGTGCTGGTGGCGCGCTCCGTCCGGGGAGGCCGGGTTGACAGCGTGATGAACGACGACCGCATCGGCGCCGGTCTGGTGGTCGACCATCTGGTGCGGCTCGGCCACCGTCGCATCGCTCACATCGATGGAGGGGCGGGGGCGGGAGCGCGGCGACGCCGCAACGGTTACGAGGCGGCCATGCGCCGTCACGGTCTGGAAAGCCACCTACGCGTGGTGGCCGGCGACTACACGGAGGAGGGAGGCGCCGCCGGCGTTGCTGAGCTTCTCCGGGGAGGAGAGCCTCCGACTGCCGTTTTCGCCGCCAACGACCTCGCTGCCGTGGGAGCGCTGCAAGCTCTGTTGGGGCGGGGCCGGGCCGTTCCCGGCGACGTGTCGCTGGTGGGGTACGACAACACCGCCCTGGCTGCGCTGGGACATGTGGCGCTGACGACCGTCGATCAGCCGCGCCGGGAGATGGGCCGGGCCGCGGTGAGCTTGCTCCTGGAACGGCTCGACGGCAGCCGGCGCGGGGTCCGCAGGTTGGTGATGGAGCCCCGACTGGTGGTGCGCGGCTCCACCGGTCCGCCCCCCGGCACCCGCTAATGGCGCGCCCGGGCTCTCCACCCTGTGCTGCCGTTAGCATGACGTCGCTGGTCTGAGAGAGGACAGTCGTGCCGCGAATCCGCGCCGACAGCATCGAAGCGCACAAGGCCCTCACCCGCACCCAGGTTCTGGAGGCAGCCGAGGAGCTCTTCAGAGCGCAGGGATACGAGGAGACCTCGCTCGGCGACATCGCCGCCTACGTGGGCATCGGTCGCACCACGCTCTACGAGTACTTCAAGGACAAGGAAGACCTGATGGTCTCCCTCGTCGAAGAGCGTCTTCCCGACGTCATCCACGACATGGTGAGCTCGCTGCCGGCCGGGCTGTCTCACGCCGAGCGGCTGTGCCGGCTGGCGACTCGCACGGTGGAATTCGTCGCCACCGATCCCAGCCTGGGGATCATCCTGCATCGCGACGTTCCCAAGTTGTCCGGGAGCGGCCAGGTGCGGGTGCGCGCCGCCCACGGACCGCTGGCAACGGAGTTCACCCGGCTGTATCGAGCTGGAGTGGCGGAGGGCGAGTTGCGCGCGCTTCCCGTCGACGTGGCGGGCAGGTTCATCCAAGATCTCATCATGTCGGCGGCGCGGGTGCTCATCACCTCGAAGGAACCGCCCCGGCGCATGGACGAGGTCACTCGGGCCCTGCTCGATTTCCTGATGAACGGACTCGGCGTCTGCTGATGCCCCGGCTGCTGTTCGCCGGCGGCGCCGTGTTCGACGGAACCGGGACGCCGCCCCGGCGTAGCGACCTATCGATCTCCGCAGGCCGCATCGTGGAGGTGGGGGAGGGGCTGGACGGGGACCAGGTGGTGGATTGCTCCGGCAAGACCCTGCTTCCCGGGCTCATCGACACCCACGTCCACGTCACGGTCAGCCACGTGGACTTCTTCAGGGTGATGCAGACTCCCTTCTCCTATCGCTTCTACGAGGCTGCGCGCAACTTGGAGGCGACCCTGCGGGCCGGGATCACCACGGTGCGGGATGCGGGAGGCGCCGATCTCGGCATCAAGCGGGCGGTGGAGGATGGTCTGGTTGCCGGTCCCCGGCTGCAGATCGCCATCCGTTTGCTGAGCCAGACCGGGGGCCACGGTGACGGCTGGTTGCCCTCGGGGAGCCGGTTGGAGCTATTCCCGACCTATCCCGGCGTACCCGACACGATCGTCGACGGGACCGTCGAGGTACGCCGCAAGGTGCGGGAACTGGTGCGAGCGGGCGCCGATGTGATCAAGGTAGCCACCTCAGGAGGGGTGCTCTCCCCGACCGACGAGCCCATCCACCCCCAATTGCGCATCGACGAGCTGGAGGACATCGTGGCGGAAGCCGCCGCCGCCGGGCGGTGGGTGATGGCTCACGCGCAGGCTACCGCGGGCATCAAGAACGCCATCCGGGCCGGGGTCCGCTCCATCGAGCACGGTATCTACCTCGACGACGAGGCCATCGAGATGATGCTGGCGCGCGGCACCTACCTGGTGCCCACGCTGGTAGCTCCGACCGGCGTGTCCCGGGCCGCAGCGGCCGGTGCCCAGGTCCCCGAGGCGGCCATCCGTAAGGCGGAGGAGGTCGTAGAGATTCACCACGACGCATTCCGGCGCGCCGTCGCGGCGGGGGTCCGCATTGCGATGGGCACCGATTCGGGGGTCACTGCTCACGGCGAGAACCTGGCAGAGCTGGGCTTGATGGTGAAGGGGGGCATGACCCCGGCGCAAGTGCTGGCGGCCGCCACCGGCACTGCCGCCGAGCTGTTGGGTTGGGACTCGGAGGTGGGAACCCTCGCCCCGGGAAAGCGCGCCGACCTGGTGGTGGTCGCCGGCGATCCCCTCGACGTGGGCACGCTCGCCGAGCGAATCGAGCAGGTCTGGAAGGACGGCGCTCGGGTCCGCTAGCCGGAGCTAGGCGCCGGTGAGCCGGCCGGGCAGTTGCTAGGTTGGATGCCGGAGGCCTCACGCGCACCGACGTTCCCGCCGATACCCCACTCACATGGAACCAACCGACCGCTACTTCAATCGGGAGCTCTCCTGGCTCGAGTTCAACCGCCGGGTGCTGGCCATCGCCCAAGATCCGACACTGCCGATCCTGGAACGGACCCGCTTCGCGGCGATCTTCAGCACCAATCTCGACGAGTTCTTCCAGGTGCGCGTCGCCGGCCTCAAGGAGCAGGCGGCGGCGGGAGTACGAGTGGCGCCGCCGGACGGCATGACCCCGCTCGAGCAGCTGGCCGCCATCCGGGAGGCGGTGCAGGAAGCGGTCGCCCGGCAGGTGAAGATCTTCCACAAAGAGCTCGTTCCCGCCTTGGAGAAGGGGAACATTCGCTTTTCCGATTGGAGCGGCCTCGACGGGGACGATCGGCGGCATCTCGACGAGCAGTTCCGTGAGCAGGTGTTCCCCGTTCTCACTCCGCTGGCGGTGGATCCCGCTCATCCTTTCCCCTATATCAGCGACCTCTCGCTCAATCTGGCGGTGTTCGTGCGGGACTCCCACTCCGGCACCACTCGCTTCGCCCGGGTGAAGGTGCCTCCCATCCTGCCTCGCTTCGTGGTGATGCCCGACGGAGAGCGCTTCGTTCCGTTGGAGCAGCTCATTGCCGCCCACCTCGACGAATTGTTCCCCGGCATGCAGGTATTGGGTCACTGGCCCTTTCGCGTCACCCGCAATGCCGATGTTGCCGTCGAAGAGGAGGAGGCCGACGATCTGCTGCTGGCCATCGAGACCGAGCTGAGCCGGCGACGCGGCAGGGTGGTACGGCTGGAGGTCGAGCCCGGCATGTCCGACGAGGCCCTCGACCTGCTGATGCGGGAGCTGGAGGTGGGCCCGGAGGACGTCTACGTGGTGGAAGGTCCGCTCGATCTGGGCGGGCTGTGGGCTCTCGAGGCGCTGGAGAGGCCCGATCTGAGGCGGGAGGCCTGGCCCGGGGTGACCCAGCACCGGCTGGCGTCGGTGGATGGGGAGCGTCCCGACCTGTTCGAGTTGCTGCGGCGAGGTGACATCCTGGTCCAGCACCCCTACGACTCGTTCTCCACTTCGGTGGAGGCCTTCCTCGAGCAGGCGGCAACGGATCCAAATGTGCTCGCCATCAAGCTCACGCTGTACCGCACCACCGCGGTGAGCCCCATCATGCGCTCGCTCATCACTGCCGCCGAAGAGGGCAAGCAGGTGGTGGCGCTGGTGGAGCTGAAGGCCCGCTTCGACGAGGAGCGCAACATCGAGTGGGCCCGCGCCCTGGAGGAGGCGGGGGTGCACGTGGTGTACGGGGTCGTCGGGCTGAAGACCCACAGCAAGGTGGCGCTGGTGGTGCGCCAGGAGGGGACGGAGATCCGGCGCTACGCCCACGTCGGGACCGGCAACTACCACGAGGCCACCGCTCGCATCTACGAAGACCTGGGGCTGCTCACCGCCGACCCCGAGATGGGGGCCGACCTCAGCGACTTCTTCAACTACCTGACCGGCTACAGCCACCAGCGGGCCTACCGCAAGCTGATCATGGCGCCGTTGGGTCTGCGCAACCGTCTTCTCGAGCTGATCGAGCGGGAGGCGTCCACGTCCGACGGCCACATCGTCATGAAGATGAACAGCCTGGTCGACGCCGAGATGATCGACGCACTCTACGAGGCCTCCCAGCGTGGTGCCCGGGTCGATCTGATCGTCCGTGGGATCTGCTGCCTGCGTCCCGGAGTGCCCGGGCTCTCCAAGGGGATCCGGGTGCGGTCCATCGTAGGCCGTTACCTGGAGCACTCCCGCATCTTCAAGTTCGGTTCCCCGCGGCGCGGCTACGACTACCTGATCGGCTCCGCGGACCTCATGCCGCGCAATCTGCACCGGCGGGTCGAGGTGCTGGGCCCCATCGAGGACCCGGAGCTGCGGCGGCGGCTCGACGAGATCCTCGACGTGCTGCTCACCGATGACGTCCTCGCCTGGAAGCTGACCCCGGAGGGGAGCTGGAAGCGGGCCAAGCCGAAGGCCGGCATCGAGACCCATGAGCGGCTGCAGGCGCTGGCGCTGGAGCGAGCCCGGGCGCCCCAGAGCGGCGGCGGCTGATCGAACTCCCCGAGCCTGCCCGGGCAGCGGTCTCAGTGGGGGTATCGAAACGGCCGTTCGTCACGTCGCACGGCTGGCTCGGTGCTTGCGGACGGCGCGTCTCCACCACACATAGGCCACCGCTCCGGCGGGGATGGGGAGGAAGTAGGTCAGGAAGCGGAAGACGAGCACCGCCGCCACCACCTCGGCCGCAACGGCCTCGTTCATGAAGGCCAGCAAGGCGGCAAAACCCAGTTCGACCAGCCCGGCTCCACCCGGTGTGATGGGCAAGGCGGAGACCAGCCGCACCAGGGCAAACGCTGCCAGCACCTGGATCCAGCTCAGCTCCGCGCCGGAAACGCCCAGCTGACGCAGCGACACCAAGAGCACCCAATACAAGGCGAGGTGGCTGACCACGGTGGCCAGCGTCAACGCCACCCAACGCGTCTGCAAGAGTCCGATGCTGCGGCGGCGGAAGTCCTCCGCCGCCGCCGCCCAATCTCGTACCGGCGGCCGGTGCACCAAGCGGCGCAGCCGGTCGACGCCCCTCCCGAGGACGGACCCGACGCGGCGTGCCACCCGCTCGCTCGCCAGCATCAAGCCGAACAGCGCAATGGTGCCGGCCAGGAATACCAGTCCCAGCAGGGCCGGCGCCAGCAGCGAGGGCCCCACGCGGCCCTCGACGGCCAGCAGGGCGACAGCGACGATGGGCAACCCGAACTTGACGAAGCCGTTCCAGATCCCGGTCACGAGCACCGACAGCGTGATGGGTGCCGCCCCAAAACCCCAGGAGGCACACATGGCGTAGGTCATGCCCACCGCCAGGGCCCCCCCGCCGGGCAGGGTGTTGGCCACCGCGGTGGAAGCCAGGTTGACGGCGGCTGCCTGCGGGTAGCGCAGTCCGGGTAGCGAGGCCACCAGCACCAGCCAGTAGGAACCGACGCTCACGGCCGTCACCGCCACCAGCTCTCCCAGGGCCAGGGCATTCAGGTCGCGGAGCGTCGCCCACACGTCCGAATAGGCAGCCAGCCGCGGCAGCACCCCGACGAAGATGCCGATCACCAGCGCCGCCGAGAAGACCCCGCGCGCCGCCCGGCGCCAAGGTGGTGACGCCCGAGCCGCGTGGCCGTCTGGGTGAGTAGCCGTTTCCTCCGCCACCGCCTGCTCCTGGGGGCTCGATGCCCACCCTACGGGGCCGTCGTGGCGACGGTGTGTACCTGCGCTGCGGATACCGCCAACCCCCGGCGCACCCCGGATTATCGGGGCCGTCGTTAGCCTGCACCGCACCACTTGCCGTCCGAGGAGGAGCATGGCCGATCTACCCGAGGTGCTGTTCGTGTGCGTCCACAACGCCGGACGCAGCCAGATGGCGGCGGCTCTGCTCGGCCACCATGCCGCCGGCCGGGTACTGGTGCGCTCGGCGGGGAGCGCACCGGCCGCGACCATCAACCCCGCGGTGGTCGACGCCATGGCCGAGGTCGGCATCGACGTCTCCGGTGAGTCTCCCAAGCCTCTCACCGACGAGGCGGTAAGGGCCTCTGATGTGGTGATCACCATGGGGTGCGGCGACGCTTGCCCCGTCTATCCGGGAAAGCGCTACCTGGATTGGGAGTTGCCGGATCCGGCCGGCAAGGCGGTCGACGAGGTGCGGCCGATACGCGACGAGATCGATCGCCGGGTGCGCACCCTGCTCGAAGAGCTGCTGTGAGCCGGCGATAGCCGCTCTGGGGTCTTCACCCCCGCCCCACCTCCCGGTTTCCTGATTGCCACCTGCGCCCGNNNNGATCAGGCGCCGGCGAGCGACGCTGGCGACCCTGGCCCTGGTACTCGCCGCGTGCGCTGGAGGCGGTGACGCAGGGCGACCCGACGGCGGGATCGAGGTGTCCGGCTCCTCCACCGTGGAGCCGATCACCTCCCGTGTGGCAGAGGCATTTTGGGCGGACAACCCCCGGGTAGGCATCTCCGTGGAGGGCCCCGGCACCGGCGACGGCTTTGCCCGCTTCTGCAACGGGGAGACCGATATCTCCGACGCCTCCCGGCCCATCAAGGAAGCGGAAGAGGAGAATTGCGCCGCCGCCGGGGTGGAGTGGGTGGAGCTCCACATCGCCACCGACGGCATCAGCGTGCTCACCTCGCCGCAGAACGAGGCGGTTTCTTGTCTGGGCTTTGCCGACCTCTACGCCTTGCTGGGGCCCGAATCGGAGGGCTTCACCTCATGGTCGGACGCCAACGATCTGGCCGCAGAGCTGGGCGCGGCGTACGCCCCCTATCCCGACGCTCCGCTGGTGGTCACCGCTCCGGGCGAGGAGTCGGGTACCTTCGACACCTTCGTGGAACTGGCGCTGGAAGACATCGGAGAGGAGCGACTCGGCGACAACTTCGCCTTCAATCCCACCCGCGCTGATTACGAGGCGTCGCCCAACGACAACGTCATCATCAACGGCATCGCCGGCAACCCGACCTCGCTGGGGTGGGCCGGCTACGCCTTCTATGAGGAGAACCGGGATGTGGTAGCGGCCATCGAGGTCGACGGTGGCAGCGGCTGTGTGGCGCCGACGGCGGAGACAATTGCCGACTTCGACTATCCGCTCTCCCGACCGCTGTTCATCTACGTGAACCTGATCAAGGCGCGGACGAGGCCGGTGCTGACAGACTTCGTCGACTTCTACCTCTCGGACGAGGGCCTGCAGGCGGTCTCCGCCGCCGGTTACGTTCCCCTTCCCGCCGACGGCATCGCGGCTACCCGGGCCGCCTGGGAGGCGGTCCGGTAGCGGTTGGCGAGTCCCTGTCCTGCTGGGAATAGGATTCGGTGCAGTGAGCGGGCGGAGGATGGAGCAGCAACCCACCGTCGACCTTCGCGGCGACCCCAAGCGGGTGCGGCGGGAGCACAGAGTGCGCCTGGGCATGCTGGCGGCGGCACTGTTCTCGGTGCTGGTGAGCGTCGGCATCGTGGCTTCGCTCATCGGCGGCGCCGTCGACTTTCTCTCCCAGATCGACCTCGGTGGGCTGTGGACCGACGGCTGGTTCCCTCGCCGGGGGCGCTTCGATCTGCGCACCATCTTCGTGCACACCCTGCTCATCACCGCCGTCGCCATGGTGGTGGCCGGCCCGTTGGGATTGGGAGCGGCGCTCTATCTCTCTGAATACGCCCGTCCGCGGATGCGCCGCTTGCTGAAGCCGGTACTGGAAGTCCTCGCCGGCATTCCCAGCGTCGTACTCGGCTTCTTCGCACTCGCCTGGATCACGCCCAACGTGATGCAGCGCCTATGGAGCGGCGCCCAGCTGTTCAACCTCGGCGCCGCCGGCATCGGCGTGGGAATACTCACCATTCCGCTGGTGGCGTCGGTAGCCGAGGATGCCCTGCGGGCGGTGCCCCAGGAGCTGCGAATGGGCTCTTACGGGCTGGGAGCCCGCCGTTTGCACACCTCGCTGCGGGTGGTATTGCCGGCCGCCGTTTCCGGGTTGGCGGCGGCCCTGATCCTCGGCGTGTCCCGAGCCATCGGGGAGACGATGGTGGTAGCCATCGCCGCCGGTGCCTCGGGCGGTTCTCTGCTCACGTGGAAGATCACCGAGGGGGGACAGAGCATGACGGGGGCGATGGCTTCGCTGGCGATCGGCTCCGATCAGGTGGCAGGCAACGACGCCGCTTTCCAGAGCTTGTTCTTCGTGGGCCTGCTGCTTTTCACCATGACGCTGGTGCTGAACCTGGTCAGCGAGCGGATCGTGCGCAAGTACCGGCAGCGCTACTAGGAGGGGAGTATGGCGAGCCGCAGCGAGTCCGTTCCCACCACCGCCGAGCTGGTAGCGCGGTCGCTACGGGGGCGCCGGGTGGATGTGGCCGGTGTGCTGCTGGCGGGGGGCTTGCTGCTGGCCCTGCTCCTATCGTTGGGGGTCCTCATCACCCTGCTGGCAGACATCGTGTCACGGGGAGCCGGGGTGCTGGCGGAGCGCGGCTTTGGTTTTCTCACCAGTCCGCTATCCCCGGAGCCGGAGCGGGCGGGGATCAGGCAGGGAATCATGGGATCGCTCGGGGTGATGCTGTCCGTGGTGATGGTGTCCTTCCCACTGGGCGTCGGGGCCGCGATCTACCTGGAGGAGTACGCCCCCGACAACCGCCTCACTCGTTTCATCAACGCCAACATTCGCAACCTCGCCGGGGTTCCCTCCATCGTCTACGGATTGCTGGGCCTGGCCATCTTCGTCAAGTTCCTCGGCAGCCTCACCGGCGGCCGCACCCTCATCTCCGGCGGTCTCACCCTGGCAGTTCTCGTACTGCCGATCATGATCATCACCGCTGCCGAGGCGCTGCGGGCGGTTCCCTCCGACATCCGCCAGGCGGCCTTCGGGGTCGGCGCCACCCGGTGGGAAGTGATCCGCCACCAGGTGCTTCCGGTGGCGGTCCCGGCGATCTTGACGGGCACCGTGCTCACCATGGCCCGGGCCTTCGGAGAGTCGGCGCCTCTGTTGCTGGCGGGTGCGGTGGTGTCCAACTTCTTCACCTCCCCGGCGGGGGTCACGCTGTGGGACCGCATTGCGCAGGAGAAGTACACGGTGCTGCCGATCGTGGTGTTCAACTGGGCGCGCCAGCCGCAGCAGGAGTTCGTGGCCCTCACTGCCGCCGCCATCATCGTGCTGCTCGTGATCTTGCTGAGCGTGAACGCAGCGGCCATCCTGCTACGGGACCGCTTCGAGCGGAAGTGGTGAGGAAGTCATGACGCCCGAACCCGGGCAGGAGACAGCGGGAACCGCGGAGGCGCGGCCTCAGGGCGGCGACACCGCGAACCAGCGGCTGGTGCAGATCGAGTCCGTTGCCGGGGACGCAGCAGCGGCGGGCCCGCCGCCGCCGGTAGTCTTCGAGGTGGACCAACTGAGCGTGTTCTACGGGGACTTCGAGGCCGTCCGGGGTGTGTCACTCCCCATCCGGCAGCACGAGATCACCGCTCTCATCGGGCCCTCCGGTTGCGGCAAGAGCACGATGCTGCGCTGCTTCAACCGCATGAACGATCTGATTCCCAACGCGCGGGTGGAGGGAAGCGTCACCTACCACGGGGTCGACCTCTACGGTCCCGGTGTCGACCCGGTGGAAGTGCGGCGGCGCATCGGCATGGTCTTCCAGCGCCCCAACCCCTTCCCCAAGTCGATCTACGACAACGTTGCCTTTGGCCCCCGGATCGCCGGCTTCAAGGGGGACCTGGACGGCCTGGTGGAGGACTCGCTGCGCCGGGCGGCGCTGTGGGACGAGGTGGACGACAAGCTGGATTCCTCTGCGTATGCACTTTCCGGGGGTCAGCAGCAGCGGCTGTGCATCGCCCGGGCCATCGCCACCAGCCCCGACGTGGTGCTCATGGACGAGCCGGCCTCGGCTTTGGACCCGATCGCCACGCTGCACATCGAGGAGCTGATGCTCGACCTCAAGGAGCAGTACACCATCGTGATCGTGACCCACAACATGCAGCAGGCGGCACGGGTGAGCGATCGCACCGCCTTCTTCACCGTCGAAGTGGGCGAAACGGGTCAGCGGACCGGAGTGCTGGTCGAGTTCGACGTCACCGGCAAGATCTTCACCCGACCTTCCCAGCAGCAGACGGAGGACTACATCACCGGGCGTTTCGGATAGCCAATCGGCTGCGGCGGGCCAAGTCACCGGGCCATCGGTACGATGAGGCTACTGGGTATCCCCGACCTGAGGACGAAACTTGGAACGTCAGATCGAGGCCAGAGAGCGCTTCCGGCAGGATCTGCAGTCGTTCGAGCACGACCTGCTGGAGATGGGAGAGCTCGCCGAGGAGATGGTGGGGAAGGCGGTGCGGGCGCTCCTTGCCGGGGACGTGGCACTGGCCGAGCAGGTGATCCAGCGGGACGACGACATGGACCGGCGTTATCTGTCGGTGGAGCGGCGCTGGCTGGAAACGCTGGCCCGCCAGTCACCGGTGGCGGGGGACCTGCGGCTCATGGCGGTCGTGCTGCACATGAATCACGACCTCGAGCGTATCGGGGACCAGGCGGTCAACGTCGCCAAGGTGACGCTGGTGACCCAGGGGCTCCCCACCCGCCTAACGATCCTCAACCACATCCGCGAGATGGGTGACGTGGTGCAGCCCATGCTCCAGGTCGCCATGGAGTCGTTCGCCAAAAGGGAGCTGCAGCTGGCGCTGCGCCTGCCGGAGATGGACGAGCCGGTCGACCGGCTCAACCGCAACATGTACAAAGAGGTGGCGGCCTGCGGCGCCGATCAAGCCCTGCTGGAGTGGGCGGTGCGGATGATGGTGGTGGCCCGCTATCTGGAGCGGGTGGGTGATCGGGCGGTCGACATCGGCGAGCAGGTTGCGTTCTTGCTGACCGGGGTGTTCCGCGAGTTCACCGACGAGACCGACCTGTCGCTGTTCGTCGAGGAGGACTGACACCGGCAGGTCCGGGGGATGGCGGCAGCCCTAGTCGCGGTCCCGCTTGTTCTCGTCGTAGTAGTCGATGCGGTCGAGTGGCATCAGCACCGCGGACAGCACGTTGAGCAGGTGGGCGGTGATGCGCTTGTAGTAGCGGAACAGCAGGGCACGGGGCACGCCGTCGTGCGAGGGCATGTCCGATGCGACCAGTCGGTGCACCTGATCGTCGTACACGTCCAGCAGGCCGTCGCCCTCGTCGGCCAGCCGCTGTGACTCCTCGACGTCCCGCTTGACGAAGGCGCGGGACGCCTCGGTGATCATGCGGGAGACCCGCTCATGGTGCTCGGCGAGGAAAGCCCGGTCATGGTCGTCTGCCATGTTCACGCCGTGGGCGGCCAAGTCCCAGATGTTCTTGGCGTAGTCGCCGATGCGCTCGATGTCCTTGATGATGGTCATGTAGGACAGCACCAGCGGGATGTCGGCGCCGGCGCCGTGCACGCTGGTGTGCACGACGAGCTGGCGCCGCACTTGACGCTCGGTGGCGTTGATGCGACGGTCGACGGAGTGAATCTCCGGCCCCACGGCCTGTGGGTCGGCCTCGCCGAAGAGCGCCTTGACCGCCGCGTCGAAGCAGAAGCGCCCGTCTTCGAGCATCTGCTCGATCTGGGTGTCGATGTCGGCGAGGTCCCTGTCGCCTCTCCGTTTGAAGAACTCCAGCACCATGATCTACTCCTCAGCGCAACAGCAGTATGCCAACTAACGGGACGGCGACGAAAGCGCCGAAGACGTAGGCAGCGATCAACGAACGGTTGCGCACCGCCAGATCGGCGAGCCCTTCAGCGAGCCGGATGGGGATGCTGCGGAGCTGGGGCACCGGGTAGAAGATCAGGATGCCGGCGACGTTGAACAGCGAGTGGGCCAGCGCCACGACCAGGCCGGCGGGGCTCTCCGTGGCCAGCGACGCCAGCAGCGCGGTGACGGTGGTGCCCAAGTTGGCGCCGAGGGTGACGGGGTACGCGTTGCGCAGCGTGAGCACTCCGGCCGCCACCATCGGCACCAGGATCGAGGTAGTGATGCTCGAGCTCTGCACGAGGACCGTGATCACCAGTCCCACCGCCATGGCCGCTACTCCTCCGCCCCGGCCGAGGATGGTGTTCATCGATCGTTCGATACGTCCCGCTAGGAGCTGCCGCATCTTCCTGGTGATATTCGCCAGGCTGAGGAAGATGACCACCAGCCCGAGAATGAGGAGCAGTGAACCCAGCAAACCGCCCTCGACGCCAGTCCAGTCGAGCATGTGTTCGACGAGCCGCACGGGTGCTTTCACTGCGTCCTTGATGGGACTGCCGGGCGTGCCGGCGGCTCCCAAGAGCGGACGGAGCCAGTCGGCTACTGCCGCTGCCGACCGGGAAAGGAAGCGCGTAGACAGCTCGAGGGGAAACAACACGAGCACCGCGAGCAGGTTGAAGAAGTCGTGCACGGTCGCACCGCTGAAGGCACGTGCCAGCTCCTCGCTACGGCGCAGGTGGCCGAGCGAGGCCAAGGTGTTTGTCACCGTCGTGCCGATGTTGGCGCCCATCACCATGGGCACCGCGGCGGAGATGGAGAGAGTGCCTGCACCGACCAGGCCCACGATGGTGGCGGTGGTTACCGATGAGGACTGCACCAGCACCGTGGCGAGCACTCCCACCAGTAGCGCGGCCGCCGGATTCGCCACCCGCTCGAAGAGACCGTCGGTGAAATCGGCGCCCAGCTCCTTGATGCCGGTCTCGAGCAGCTTCACGCCGACTAGAAAGAGATAGAGGAGAGCGAGTACGAGCAAGAACCGCAGCGACGCGGTGCGTCTGGTTGTGGGCGGCGATGTGATCGCCATTCCGTGTCTTCTCCCCGACAGCCCACCGCTCGCCACGGGAGGTCGGCCGCCGGCAGGCTAGCAGTGCTGCGCGTCGGGAGAATCGGCGTGGCTTCGCCGGGGCGCGCCGCGTTTCCGCCGGCGCGTACGCTTGGAGGTCGGAGGGGTGATGACCAGGGTTGCCGTCACGGCCAACGCCGACGAGGGCAGCGAGATGGCCGCCGAGTTGGTGGCAGTGGGATTGCGCCCGGTGAGCTTGCCCTGCGTGCGGGTCGAGCCGGGTCGCGGCGCCGATTTGGCGCGGGCCCGGGCCGCCGCCGAGGAAGCAGACCTGCTGGTGCTCACCTCACCGTGTCCGCTCGGCATGCTGTGGCCGGCCGGACCGCTCCCGGCGACGCCGGTAGCGGTAGCCGGAGCGGCTACCGCCACCCGGGTGGCGGAGCGCGGGGGGAAAGTGGTCCTGGTGGGAGAGGAAGGGGCGCTGGCTTTGGTGAAGCAGCTCTCCGCGGGGCTGTCCCAGCAGCGGGTCGCTTACCCGCACGCCGCCGGCATCGATCCGCGGGTGGTGATCGCTCTCGCCGAGGCAGGCTGTGATCTCGTGGCGGTACCCATCTACCGGCTGGTGCCGGTGGCGCCCGGTGCGGACCCGGTCGACGCCGCCGTGTTCGACTCCCCGCTCGCAGTGGAAGGTTGGGTACTGTCGCGCAACCTGTTCGATCTGGTGGTGGCGGTGACGGGCGCCGCTACCGCGGCAATGGCGCGGCGCCACGGCCGCGCCCCCGACGTCACCATCGCTTCCCCCGGTTGCGCCGCGCTGGCGCGCAGCCTGGCCGCCGCGGTCGCTTGAGGGACCCTTCGGCGGCGTTGCCACGCCGGCTGCCGGACTGCCGCGACGCGGCGAGATTCCCGGCTCGGTCGCCGCCAGTCCGGTCGCTCAGTCCTCGTCGGCAGGCTCGGGGGGTAGCGGTGGGACCTGACCTGCCCCGTGGGTCCCGCCCCCCGGGATCCACCACACGCGCTTGGCGCCCTTGGGGTGACGGTATCTCCCGCTGAAGACCTGCCAGGCGTACCTGGCGAACCACGCCGCAATCAGCACCGCCAGCCCGGTGCCCACCCAGTCCAACGGGCCGAAGACCCTCGGCATGGCCTTCGACCCGGCCCTAGATGTGCTGCACCGCCCGCAGGAAGCGCTGGGTGCGGGGGTGCTGAGGGTCGTCGATGAGCTGCTCCGGGGGTCCTTCCTCCCTGATCACGCCTTCGTCGATGAACGCCACGCGGTCGGCGACCTGCCGGGCGAAGCCCATCTCGTGGGTGACCACCATCATCGTCATGCCCTCCTGAGCCAGGGAACGCATCACGTCGAGCACCTCTCCCACCAGCTCGGGGTCGAGGGCGCTGGTCGGCTCGTCGAAGAGCATCATGTCCGGGTTCATGCACAGCGCGCGGGCGATGGCCACCCGCTGCTGCTGGCCGCCGGAGAGCCGGATGGGGTACTCGTCGACCTTGTCGAGCAGCCCCACCCGCTCCAGCATCTCACGGGCTACCTGGTTCGCTTCCTCCTCCGATCGCTTGAGCACCCGGCGTTGGGCGATGGTGAGGTTGCGCAGCACCGTGAGGTGAGGGAAGAGATTGAACTGCTGGAAGACCATTCCGATGCGGGCCCGTACCTCGTCGACGTCGGTTTCCGGATCGGTGAGGTCGATACCCTCGATGAGCACCTTGCCGGCGGTCGGTTGCTCGAGGAGGTTGACGCATCGCAGCAGCGTCGACTTGCCGGAGCCCGACGGCCCGATCACACAGACCACCTCGCCGGCGGCCTCCACGAAGTCGACGCCCCGCAGCACCTCGAGCTCCCCAAAGCTCTTGTGGAGGTCGATCACCTGGATGGGGGGGATGTTGTCGCTCATGGTTTCACCTCGCTCGGGCGGCTCGCTTCTCCAACTGCGCCACGAGCCGGGTCATGGGTAGCGTAATGATCAAGTACACCAGTGCGACCACCGTGAGCGGCGTCCCGTTGAAGAAGTCGGACATCGCGTCGCGGCCGAACTTGGTGAGCTCCTTGCTCGCGGGTGTCGTACCGATGACGAACAGCAGCGACGTGTCCTTGATCAGGAGCACCAGCTCGTTGGTCAGCGGAGGGATGATGATGCGGAAGGCCTGCGGCAGCACGATGGACACCATGGCCCAGGCCGGGCTCATTCCCAGCGAGCGGGCGGCCTCCATCTGCCCGCGCGGCACCGCTTCGATGCCGGCGCGAAGAGTTTCCGCCATGTAGGCGGCCGCCACCAGTCCCAGACCGACGGTTCCCTTGCCGAGGGTCCCGCCGGGAATGGTCACTCCCAGCGCAATGGGGAGTGCGAAGGCCACCAGGATGATGGTCACCAGGGCCGGCAAGCCGCGAAACAGCTCGATGTAGGTTGTCGCCAGCCATCGGTACGGGCCCACCGTGGAGCGTTTCATCAGCGCTAGGACGAGGGCCAGCACCAAGCCGAACGAGAACGCCAGAGCCGTGTACACAATGGTGTTACGAGCCGCGATCGTGAACACCTCTGGGAGCATGTCGCGGACGATGTCGGGGTTGCCGAACGCGCGTTGGATCGTCGGCCAGTCCGCGCTGAACGCTATGGCGAGAACGGCGGCGGCCATCACTCCGTAGAGGATCCACCGCCGTAGCCGCCGCCGGGTCTGTTTCCTCACGACCCCCTCCTCGGTCGAGGTACAGCGAGGGGGACCCTAGCGGGTCCCCCTCAGGTCGACACCCGAAACGTGTCGCTTATCCGAACCAGTCGTTGAAGATCTGGTCGTACACCCCGTCGCGGCGCAGCTTGGACAGAGCTTCGTTCACCTCGGCGAGCAGCTGTTCGCTTCCCTCGTTCTTGGTGGCGAAGCCGTAGAACTCGTTGGTCGGGTACGTCTCGACGACGGTGACCGTCTCGTCGGTGACCATCCGCTCACCGTTCACGACGATGTCCTGGAGGATGCCCTGGATGTCTCCGGCTTCAAGGGCCACGAACAAGCTGCCGGGATCGTCGAACGACACGATCTCGGTGTCGCCCGGCGCGTTGCCTTGCGCGTAAGCCTCCCCGGTGGTTCCCGACTGCACGCCCAGCCTCGTCCCGCTGAGGTCGGTGATCGTGCTGATGCCGGAGTCACGCTTGACCAAGAGCGATTGGTCGGCCAGGAAGTACGGGGCCGAGAAGTCGATGTTGGCCTCGCGCTCGTCGGTGATGGTGATGGAAGCTGCGGCGATGTCGCAGTCGCCTGCCACCATCGCCGAGCCGCTGGTGATGGGATCGAAGCCGCTGTTGACCACTGCCAGATCGAGCCCGAGCTCCCCGGCGATGGCACGCATCAGCTCGATGTCGAAGCCGGTGAACTCGCCGTCCTGCTCGAACTCCATGGGCGGATAGGGGGAGTCGGTGCACACCGTGAGGGTCCCGGCTGATACCAGGTCGAGCTCACCCTCCTCCGCTTCGTCTCCGCAGGCTGCCGCCACCAGCGCCAACGCCAGCAGCAGCACCCAGATCGTCTTTCCTCTGCGTCTCATCTTCCCCTTCCTCCGTGGTTCGCATGCGGGCCGGAGCCAGCCGGCCCGCGCGCGTGATGCTAGGCGGTCGGCGAGGCGCAGTGCCGGGCCCGCAGGAGTTGCCGCTAGCGGATGGCGATCGCCTAACATGGCGCCCGCATCGAAAGGGAACGATCGGTCTTGGAAAAGCGCTCCTCCATTCGTAAGGCGACGCGCCGCCCCGAGGGTCATCTCACGGTCCTGGCGGTGTCCTCCGCTCCGGCGATCCGCACCGAAGCCCTCCACTTCACCACCAGCGCCTGCAACGAGTTCCTGGACCTCACCGACGCGGTGCGCGATGTGGTGGCCCGTTCCGGGGTTCGCCACGGTCAGGTGACGGTGTATACCCCGCACACCACCACCTCCATAGTGATCAACGAATCCGAGACTGGCTTCATCAACGACTTCCGCAAGCGACTCGAGGCGCTGATCCCGGCGGACGTGTATTACGAGCACGACGACTGGGAGATCCGCACCGAGAACGTCCAGGAGGACGAGTTCATCAACGGACAAGCCCACGTGCGCCAGCTACTCACCGGCGTCACCTCCGCCACCATCCCCGTCGTGGAAGGCGAGGTGCTGCTGGGCCAGTGGCAGCGAGTGCTCTTCATCGAGCTGGACCAGGCGCGCGAGCGGCGGGTGTTCATTCACGCCCAGGGCCACTGATCCGGCTTCGCCGGCCACAGCTCCAGACCGCTCGGGAATGCCCGTGTATCGCGGTGCCCGCGCCGCCATCCGCCAGTTGAAGGGGGGCCTACCGGGGGGCTACGGTAGAGGGCCAACCTGCGGATTGCGCCGCGGATTCCCTAGTCGGAGGAGTCATATGAGGAAGACGAGCAAGCGTTGGGTTCTGCTGCTCGCGGCTTTGGCGCTCGTGGTCGCTGCATGCGGCGAGGAGGCCGCCCCGGAGACCACCGAGGCGCCTCCTACCGAGACGACTGCGCCGACAGAGCCGACCCCGCCGGGCGAGCAGCCCGCCGGGGAAGGCATTCTCGCCGGCGTGCAGAGCCGCAACGCGGTGATCTGTGGTGTCAACAACACCGTTCCGGGCTTCGGCTTCCAGGAGGCGGACGGCAGCTTCAGCGGCTTCGACGTCGACTACTGCCGGGCGATCGCGGCTGCGGTGCTCGGGGACGCCAATGCGGTCCAGTTCCGGGTGACCGAAGCCGCCGACCGGGGCACGGTGCTGCAGACCGGTGAGGTGGACGTGCTGATCCGCAACACCACCTTCACCCAGACCCGGGATGCCCAATGGGGCGACTTCGGGCCCACCACCTTCTACGACGGTCAGGGCCTGATGGGCAAGCAGTCCGGTGGCTTCAGGACGGATACCCAGCTGTCGGAGCTGGCCGGCGCCACCTTCTGCACGATCGAGGGAACGACGTCCGAGCTCAACATCCAGACGCTCATCGAGGTCAGCAACATCTCCGGTGCCACCGTGGACACCTACGCCGACGCCGACGGGTACATGAACGCCCTGCAAGCCGGTCAGTGCGATATCGCCACGACCGACAAGTCGCAGCTCGCCTCGCGCAAGGCGACCGCGACCCCGCAGGACTTCGCCGACGATCTGCTGATCCACCCGCTGACCTTCTCCAAGGAGCCACTGGGTCCGGTGTATCCGGCCAACGACAGCCAGTGGGCTGCGATCGTCGACTGGGTCGTCTACGCCACGTTCATCGCCGAGGAGAAGGGCATCACCTCGGCGACGATCGACGGTTACCTGGCGGACAACCCGGACGATGCCGAAGCACAGCGGCTCTTCGGAGACGTCGAGTACGCGACGCTCGGCGACCTGGGGCTGCCGCGTGACGCCTTCTACCAGACCATCAAGCAGGTGGGTAACTACGAGGAGATCTACAACCGGAACCTCGGCCCGGACACTCCGTTCAACCTCCCCCGGGGCTTGAACAGTCTCTGGACCGAGGGCGGGCTCCTGTACCCGCCACCGGCGCGGTGACCAGTTGAGTCGCATACTCGGGGGCGCCGACCGGCGCCCCCGAGTCGCCTAGATAGGGTCTGCGGGCTTGGCGACGATCACGCAGCGGGAGAAGCGACCGCCCTTCTGGCGCAACACGACGTTCATCAAGTGGGCGGCGCAGGCGCTCGTGCTGGCGGGCGTGGTGGGACTCGCCGTCATCGCGGTGCGCCAGGTGGCCGCCAGCCTGCGGGCGCTGCAGCTGGATTTCAGCTTCGACTTCGTCAACGATGCCGCCGGCTTCCCCATCTCGGAAGGTATCACCAAGCAGCCGGAGACCGTCTTCGAGGCGCTGAAGACGGCGGCCATCAACATGCTGCGGGTCACCATCTCCGGCATCATCGCCGCCACCGTGTTGGGCGTTCTCATCGGGATCGCCCGCCTATCGCGCAACTGGATCGTCAACAAGGCTGCTACCGGCTACGTAGAAGCGATTCGCAACGTCCCGCTGCTCGTGCAGATGGTCTTCTGGCTGGCTTTCGTGCAGCTCACCTTCCCCGAGTTGACGTTGGAGAGCGGCCCCTTCCCGGGCACCTTGCACATCTCGAACAAGGGCGTGTCCGTCGCCTCATTGTTCCCCGCCGACGGCTTCTGGCAGTGGATGGCGTTCCTGGTGGTGGGTGGGATGGTGGCGCGCTTCGTCTACCGAAGGCGGCTGCGCGTCATGGAGGAGACCGGTGCCGAGGCGTACGCGATCACGTACGCGCTGGCCGCTTTCGCGCTGCTCGCGGCGGTGGGCTGGTTCGCCCACCCACTGATGGGCTTCCTGGGGTGGGTCTTCGGCGCCATCTCCAGCTTCTTCGACGCGATACCGGTCGTGCTCATCCAGGTCGTCATCGCCGCCGCCGGGCTGGGAGCGGGCGCCTGGTGGATCAAGCGCTTCCTCGACTCGCTGCGCACCCCGGCGGGACTCGCCAAGCTCACCGACGACGACATCTTCCGCATCGGGTTCGCCGCGGTGGTTGGGGTGCTGGTTGCCCTGGCCGCCTTCGCGCTTCCCGGGATCTCCCGCACACTTGGTGACTGGGGCGTCCGTTTCTTCGCCTTCGCCGACGGGAAGTTCGACTGGCTGGGTACCGGCAGCCCCTTGCGGGTGAGTCGACCCCAGGTGGTGCAGCCCGGCTTGTTCGCCAGCATCGGGGACACCGGATTGACGATGACGCCGGCGTTCTTCGCGGTGTGGGTGGCGCTCACCTTGTACACGGCTTCCTTCATCGCCGAGGTCGTGCGTGGGGGGATCCTGGCGGTGCCCCGCGGTCAGAGCGAGGCCGGTCTCGCCATGGGCCTCAGGCGGAGTCAGCTGCTGCGCTTGGTGATCCTTCCGCAGGCGTTCCGCATCATCCTCCCCCCGCTGGGAAACCAGTACCTCAACCTGGCCAAGAACAGCTCGCTGGGCATCGCCGTCGCCTTCCCCGAGTTCGTGGCCGTGGGCCGGACCGTGTTCAACCAAACGGGCAGGTCGGTGGAAGTGATCATCATCTGGATGGGCTTCTATCTCACCGTCAGTCTCGTGCTCTCCGCCATCGTCAATTACTACAACCGCAAGCTGAAGCTGGTGGAGCGGTAGATGACTACGCCCGAGCCCACCATCACCAGCGAACGCCCCCCCGAGGTGCCGCGGCTCCACCCGTTGCGGTGGATGCACGAGAACCTGTTCTCCTCCGTCTCCAGCGGAATCCTCACGGCGGTGTTCGGCCTGGTCGTGGTGGGCTTCCTCGCCGGGGTGCTCGGATTCATCTTCGGAGAGAACCGCCAGTGGGACTCGGTTTCCACCAACTCCCGCTTCTATGGGACGCTCGCCTACCCGGCCGGTGACCCCGAGGCGGCGGGTCTCCTCGAACGGTTGGGCCAGTACCTGCGGGTGTGGATCTCACTGGGCATCGCCGTCAGCCTCACCGGGCTCTCGCTCGTCGCCTGGGGGGCGCGGCCCCGTATCCCCGTCGCCAAGGTCACCAAGGGAGTGACGTCCGCTGGCTGGCTGGCGGCGCTGGTGGCGCTGCTGGCGCCCTGGTCCACCGGGTTCCGGGCGGGGGTGATCATCACCGGGGTGGCTCTGGCGCTGGCCGCTTTCGCCGTGCGGCGGACGTTGGGCACCGCCGCCGACGAGCCACGGCTCTCCCTGCTGGGCGTCATCTGGTTCCTGCTCCTGCTCGGGATCGTGGCGATGTGGCTGCTGCCTGAAGTAGTTGACGCCATCGAGATCGCCTCGACCACCAAGGTCCCGCTGACCGCCCAAATGCTGCTCGGCACCGCCGCCTACTGGGCCGGGTTGGGTCTCATCCGCTTCCTGCCCCGCAAGCGCCTCCAGCAGACGCTGGTCGGATTGTGGCTGCTCTCGCTGCCCGTCGTCTACCTGGTCATCCTGCGGGATCCGGTGTTCGACTACGACCTGATTCGCTCGCAGGACGTACCCATCGCCGTCGCCTTCCTGGTCGGCGGCAGCCTGCTGCTGTGGTGGACCTCGTCCCCGCAGCGTCACGGCTTCACCGGGCTGATCGGCGGCATCGTGCTGGTGCTGGCCCTGGCGGTATGGTTCCCGCCTCTCAACGGCGTCATTCCCTGGATCAAGGCTCGCCTCCCGCTGCTGGTGCTCGCCATGTTCACCCTGGCGTCGTCGAGCTTCGGCGGCAGCCGGCGCGCCCGTCGCGGCCTGGTCGCCGCATGGGTGGTGACCGAGGTGGCGGTGGCGTACTTCCTCGCCGTCGGCCAGGCCGGTTTGGGCCTCACCCTGCAGACGCACTACCTGGGCGGGCTGGCACTCACGTTGGTGCTGGCCTTCGCCGGCCTGCTGCTGGCCTTCCCGCTGGGGATCCTGCTCGCGCTGGGACGGACGTCGACCATGCCGATCTTCCGGCTGCTGTCGACCGGGTACATCGAAGCGGTTCGTGGCGTGCCCCTCATCACGATCCTCTTCTTCGGCTCGCTGTTCCTGCCCCTCTTCCTCCCGATCGACGTGCGGGTCGACGTCGTGCTGCGGGCGGTGATCGCCATCTCCCTCTTCTCCGCCGCCTACCTGGCGGAGAACGTGCGGGGTGGCCTGCAATCGATTCCTCGGGGGCAGTACGAGGCGGCTCGGGCGGTGGGCCTGAGCACTGTTCAGCTGACCGCCTTGATCACCCTGCCCCAGGCGCTGCGAGCGGTCATCCCGGCGCTGGTGGGGCAGATCATCGCCCTCTTCAAGGACACGTCGCTGGTCATCATCATCGGACTGTCCGAGATCCTGACGGTGGCGGCCCGCCTGGTTCCCGGCCAGCCCGCCTTCATCGGCAGCCAGCGGGAGAACCTGTTGTTCGTGGCTATGGTCTACTGGGTATTCACGTTCACGTTCTCGAGAGCGAGTCAGCGACTCGAGCGCAAGCTCGGGATCGGTGAGCGATAACGGAGCGAGGTATGACGGACCGCAAGGACATCATCATCTGCGAGGGCGTGAAGAAGTGGTTCGGGGACTTCCAGGCCCTGACCGGGATCACCACCCGCGTCAAGGAACAGGAAGTGGTGGTGATCATCGGTCCCTCGGGGTCGGGGAAGTCGACCTTCATCCGCTGCATCAACCGCCTCGAGGCGCACCAGGAAGGCACGATCATCGTCGACGGCGTGGAACTCACCAACGACACCCGCAACATCGAGCAGATCCGGTCCGAAGTGGGCATGGTCTTCCAGCAGTTCAACCTCTTCCCCCACCTCACCACCATCCAGAACGTCACGCTGGCACCGATCTGGGTCCGCAACCAGCCGCGGGGTGCAGCGGAGGCGTCCGCCATGCGGCTGCTGGAACGGGTCGGCATCCCCGAGCAGGCCCACAAGTACCCGGGCCAGCTGTCGGGAGGCCAGCAGCAGCGGGTGGCCATCGCCCGGGCGCTGGCGATGAACCCCAAGATCATGCTGTTCGACGAGCCCACCTCGGCGCTCGATCCGGAGATGATCAAGGAAGTGCTGGACGTGATGAAGGAGCTCGCCCAGTCGGGTATGACCATGCTCGTCGTCACCCACGAGATGGGGTTCGCCAAGGAGGTGGCCGACCGGGTGCTGTTCTTCGACTTCGGCGACATCGTCGAGGAAGGCACCCCGGAGCACTTCTTCACCAACCCGCAACACGACCGGACGAAGCTGTTTCTCTCGCAGATCCTCTGATCTGCGAGAGGAAGGTACTGAGTACTTGGTACTGAGTACTGGGATCCGAGCCCTATTCCATGTGGCTTCGTGGTGTGTTAGTCCTGCGCGATGCACGATCACCGCAAGTTGGAGGTGTGGCGTGAGGGCCGTCGCCTCGTCAGTGCCGTCTATCTCGCGACAAGGGAGTTCCCGGCCGAGGAGCGATTCGGTCTCGTCCGGCAACTCCGCAGGGCAGCCCTCTCGATTCCGTCGAACATCGCGGAGGGCGCCGGTCGTGGTGGCACCGCAGAGTTCGCCCGGTTCCTACGCATCGCGATGGGTTCGGCGTGCGAGCTCGAGACCGAGCTGGAGGTGAGTTGGGACCTTGGATACCTCGCCGGTGGCCACCACCAGGACTTGATCCGGAGGCTCGGGGTCTTGAAGCGCAGACTCGGCGTTCTGGAACTCCGCGTCCGCCGCGCCGGCGCGCAGTCCTAGTACTCAGTACCCCGTACTCAGTACTGGTCTGAAGCTGTTCTACAGCTCAGACCAGCGATCTGTGATCGCCAGGTCGATCACCGTCCACGCCATCGCCAGCGCTCCGTCGTGGATGACTCGATCGCCGGCCGGGGTGATGGTGTGGGCGGCGAACTCCGGCTGGTGGTTGACCGCCTCGCCCGACTCGAGATCCAGGAAGGGATGCAGCGACGGGACCACGTGGCTCACGTTGCCCATGTCGGTGGACCCGGCGGCTCCCGGCGCCAGCTCGGCACCGCGCAGCATGGTGCGACCCAGTTGCCGCATGTTGTCGTCGAAGATCTCCGCCAGCGTGGGGTTGGTGACCAAGTCGTCGTAGGGATGGCCCACCTCTTCGGTTTCCCACGTGCAGCCGGTGGCGGCGGCCCCGGCGGCGAAGCAAGCCATCACCCGCTCCGTCAGCTCCTCGAGGCGGTCGCGCGTGCCGGCCCGCACGTACCACGAGGAGCGGGTGTAGCCGGGAATGACGTTGGGGGCGTCGCCGCCGTGGGTGACGATGCCGTGGATCTTGTCGGTGGGATAGAGGTGCTGGCGCAGGGTGGACACGTTGACGTAGGCCTGCACGAAGGCGTCGAGCGCGTTGATGCCGAGCTGGGGAGCGAAGGCGGCATGGGACTCCTTGCCATGGAAGTGGACGTCGACGTGCCGTACCGCCAGCGCGGCCGGATCGAGCACGTTCATGGGTGCCGGGTGCACCATCATGGCCGCCGCTGCTCCCTCGAAGGCACCGGCCCGGATCAGGTCCACTTTGCCGCCCTTCTGCTCCTCGGCCGGAGTGCCCAGCACCGTCACCCGGAATCCCAGCTCGCCGGCGACACCCGCCAGCGCGTGGCCGGCCCCGAGGGCGGCGGCGGCGATGAGGTTGTGCCCGCAGGCATGGCCGATGCCGGGCAGGGCGTCGTACTCGGCGCAGATCACCACCTCGGGACCGTCGTCACCGGTGTGGGCGGCAAAGGCGGTCTCCAGCCCGTGGGCGGGATGCTCCACCTCGAGGCCCTGGTCCCGGAGAAAGGCCACCAGCCGGGCCGAGGTCTCGCGTTCCTCGAAGGCGATCTCGGGGTGCTCGTACATCCACCGGCTGATGGCGCGCAGCTCTTCCTCCACCGCGGCGAGGCGACCTGCGGCGACCTGTTTGTGATCCACGGGCGCGACCGTAGCATCGCCGGAGTTGGCGGGCGCGGTGGGTAACGTGGCCGGCGTGCGGCCCTGGCTCCTCACGTTGTTGGTAGCGCTGCCGCTGGCCGCGTGCGCTCCCGCCGAGGAAGGGGTGGCGACGTCGACCACGGCTGTTGCGGCGCTGCCGACGACTAGCACCGCGCCGGTGCCCGCCACCACGTCGACCACTCGCGCCGTCCTGCCGCCCTGCGGTCAGCCCGGCTTCGTTCCCTCGCTGCTGCCGGCGACGGTGGCCCCGCAACAGCCCGCCCCCGGCGAGGTGGCCTTGGACCGGTTCACGCTCCTTCCCGGCACCGCCACCCTGTTCTGGGTGGACGCCGCCGGCGACCCGATGGTGGTGCTGGTGCGTGGAACGCTGCCGCCGGAGCCCTTCACCGGCACCCGAGCACCGCTTCAGGTGCGGGGCTTCGACGCCGTCATCGGGCCGCTGGCCGGCGAAGTGTGGGTGGTCGCTTGGCTGGAGGGGGAGGCGCGCTGCGACCAGTACTCCCTCTTCTTCTACCCCCCCACCACCCCGCAGGAGGCGGTGGCGGTGGCGGAGTCGATCCCAGCCCCCTGAGCAGCTGGGAGGCGGAACTGCGCTAGGCGGAGGGTCCCTCCGACTCCGGCGGCGCCTCCATGGCGCGGCGGGCCCGCGCCCGCGACGAACCTGTGCGCGCCCCGCCGCCCCCGCCGTCTTCCCGGCCGAACAGCTCGCTGATGGCGCCCAGGCTGCCGAGCACGCCGCTCAGCTCCATGGGGAGGAACACCTTGGTGGCCTGCCCGTCGGCGATGCCCTGCAACGCCTCGAGGTAGCGGATGGCGATCAGATCGGGGGTGGGATCGCCGGTGTGGATGGCCCCGAACACTCGCTCGATGGCGCGGCCCTCGCCCTCGGCGACCGTCTCCTTTTGGTACCGCTCGGCGTCGGCAACCTTCTTGATGGCCTCGGCACGGCCGTCCGCTTCCAGGATCTGCTTCTCCCGGACACCTTCGGCGACCAGGATGGCAGCCCGCTTCTCGCCTTCGGCCTCGGTGACGATGGCGCGGCGGTCCCGCTCCGCCTTCATCTGGCGGTGCATGGCGTCGGTGACGTCGGGCGGCGGCTCGATGCGCTGGATCTCGACCCGCACCACCCGGGTGCCCCACACGTCGGTGGCGTCGTCGAGGATCTGTCGCAGCTGGGTGTTGATGGTCTCCCGAGAGGTCAGCGCTTCATCGAGCTGGAGGTCGCCGATGATGTTACGCAGGTTCGTCTGTGCCAGCTTGGTCGCCGCCACGATGAAGTTGGCCACGTTGTACTTGAGCTTCACGGGATCGGTGGCCTGGTAGTAGACGACGGCATCGACGGTGACCACGACGTTGTCCTTGGTGATGACGTCCTGCGGGGGCACGTCGACGACCTGTTCCCGCATGTCGACCCGCTTGATGCGCTCGATGAACGGGACGATGAAGTTGAGGCCCGGTTCCACGGTACGGCGCCAGCGGCCGAAGCGTTCGACGAGCCCCTTTTCGAACTGGCTGACGATCTTGATGGCGTTGGCTGCGTAGAAGACCAGGAAGAACCCGATCACTATCAGCAGGATCACACCAGCTTCCATGGTTCCCTCGCCGTCCTTTCTCTGTTCGGAGTCCGGCTCAGTCCTCGTCTACGGGCTCTACCACCAGGCGAGCGCCGCGGATGGCCGTCACCCGCACCTCGGTGCCGATGGGGATGGTGTCTCCATCGGTAGTGGCCCGCCACTCTTCGGTCTCGACGCGTACCCGCCCGGCGCCGCTCGCACGCTCCACGTCCTCGATGACGGTGGCGCGGGCGTGGAGGAAGCGATTGGCGCCCATCGCGGGGTGGTCCTCGTCGGTGGGCACGAACTTGCGCAACGCCACCAGGGCCAGCACGGAGACCCCGATGAAGGCGACCCACTGCGCGGCCGCGGCGATGTTCAACCAGGCCAGCACCGCGGCTACGACTGCCCCCACCGCGAACGGCAGCAGGAAGAACCCGGCGGTCGCCATCTCGCCCACGCCCAGCACTACGGCCACTCCCAGCCAGATCCACCGCCAGACTTCGTTGTCCATATCTGATCCTCCGCCTCCAATTCAAGCGCAACCGGCGACTCGCTGACGGTCTCTCGCCCACCAGGTTGGCAGGAAACCACCGGACGGTGTCGTCCAACCCCGCCGATCGGTCCGCCGGTAGGCGGCGCGGGTCACTCGGAGCGCACCACCAACTCGCCGTCGGCGACGTCGACGCGCACCGTGTCGCCGTCGTGTATCTCCGCCTGGAGCAGCTCGACGGCGAGCCGGTCGGCCAGCTCCTTCTGGATGAGGCGCTTCAACGGCCGGGCCCCGTAGCTGAGGTCGTAACCCTGCTCCGCCAGCCAGTCCTTGGCGGCATCCGTGGCGTCGATCTCAATGCGCCGGGACGCCAGCCGGTCCCGCAGGTGCCCGAGCTGAATCTCCACGATACGGCGCAGGTCTTCGGGGGTGAGGCGCTGGAAGACGATGAGGTCGTCGAGGCGGTTGAGGAACTCGGGGCGGAAGTGGCTCCGCACCACCGCGAGCACCTGCTCGCGCACCTCGTCCTCGTCGAGGGTGGGCTCGATGAGCTCCGAGCCCAGGTTGGAGGTCATCACGAGCACCGTGTTGGTGAAGTCGACGGTGCGCCCGTGGCCGTCGGTGAGGCGACCATCGTCCAGCAGCTGCAGCAACACGTTGAACACGTCCTGGTGGGCCTTCTCGATCTCGTCCAGCAGGATCACCGAGTAGGGGCGGCGCCGCACCGCTTCGGTGAGCTGGCCGCCCTCTTCGTAGCCCACGTAGCCGGGCGGGGCCCCGATGAGCCGGCTCACCGTGTGGCGCTCCATGTACTCCGACATGTCGATCCGCACCATGGCGCGCTCGTCATCGAAGAGGAACTCGGCCAGCGCTCTCGCCAGTTCCGTCTTGCCCACCCCGGTGGGGCCCAGGAAGAGGAACGATCCGATGGGCCGGTGGGGGTCAGCCAGCCCGGCACGGCTGCGGCGGATGGCGTTGGCGACGGCGTTCACCGCAGGGTCCTGCCCCACGACGCGCCGGTGGAGGTGCTCTTCCAGGTGTACCAGCTTCTCGATCTCGCCCTCCATGAGCCGCGACACGGGGATGCCGGTCCAGCGGCTCACTACCTCGGCGACGTCCTCCTCGCTGACCTCCTCGGTGAGCATGCGCATCGTGCCCTGCAGCTCCGCCAGTTCCGTCTGGCGGTCGGCGAGTCCAGATTCGAGCGCGCGCAGCCGCCCGTAGCGAAGCTCGGCGGCCCGCTCCAGGTCTCCCTCGCGCTCGGCGCGCTCCGCCTCCGTCTTGGCCTGTTCGATGTCCTGCTTCGTCTCCCGGATGCGGCCGATGGCCTCCTTCTCGAGGTTCCAGTGCGCCTTCAGCCGGTCGGACTCCTCGGCGAGGTTGGACAGCTCCTCTTCCAGCGCCGACAGCCGTTCCTTGGAGACCTCGTCGCTCTCCTTCTGCAGGGCCGCCCGCTCGATCTCCAGCTGGGTGCGGCGCCGCTCCAGCTCGTCGATCTCCTGCGGCATGGAGTCGATCTCGATTCGCAGGTGGCTGGCGGCCTCGTCGATGAGGTCGATCGCCTTGTCGGGGAGGTGACGCCCGCTGATGTAGCGGTCGGAGAGCACCGCCGCCGCTACCAGCGCGGCGTCGGTGATGCGCACGCCGTGGTGCACCTCGTAGCGCTCCTTGAGGCCGCGCAGGATGCCGATGGTGTCCTCCACGGAGGGCGCCTCCACCAGCACCGGCTGGAAACGGCGCTCCAGGGCGGCGTCCCGTTCCACGTGGCGGCGGAACTCGTCGAGGGTGGTGGCGCCGATCATGCGCAGCTCGCCGCGCGCCAGCATCGGCTTGAGCATGTTGGAAGCATCGATGGCTCCCTCGGCGGCGCCGGCGCCGACGATGGTGTGCATCTCGTCGATGAAGGTGACGATCCCTCCCTCCGACGCCTTGATCTCGCTGAGCACCGCCTTGAGCCGCTCCTCAAACTCGCCGCGGTACTTGGCGCCGGCCACCATGGCGGCCAGGTCGAGGGCAACGATGCGTTTGTTCTTGAGGCCTTCCGGCACGTCGCCGTCGGCGATGCGGCGCGCCAGTCCCTCTACGATGGCGGTCTTGCCCACCCCGGGCTCCCCAATGAGCACCGGGTTGTTCTTGGTGCGCCGCGACAGCACCTGAATGAGGCGCCGGATCTCGTCGTCGCGACCGATTACCGGGTCCAGCTTCTGGGCCCGCGCCAGCTCGGTGAGGTCCCGCCCGTACTGCTCGAGCGCGTTGAAGGTGGCTTCGGGGTCGGGGGAGGTGACCCGCTGCGTGCCGCGGACGGCGGTGAGCGCTTCCAGCACCCCCTGGCGGGTAAGGCCCAGCTCGCGCAGCGCCTCGCCGGCGGGCCCGGGCGCCTCGACGAGAGCCAGCACCAGGTGCTCGACGGAGAGGTAGTCGTCCTTCAGGTCGACGCGGGCCGCGTCGGCGCCCTCCAGCACCTTGGCCAGCTCGGGTGACATGGCGGTCTCGGCTTCGCCGTAGACCTTGGGGAGGCGGTCCAGGGCGGCATCGAGCCGGTTGCGCAATACCGTCGGCTGCACGCCGAGCCCGGCCAGCAGGGGGAGGGTGATCCCGTCGGGCTGGTCCAGCAGGGCGCGCAGCAGATGCTCCGGGGTCACGTAGCCGTGGTGGGAGCCGGTGGCGGACTCCTGGGCGGCGAGCAGCGCCGCCTGCGACTTGTGGGTCAGTTTCTCGAACTGCATCGGCCTTCCCCGTTAGTGTGGACGGTGCTCTTCGGGCAACGCCCCTCCTCGGCGGTTCATTTCATAAAATCTGAGTGTAACTATATCAAATTTGGAGGTGACCATGGGGGGAAAGCCGCCCCACCGCACCGAGATGGCGCAGGTGATGCAGGTGACGGACGCCAATCAAGCCGGGTTCACCCACGGTGGGGCCATCATGCGGCTGGTCGACACCGCCGCCGGGGTGGCGGCGATGCGCCACGCCGGCACCCGGGTGGTGACGGCGGCGGTGGACTCGCTCTCCTTCCATGCTCCGGTGTACATCGGTGATCTGGTGCTGCTCACCGCCGCGGTGAATCAGGCGTGGCGCACCTCGATGGAGGTGGAGGTGCAGGTGCACCGGGAGGACCCGTTGAGCGGGGAACGCGCCCACACCACCACCGCCTTCGTCACCATGGTGGCCGTCGATGGAGAGGGCCATCCGGTGCCGGTGCCCCCGCTGCTGCCGGAGACTGCCGAAGACCGGCGGCGGCAGCAGCAGGCCGAGTTGCGGCGGGAAGCGCGCATGCGTCTGCGGGAGAGCCTCGCCGAGTGAGCGCCTCGCTCACACCTCCATGGCGAGACGCCGGTTCACTGCGTCGAGCACCGCCTTGGCGGTTGCGGAGAGAGGATCGTTCTCGCGGATGAGCGCGGTGCCGATGAGCGAGTCGCTGTGTCCCTCCATTGTCACCTGGGCGATGGCGATGAGAGCGTTGCCGAGATCGGTGGTGGCGGTGCCGGCGAGGTCGAGCCCCAGCCGTCCCCCGGAGATCTTCTCTACCGCTACCAGGGTGGCCTCGCCGACCAGCCGCGGGTGGGTGTTCTGATCCGACGGTCCCGCCGCGCTGCCCGTCACGGCGTCCTCGCCCCAGGCGAGCGTCACGGTCATGGTGGTGATGCCACTCTCGATGTGCTCGTCGATCATCGCCAGCGCGGGCCGTGGAGCGTTCATGGGCAGGAGGGTACAACCCGGTGCTGCCACTGCGGCGGCTTTGCGCATGAGCAATAGATGGTCATGCCTTCCTCCGGGGATCGGCTCATGCCCGCACCGCTCGCGTCTCCGCCCAGGCCCGCAGGCGGGCGACATCCTCGGCGCGGGACACGGACAAGGGAACGGTGGCGTGGAACTCGGCGGCGAGGCTCTCTGTGTCGAGGGAATGCTCGTCCTTGTAGGCGCGGTAGGAGGCTCCCACCACGGCCGCTTCGATCTCGGCACCCGAGAAGCCGTGCGACAGCTCCGTCAGCTTGGCGAGGTCGAAGGCGGCGGGATCCAGGCCGCGCCGTGACAGGTGGATCTCGAGGATCTGCGTCCGGGCCTCCTCGCCGGGAAGGTCGACGAAGAACACTTCGTCGAAGCGGCCCTTGCGCAGCAACTCCGGGGGCAGTGACGCGACGTCGTTGGCGGTGGCGACCAGGAACACACCCTCGGGCCGGTCCTGCATCCAGCGCAGGAACGTTCCCAGCAGCCGCCGGCTGACGCCGCCGTCGCCGCCGTCGGAGGCGGCGAATCCCTTCTCGATCTCGTCGATCCACAGCACCGCGGGGGCCATCGCCTCGACGGTGACCAGCGCCCGGTCGAGGCGCTGCTCCGACTCGCCGATGTACTTGCTGTAGAGGCGCGACGGGTCGAGCAGCACCAGCGGCAGCGACCAGGTGCGCGCCAGGGTCTTGGCCACCAGCGACTTGCCACAGCCGGGAACGCCGGTGAGCAGGAGGCCGCGCGGGGCTTCCAGCTCGGCGCCGGCGCTGCGAGCCTGATGGCGCAGCTCCAGCCAGCGCTTCAGCCCGTCGAGCCCGCCCACCTCGTCGAGGGTTCCCACCTCCGACTCCACCAGCTCCAGCACCCCGTCCACGTTGAGCAGCTCCGCCTTGGCCGCCCGGATGAGAGATACGTCCTCCGGGGTGATCTGGCCGTCGGCGAAGGCGGCTTGCTGTACCAGGCGGGCCGCCTCGGCGATGGTCAGGCCGGTCAGCGACTCCACGATCTGGTCGATGTGGGAGGGCCCGATGGCCACCGGGAAGTTGCGGCCGGCGAGCTCGTCGAGCATCCGCTTCACCAGCGCCCCCAGCTCCTCCCGGGTGGGGGGCTTGAGGCGCCACAGGTGGGCGAGGCCGGCCAGCTCGGGAGGCAGGCGGTGCTCGGGGGCGGTGAGGATCAGGGTCTGTCCGCCTTCCAGCCGCTGGGCGGCCTCCTTCACGCGCCGCACCACCAGCGGGTCCTGGAGGACGGGATGGGCGTCGGCGAACACGAATACCGCCGGGGCGGTGATGTCCTCCACGAAGGCGAGCGCCTGATGCGGATTGGTGGTNNGGATAGCGCGAGGCGAGCAGGACCCCGAGGTCGGTGGTGTTGTCCATCACTGTTGGCTATCGGCCGGCGCGGCGGGGCCCTTCAGGCAGAATACGGGCATGGCACGCCGCTACGAGGTGCTGCCCCACACCGCCGATACCGGCATCATCGCTTACGGCGCCACCGTGGAGGAGCTGTTCGAGCATGCCGCCTACGGCATGTTCGACCTCATGTTCGACCTGGCCGCGTTGCACCCGGCCCGGGACGTGCCGGTAACGGCCGCCGGCGACACCGCCGAGGAGCTGCTGGTCGACTGGCTGTCCGTGCTGCTGTTCGAGGCCGAGACCGAGGACTTGGCGCTGTGCTCCTTCACCGTAGACCGGCTGGAGGAGGGCGGCCTGCAGGGAGCGGCCGGGGGGGCGCCGCTGGGCGAGGTTGAGCTGCGAGGCCCGCCCATCAAGGCGGTCACCTACCACCAGCTCGCCGTGGTCGAGATCCCCCAGGGCTGGTCGGCGCGGGTCATCTTCGACGTGTGAGACGCATGAGGGGAGCTGGGGGAGGCAACGCCCGCCCCGATCCCGAGGAAGGAGGGACGCCGTGTGGAAGGAATTCAAGGAGTTCGCCTTCAAGGGCAACCTCATCGAGGTGGCGGTGGGCCTGATCATGGCCCTGGCGCTGGTTAACCTCATCAATTCCCTGGTGGAGAACGTGCTCATGCCCCTCGTGGGCATCATCTTTGGAGAGCCGAGCTTCGACCAGTTCACTGCCACCGTCAACGAGTCGGTGATCAAGTACGGCACCTTCATCACTGCCTCGGTGGCCTTCGTGGCGATCGCGCTGGTGATGTTCTTCCTCATCGTCAGGCCATACCGTGCTTTCCAGGCTCGGCAGGCCGGCGGCGAGGAGGCGCCCACGGAACCCGCCGAGGACATCGTGCTGCTGCGGGAGATCCGCGACTCGCTGCGTCGCCGCTAGCACCCGCCGCAGAAAAGCCGCCGTCCGCACCGGCTCCCGCGCGGGCTGCGTACAGTTCGCAGTGAGGGAGCCGCCATGGAATTGCGCCGGATCGCCGACCACGTGTGGGAGATCCCCCGCCACGAGGGGATGCGGGTGCCGGGGCGCATCTATGCCTCGGAGCCGCTGCTGGTGAAGGCGGAGGAGGACCGGGCGGTTCTTCAGGTAGAGAACGTCGCCTACCTGCCGGGGATCGTGGAGGCTTCCATCGCCATGCCCGACATCCACTGGGGGTACGGGTTCCCCATCGGCGGGGTGGCCGCCACCGACGTGGCGGCGGGAGGGGTGGTCTCGCCCGGCGGGGTGGGCTTCGACATCTGTTGCGGGGTCCGCCTGCTCGCTTCCCGCTTCACCGCGGCCGACTTCGAACAGCACCGCCAGGAGGTGATGGGCGAACTGGCCCGTCGCATCCCCCGCGGCCTCGGCAAGGGCGCCATCGCCGGGCGTGGGCTGCTGGACAAGGTGCTGGAACGGGGGGCGGCGGCGGTGCTCAAAGCCGGCTACGGCTGGGAGTCCGACCTGGAGCGCTGTGAGGAGCACGGCACCTCGAAGGGGGCGATCCCGGCCAACGTGAGCGAAAGGGCCGTACAACGAGGCGGGGGACAGCTGGGGTCCCTCGGCGCCGGCAACCACTTCCTCGAGCTGCAGTTGGTCGACCAGGTGCACGACGCGCGAGCTGCCGAGGCGTTCGGGCTCGCCGAGGGAATGCTCTGTGTGATGATCCACTGCGGCAGCCGCGGCCTCGGCCACCAGACCTGCACCGACCAGCTGCGGGTGATGGGAGGCGCCATGCAGCGTTACGGCATCGAAGTGCCCGACCGCCAGCTGGCGTCGGTGCCGGTGCAGTCCGCCGAGGGGGAGCACTACCTGGGCGCCATGGCCGCCGCCGCCAACTTCGCCTGGGCCAACCGGCACGTGCTGGCTCACGAAGCCCGGCAGGCTTTCGGCGCCGCCTTCGGCATGTCGCCGGAGCAGACCGGGATGCGGCTGGTGTACGACGTCGCCCACAACCTGGCCAAGCTCGAGGAACAGGAGGTGGAGGGCCGCCCGCGCCTGCTGTGCATCCACCGCAAGGGCGCCACCCGCGCCTTCGGACCGGGGCATCCCGACCTGCCGGGGGACCTGCGGCCGGTGGGACAGCCGGTGCTCATCCCGGGCAGCATGGGGACCGCCTCGTGGGTGCTGGCCGGCGCCGCCGGCAACCCCGCCTTCCGCACCGCCGCCCACGGGGCGGGCCGGGTGATGAGCCGCAAGAAGGCCAAGCAGCGCCAGACCGGCCACGAGGTGCGCCAAGCGCTGGAGGCGGAAGGCATCTCGGTCCGCCCCGGCTCGGTCAAGCTGCTCTCGGAGGAGGCGCCCTACGCCTACAAGGACGTCGACGAGGTGGTGGAGACGTGCCACCGCGCCGGCCTGGCCACCAAGGTTGCCCGCCTCCGCCCGGTGGGGGTGGTGAAGGGCTAGCCGCGCCGAGCGAGACGAACTGCGTGCAACCACTCGCCGTGGTTGGTAGTCTGCGAGCAGACGGCGGGTCCCCGTCCAGGGGAGAGAAGAGGGTGGCAGCAGTCCCGGGGGAACACCGATGAGGCCGTGGCGCCGCATCGTGCTCGCCAGCTTGGGCGGGGCCAGCGCGCTGGTGGTGGCAGTGTGGGCGCTGGCCACTCTGGGCGGTGGCGACCGCGTCTCGGAGGGGACCAGTGTTCCGACCTCTCCGCCGGCGACCGCGCCCCCCTCGGCGGAGACCACTCAGCCCCCGCCGGCCGGTACTACGACGTCGACCTCGTCGACGACCACGTCGACTTCCACCTCGACGACTACCACCACCCTGCTGCGTATTGCGGCGACCACCACCACGACCACGACCACCACCATCGACCCCTTCACTCCGCGGGAGCGGAAGGAGCAGGCTCGCGGCGACCTGGACGCCATCCTCCCCACCGGGGACTCCCAGACCGATGCGCGGCTCACCGACGCGGTGAATCGGATCCACGAGAGCCTCAACCCCACCTACTGGCTCGGCGAGTCGTACCTGACCGACGACGGCGCCAAGGTGTTCATCGCCGAGGAGCAGGCCGCGGTCAAGCTGGCGCTGGTCGTGAAAGGGGGTGGATCGGCGGCAGCGACCGCGCAAGCGGCCACCGATCTGCTGGTGGACGCCGACCGGATCCTGGCCCAGAACGAGATCGACGTGGCCGTCGCCAGCGGCGGTGCGGCCAACAAGATCCAGTCCGCTCGGGACCAGATGGCGCGTGCCGAAGCCGACGTCACCGCCGGCGAGTTCCACCTCGCCATCATCCACTTCCGTCAGGCGTGGCAGCGGGCCCGCAGCGCCTCCAAGGGCCTCAACCTGCCTCCCGTGGAGATCAACCTCTCCAACGACACCGTGGACGAGAACGCCCCCAACGGCACCGTGGTGGGAACCCTCACCGCCCTCGATCTCGACCCGGGCGACACGGTGACGTTCTCCCTCGTGGACGACGCCGGCGGCCGGTTCGCCGTGGCCGGCAGCGCCTTGGTGGTCGCCGACGGGTCGCGGCTGGACTTCGAGACCGACACCAGCCACGACGTCACGGTGCGCGCCACCGACTCGGCGGGCGGCTTCCTCGACGAGGTATTCACCATCGGGGTGAACGACGTCAACGAAGTGCCGACCGACCTGGCGCTGGACAACAACACGGTCGAGGAGGGGCAACCGGCCGGGACCACGGTGGGCACGCTGACCACGACCGACCAGGATGCCGGGGACTCGCACACCTACAGTCTGGCCGCCGGGTCGGGCGACACCGACAACGCCTCGTTCCAGATCGCCGGCGACCTGCTGCAGACCGCCGTCGTCTTCAACGTGGCTGCGGACACCCCGCTCAGCATTCGGGTCCGTAGCACCGACGCCGGCGGCCTCTTCTACGAAGAGGCGCTCACCGTCACCGTCATCAACGTCAACGACCCGCCGGACGCCCGCGACGACGACGTCACCACCGACGAGGACAG
>JABAOH010025074.1_pt2 | contig 36156 bp, 40 predicted proteins | sample 7062181 | NCBI WGS metagenome assembly JABAOH01 (sample SAMN14538630, study PRJNA623070) | marine sediment metagenome | biome: marine biome [ENVO:00000428]; feature: marine pelagic biome [ENVO:01000023]; material: deep marine sediment [ENVO:00002113]; isolation source: pool of 5 deep marine... | reverse complement strand
CTTCTCATTCCAGACCAGCGTACGCACTGTCCCATCGTCCGATTCACCTCTCGACCAGATCGGAGAGGAGAACGGGGCTACGGGTGGGGCGAGCTGTTTGACCCCGCGGCTTCTTCCGGTTCGGGTCGGCTCACCAAGGACCCGCACGTGTCTGCGATGACGACCCTTCTGGCCTGCACAAAGCCGATGATGGTACCGAAGAACTTGCCGATGGCGAAGAACACCAGTCCCATACCGATGAAGTTCCAGGGCTCTCGATAGGCTCCCAACACGTTCATGTCCACTGCGGTCTGCGCCGCGACGTCCGTCTGGCCCAAGGAGTCGGCGTCCCTCTTCTGCAACTGGAGGGTCATGTGCATCGGAATGACCAGCGGGAAAGTCGTGGAGATCAGGATCAACGAACCCAGCAAGAGGGGCGCGAGAAGCTTCTTCGGGAAGCGGGTCATGGCCGCATGACTCCGAGACTCCACATCCCCCTCATCCACGATGGCGGGCGCGGGGGCGACGTCCTTCTGGCGAGACTGAAGGATCTTCGACATCGTTCCCGGCATGATCATTCCCATGCCCCGCAGGTTCACGATGATCGCCCCGAGGGTGATGCCGATACCGATCATGACGAGGGCCATGCCAGTGAACCGCAGGTTCGGGATGAGGACGGTCAGGAAGTCCCGGAGGAAGACCAAGGTATGGAAACCTGCTCCACTCTCCTGGGGCTGCAGGGCCATCACCTCCCAGCGAATCCAGATGTTGTAGCCGGCCAGGACGAAGAGCATGAGGAGCGTGAGGATTCCACCCCCGGCGAGGTATCCAGCCACCCGTTCGGGCCACATCGGTTGCTCCAAGGGCACCGGCTGCGCACTCGCCAGGTTGGCCCCCATGCGCAGGACGACGTGTCGCTGATCGCGCAGACCTTGAACGATGAGGAGAAGCCAGTAGACAATACCGGCGAGCATGGTCACGAGGCCCGTCACGGCGATGACCGGGAAGAGGGCCTGCGTCAGGGCGAATCGCTGCGTGATGACCGCATCGGCGGATCCGCCCACGATGTCAGCTCTAGCCAGGGCCGCGATGAACCCGGTGGGATAGCTAGCGAGAAGGGCGATAACGAAGCCCCCCACGAGGAGAGCGAAAGGGAACTTCGGAAGCTTGGGCACCAAGGATGTCTTGACTTCCGCGGGCTTCCCGTGCCGCAAGGCCCCAACCACCCTCGGCAGGATCCGTGCCTGCGACCGCAGGTTGTGCACAATCGTGGCCAGGCTCAGCCCGATACCCAAGACGATGAAAGACAGGGCCCCGGGCCGCTGAGGCGTCCTCAAGACCTCGGTGAAGGCAGTCCAGGTCTCGGACGTAAACCCGAGGTAGCGGAAATCGAAGAGACCCGCGGCGACGATGCCTCCAAACAGGGCGAACAGGAAGTTGAGCGTCACCAAGATCAGGCCCAGCGTCATCAGTTTCGGGAAGGTCTTGGCGTAGCGGGGTTGCGGCGGCACTGGCACCTTGCTTCCCGGGAAGCTCTGCATGTAGGCGGCCATGGAGTCCCTCCCCGCTCCCGTCAGATTGAAGATGATGACGACAATCGACATGCCGATGCCAAAGGTCAGGAGTGCCAGGCCGACGAAAGTCCACGTCGGCGTGATGATCCGGAGTATGTCCTCGATTTGCCTTGCCTGAATGTACTCCGGTGTATTCGTAGAACCAGCCACTTCGAGATTGTGGATATTTTGGAGAGTCTGAGCCTCCCAGAATCCGAGGCCCAGCGCGGAGACAACGATGACCATCCCGAGGATGAGGTAGAGGTTGAAGCGACGCGCCCTCCGCAACAGCTTCGGAGGAATGAGCCCTTCCTGCATGCGAATCACGACTTGTAGGGAAACGCTCGCCTTAAGGTATTGCCCCTGATTCCCGCGGAGGAGAAGAAGAATAGACAGGGGACGGCCGGTCCTCCTATGGAGGCCGACGGGCAAAGTTCTTCAACAACGATCCTTTGAGTCTGGATTCCCAAAGGGAGGTCTTGACTGGTAGAGGAGGCAGTGCTGAAGCCGGGGTGCATTGTGCATGTGGAGATTCCGTGCAGGGAACGAGAGGAGGCCAAGAGGTTCTACGGGAATATCTTCGGCTGGAAGTTTGAGGACACCCCCGAAATGGAGTACACCATGTTCGACACGGGAGCCGCGCCGGGGGGTGGGTTCTTCATCCCCACGGAGTTCAATCCCGGGGGTGTCCTGAACTACATCCTCGTCGAATCCATCGAAGGCATCTCCGAGAAGATTGAGAGCGCGGGGGGCAAAGTCATCGTCCCAAAGACCGAGATCCCGCAAAGGGGATGGTTTGCAGCGTTCGAGGATCCGAGTGGCGCCGTCATGGCCCTCTACGAGAGCATGCGCCGAGAGGGGTAGGTCAGACCGTCCGCGGCGGTCCTCGAGACGACGAGCCTGTGCGAGGGCTTGCAGAGTGAATCTCAATTTCAGAACCAAGATGAAAAACGTTAAACTGGGGGACGTCGAATTCCCCCGAGATTGACATGGCGCTAGACGCAGTCTGGGGTCTGGTTGCGGGCTTCGTTGGGGCATTGGTCATGGCCGTGATGATGCTCCCCCTGATGCGGATGGGACCGTCACTGATGGGGAGGATTGCAGGGAAGGTCATGGGCGGGGATCCGGCCGACAGGCGCAACATGATGGGGGGAATCGTCCTTCACCTGATCTACGGGACGGTGATGGGCGCCATCTTCGCTGTTGGCTCGACGTACCTCGTCACCTTCGTCAACCCCTTGGTCAATGGTATCCTGTTCGCAGTACTGCTCTTCATCATCATGGTGGTCGTCGTCTTTCCGATCGCTCGAGCTCCCATGCCGGGCATGATGATGACCGTGGTCTTCCTCGTCTTGCACCTCGTCTACGGAGCCATCGTCGGCACCTTGACCCCCTGGCTTTCCGGAGTGCCCATCTACTAGTGGGGCCACCGCCGCGAGCCTCGAGGCGGGAGACGTGCTTGACGCTGCATTGACCTAGGCTAGGGGCTCGGCCTCGACCAGTCGATGGGCAGTGTTCACCAGAGCCATGTGCGTGAATGCCTGAGGGAAGTTGCCCAGGAACTTCCCCGTGGCCGGATCGACCATCTCCGCGAACAGCCCGACGTGGTTCGCGTAGCCGAGGAGTTCCTCGAAGGCGTCCTTGGCCTGATCCAGCCTTCCAGCCTCGATGAGACCATCGACCATCCAGAAGCTCAGCATGAGAAAGGCACCTTCTTGCCTTCCCTCCTCCCTGAACCTCCACATGAGGGAGTCCCTCCCCAGTTCCTTCTTGATCCGTTCCTGGGTGGACTGGAAGCGAGGATCCGTGCCTCGCGCGAAGCCCACGAGAGGGACAATCAGCAGGCTGCCGTCCACCGCCTTCCCGCCGTAGTGTTGCACGAAGGATCCCAGCTCCTCGTCGAATCCGTCTTTCATGACCTTGTCGAAGATCGCGTCGCGGACTTCCGCCCACATCTCCGCCCTTCTCTGGTTGCCCCAGCGGTGGGCGATCTTGACCGCCCGGTCCATGGCGACCCAGGCCATGATGGTGGAGTATACGTACCGCCGCTCCACTTCCCGCAGTTCCCAGATCCCGCTGTCTGGCCTCTCCCAGTTCCTGGACACGAAGTTCGCGATGGATTCCACCGTCCGCCACACGTCGTCGTTCATGTCCGCGTCGGTGTGGTATCCGAAATGGAGGGCATCTAGGACGGAGCCGTACACGTCCAGCTGGAACTGGTCGTAGGCCGCGTTACCGATCCTCACAGGAGCCGCTCCCTCGTACCCCCGGAGGTGGGGCAGAACAGACTCATCTAGCGCCGCATCTCCCTCCACACCGTACATGATCTGAAGGCGCTCCAGGTCCAACGTGTGACCGCGCAATCGCCTCACAATCCAGTTCCTGAACCTCCGCTCCTCTTGCGTGTATCCACACCGGTGAAAAGCCGAGAGGACAAAGGCCGAGTCCCGGAGCCAGGAGAACCTGTAGTCCCAATTCTTCTCCCCCGCTGGTACCTCGGGCAAGGAGGTGGTGGGGGCGGCGATGATGGCCCCCGTCGGCTCGTAGACCATTAACTTGAGGGTCAGGAGTGATCTTCTCATCATAGAGGACCAGGGACCCTTGAACGTGCACTTGCTGATCCAGTCCTTCCAGTAGGCCAGGGTCTTCTCCAGTTTGGACTGCGGCTTGAAGTCCTCTAGCGGCCGGAGGTAGTCGTCATTCCAGCGGAGGACCATCCAGCGCTCATCCCCCTTGGTCAGCGACTCCTCCGCCGTGCAAGGTCCATCCCTTTTCCGAAGGCGGAGGTCCGTAGCCAGACTCAGCCACTCTCGGGACCCCTCCGCCAAACATCCCTCCCTCTCGGCCCTCACCTCGGTGCGATCCAAGCCATATCCGAAACGAGGATGAAAGTGGACGCGAACGGTGACGTGGCCATCGAGACAGCGGAGACGACGGTGGACCTCGTGAAACGCCTGCAGCTCCCCCTCCTTCGTATAGCAGGGCATGCAGTCTACGACCTCGAGGGTGCCCTTGGTTGTCGCAAGCACCGTCTGAAGGACGTTGGTGTCCTCGACGTAGGCTTGTCTAGCCTCGTGCTTTTCCTTCAGAGACACACCAAACCTGCCACCTATCTCAGGGTCAAGGATCGCGGCGAAGACGCTGGACGAGTCGAAGCGTGGGAAGCAGAGCCAGTCGATGCTCCCGCACTTGGAGACCAGCCCAGCGGAGTTCATGTCACCGATCACAGCGTAGTCACCGATGTCCCGGTAGCCGTAGCCCACGGCCATTCTGTCACACAATGCGAAGCCGCAACTTAAAGAGCAGGCGCTCAGGAGATATGACCAGGTTCCCCAATGACTTTCTAGACTCGCCTCAGGGGTTTTAAGCCTCTTCACCCGTTTACGCCCCAGGACGGGCCCATAGATCAGTGGAAGATCGCCGCCTTCGCAAGGCGGAGGTCGCGGGTTCGAGTCCCGCTGGGTCCATCCGAACGCCAAACATATAAATCGCCGATTCAGATACTCCCACCGCGGAGGGCTAGGTGTTGGGCAGGCCTCGTTTCAGAGGACTGGATAGCCCGCGCCGATGGGGTTCAGTTGAGGAAATCAAGCTAGAGCCCTACGGGATTGCTGGCGCTCGTGGAGTCCCTTCAGGCGGATTAGCGATGAGGATTGGAGTTGCAGGAGAGGTCAAGGCTGGCGAGCGGCGCGTCGCATTGACGCCGGACACGGTGAAGCGCCTGGTGGACTCGGGGCATGATCTCTACGTTGAGGCAGGGGCCGGGAAAGAGGCCTATTTTCCAGACGAGGCCTACAGGGAGGCAGGGGCCAAGATAGTAAGGGAGGCGTCCTCCCTCTGGGGGAGAGCGGACATCCTAGTGAAGGTGAACCCACCGACCAGACGGAAGAGAGGACATGAGATCGATATGCTTCGGGAGGGCGCTATCCTGATCGGGTTCCTGAATCCTTTGGGGGATCCTGAGATGGTACAGCGGCTCGCTGAGAGAAGGGTTACCGCATTCAGCATGGAGATGATACCTCGCGTCAGCCGAGCCCAGAGCATGGATGCCCTCTCTTCCCAAGCCTCTGTGGCTGGCTACAAGGCTGTCCTGTTAGCGGCAGGGGCCCTGGCCAAGTTCTTCCCCATGCTCACCACCGCCGCGGGGACTATGAGACCCGCGAAGGTCTTCGTCTTGGGGGCAGGGGTAGCGGGCCTTCAGGCTATCGCCACTGCGAGGCGCCTCGGGGCCGTCGTAGAGGCCTTCGACATTCGCCCTGCCGTCCGGGAAGAGGTTGAAAGCCTGGGGGCGACGTTCGTACAGGTTGAACTTGGGGAGGAGACAGAGGCCGAGGGGGGTTACGCCAAGGAGGTCTCGGAGGCGGCCAGGCAACGGGAGCGAGAGCTGATTGCCGAACGAATAGCGGCCTCTGACGTGGTGATAGCCACCGCCCAGGTACCCGGGAGACGCGCTCCTGTGCTCGTCACGAAGGAAATGGTAGCCGAGATGGGAAAGGGGTCCGTCATCATGGACCTCACCGCCGAACAAGGGGGCAACTGCGAACTGACGAAGCCTGGGAGGGAAATCGTTTACAATGGCGTTACCATCTTCGGGCCCCTGAACCTGCCATCATCCATGCCCGTACACGCCAGCCAGATGTACTCCAAGAACGCCTCTGCCCTCCTGGAGTACATAGTTCGGGAGGGAGAGATCCATCTGGACTTCGATGACGATATTATCGACGGCTGCTGTGTTACCCACGATGGGGTCGTACGACACCAGGCGGTTCGAGAGGCCATCGCGGGGAGGACTCCCATCGAAGGTTAATCTGGGAGATACTGACCATGCATGAGCCGCTAATCATTGGTTTCCTGATCTTCGTGCTGGCCATGTTCGTCGGGCTTGAGGTGATCACAAAGGTGCCGCCGACGCTCCACACGCCTCTGATGTCGGGGGCCAATGCCATCTCCGGCATCGTGCTAGTGGGAGCGCTGATTGTGGCGGGGACGAGGGAGTGGAACCTCCCGGTGGTGCTGGGCCTCGTCGCCGTCGTCCTGGCCACCATCAATGTCGTCGGCGGATTCCTCGTGACGGACCGCATGCTGCAGATGTTCAAGCGGAGGTAGAGGATGCCGAACGGGCTCTTTTCGGTCATCGAGATCGCCTACATCGTCGCGGCCGCTTTCTTCATCATAGGGCTTCGCTACCTGAACTCTCCCGCCACCGGTCGAAGGGGCAACCTCTTGGCCTCCATCGGCATGTTCATCGCCATCGTCGTCACGCTCCTGGACCAGGCTGTCCTGAATTACGAGATGATCCTCATCGGCATCCTGATCGGCTCCATCCTTGGAGCCACGGGGGCTCGCCTGGTCCAGATGACGGCCATGCCCCAGATGGTCGGACTCTTCAACGGCTTCGGCGGCGGAGCCTCCGCCCTTGTGGCCATCGCGGAGTTCTGGCGTCAGACGGCGGCGGGGGCCATCGCCTTGGACACCTCTATCGTCGTCATGGCTGGCATCCTCATCGGGGGCACGACTCTCACGGGGAGCCTGGTCGCATTCGGGAAGCTCCAGGGCATCGTGCCTGGGGCACCGGTAACCTATCGCCTGCAGCACCCCATCAACGGTGTTCTGTTGGCCGCCTTCATCGCGGGCGGCGCGTACCTCCTCTTCTTCGAGCTGAACCTGACGCTCTTCCTCGTACTGGTGGCCATCGCCCTCGTCCTGGGCATCCTGGTCGTCATCCCCATCGGCGGGGCAGACATGCCCGTAGTTATCTCCCTCCTGAACTCCTTCTCAGGGCTGGCGGCGAGCACCGCCGGTTTCATTCTGGCGAACAACATACTCATCATCGCAGGCGCTCTGGTAGGGGCAGCGGGGCTCATCCTCACGCAGATCATGACGAAGGCCATGAATCGCTCCTTGACGAACGTCCTCTTCGGAGCCTTCGGAGCGGGGGAAGTCGCCGTTCCAGGCGGGGGCGCGATAACCATCGATAAGACCGTCCGCTCCATCGACGCGGAGGAGGGCGCCATGATCCTTGGATATGCCCGCTCCGTCATCATCGTCCCGGGCTTCGGCATGGCCGCGGCCCAGGCACAGCACGCCGTGGCGGAGCTGGCTGACCTGCTGGAGAGTCGTGGGGCGGAGGTGAGATATGCGATCCATCCCGTCGCCGGCCGCATGCCGGGCCACATGAACGTTCTTCTGGCGGAGGCGCGAGTGCCATACACGAAGCTGTACGATATGGATGATATCAACCCCGAGTTCCAGCGCACGGAGGTCGCCCTTGTCATCGGGGCCAACGACGTGGTCAACCCCGCGGCGAGGCACGATAGGGGCAGCCCCATCTACGGCATGCCCATCCTGGATGTGGACGAGGCGCAGCACGTCATCGTGATAAAGCGAAGCATGAAACCTGGGTTCTCAGGCATCGACAATGAGCTGTTCTACAACGAGGGTACGATGATGTTCTTCGGGCACGCGAAGGACGCTGTAATGGAACTCATCAGCGAGACGAAGCAGCTGTAGGCTGTGATGCCTCCCGGGTGGGGCTGGAAGTCTAGCGAAACATGGTGAGCTGGCTGTCGATCTCCCTTAGGTGGGCTCTGATAACCTCACCATCTCCCGCATCTGGTTCCAGCTCAAGATAACTCGTCAGGTCCTTCCGCGCTCCAATGAAGTCGCCGACCTCGTAGTGGACAAGCCCGCGGTCCCTGAGGTCCGTGCTCAATTCGGGATTCAGCAGGAGGAGCAAGTCCAGGACCTAGAGCAGACTGGGGAAGTCCTCAGACCTCATGAAGATCTGTTTCAGGTTGCTGAGCATCCTAGCGAGAAACTGGCGCTTCGGTATGGGACCCTCAGAGTCAGATGGCCATTCTTCTGAGAGAAACCAGGAGTTGAGAAACATATATACAGCCGGGTCGGGCTATTGAGACGGGCCCTATGGGAGAGGACGAGGAGCGAGTGGATCTGGAGGACCTGGCCCTGAGGATGGAGCAGCTGGAGAAGGCCATTGAACGCCTGAGCCAGCCCTACGGCCAGCTGGTGGGCTATCTGGATAGGCTGCAGGAGATCTCCAGGTCATACTTCCGCCTCTTGGACCTCCTCCAGCGGTACGGCTCTGTATCCCCGGACATGGCGATTCCAGAAATCAAGGATCCCATATCCCGGGAGATCGTCAGCGTACTCTTCGAAAAGGGCGGCAGGAACATCTCACAGATTGCGCAAACCCTTAGGGCTCGTCGGGGGACCGCCTCTCGAAGAATCGTCCGGGAGAGGCTCAAGGCCTTAGAAGAGGGGGGCGTGGTCTACTCCTCCCCGGGGTCCCGAGGAAAGGTCTATGATGTGACGGATGAGACGGTGCGGCGCTGGTCCCAAGTCTTGGGACTCATATCCCCAGCAAGTGAGGAGAAGGAGTAGGGGTGGTTCACACTTGCAGTCGGACATCCATCATGAGAAGAAAAGTGGCCACTAGTGCCCAGTTTCTTTAAGAGACGGGCCAAGGATGTGAGACTTGAGGTGAGTGGAATGAGTACAGACGTAGACGAACTGAAGGAAGTCCTATCAGTGGTCTCGACGGAGATACCCAAGCTCCTGACGGCCATTTCGGAGTCCTTATTCAACGCAGAGCAGACAGGACAATACGCCCAGGCCGTGGCGGACTTCTACAAGAGCCTGCGCGAGGCCGGTATGAACGAGGAGCAGGCGTTCGAGCTGACCCAGGGCTTTATGGACAAGACCAACTTCGCTGCCATGATACAGGAGATCGTTGGCGGAAGGGGTCCCTTGAGGAAGCTTGCAAAGGCCAGACACGAAGCGGGAGAGGACATCGGCGCCGCCATCGAGGACGCGGTGAAGGAGAAGATCAAGGAGAAGTTCGAGGAGAAGGGCTCAGTGGGCGACGAGGAATGACGGAAGGACGAGAGGTCTTCCTCGTCGTCGCAAGCTACATCCCCCTCCTGCTCGTGAGACTGGGGAAGAGCCTTCTGCGAACGGCCTTACTGAGTCGAAGGGGGGCGGCCTCCTTTCAGAGGGCTCTGAAAAGCAGCGGGATGGATACCGACCTGGCCAGAAGATTGACACAGCACTACCGCAGTCAGATTAGCCTTCGCAGCTTCATCAGGATGGCTGTGAGTGCGGTGGGTCGGCGGAGTACGTAGACGGCTCCCACTCCCCGCCGCCGAACCCTGCTCCTGATTTGATGACAGGCCTCATCGGTCTGTGATTCAAGCTGGATGTAGCCCAACTGCGCTACCACTTAGACTCGCGCCTGCCTTTGAAGGGCGCGAACAGAGTTGCGTGTTAGCTTACTCCTCCTCGGCTGTCTCCTCAGCCATCTCCTCTGCAGGCTCCTCCGGGGGCTCCTCGCGGGGTGCGGGCGCTGTCACAGGAGCAGGTGGCGGTGCCATTGGAGCGGGCGCGGCCATTGGCGGCATCGGTTTCCAGACAAGACCGAGGATGCCGCCTATGAAACCAAGGAGCGACCCTATGAAGAGACCCCACACCGTCGGGAAGGCGATGATGGCTATTACGAGCGTGAGTACGCCACCGTAGGTGACTTGAGTTTTGTCCCCGGTGTACAGCCAGTAGACGCCCAGGAATGCCAGCACGACGAATATGACGGCCAGAGCAGTGATGATGAAGCCTAGACCGAACGTGACGAATCCTAGAACCGCCCGAGGGTGGCCACACCTGCGGCTCCGATGGCGTGGAAGATCGCTCCGATGAGGGCTAGGATGAAGGCGGCGGTTGGCTTCTCTTCGGGCATCTTTTCCCTCCGGGCCGGAGAGTGGCGGGAGTTCCCATAAGCTTTTTGGGGAAGATAAGGCGCAAGTTGTCGATATTAAGAACGTCACGCCCATCAATCCACCTTCTCGTCAACTCTGCAGATTAGTCCCCTGACCGCTAGTCAGAAATGGTCTTCCACCCATCAGAGTGATGGCCATGCAGATCCGTAGCTACGATGAGGTGGATCCCTACGAGGTCTACAAGATCGGCATGATTGGGTTCGGATGGCCATTGACGCCGGAGTATGTCAGGCACGCTCTGCGCGAGGACCCCAGAGTACTCGATGGATTCGCCATCTACGCGATGGAACGGGAGAAGCCGATCGCCCAAGTCGTGCCCCTGGAGATGCCCGTCCGATTGACGAGTGGGGTAGAGACGGTCGGCGGAATCGCTGGAGTCTGCTCTCACCCCTCGGTGTGGGGTAAGGGATACGCTTGGCGACTGATGGAGCGCGCCCACGAGAGGTACAGAGAACTGGGGCTAAGCATCTCGACACTGACGACGAGTCCGAACATTCGCGGACACGGTATCTATCGGAGGATGGGTTATGTGGACCTCGCCCCATTCTACCGTGGTGGCCGCAGCCTCCCTGCGAAGAGAGATAGGCCAAAAGGGATCAAATCGCGTAGCGCGACCCGAAAGGACCTCTCCAGCATCCATTCCTTCTACAAGAGACATACCCGCGGACTCACCGGGTGGGTGATGAGGGACTCAAGGCTGCTTCCCATGCGGGTCGCAAGGGATCACGACACGCTCAAGGCGTACCGCATAGTCGAGCGCGACGGAGAGCCGGTCGGTTATCTCCGAGCTTCCCGGGGTGGAAACCTCCTTGCCTCCGAGATCATTCTGCCGAGNNTTCTGCCGAGAATGTCTGACTTTCGCGGGGCCATCCAAGCCCTGGAGTCAGAGGACAGACGAGGTCTTGTGAGTCTCGGTGCCGTCACCTCACGTCGCGACCAAGATCGGTATCGGGCCGTCGGCTATGACCTGTACGGGCCAACTCTAGCCGCCGTCATGGCGATGCCCCTCGATAGACGGTTTCGCCCGCGGGATTTGCCACAGCTGTTCGGCGCGGGGGAAGGTCGTTTCGTGCTCTATCCGACGGATCACTTCTGAGGGGGGCCGTGGCTTCATTCCGACCCCTAACCTGTAGAGACCATGAACCTCGGGTGCGACTACGTCTCCCTACCCGTGGAAGACCTCCAGGAAGCGGTGCGATTCTACGGCGAAGCCCTCGGACTTTCGCTGCTTTTCGAGCGTCCTCGGCGATGGGCGGAGTTCGACCAGCCAACGGGGCGCGGACGACTCGCAAGGTTCCAGGATCCAAGCATGAATCAGCTCGAGCTTGTGCAGCAGCGGTCAGCTGCTCTGTGAGCCCCATGCCGAGGAATCGGGAGCCTCCACGAGGGAGACCACTTCGTGAATCACCAAGATGTTGTCTCCGGAGAAGGCCTCTCTGGGCGGCGGGTCAGCGTGGGTTCCTCAAAGGCCTCGCTTCTTGTCCATGCCTCGAAGTCCTTCATGCTCTGCCAATACGTCTTCACGACGTTACAATCGCCCCGAATCGGTCGCAAAATCTCGTTCCGTATGAAGCCTGGCAATTCGGTGATTGACCACTCCCTTTCATTCCAGCGCTTCTCGAACTCCTCCGCTCACCCCTCAGCTACGGGTAGGCGGTTCGCGACGACGATAGTCATGGGAGGCTATGGGGAAACGAACTTATAATCAACGTCGCCTCGCGGCGTCCATGAACGTAGGCAAGCTGGTATCGGGCATAATCGTCATAGTGCTAGGCGCTCTGATGTTGGCTGAAGGGATTCTGGTCTATGTCTCAGATTCATCGATATTCTTCGAAGGTACGAATCCCTCATTCGCCGCAGCGGTGGGGCTGGTCGTGATGATGGTGGGCGGTTCTCTTGTTGAAGAAGGCAGAAGAGAATAGCTCCTTCACCTCTGGCGGATTTTAATCCTCGACAAGAGGTACCATTCCATCAAGGGACGCGGCCTCCTAAAACCCAGACTGAAAGAGTGCGTGTCCCGCCGCTCTCCTCTGAAGAGTTCAGACTAACGTGCACTCATCTGCCTCTCCTAGATCCCTTCGACCGCGAGATTGACGCCCTAAAGGACCTTCCGACCATCCACGGAATCGCCTTCCATCGGGACGTTCTGACGGACCTGAAGACTTCGTCGATCTCCCTCCACTCGGCCTGTGTCAAGCTCCAAGTGGTGGCACCAGCGGCTTCCTCGACGTGGGAAGCTCGCTTTGCGCCAGGAATCGGAACGACGGAGCCTGAGTTCAGGAGCCAATTCAGGGCCACTTGAGCTGGTGTGGTGCCACGCTCTGTCGCAATACGCCGCAGCACCTCGATGGCGGGCGTCACCTGCCAAAGGTTCCCGGGAGCAAACAGAGAGTTCACACTTCGGACAAGGTCCATCGGCACGGAACCTGCCCCGTACTTGCCGGTGAGCAAGCCCTGGGCCAAGGGGCTGTAGGCAATGAGCGTGATGCCCTCCTTCTGGGCGTAAGGTAGGAGGTGGCGTTCTGGTTTCCGTCGAAGGAGGCTATACTGGACTTGGTCTGACGCTATATCCTCTGACCTCAACGACTCTCGAGCTCGTCTCAGGCCGCGGACGCCGACGTTGGAAACACCAAGATAGCGCACCTTGCCCTTTCGAACAAGACGTTCCATTGCCCGAACGTTTCGACCGATGGACACCGCTGGAATTGAGAAGTGGAGCTGGTAGAGGTCGATGACCCCGACACCCAGCCGCCTCAGACTGGCATCGGCGGCCCTTTCCACACCGTGGTCCGTCACCCGCCATGGAAGAACCTTGGTGGCGATGAAAGCATCGTCCCGTCTCCCCTTCAGGGCCTCGCCCAGCAGAACCTCTGAACGGCCTCCCCCATAAGCCTCCGCCGTATCGAAGAAGTCTATGCCCAGATCGAGAGCCTGCTCGAAGGCCTCCAGGACGTCGCCCTTGCGGTACTCGCGGTTCCAGCCCCAGGCGTTGCTCCCCCACTGCCACGTCCCTATGCCTACGGGGGAAACGCGTTCGCCCGTATGACCTAGTTCGACCTTCTCCAGATTCGCCACCCTGGGAACTCCAGGGACTTCCCTGAACTTATCCATTCTCCCTTGCTGGGCTACCGGCGCAGTTTCGCAACCAGCCGGGAGAGATTCCCCCGCGCGTCTTCGTCCCTCACCAGGGCCGCCAAAGTCGCCGTGGGCAGGGCGGCCGCCAGGGCCTCGCATTGGTGGCGCGAGTCTTCCGGAAGAGAGACTGCTGCGGCAGCGATCCCTTGGAGAAACACGGAGTGGGCCGTCTCCGTCAGTCTGACGAGGAGCGTCTCGATCTCTTCCATAGGCAGCGAGGACCCAGCCCAGCCGAGCTCCTGCAGGACGGTTCGAAGGGAGGCCTCGTCCACCGCCGCAATGACCTTTCGCTTATGGGGTCCTCTCGTGGGAACGGGTCCCGTCTGCGGCGGATAGATGGAATAGCCAACCACACACAGGGCAGGCGTCGTCAGCCCATACCGCTTTTCCACGAGGTTGTTGTTGATTGTCCGAGTGGCTACGAGTCGTACCAGTCCTGTGGGCAGCAGCCGCCGCATGTGGTAGTGGATGGTGGCAGGAGTCTTGTTGAGGATGCGAGCCAGCTCGGTAATGGAGTGGTGTTCTTTCGCAAGCTCCAACGTCATCGCCCGCCGCGTGGCGTCTACCAGGGCCTTAACGGCATCAGGGTTGTCGATTCGCTGGAGGGGAGCGCTCATGAGGATTCCCTATTAGATGAACATTTAAAGGGACATCGCCCCTAGGTGGGCTCGATGAGTGAGATCAAATTCCGCTTGGCGAGCGAGGAGAAGCCCCGCATCATGGTGCCAGTGAGGGTCAACGGGAAAGGACCTTTCCGGTTTGTACTCGACACCGGAGCGTCCTCCACCGTTCTGTCTGAGGAGCTCAGCAAGTCCCTGGGCGTCAGTGAGGAGGCTACGAAAGAGGGGATGAGTTGCACGGAGACTGTGAGCGTAGGCCTGGGGAGTGCTGGACCAGTTGAAATCGGGACTGCGAAGGTGGAGAAGCTAGAGGTCGCCACAATGGACTTCGCGCACCTGAGGGAGGCTGTTGGCACCGCCATCGACGGCATCGTGGGTTACAGCTTCCTAGGTCACTTCCGATTGGGCATAGACTACGCGAACCGGTTGCTGCGCCTCGACTCGACTGATCAGTAGACGGTGCGGGTGTGGCTCACGTCTCTTCGAAGGCCTGGACCTCCCCCGTCTCGCTATTGAACTTGATACGGAAATCGTAGGTCTCCTCCCCACGGCGAGCGGTGCATTCCCGCCCCCGGAAATCTCCCACGATCTGGATCTCGTCCACCGCTGGCCAGCCGGTACGGCGCTTGACCTCCTGCACGGTGTTGTCGAAGGCCCGGGCGCAGATCCAGCAGCAGAAGAACATGCGCTGCCCGTCGATCTCCTCCCAGTGGTCGCCCCACTCCGAGTCGCAGAGGGCACAGGCCCCTTCAGGCACCTTCATACTCTCTCGCCCTCTCTAGCCTCGCCACCAAGTACTCATCGAAGACCTCAAAGGACTTCAGCACAGCGGAGCGTACCCGATCCTCCATCTCCAGCTCCTTGGCGTACTTGTCCACCACGGCCAGGGCCTCCTCCGAGTGCCCTACGTCCGCCTCGTAGCCTTCCCTCAAGAAGTCCTTGACGGCCTGGTGGACCTCATCGCTGGTCAGGATCTCCGGATCGAAGTAGCCTATGGATGCCCCCTCGGCCCGCAGCTCCCGATTGGCAATGAGCTCCAAACTGTGCATGGCGGCCATGGTCTCCAGCCAGTGGCCGCTCTCTGCCATCCCTCGCCAGGCTTTCAGTGCCCGGCTCGTCTTCGGTAGCGGCTCCTCGGAGAGGATCTCCTCCCGCCTCAGGCCCTGCGACTCCCCCATCCTGATCAAAAGCTCGTAGTGGGAAGGGCTGTCAGGCCCCATACCACCGAACTCGGTGACGATATTGTCGATCTCGTAGAGGGTCACGTCCATCTTGTCGGTCTTCGCGATAACGCTGGCGCAGGACCGGACCCACTGGCGGAGGAAGTGCTGGTGCTCCAGTACGTAGCCCAGTAGCACCGCCCTCGTGGGGTGCTGCATCGCTAGGACGAAGGGGTGCGGCCGCTCCCCCACAAACCTCTGGATGAAGGTCTGCTTTATCCAATTCGCCAGGCTCCGACCGCTCTCCGCAAACTCCCTGAGCTTCTCGGCGAGAGCCTCGGCGCTCACCTTCCGTTTCGTGATGTTCCTGTTGAGCCACATCACGTGGTCAGAGTCACTCTCCCCCGCTTCGTCGTAGAAGTGCTGGCCCAACTCCTCGTAGGCCCCATCGATGGCCAGGCCGCAGACGAAACACCTCACCGGAGCACTCCCGTGCTCGAAGAAGGCTGGTGGTCAGTTTAAGGGTTGTCCCCACCTCGTATGAAGCCTGCGACTAGAAAGGGAAGTCCTTGGGAAGGCGGGCCCTGAGGGCCTGGTACTCCATAGTGTCTCCGAACTCCTGCCTTATGCGGGCAAGCCTCTCCTTGACCTCCTCGCGGCTCAGGCCTCGACTGCCGGCGACCATCCTCACGGTGCCCTCGAAGTCATCCCCACAGACCTCGTAACAGTTGCCCATTCCCTGGAGGAGTTCTCGATCCGCCTCGTCCACGTCGAAAAGAGGCCGGAGAGGCGGATAAAGGTTATCCGTCCACCTGGGGCTGGGGTTCGTGGTCCACTACGGTTATTAGGATATGCGGCACTGAGGAACCGGATGCCCGGTCCCAACCGTGACGAGGTGGATTCTGAGGTGATGCAGGCGGTCCAGAAGATAGCCGAGAGGCTGATGGGCGAGGGCGCGAGGGCGGTCCTTCTCCTTGGCAGCCATGTGCGCGGGGACGCCTACGGCGAGTCCGATATCGACATCGTGGCCCTGGGGGAAGGGCCCTTCTATCAGCTGGAGCGCCACGGGGAGCATCTCGTCTCGGTCTCGTGGAGAACACCGAAGGTCTTACGGGAAACCTTCGCGAAAGTCCCTGAGGTGGGAGGGGCGATTCCGGGATTCCGTGCGGCGGTCGTCGTCCGCGACCCGGAGGGCATCGCAACCTCCCTCAAGGCCGAGGCCAGCCGTTGGAGCTGGGATGTCGTCGGCGATCGCTGCGACGCCTGGGTTGCGGAGGAGTTGTCGGGGTTTGCCGAGGAGGTTCATAAGCTAGTGGGGAACCTAGAGATGGGGAGGAGATCGGCGGCAGCCATCCAGCGATCGGTTCTCGCCCTTCGTCTAGCCGGCATCCTGGCCGTGCACAACCGCTTGCTCTACGACACCGAGAATCAGCTCTGGGATGTCGTCTCTGGGGCCATGGGAGAGAGGTGGTCTCGAGCACAATCCAAGGCCCTCGGCCTGGGTGGCGAGAGCTTCGAGGATACTTGTGCTGCGGCCCTGGAACTCTTCGCCCTTGCAGCGAAGGAACTCAGCCATCTCTTCGATGAGCGGCAGCACGAGGTCGTGGCGCATGCGTGCGACCTAGCCGGCCATCCTCTGGACTAGACGAAAGCTGGTCGGTGAGCATCAGAGCTCTCTGATGAAATTGTACATTATGGCCACCTCGCCTTCGAAGCGGCCGAGGGCGGCCGGCGAGTACCAGATGTCCGCATACTGCGGGGCGCCCCGCAGACAGGCATCCCGAATGTCAGATCCAGAGACCGTCTTCAAGACCTCCAAGGCGTGCTCCTTGAAGCTTCGGAGGAGCTCCTTGTTCGGCTCAAGGAGGATTTCAGCAATGGTCACGTTCCCATCGAGCCATTCTGCCAGCATCTCCGGCGGGGCCATCCTGACGCCGGCCTCGATCTGGGCTAACAGGAAGCCGCGGGACCCACCTGGTATCATAGCCGCCCCAAGATGCGCTGCCCTCTTAAGTCCCTATCGGGCTTTCCGCAGACTTCCGCCCTTCGGCGCATCCGAGGATGCCGCTACCTCGCCGTGGGCTGCAGCACTGTTGGCGCAGCCGTCGGGGCCTCCGTCAGGTTTCGTAGCCTCTCCCGCAGCTTGGCCGTGGCGAAGCCCGATGCAAACCACATCGCCGCGTGTCTCAGCGCCCGGCCGAAGGGGGAGACAATGTCCCTGCACCCAGCCTCCCTCCCCGGCCCGCTCTGCAGGATGCGGTTTGTCTGCAGGAAACCCTTGATGATCAGCTCGGCCCGCAGTGGGTCGTCCAGTAGCTGCTCATAGACGGTCTGGGGCCTGCCCCGAAGGCCTCCCATGGGGATGAAGGGGAGTACGTGAATGAGGGCCTTGGAACCCTTTAGGCATTCCAGCAGTTCCAATGAAGCCAGGACGTCTTCCTCCTCTTCCCCCGGCATATTGGTGATCATCGTGGCGCAGACGATCCAGTGGTGGTCGTTGAGGAGACCAATGGACTGCTCCACGACATCCCCGTACTCCTTCGGCTGGAAGGGGAGGACCTTGCCAGGCATTACTTTCACTATGAGCCTGGGGCTGGGCGTCTCGATGCCCATCTCGATGTAGCTCCAGCGACCTCGGGTCATGTACTCGGCTGCAATGGGCACAATCTCCGGCTTCGTCATGACCGTGGCAGCTGCTGTGAAGTCGGTGTTCAGCCATACTCCATCCCCCATCAGGCGGGAGACCCGCCGTAGAAGCCTCACTACCTTCTCTGGTTCCGGCGTCAAGCCTCGAACGCCGTACCTGAAGAACTCCTCGGAGTGGAGGCATATCTCCTTGGCCCCGTTCTGGAGGTTCAGGGCCACTTCTCTCTCGATGTTCTCCAGCGGGATCGAGCGGAAGCTCAGCAAGGTGGGGTGACAGAACTTGCAGCCACGGCCACAGCCCCTGGTGACCTCCACCAGACCGCCTATCGAGGGCGTTACTATGGGCGGTATCTCAGAGGCTTGGGGCGGGGGGCCATGGACGAGCTTGGGCAGCTCCTCCCCCCGAACTGCCTTCCGGAAGATCTCCGGCACCACCGTCTCGCCCTCTCCCTCGACTATGCAATCGACGCCCCATCTCTTCGGGTCGGTGAGGTCCAGAAACTGCCACACAGCGGGACCGCCGAGGATGACCTGGGGCCCGTACTTCAGGACGGCCGGGTCTCTAAGAACCCTCAGGAAGCTGTCGCTGATGTATGAACGGTCCCTGGGGGTGTACCCCAAGAGACGCATCAGCATGTAGATGATGCCGCTCCCAAAGCTGACGCCCAGAGGATCCATGGTGGTCAACCCAATGGCTTTCGTCCTCGGGCCGACGACCTCCCTCAACCTCCGAGGATCGGCTATGATCACGCTCTCGCGGTCGAACCCGTCGTTCAGGAGCGCTGACTCGACCTTGCACAAGGCGTAAGGCGCTGAGGGCACTCTGCCATCACCATCTCCACGGGTGGGGAAGAGCCTCTTCTCAATGAACGGGGGGAAAAGCTCCTGAGGGAAAGCCGAAGCGAAGCCCCAAAGACCGCTCCCCCCATAGTCGCTCATTAGAGCGGTTCCGCCCGTGAGCACGACCTCGTACCCTTCCAAGATTCTCCCCTCCCTCTAGGTAAGAATCCCTTAGGTGTTTCTGAGATATCGTGCACTGGGGACTTGAATGTTGCCCTTGTTTGTTGGTCGTCGAAATAGTCTACTCACAAAGAACATAGGAGGAGGTGCAAGCAGCGACTGGGGAGAGTCCGCCATTGCTGCCTGGACATTTGATAGCGCGAAGGTCTAAGTCCGTGAGCATTATGAGGAGGTACTCGGGGCGAGAGAGAACCCAAGGAGAGCCGGTCTACCCTGAGATATATTTCGCAGGGAGAAGATGGGGCGAGGCCAGTTGGACGGCATAGGGCTCACTCTGGTCCAGATAAGCACTCAACCATGGGAGGACCTGTGTGAACGCGACCCTGAAGGAGAGACCAGGGCTTTGGGCGGGACTCATAAGTGTCGTGCTCTACGTCATCCTTGGGTTCCTGCTGCTTGCGCTCAGGGGACCTCCTCCGGCCCCATGGCTCCGACTTCCATTCTCCCTTGCGACAGCCGCAACCAACGCCCTCACCTTCGGCTTCCTGACCGCGGGGTGGGTTTCCATCAAAGCGGGGAACCTCCGAAGGCACAGAATCCTCATGGAGATGGCCCTCCTGTCGATATCGGCCTTCCTCATTCTGTACCTCACCCGGCAGTACGTCGTCGGCACCTTGCAGTTCGAGGGTCCTGAGGTGCTGTACAGGCTCGTCTACATACCGCTCCTCATACCCCACCTGGTCATCTCCGCGGCCTGCGTACCCCCGGTTGCGTACAACTTCATCGTGGGCATCACTCGCCAGATGAGGGAGGTGGGCCTGACACTTCACCCGAAGGTGGGTAGAGTGGTTGTACCCCTGTGGCTGCTGAGCTCGGCTCAAGGACTGACGATATTCTCCCTCCTGCAGTACTACCACGCTGGATGAGATGGCCATGGCCCGACAGGCGAGGCCTCCGGCGCACCTTTACCATGGGGGAGGGAAGTAAGGAGGCGTGGGCATGGGTGACCTAGGCGGTCCCAGGGTCGTCTGCACAACAGGTAAATAGCCAACCCCGCTCTCTAGGGGCCGAGGATTTTGATGACCAGGGGTGCATGGCTTATCCTCATCGGAGGGATCCTGCTGGCAGTTGGCATCGCCATCACCATCTCCCTCATCTCTGGCTTATTGGGGGGCTTCATCCCCGCCTTCAGGACCATCCAGCCGGGCAGTTACTTCAATTCCACAGTGGAACTCCAATCGGGAGAGCCCCTGACATATGCGGTCAGCATCCAGAACCATACTCAGGGAGACGAGGTTACGGTATCCCTACTCCTTCCAGATGACACGGAACGGGACGTAAGGACGGTGACGACCACCGAGCTGTCGGACACGTACATCGCAAAGGGAGCGGGCAACCACACCGTGGTGGTCCAGAATACGGGGAATACAGAGGTTACCGTCCTCGTCATCGCGAGTGGTGTCGACATTACGGCGGCCACGTGGCTTGGCATCGGAGTTATTCTGGGGTTCTTGGGGTTCATCATTCTCATCGTCGGAGTCGTGCTCTTCTTCCTGGATCGGAGGAGGAGCCAGGGTGTGCGTCAGGAATTCCCAGGCGGCCCGCTCCAAGGAAAGCGATAGGGCACCTCAGAGATTTCACGCTCGACCCGAAGCGTGGACCGGGATGAGATCATCGTCCAAGACGCATCTGAACCTCCTGGCTCGCGTACTCGATGGGAGCCTTCGCCCACGCCGAGGCTATGGCGGGTGAAAGACCAGGGCGCCCTTCTCCATCGGAGTGCCAGGCTGGATTTGCCAGGCTCTCAAATGAGCCAGTCTCATGAGGCACAACTCCCCAAGGCATCCGTCGGGTTCATCTATCTCCGCCTCATGACCAGACTCGCTATGCCGCGAAAAGCGTCAGTCAAGCCATCGGACTTCAACCAGTTGACCTTTGTCTCCGACCCGCAGGTGTCTCCAGGAGGCGACGCAGTGGTCTTCGTCGTCACACGACCGAAGCGGGACAAGGAGAACAAGGAGTACCGAGCGAACCTCTGGATATGGCGGGACCGTCGGCTGCATCAGCTCACTCATCGAACCGGCCGCTGTGGATCCCCCCGATGGTCTCCCGATGGCCGCCAGCTTGTCTTCACATACAAGACAAAGGAGAAGCTGAGCCTCGAGGTCCTCCCCGTCGAAGGGGGCGAGGCACGGACCCTCTATACCTTCGAGAAGAAGAAGATGCAAGGCGCCTTCGAAGGGCTGAAATGGCACCCCTCGGGACGGAGCCTGCTCTTCCTATCGGCCACCAAGGGGATCCGCGAGGGCGACAGCGATGTGAAGGTGGTCGATCGGCTCTTCTACAAGCTGAACGACATCGGCTTCTTCCACGACCGCCGGAAGCATCTGTACTCCATGGGACTGCGGGCGAAGCGTCCCAAGCAGCTCACGAAGGGCGACTTCGACATAGGGATCTACAACGTCGGAGCCTTCGACATCACCGCAGACGGGGAGCGCATCGCCTTTGCCGCCAATACCACGCCCGAGGCCGACTACACCCTCGTGCGGGACATCCACGCGATGCCTGCGAAGGGAGGTGAGCCAGAGCAGATCACCGAGGGCAAGGGCCCGATTCTGGCCCTTCGATGGTCCCCTGACGGGAAGAGCCTCGCCTATCTTGGGCACGATCTGCGCAGACGCCTCGCCACCAACACGGGCGTGTGGCTTGCAGATGCGGAGGATGGTGAGGCCGTCAACCTTACGGAGCGATTCGACCGATCGGTAGGCAACGTATTGAACAGTGATAGTCGCATCGCCTCTGTCGATCCGTCACCCGTCTGGTCCCCCGACGGTCAAGCGATCCACTTCCGGGCCACGGACCGTGGCGCGTGTCACCTGCACCGTGCCACGCTGAACGGTGATGTCGAGCCCCTCACGGATGGCGAGATCAGCGTTGAGGGCTACAGCTTCTCCGATGGCCAAGATGTGCTGGCGTACACGGCGATGACGGCCACAAGCCTCGCCGACTTGTACGTCCGATCGGACCGGCGAGAAAGTCGAGTCACCAAGTTCAACGACCGCCTTCTTGCTCGACTCAAGCCGAGGAGCCCGGAATTCTTCGAGTTCCAGGCGAGCGACGGAGAGCGGTTGGAGGCGTGGATCCTTCGCGGCGGGCGAGGCAGGCGACCGGGCATCCTCGAGATTCACGGTGGCCCCCGCACGACATACGGTCACAGCTTCATGCTCGAGTTCCAGCTTCTGGCTTCCCGTGGCTTCAGTGTCGTGTACACCAACCCGCGGGGCTCCCAGGGCTACGGCGAGGGGTTCGCGGCCTGGATCGTGGGTGACTACGGTGTTCGGGACTACCAGGACCTCATGGAGGCCGCCGACCACGTCGTGGATCGAGGCTGGATCGACCCAGAGCGGTTCGGTGTGACGGGCGGCTCCTACGGCGGGTTCATGACGAACTGGATCGTGACGCACACGGATCGGTTCGCGGCCGCCGTCACCCAGCGATCCATCAGCAACTGGCAGTCCTTCTTCGGCACCAGCGACATCGGCTACTTCTTCGGAGAGGAGGAGATGGAGGCCCTGCCGTGGGACGACCCCGCGAAGTTCGCAGAAAAGTCCCCCATCACCTATGTGAAGGACGTCACGACGCCCCTGCTCATCCTGCACAGCGAGAAGGACGAGAGGTGTCCCATGGAGCAGGCCGAACAGCTGTTTGTCGCCCTGAAACGACTGAAGAAGGAAGTGGAGCTAGCCCGCTTCCCCGATGAGAGTCATGAACTCTCTCGATCCGGGGAACCTCGTCACCGAGTTGAACGCCTGGAGCGCATCCTCGGCTGGTTTGACGAGCGCCTCCGATAAGCCAGGGTGAGGGGGGCCAACGAGTAATGTCACTGCCGATCTCCACTTGACCGAATGATGCTTCCTGTCTCCCTCTCTGAGCGCAGGTTACAGTGGTTCGGTCCGATTGCACTCGCGAAAAGGTATTAGGATGACTAGGACTTCAATACAATCTGTTGGCCAGTGTACGTCGGGTCCGAGTTCATGTACGAGGCATCGTCCAAGGAGTCGGATTTCGCCCGTTCGTGTACCGCAGTGCAGTGCGCCTCGGCCTTACTGGCAGCGTCCGCAACCTGGGTGATGCGGGCGTGGAGATCGTGGTGCAGGGCCTCGCCGACCGAGTCGAAAACTTCATTACTGCGCTGCGGGAAGACACCCCTCCCCTGGCCGAAGTAGAGGACTTTGTACTGAAGGAGGCCAAGCTTGAGGGAGGGGAGTCTGAGTTTCGCATTCTGCCGTCTCGAGGTGGCAAGGGCGATGGGGCTGGCACGGTCCCTGCCGACACAGCCATCTGTGACGCTTGCCTTGCTGATGTCTACGACGAGAACAGTCACTACCACGGCTACTGGGGGACCTCCTGTGTAGACTGTGGCCCCCGCTATACCGTAATCGTTGGGCTCCCGTACGATCGGCCCCTTACGTCTATGGATGATTTCGGAATGTGCGAAAGCTGCCTTCGGGACTACAGGAACCCCCTGGACCGGCGGCATCACGCTCAGACGGTTGCCTGCGGTCATTGCGGACCCCAGTTCACCCTCCGACCCTCCGATGGGGGAGACCCTTTCTTGGAGGCCGTCCGTGCCCTCAGACAGGGGGAAATCATTGCCATCAAGGGTATCGGAGGCTGCCATATCGCCTGCGATGCCTCGGATGCAGCTGTCGTGGCTGAGTTGCGACTGCGTTTCGGTCGTCCAACCAAGCCATTTGCCCTCATGGCCAAAGATATTGAGATGGTGCGGAGCTTCGCCCAGGTCAGTGAAGGGGAAGAGCGGCTGCTTCGCTCGATTCGGCGACCTATCATGGTTCTCTACCAGAAGGAGCCCTGTCCGCTCCCTCAGGCCATCGCCCCAGGACTGCCGAATGTGGCGGTCATGCTCCCCTATACGGGGCTCCACCACCTGCTCTTCGATCACCTGGAAGTCCCCCTTGTTATGACGAGCGCGAACCTCCCGGGCAGGCCGATGCTCATCGACAATGAGGATATCCAGAAGGGACTCGCCGGGGTCGTGGACAGGTTTCTCCTGCACGACAGGAGAATCGTTGCACGGTGCGACGACTCCCTCATACGCCTAACCGCCGAGGGGCCCCGCTTCATCCGACGATCCCGTGGCTGGGCGCCGACGCCACTCAGACTCTCCTCCGCAGGTGGCCCGGACGTCCTGGCCTTGGGCGCTGAATACTCGAATGCGATTTCCTTCTATCATAAGGGCAACTGCTTCCCCTCCCAGTTTCTAGGAGATGTCGACGATGTAGAGACCTACGCCTTTCTACGCGAAACGATTGGCCACCTGCTTGGTGTCACGGGACTCAAGATGCCCCGCGTGATCGCCTGCGACCTACACCCGGACTTTCTGACTACTCGGCTGGCCAGGGAGCTGGCCTCTGAGGGACACGATCTGTTTCAAGTGCAGCACCACCACGCCCACATCGCCAGCGTGCTCGGTGAACAGGCAGCGGACCGTACCGTGGGAATAGCGGTAGATGGATTTGGCTACGGTGAGGACGGTAGTGCGTGGGGCGGCGAAATCTTAGTGGCTGACGGAGCAGGCTTCTCCAGGGTGGCGAGCCTATCCAGCATGAGGATGCCCGGAGGGGATCGAGCGGCCCGCTACCCCGCCCGAATGGTAGCCGGCATTCTCTTCGGGCAGGCGGAGGCGGAGGAAATCGTGAGTAAACATGTCCAATTCCCAGGTGGAGAGCGGGAGCGGAGGATTGTCTTCCAGCAGATGGCGGCTGGCCTCAATGTGCCACTCACCACCAGCGCGGGTCGATTCTTGGACGGTGTATCTGCACTGCTGGGTCTCTGCGCGAAACGGTACTACGAGGGGGAGCCCGCGATGCGCCTGGAGGGCGCTGCATTGAAAGGGGAGGACCTAAGCCCCGAGCTCACATATGACAAGGAGGGGAACCGGCGTGTGCTTGACGTCCAAGCCTTGTTCCGCGAGATCCTTTCCTCCCTGGAGGCAGGACACCGGATTCGTGACCTCGCCATGACAGCCCAGATGGGAATCGCCAAAGGGCTTGCCGCCCTCGCCGTCGGGGAGGCGGAGAGGAGGGGTATTGAATCCGTGGCGCTCTCCGGCGGCGTGGCCTACAACGGGGCCATCTCTGAGCGAATCCGTGCCATCGTGGAGGAGGCCGGTCTGAAATTCTGGTGCAACGAGATGGTGCCGTGTGGCGACGGTGGCGTCGCCTATGGGCAGACTGTGGTGGCCCTAGCCCGTGCAGGATAGTGGGAGCCGAAACCCATGGCCTGTCCGGCCTGGATCTGCGCGCGAGCCACTTTCAGCAGATCCGCGGGAGAGGCTCTCCGTGGGGCTCCGGCAGATAGCGTTTCCCCAAGCCTGTGTCGAGGACGATGCGCCCCGAGTGTTTGCTCATGGCTTCCCCCACAATCGCCGCCTCCTTGCCTTGCGGATGAGAGCGAAGCAGCCTCGAGGACCTCGTCTACGCTCTCAGGGGAGACCCCAATGAGGACCTTGCCCTCGTTCGTTATCTCGAGGGGGTTCAGTCCCAGGAGTTCGGCCGCTCCCCTGATCTCCGCCCTCAAGGGGACGTCGGGCTCCCTGAGCAGAATCCCCACGTCTGCCTTGTGGGCCATCTCATGGAGGGCGCCAGAGACCCCACCCCGGGTGGGGTCCTTCATAGCAGTCACCCCGCCGGCCTCCAAGGCGGCCGCGACGAGGCCATTGACGGGGGCGACGTCGGAACGGAGGTCGGACTCGAATTCGAGCCCCTCCCGAAGGGCCATAATGGTGATGCCGTGGTCGGCGACGGTGCCGCTGAGGATCAGCTGATCCCCGGGACTTAGACCGGCATCCGGCGTTATGTGCTTCGTGAGCCCGATACCCGTCGTGTTGATGATAAGCCCGTCTAGGTCACCGTGCCCCATCACCTTGGTGTCGCCGGTCTCGACGACTGTGCCCGCCTCCCTACACGCCGCTCCCACAGAGTCAAGAATCCGGTGCAGCGCTTCAAAGGGAAAGTTTTCCTCCGTCACGATGCCCAGGGTCAGTGCCAGGGGCTCAACGACTCCCATCACGGCCAAGTCGTTTACGGTGCCACAGACCGCCAGGCGACCGATGTCCCCTCCCGGGAAGAAGATGGGTTTGATGACGTGACTGTCAGTGGTAATCACCAGGTAGCCATCCTCCAGGGGGAAGGCGGCCCCGTCATCCAGGTGGGCCAGCCCAATCCCCTTCCGGTCTCGGATGCCGAGGCGGGGCAGGATGGTCTCCTGAATCAGAGTCCACATGGCCCGACCTCCGGCCCCGTGTGCTATCTTGATCACGTGGGTCTCCGCCGTGACGGCCATCTCCAACCTCCTATGCGGGCTCCTCCATATCGCTCAGGTCCGGGTGGCCCCCGTACTGGTGCCAGATCTTGCATGTGCCCTCACTGCTCACCATGCACGCGCCCACTGGATGCTCCGGCAGGCACTCAGTCCCGAAGATGTCGCAATCCGTCGGCCTGGCCCGACCGGACATAATCTCCCCGCAGATGCACTTGCTCATCATGGCCATGAGGGGGTTCATCAGCCGCACCTGGGTTACGTCGATGTCATATCGCTCCCGGGCATTGTACTCAGCGTACTCCTCCCGGAGGTCGATGTGGCCGTCGGGGACGTAGGCGATTCCCCTCCACTCGCCTGGCAAGGTCTCAAAGACCGTCCACAGCAGCCTCTGCGCCACGGCGTTCCCCTCCCTGGTTATGCTCCTCGGATAAGCGTTCACGATCTTCGCCTCCCCATCCCGGATGAGCTCAAGCAGCCGGCCGAAGCCGTAGAGGATGTCCAAGGGCTCGAAACCGGCCACGACGACGGGCAAGCCATACTTTTCCACATGAGGTTCGAAAACGCCAAAGCCCGTAATGGTCGCGGCGTGGCCCGCCGCCAACCAGCCCTGGAACTCTAGGTCCGGCATAGCAGCGACGACGTCCATCGCCGGCGGGATGTACTTGTGTGCGGAGAGGACGGAGAAATTGGGGGGTGGTTTGGAGAGAATCACTGCCGCCGTAGAGGGGGCCGTTGTCTCGAAGCCCGTGGCGAAGAAGACGACGTAGCGGCCGGGGTTCTGATCGGCTAGGCGAACCGCGTCCTGTGGGCTGTAGACGAGGCGAACATCGGCTCCGGCGCCCTTGGCGTCCTGCAGGGACTTCACGCTCCCAGGCACTCGCATCATGTCCCCGTAGGTGCACAGAATTACCCCTTGCTCCGCCAGGTAGATCGCCTCGTCCACCTCTGGCATGCTAGTAACGCAGACGGGACATCCAGGCCCCATGATGACCTCGAGGTCCTGTGGAAAGAGGCTACGAAGCCCAAACTTGGCGATGGATTGTTCGTGCGTACCGCACATGTGCATGACCTTGACGGGGCGCTCTGGGATTTCCACAAGGAGATTCTCGAGGCGCCCAACGATAGCCCGGGCCAGCTCCGGCTCCCGAAAGGTCAGGGCATCCGAACTCTGGGATTCCCGCCTCATGATGCACTCCTCAAGTGCGAACGGAGCAGCCTCTAACCCCGCTATGACCCTCCCGTTTCCTGTTTCTGGATGTATTCATGGAAGAGCCGCAGAGTCTCCTCTGCCTCCTTTGGTGGTATCCGCTTGATAGCGAAGCCCACATGGCTAAGGATGTAGTCTCCCGGCAGCACATCAGCGTCCACCGTGTCCAAGCGTACGCGCTTTCTGACCCCCCAGAAATCGGCCACCGCCACAGGGCCGTCCACTTCAACAACGAGACCGGGGATGGCCAGGCACATACAGTTCCTCCCTTTGCTTCACCTACCCCCAGGCGGAGTGGGTGGAAGTTATCCAGGGCGGCCAGTTAAGCTTTGTGGTGGAGTTCTATCGATTGTACAAGGATCATTTCGATTCGTTTTTCGCCATACCACGGAGCCTGATTGGAGACTCGCGTCCATAGATTCTTTAGTTGAAGCCCGATTGACAAGTGTGGCCCCGGAGACTCGTGGGAAGGCACACGAGAGTGTCCATCTAATACGGGAAGGGCCCCTGGGCGTCATCCGAATCGAACGTCCGCATCGCTTCAACTCCCTAGATACGGAGGCGGCCCGAGAACTCAGGGACTGTGCAATCCAAGCCACGCGGGATGATGGGATCCGCTCCGTCTTGCTTATCGGGTCGGGCCGGGTCTTTTGCAGCGGCGCCGATCTGAAGTTCATCTACGAGAGGGGGAACGAGGTCGAGGGCGGGCCCCGCTACGGACCCGTCTTCAAGGAGATTCTCAGCTTTCTCCATGCCACCATCCAAGAGATTCAGCGCACGCCCAAGCCCTTCGTGGCCGGTGTGAACGGAGTGGCCGCGGCGGGCGGGTTCGGCCTGGCCATGTGCTGTGACCTAGTGTACGCTTCAGAGGACGCCTGGTTCGAATGGGCCTATTTTCGGACGGGGCTCTCCGGGGCGGAGTCGACAACCTTCTTTCTGCCTCGCCTTGTCGGGACCCGGAAGGCGAAGGAGCTAATGCTACTCTCTCCCAGGATCACCGCCAGGGAGGCCTTGGAGCTCGCGTTGGTCAACGACGTTTACCCCCCACTGGTCTTTGAGGAGCGGGTTCGAGAGACAGTGGCGGAGCTTGCAGCTGGACCGACCATGGCGTTCGGTCTCGCCAAGCAGCTAATGTCCCAATCGGTTCCTGGCTACCTAGAGGAACATCTGAATCAAGAGCTCCGGGCTCTTGTCCATTCCGCGGACACGGAAGACTTCCATAGAGGGTTGCGGGGCTTCATCGGAAGGAAGAAACCGGAATTTAGAGGGGAGTAGAGCGGTCGAGCGAGGCTCTTCCTTCTTATAGGGTCCGTACGAAGCTTTCGGGCCAACTGCCGCGCCATCTAGATGGCGTCCCTACATAATTTATGTAGTGGGGTTCTCTATAATCTTGGTAATCTTCATATACGCACAAGGGATACCCGATACGTACGAGGGGGGGTACTCGGATGCAGCCGATAAATGTTGTATGGTTAGAGGGGCAGGGCTGTACTGGTTGCACAATCTCGCTGACGAACTCATCGATGCCTGCGGTCGCTGACGTGCTGACGGGGATTATTGACGCCGTCGCGGACGTGAACCTCGTGTTTCACCCAGCCGTAATGCTACCTTGGGGGGAGGGTGCCGTCAGGGTCTTGAAGGATGTAGAGAAGGGTGCATACGATCCGTTTGTCCTCGTGCTGGAGGGAGCCATTCCAGACGAGGGGAGTGCTGGTAGCGGATTCTGGTGCATGTTTGGCGAGGAAAACGGGAACATCTACACGCTGAGCCACTGGATCGACGTCCTCTCCAAGCGCGCGGCCGCCGCGGTGGCTGTCGGCGCATGCGCCACGTATGGCGGCGTACCACACGGCACGCCGAACCCGACGGGGTCCCACGGCCTCGCGGAGCACCTCGGTGACGACTGGAAGAGTGGCCTCGGGCTCCCAGTAGTGAACGTCGCCGGCTGTCCGCCAGCGGGGGACTGGATGACGCAGACCCTTGGAGCCCTCGTCCTCGCCGTACGAGGTTTGGGGCCGATTCCAGAGCTGGACGAACACAACCGGCCGAAGTTTCTCTTCGGACAGCTCGCCCATGACAACTGCCCGCGGGGTGGTCTGTATTCAGAGGGCAAGTTTTCTGACACCTTTGGCGACGAGTCCTGTGTCGTTTCCCTGGGATGCAAGGGGTTGATTGCCCGTTGTCCTGCCCCCGGCGGAGGTTGGATCAACCGGGTTGGCGGCTGTCCCACCATGGGGGCCCCCTGCATTGGATGCACGGAGCCGGAGTTCCCGGACGAGCCCTTTGCCCCCTTCCTCAGACCGCCAGAGGGCGTAGTCTTGACGACGACAGTCCTCAAGCGGGTTCTAGGCGGGCTTTACGAGGCCTACACGATTCAGAAAGGAGGGGATGCAGCTGGCTGATAAGACCATCTTCATCGAACCGGTCACGCGGATCGAGGGGCACCTCGGTGTTAAAGTGGACATCGACACCGACCAGCGGAGAGTGGTAGACGCCCACTCCACCGGGGTCATGTTCCGGGGATTTGAGGAGATCATGAAGGGTCGGGATCCCCCGGACGCCATCTGGCTTGTCCAGAGGATATGCGGCGTCTGCCCCACCCCCCATGCCATAGCCTCGGCCGAGGCCCTTGACATGGCCTTAAAGGTCTCCCCACCGCCCATGGCTGTGCTCTTGAGAAACCTGGCCGATGCCTTCGAAATCGTCTATGACCACAGCCTGCACTGGTTCCAGCTGGCCGGTCCAGACTATTCTGAGGCGATGGTGAAGGAGAGGTATCCGAGCTGGTTTGCGAAGGCGCAGGACTTCAAGGCGGAGCACGGAGGCATTCATGGCTTCCCAACGATTGCCGAGATCATGGGCGCAATGGTGCCCATATCGGGCAGCCTTTGGCTTGAGGCGATCAACCATCAACGAACGGCCAAGGAATGCCTCACTATGATCGCGGGGAAGTACCCACATCTCGCGACCGTGATCCCAGGCGGCATCACATACACCCCCTCCTTGGGCAGGGTCCAAGAGCTTGTCTTCAAGTACCTCGAGCTGGTCCCGTGGGTGAAGAAGCTCTTCTACCTGGCCGAGGACTTCCTGAGCTTCATCGAGGCCATGGGATATGAGAAGGTGGGGGAGCGTCCCGCCAACCTGATCAGCTACGGTGCGGCTGACAATCCCGAGGTCTATGACGCGAAGTACGAGAACATGGACGATTGGGGACGCGCCCGCGAGGTCACGCCAGGCGTAGTCCTCGACGGCAAGCTCGTGACGAACAAGCTCACAGAGGTCCACCTGGGCATACAGGAGTACATCTCCCACTCGTTCTATGAGGAGTGGGATGGCGCGGAGGTTGCCGAGGACCCCCTCGGTAATCAGGTATCGCCCAGGCATCCCTGGAATAAGGAGACCAAGCCTCGTCCCAAGGAGCTGGACTGGGAGGAACGGTACTCTTGGGTGACCTCCCCCCGGTGGATTCACAAGGGCAAGGCCCACGTCGTCGAGACGGGGCCTCTTGCGAGGATGTGGACGACAGCCGCCTCGAGGAAGGTCGAGGGTTCGACGGGAACAAGTCTGAAGTTCAGCCTCCCGAAGACGAACATCGTGGGGTTGAATCCCGCTCTGAATGATGCCATGGACTTGGAGTGGAGCATCCCGAAGGTCGTGAACGTTGTTGAGAGGCTCAGGGCGAGGATCTTCTACCTCGCGTATTTGGCCCACGTGGCCTTTAGCGAGCTGTTGAACGTGCTGGCTTACGTCAAAGACGGAAAGACCGAGGTGTTTCGAGAATTCGAGAGACCGGATTGGAGCCTCGGAGTCGGCTTCACGGAGGCCGGAAGGGGCGCCTTGGGTCACTGGGTCGTGGTTAAGGAGGGCAAGATCCACCGCTACCAAGTCGTCACGCCATCGAACATCAACGCGTCGCCGAGAGATGGCGATGGGCGCATGGGGCCCTACGAGGAGGCCCTCACCGGGACGCCCATCGTGGAGGAGGGTCCCGCGGACAGCTGGGACGGGGTGGATATCATGAGGGTCATCCGGAGCATGGACCCGTGCCTGGCCTGCGGCGTGACGATGTACATCGGGGACAGGAGGCTGGACAAGGTGACGGACCATGTCCATTGAGAGGTGATAGGATGCGTGCCACGTATGTCGGAAGGGACCCGTGGGAGAGGTTCATCTTCCAGTTCGGGGAGATGCTCAAGGGAGGCCTGGAGGTGAAGATAACCTACGACGGAACGCAGGCTGGCCTGAGCCTGGATGCCAAGGGGCTGGCGAAGCTGGCCACCCTCTTCGAGAGAGGCGTCCCTCTAGAGGTCGCCATGGGAATCGACCTGCCAAAGATGCTGGCCAGCCTGGAGGGCGAGGAGCTGGACATTAGCCTCACAACGAAAGAGTCGGAGTTGCGCGCGAAGCTGACGGGCGGGGCGCTCTCTGAGTTCAGGAAGGCGGTCCAAGACAACCCGGTGGACGGCGAGGCCCTGCAGATGGTGAGCAGGCTGATCAAGGAGATGATGAGGTAGTGGCATCGGCGGGATGGGTGAGGCTCAAGGGATTCCGCTTCCCCATGAGCTATCGGGTCAGGTGCAGGATGGCGAGGTTGCTCACCCTGGGCAAGGTGCGAGCCTCATACACGTACTATCCCAACTCCGTCCTCATCAGAATCGAGTTCGACGAGTCCCGCATGGAGCTGGTACTCCAGCACGTGTCGAAAATCCTCAAAGAGTGGGGCCGACAGAATCAGATTGCGATGTAATCCTCCAGGATCTTCTCCACCAAGGCCACAATTTCTTCGACCCTGCTCCTGACCGCATCTGAGAGGCCCAGCCTTTGCGAGGTGTCTGCGGGCTGACACCCGACAATATGTAGCCTCTCAGGTATGATATCGAGTTCCCTCCCCAGAGCAATCATGCCCTTCAGGGTGGCCTCGTGCAGGTCCAAGGCCACCAACCCCTTGACCTCATCAGAACTTGGATTTGGTTCGACGACGTAGACTTCTCCCGGCTCACCTGCCAGATCGAGCGCGTCGACCACGATCGCCACATCGTAGCCCTTGAGCTTCAGGAGCAAGTCGTAGAGCCTCTCGCCAAAATTGATGACCTCAACGTCCTGCGGCAGAGAACGCTGAGCAAGCTCTCCCAGTACAATCGGTCCAAGGCCATCGTCCCCCATGAGCTCATTGCCGACGCCGGCAATCAAGATCCTGGGTCTCCGTCTCGGCATTCGTGGGTCAGTCAGGTCAGAGCGACCGCGCGTAGATAAACATGACCTCAGGGTCTATCTTCCTCCCGTACGAAACGAGTAGGACATCCTGGAGTCCACCCCTGCAGGGCTGCTGAGGGCGGAGAATTGACCTTTGGATCTGTGGGAGTACAATACGCGACCTAGACACCGCGACTAGATGTTACCCAGAGAGCCTCGGACTGCCCTTCATCATCCTGGGGAAACGAGTGGACCAGGGCGAGATCGCTATGCTTGAGGATGTGGAGTTGGGTTGGATGCTGAAGCTGAACTTGTCCCCCAATGAGGAGGCTGAAACCGGCGACGAGCCAGACCAGCCTGGCCTTGACGGGGGGCTGCAAAGAATCCACATGGACAGCAGAAGGAAGGCGCAGAGCGCACGTCTCAACGGAACTCGCCGGATGAGGTCGAGATGTGGATCGTTAGCACCGCGGACCGTCGACCGGGCCATACCATGGAGAGTACATGGAAGCGGCCTCCGTGAGGTTGTTGACCGAAGCGGCCCCCCCAGAGGTACGTTGTGTTCTGGCCCATCGAGTCTGGCCACTACACGGGCTTTCGCTTCATCAGGAGGGCATTGACCACGACGATGATGCTCGAGGCGGCCATGAAGAGAGCGCCCCATTCCGGGCGGAGGATGATCCCTACCGGCACGCCCAGGCCGGCGGCAAGGGGAAGGGCCGCGGCGTTGTAGCCTGTTGCCCAGAGGAGGTTCTGCCGCATCTTCTGACCATTTAGACGGCTCAACCGGATGAGGCGGACCACATCCCTCGGATCGTTCCTGACGAGGACGATGTCCGCGGACTCCATGGCCACATCAGTCCCCGCGCCGATGGCGATACCCACGTCGGCCTGGACCAAGGCAGGAGCATCGTTCACCCCATCCCCCACCATGGCGACCGTCTGGCCCTCTGCCTGAAGCTGGGCCACGGCGTTCGCCTTGTCCTCCGGGAGAACCTCCGCGAAAAACGTGTCCAGGTCGAGCTCCTCCGAGACGAAGGCCGCCGTCGCCTTGTTGTCCCCGGTAAGCATGGCGACGCGTATCCCCAGGGCACGCAGGCTGGCCACGGCCTCCCTTGATTCCTCGCGAATCAGGTCGGCAAGCCCGATGACCCCCGCGACTTCCCCATCAATCACGACGTGGACCACCGTCTTGCCCTGAGAGGCGAGGGCCGCGGCTTCCTTCGCTGGCTTCAACTTCTGGTCGCGGACGAGGGCGCGATTGCCCAGGAGGATGGACTGGCCGTTCACGTTGGCGCGCGCGCCCTTCCCAGGGATGGCCTTGAAGCGGGTGACCGCCGGAAGGACGAGGCCCTTCTCCTGCGCATGGGCGACAATGGCCTTGGCGATGACGTGTTCGGAGTTTTGCTCCACGGCCGCCGCGAGGCCGAGCAGTTCATCGCCATCCGGGTTCCCCCAGGCCACCACGTCCGTGACGCCGAATTCTCCCTTCGTCAACGTCCCCGTCTTGTCGAAGATGACGACGTCGACATTCTTGGCGGCTTCTAGGCCCTCGGCGTTCCGTATCAGGAGCCCGCGGTGAGCTCCCATGGTGGTCGAAATCATCGTCACCGTTGGGATGGCCAGGCCCAGGGCATGGGGACAGGAGATGACGAGGACGGTGATGGCAAGCGTGAGGGCGAACAGGCTTTCCGCGTGGGCGAGGCCGTACCAGTAGCCGAAGGTGGCCGCCGATAGGGTGATTGCGATCAGGGTTAGGTAGGTGGCCGCCCGGTCCGCCTGCATTTGGACTCGCGGTTTCGTCTCCTGTGCTTGGCGGACGAGGTTGACGATCTGCGCGAGGGCCGTCTCCTCTCCTGTCTTCGCCACCTGGACTCGGACCGCGCCCTCGCCGTTGACGGTCCCTCCCAAGACCGGGTCCCCTTCAGCCTTGGGAACGGGCTTGGACTCGCCGGTCACCATGGCTTCGTTCACGCTGGTCTCTCCGGACACGATGGTGCCGTCGATCGGGACCTTCTCCCCCGGGCGAACGAGGACGAGGTCCCCCACCTGCAAATCGCCCGTCGCGACCTCCTCCACGGTGCCATCGTCCCTGAGGCGGTTTGCCGTAGGGGGAATGAGCTTCACCAGTTCCCGCAGAGCCCCGGTGGCCCCGCGGATGGATCGCATCTCCATCCAGTGACCGAACAGCAGGAAGAGGACGAGGGTGGACATCTCCCAATAGAAGTCTGGGGCGACGAAGAGGAACGTCGATCCCACGCTGTACAGGTATCCGGCAACGACGGCGAGGCTCACCAGGACATCCATGCCCGCCTTGCGGTTGCGCAGGGACTTGTACGCGCCCTTGTAGAAGGGCCAGCCTCCATACACGACGATGATCGTGGCCAGGGCGAACAGGATGAGATCGGCGCCGACAAAGGCGGGGATTCGCAGGCCAGCCCATGCCTGGATTGTGGGGGAGAGAAGGAGGACGGGGACCGTGAGCACGAGGGTCACCAGGAATCGCTTCCGCATATCCGCTTCCATCATGGCGTGATGATCGTGCTCTGGGGCGGTGCCCGCTGCGTGAGCCTGGTGCTCCTCATGGGACATCTCGGTGGCGCCGAGTCGGGCGCCACACTCATACCCGCACTGCTTCAACTGCTGGACCACGGCCTCCGCGGAGCCTTCGGCCGTGAGGTGCACACTCAGCTCGCCGGTCAGCGTATTCAACTCGGCGTGGTGGACGCCGGGCACCTCCAGGACGCGGTCCTCAATCTGACAGGAGCAGTCAGGGGACATGAAGTCCCGAATCTGCAGAGTGAGCCGTCCCTGGTCGACCCCCGCCATCTCGCCGTGGCCTTCGTGATAATCGTGCTCCATGAGACCCCTCCGGTCCGATTCTTGGTCGAACGACGGTCACGGAAATCGACAACGTCCTACTCAATTCTGCCGCTTTACATCCGTAAAAAGACGCCCGTTCACGCTCCTAACGCCGTGGCCGGGCAGTCCGCCACGAGCATGGCTCGCTATCTAGGCCCCCGCCTTGATCCTCCGGTACCGCTCGACGTAGAGCTTCTCGCAAGAGTGGCAGCAGAAGAAGTGGTCTCTCCCATCCATCTTCACCTTGATCGGGTCACCATGGATCGGCCCCTTGCATTGGTAGCATATGAGTGACGTGGACAGCCCCTCCGTGATCAGAGCCCAGGGCGAGTCTTTCACCACCGAGGCGACGACGAAGTGCTCGTAGTCCAGGATTTCGGAAACCTGGGAGACCTGGTCCAAGAGGGCATCAATGTTCTCCTGATTCGTAACCGTGGCCAGGGCAACCACGCGGGGACCGCGGGCCGCCATCACACACCGGATTTCCTCCAGCTCTGCGAGACCACTGGCCACTTCGGACTTCACCGAGGGCGGGCACTTCACTAAGAGCACAACCAGGCATTCCTGCAACCGCTCCGGGTCGATATCCGTCCGATAGCCCCGGATGATACCCAGCTCCTGGAGGGTGCCTACCCGGGCGCTGACGGTGGGCACGCTCACTCCGACCCGCTTGGCCAACTCACGGAATGACAGGCGCGCGTCGTCCTG
>JABAOH010072286.1_pt1 | contig 36183 bp, 34 predicted proteins | sample 7062181 | NCBI WGS metagenome assembly JABAOH01 (sample SAMN14538630, study PRJNA623070) | marine sediment metagenome | biome: marine biome [ENVO:00000428]; feature: marine pelagic biome [ENVO:01000023]; material: deep marine sediment [ENVO:00002113]; isolation source: pool of 5 deep marine... | reverse complement strand
ACGGAGGGCTCTCGGCCATCGGTCTTGCCGGCTACAGCGTGGCCGGGCTTTATGGGGCCGGAGCCACTGCCAGCGCATTAAGCATTCCTGGCGTTTTGCCTTTTGTACTGGCGGGCGTAGGCGGAATTGAGATCGGCTCGACTTTCAACAACGTTTACGAACGATGGCGAGGTACTTCTCTGGGCTCCGAGATATTCGATGTCAGCAGACGCCGCGACCCTCTAGAAGGTCGGATGTATAGGTGAGTTACATCGAGACAGCACCCGACCGAACGATGACTAACTTACTTATGTCCAGACGAAATACGAATAAGTCATTTCCTCTTAAAGCCATTGTCGCTTGGAGTCTCCTTGGACTGACTTTGACCGCAATTTGCGTGCTTTTCGCACTGCACCAGTTCTACCCGCACCACCCGGTTGTCGACTGGCTGTGGAAGCTGCTTTGGGGTTTCGGTGCGCCGGCGCTGATCCTGGCGTGCCTGTGGTTGGTGCACAGACGAGGCCGCTGAGCATCGGGGCCCGCCGCGGCGGGCCCCGCAATGACCACCGCCGGCGGCGGGTCGGCGACGACCGGCCCGCCGGCGATCGTCACTTGGTGCCGTAGATGCGGTCGCCGGCGTCGCCGAGACCGGGCACGATGTAGCCGTGCTCGTCCAGGCGCTCGTCGATGGCGGCGGTGAACAGCTCGACGTCGGGATGGGCCTCGTTGAAGGCACGCACGCCCTCGGGCGCGGCCAGGAGGCACACGAACTTCATTCGTCCGGCTCCGCCCTGCTTGAGGCGGTCCACGGCAGCGATGGCGGAGTTGCCGGTGGCGAGCATCGGGTCGACGACCACCACCAGCCGGTCGCCGATGTCCTGCGGCACCTTGTAGTAGTACTCCACCGCCACCAGCGTGCGCGGGTCCCGGTACAGACCGACGTGGCCGACACGCGCAGACGGCATCAGGTCAAGCATGCCCTCCAGCAGCCCGCTCCCGGCCCGCAGGACGGAGACGAAGCAGAGCTTCTTACCCGCCAGCACGGGCGCGTCCATCGACGCCAGCGGCGTCTCGATCTCGCGCGAGGTCAAGGGCAGATCGCGCGTCACCTCGTAGGCGAGCAGCAGCGAGATCTCGCGCAGCAGCTGGCGGAAGCCCGCCGTGGACTGCTCGCGCTGCCGCATGAGGGTGAGCTTGTGCTGCACCAGCGGGTGATCGATGACACGAACTTGCAGATCGTCGAGGTTTCTCTTGCTGTCTCTGGCCATGGTCGTCTCTTGCGTCCGCTGTGCGCGCTCCGCGGCGCGTACGACGCCGCGGGCGGCAATCGCTCAGAATACCGTGCCGTCGCTCGCGAGTCGAATGGGTGCGCCGCCGTGCGGTCGCCTCTGCGCGGCGAGACGCCGTCCGGCGCTCCAGGTGCCGCCCTGCAGCAGCTTCGCCAGCGGCAGGGCGTCGGCACCCATGCCGAGGCGCTCGCGCACGTGCCGCGCCAGCTCGTCGAGCAGGGCAACGGTGAGTGCCCGCCACTCGACCACCGCCTCGCCGTCGACGGCCTGAGTCTCGGTCAGCAGCTCGGGCCGCTTCGCCTCGAGCACGCCGGCGTCCAGGAACAGACCTCCGTTGCGGTACTCAGCCAGACCCGTGAGCCCGTCGAGATCGGTGACCTCGAGGCCGCCCCACTGCAGGGGCTCGATGAGGGAGTAGGCGAGCCACTGCGAGAGCTTGTGCAGCGGCACCAGCCCCGCGGTCATGCCGGCGCCGCCGGCGGCGCGGTGGCGGCCGACGTCGCCGACGGCAACGCCGCCGACGCGGGTCGCATGGGGCCAGGCGGCGGCGAAGCGGTGCAGCAGCTCGCGCAGCAGCAGCGATGCGGGCAGACGATCCTCGTGCGCGCGCCGTTGCAGCAGGTCGAAGAGGTGCCCGGGGCGCGGGTTGCCGGAGCCGAAGTCGACGAGCTCCGCACTCAGTGCTTCGCCCAGACCGCGCAGCAGCCGGGTGCGCGCCCGCAGTCCGGGCAGCGGGTTGTCGGCGGAAACCTGCAGGGCCCTGGCGAGCGCCCCCTCCTCGAGCCGGGACAGCGCCGCCGCGTCGACCCGCTGCGGGCAGCGATCGTCGGACGAGAAACACCCCGTGAGAAAGGCTTCCAGGCTGGCGAGCGCCAGTCCTTCGGAGCGGCGCAGTACCTCGCCCGTGTGGGGGTCACGGTAGCGCCAGGCGTCGCCGGCGCCGGCGTCGAGCAGCACGCTGACGAAGGCCAGGTCGATGCCGGTGCGGGCGAGCTCCTCGCGGGAGTGCGCCGCCGCCCCCCGGCGCAGCGCCGCGGTGCGCTCGACGCCGCCCAGCTCGAAGTGGCGCCAGCGGCTGTGGTAGGGCACCTCGTCCCACGAGGCGTAGTGCTCGCGCGTGGTGTCGAGCACGAACTCGGCGCAGGCGTCGAGGCGCTCCGGGTGCACGGAGAAGTGCTCGAGGCTATCGGCGAGTGCCAGCTCGTACAGGCCCCGGCAGCGGCTGCGAACGGCCGCCGCGCTCAGCAGCCAATCCACGGCGGGGCTCACGGAGCGCGCGTGCGGATGCGTTCAGTAGTCGGTGAGGCCGCGACCGCGCGTCGCGGTGAGATCGTCTTCCTTCGGCTGCACGCCGCCGCTGAAATAGCCCGCGGCTTTCTTCGCCTCGATCTCCACGCGCGCGTCGAGCGGCACCATCTCCTCGGGAATCGGAACCCGCGTGACCACCTCGATGCCCTGTTGGACGATGGCATCGTACTTGACGTTGCTCATGGAGAAGAAGCGGTCGATGCGGGTGATGCCGAGCCAGTGCAGCGAGTCGGGCATGAGCTCCTGAAAGCGCACGTCCTGCACGCCGGCGACGCACTCGGTGCGCTCGAAGTAGGCCTCCGCGCGATCGCCGCCCTGCTGCCGCTTGCGCGCGTTGTAGACGAGGAACTTCGTGACCTCGCCCAGCGCGCGGCCCTCCTTGCGGTTGTACACGATGAGCCCGGTGCCCCCCTCCTGCGCGGTTTTCACGCAACCGTCGATGCCGTGGATGAGGTAGGGACGACAGGTGCAGATGTCGGAGCCGAAGACGTCGGAGCCGTTGCATTCGTCGTGCACGCGGCAGGCGAGCGTGCGTTTGGGGTCCGTGAGCCCGGCGACGTCACCGAATACGTACATGGTGTGGCCGCCGATGGGCGGCAGGAACACATGCAGATCGAAGCGCGTCACGAGCTCGGAGAACATGCCCCCGGTCTGCTCGAAGAGCGTGCGACGCAGCGCCCCCTCATCGGTGTGGAAGCGGCGCGCCACCCCCGGCAGATACCATACGGGTTCGATGGCGATCTTGGTTACGTTGACCTCACCGCTGTCGAGCAGGATGCGACCGTCGGGCTTGAGACGACCGGCTTGGATCTCGTTCTTCAGCTCGGCGATGGTCAGTCGGGCCTTGGTGACGGCAATGGTCGGGCGGATGTCGAGCCCCGCCTCGATCTCACCGGCGAACTGCTCGCTCACCAGGTGTCCCCACGGGTCGATGGACACGATCTTGTCGGGGTCGGCCCATTGGGCGTGGGGACCGATCGTCTCCGCGGGGGAGGTGTTCGTGAGGTCCGGCCTGTGCAGCGGGCTCAGGGATCCCGCGGCCACGGCGAGGGCACGATAGAGCGCGTACGACCCGGAGTGCGCGCCGATGGCGTTGCGACGACCCGCGGAGCCGAGGGTCCCCACCACCGGTCCGCGCGCGGCGGCGCTCGCCGCGCCCCACCGGATCGGCACGGGGTTCTGATGCCCTGTGGGGTGCGAAGTGAGAACGATGTGACCGTTGGGTCTTGGCTTCGTCGTCATGAGGGTCGGCCGTGGCCGCTCGCTGAAAAAAAGAGCAAGTCTAGGGCACCGGACCGCCGGCGGCAACGAGGGCGATGCCGCGCCGGCGCCGTCGCGGGGCACGTCGCCCTGCGATCCCGGGGTCGGTCCCGGCGAAGTTGACACCACGCCTTTAAATAATTCGTCATATCAGTAATATATAGAAAATTTCTCAAGTAATCTAGAGTCCTGTATGCCACGCCGCCGGCGCCGGGCTCGCGGCCGCCGGCGGCGCGTGTCTGACCCTGGCGAAATCGGGTACACTCGCGGGCGCCTCAGGAGGGCACAGCCAACAATCAAGCCGCAGCGTTCACGCCGGCGCGCGATCCAGGCGCGCGGCCCGGGTGCGCGCTCGTGCGCACAGTGAAGAGGAGCATCCCATGAGAAGAATCCTTCGCAGTATTCTCGGCCCAACGCTTCTACTGGCGGCGGGTCTGCTGGCGCTGGGTCCCGCCCAGGCGGCCAAGATCAAGGTGGCGGGCATCTACACGGTGCCGGTGCAGCAGAAGTGGGTGGCGACCCTGCACCGGGCGCTGACGGCGGCGCAACAGGCAGGCGAGATCGAGTACACGTTCTCGGAGAAGGTCGCCAACACCGACTACGTGCGCGTAATGCGCGAGTATGCCGAGAGCGGCGTCGATCTCGTCGTCGGTGAGACCTTCGGCATCGGGCGCGAGGCGCGCAAGGTGGCGGACGACTATCCCAACGTGGCGTTCGTGGTCGGCAGCTCCGGGGGCCCGCACGGCAAGAACTTCGCGGTGTTCGACAACTGGATACACGAGCCCTGCTATCTCATGGGGATCATTGCCGGACACATGACGCGCACTAACAAGATCGGCATGGTGGGCGGCTATCCCATCGGCGAGGTCAACCGACTGTTTCACGCCTTCATGGAGGGCGCGCGCTCAGTCAACCCAGACGTTCAGTTCAAGGTCTCCTTCATCGGCTCATGGTACGACCCGCCCAAGGCCAAGGAATTCGCCTTCGCCCAGATCGAGGCCGGTGTCGACGTGCTCTATGCCGAGCGTGCGGGCGTTGTCGACGCCGCGCGTGAGAAAGGCATCATCGCCTTCGGCAACGTCAACGACATGAACAAGCAGGAGAACGGCACCGACGTCGTGGTCGCCTCCGCGCTCTGGCACATGGAGCCGGCGCTCAACCACGCTATCGCGCGAGTCAAGGACGGCACGTTTGCCGCCGAGGACTACAAGGCCTGGACCATGATGCAGAAGGGCGGCGCGTCGCTGTCACCTTACTACGAGTTCGAGGATCGCATCCCGGCGCCGGCCAAGACGAAGGTCGAGGAAATGGCGGCGAAGATCCTCTCGGGCGAATTCGTGGTGCCGATCAACGACGAGGAACCGAAGTCCACGTACTGACTGCGTGACCGGGGGAGAGGGAACTCCCCCGCAACGTACGCTCCGTTTCGTCCGTCCCGATGCCAGAGGCCGACGCCGGCAACGCGCAGGACGCCGCGCAGGTGCTGCGCGTTCACGACGTGAGCAAGCGTTTCGGCGCCGTCCTGGCCAACGACCGCATCTCGCTGACCCTGCGGCGCGGCGAGGTGCTGGCGCTGCTGGGGGAGAACGGGGCCGGCAAGACCACGTTGATGAACGTGCTCTTCGGCCACTACGTTCCCGACGCGGGGCACATCGAGGCGTTCGGCGCGACGCTGCCGCCGGGATCGCCGTCGGCCGCGCTGGCCGCCGGCATCGGCATGGTGCATCAGCATTTCACCCTGGCGGCGAACCTGAGCGTGCTCGACAACGTCATGCTCGGCACCGAGCCGCTGTGGCGGCTCACGCAGAACCGTCAGGGCGCGCGCGCCGAGCTGGCGCGGCTGTCGCGGGACTTCGGCCTGAGCGTAAACGCCGACGCGGTGGTGGGCGCGCTCAGCATCGGCGAGCAGCAGCGCGTGGAGATACTCAAGGCGCTGTACCGCGACGTCAAGATCCTCATCCTCGACGAGCCCACGGCCGTGCTCACGCCGCAGGAGGCGGACAAGCTCTTCGACACCTTGCGGCAGATGATCGGCAAGGGGCTGAGCGTCATCTTCATCTCGCACAAGCTCAACGAGGTGTTGGCCGTCGCCCACCGCATTGCCGTGCTGCGGCAGGGGCGCCTGGTGGGCGAGTACCCGGCGGCGCGGGCCGACCGCCCGTCGCTCGCGGCGGCCATGGTCGGTCACGACATTCCGCAGCCCAAGCGCAGGGCGCTGGCGCCCGGAAAGGCGGCGCTCGAGCTGCGCGACGTCTCCGCCACGCCGTCGCGGGGCGCGGCGATCAGCAACGTGCGGCTCACGGTGCGGGCGCACCAGATCGTCGGCATCGCCGGCGTGTCGGGCAACGGCCAACGGACGCTGGCGGACATGCTGGCGGGGCTGCTGACGCCGCGGCACGGCGACGTGCTGCTCTTCGGTGAGCGCGTCGCGCGCTTCGAGCCGGCGCGCATGACCGCGCTCGGCGTCGGGCGCATTCCGGAGGACCGACACGGCGTCGGCATCATCGGCGACATGGGCCTGTCGGAGAACCTTATCCTGGAGACTTATCGCGATACCCGCTTCCAGCGCCTGGGCTGGTTTCGTCGCCGCGCCGTGGCCCGTTACGTAGCGGAGCTCGTGGCGCGCTTCGATATCCGCGGCGCCGAGGACCTCGCGGTGCGCAGTCTCTCCGGCGGCAACATCCAGAAGCTCATACTCGCGCGTGTGCTGTCGCGGCGCCCACAAGTGATCGTCGCCTCGCAGCCGACGCGGGGTCTCGATGTGGGCGCCGCCGCCTACGTGCACGAGCAGCTGTTCGAGGCACGCGAGCGCGGCGCGGCCATCTTGCTGATTTCCGAAGATCTCGAGGAACTGTTGTCGGTGGCCGACGCCGTGGCCGTCATGTACCACGGGCGCCTGTCGCCGTGTCGCCCCGTCGAGTCGCTGGCGCTCACGGAGCTCGGCCTGCTCATGAGCGGGCACGGCGCCACGGCACCGGAGCACGACCGTGCGCATTGAGCCGCGCAGCCATCCCTCGCTCTGGCTGCGCGTCGGCGCCCCCTTGGCCGCCGTTGTCGCGGCGCTCGTCGTGTGCAGCGTGCTGGTGCTCTGGGCGGGCGCCGGCGTGGGCGATGCCTACCGGGCGCTGGTCAAGGGTGCGCTCGGCTCGCGCTTTGCCATCAGCGAGACGCTGACACGAGCCACGCCCCTGATCTTCACCGGGCTGGCGGCGGCCGTGGCCTTTCGCGCCAAGCTGTGGAACATCGGCGGCGAGGGACAGCTCTACGCCGGCGCACTCGCGGTGACGTGGGTCGGCACCGGCGCGGTGGTGTGGCCGCCGGCGCTGATGGTGCCGTTGCTGTTCGCATCCGCGGCGCTGGCCGGCGGTCTGCTGTTGCTGGTCCCGACGCTGCTCAAGACCTACCTGCGTGTGGACGAGGTGGTCACCACGCTGTTGCTCAACTTCGTCGTTCTGTTGCTGGTGGATTTTCTGCTGTTCGGGCCGTGGAAGGACCCGATGGCGCTCGGCTGGCCTCAGGCGGCCCCGGTGGTCGAGGCAGGCACGCTCGCGGTGATCGTGCCGAAGACACGCCTGCACACGGGCTTCGTGTTCGCGCTCGGGGCCGCCCTGGCGGTGTGGATGGTGATGCGTTTCACCCGCTGGGGTTTCGAGATTCGCGCCGTCGGCCTGGGCGCGCCGGCGGCGCAATTCGCCGGTATTGCGCTCAGGCCCACGGTGATCCGCACGGCGTTGATATCGGGCGGGCTCGCCGCCTGCGCCGGCGTGACCGAGGTCTGCGGCACCAAGGGGTATCTCACCGCCGACATCTCCCCCGGCTTCGGCTACACCGGCATTGCCGTCGCCATGCTCGCCGGGCTGCATCCCATCGGCGTGGTGGCGGCGGCGGTGTTCATTGCCGGGATCTACAACGGCGCCGACTCCATGAGCCGCGCCATGTCCATCTCCAACTATCTGGCCGACGTCATCACGGCGACGACCTTGCTGTTCGTGCTGGTCAGCGGCCTGTTGGTGCAGTATCGGCTGCGGCGGGGCTGACATGGACCTGCTCGACATGCTCGTCACGGTCGGCTTCTGGGCAGCCACGCTGCGCATGGCCACGCCGCTCGTGTTCGGTACCCTGGGCGAGCTCATCTGCGAGCGTGCCGGGGTGCTCAATCTCGGCATCGAGGGCATCATGACCTTCGGCGCCATGATTGCCTGGATGTGGGTGTATCAGGGGGGTGATCTGTGGACGGCGGTCTGGGTCGCCGCCTTCAGTGGCATGGTGTTCGGGCTGCTGCACGCCGCCTTCACGGTTCACCTCGGGCTGTCGCAGCACGTGTCCGGGATCGGCATCACGCTGCTCGCCTCGAGCCTGTCGTACTTCATCTTTCGCATTCTGCTGCCGAACGTGACCACGCCACCGAAAATCGAGCCGTTCAAGCCCTGGGCGCTCCCGCTGTTGTCGGATCTGCCGCTGGTCGGGCCGGCGCTGTTCACGCAGACGCCGCTCACTTACAGCGCCCTGCTGCTGGTGCCGGCGGTGGCCTATGTCCTGTATCGCACGCCGGTCGGTCTGGCGGTGCGCATGGTGGGCGAGAACCCGATGGCGGTGGAGGCGCAGGGCATCAGCGTGCTGGCCGTGCGCACCGGCGCGGTGGTGGTCGGCAGCGGCCTGATGGCGGTCGGCGGCGCCTTCCTCACGGTCTCGGTGTTCGACGCGTTCTATTTCGAGATGATCAACGGCCGCGGCTGGATCTGCGTGGCGCTGGTGATCTTCGCCTCGTGGAAGCCCGGCAAGGCGCTGCTCGGGGCGCTGCTGTTCGCCGGCTTCGACGCACTGCAGATCCGGGTACAGCAGGCGTCGGGCACGCCGCTGCCGTACCAGTTCTACCTGATGATGCCGTATCTTCTGAGCATCGTCGCGCTCGTGATCATGTCGCGGCGCGCCGCTTATCCGCAGGCTCTGCTGGTGCCGTTTCGGCGCGGCGAACGCTGAGGCGGGCGCTGGCGACGCCGACGCGTTCACCGGCAGCGCGGGCTCGGACCGGGGTTCGACGCGTAGAATTTTATTTCTATGATCCATTTCAGTTATTTACCGGATATTCATGACAGATACTGTACGATGGCTTGAGGCCGCAATCGGCGTTGCGGGCCCGGGAAAGGGCGGCATTGCACCGTGGTGGTGCGGCAGAGCGCAGCGCGCGGCCGTGACGGGCGCGCCGGCGGCTCGCTGCCGCGACGGGTTTCCGCGAGGCACGGAGAGGAAATTTCGTGAATACGATTTTTTTCAGTGCTTTAGGGTTTTCATCGCAACAGGAGATCAGGACGTATCGGGGCCGGGTCGACGGTCGTCGGGGCCTGCGAGGCGTGCTGCGGGGAGTAGCTCATGCTCGATCTGATCGTTCGCGACGGTAATCTGCCCGACGGCCGCAGCGGCATCGACATCGGCTGCCGCGACGGCCGCATCGTGGCGGTGGCGCCGCAGCTGGAGGCACGAGCCGAGCGCGAGATCGACGCCGCCGGGCGTCTGGTCTCGCCGCCGTTCGTCGACAGCCACTTTCACATGGACGCGACGCTGTCCCGCGGCCGGCCGCGCCTGAACCGCTCGGGGACCCTGCTCGAGGGCATCGCCCTGTGGGGCGAGCTCAAGCCGCTGCTGGACGCGGACGACATCAAGCGGCGCGCGCACGAGCTCTGCCGCTGGGCGATCGCCCGCGGCAACCTGGCCATCCGCACCCATGTCGACGTCTGCGACCCGGCGCTGCTGGCGGTGCGCGCGCTGCTGGAGGTTCGCGACGAGCTCAAAGCGTTTGTCGACCTGCAGCTCGTGGCTTTTCCCCAGGACGGGTTCTATCGATACCCGCAGTCCCCGGAGCTCCTCGCGCAGGCTCTCGACCTTGGTGTGGACGTCGTCGGCGGTATCCCCCATTTCGAGCGCACCATGGCGGAGGGCGCGCGGTCGGTGCGCGCGCTGTGCGAGATCGCGGCCGAGCGCGGCCTCCGGGTCGACATGCACTGCGACGAGACCGACGACCCGCTCTCGCGCCACGTCGAGACCCTGGTGTACGAGACCGAGCGCCTCGGCCTGCAGGGCAGGGTGACGGGGTCGCACCTGACCTCGATGCACTCGATGGACAACTACTACGTCTCGAAGCTGTTGCCGCTGATGCGCGAGGCCGGGGTCAGCGCCGTGGCCAACCCGTTGATCAACATCGTCATTCAGGGCCGCCATGACAGTTATCCGAAGCGGCGGGGTCTCACGCGGGTCAAGGAGATGATGGCGCTCGGCATCGACGTCGCCTTCGGCCACGACTGCGTCATGGATCCGTGGTACTCGCTCGGCACCCACGACATGCTCGAGGTAGCCCACATGGGCCTGCACGTGGGATTGATGACGGGCATCGAGGAGATGAAGGCCGCCTACGATGCTGTGACCGAGACGGCCGCGCGCGTGCTGGGCCTCGACGGTTACGGTCTGGCCCCGGGCTGCCACGCGGACATGGTCGTTCTGCAGGCGCCCGACCCGATCGAATGCCTGCGCACGCGCCCGGCGCGACTGTTCGTCATTCGCCGCGGCCGCGTCATCGCCGAGACGCCCTGCGTCGCGCCGCGCGTATCCCTCGACGGCCAGACCGGCGTGGTCGATTTCACGCCGCCGGAGACTTGACCCCGGGCGAGCGATGATTTGCCATGTCGCTGCTTTGAAACACCGGGTCTGCGCGACTCAAGCAAACTAAATCGCGACACTGAAAACGCCAGGCAACGAAACGGCAACGTCGTTTTTCGAAGGCACCGGTGGGCGTCGCCGGCATTCGTTGCGTACGCGCACAAGTTCCCCGGTGACGACCAGGGCGCCAACGCCGGGGCGGTGCGACGGCGCGGCGAGCGACGAAGGGCGGCGAGGCTCCCGCGTGGCGGCCGTGGCATGACGCGGGGCCGGTCGGAGTACCGAGTGAAGGCCAATAAAAGACTATTAAAAAAACATTATAAACAATAATCTATGAGTTTTTATTAATGTCAACTCTGTGATTTCAGGGCAAGACCAACATCATGAATCGAGCACAGACACTGGAGATCGTCAACGGCGTGCCGCCGCGGCCCACGTTTACCGAGGCGGAGATGACGGCGCGGCTCGCGCGACTGCGCCGGCACATGGCCGCCGAAGGCATCGACGCCGCGCTGTTCACGTCCATTCACAACATCAACTACTTCTCCGACTTCGTCTACTGCGCTTTCGGCCGGCCCTACGGGCTCGTCGTGACCCAGGAGCGGGCGACGACCGTCAGCGCCAACATCGACGGCGGACAGCCCCGCCGGCAGACGTTCGCCCACGATAACCTCGTCTACACCGACTGGGAGCGGGACAATTATTACCGCGCCGTGCGGCAACTCGCTCCGGCCCGGGGCCGTATCGGTATCGAGCACGACCACGTCACCCTGGAGCGGCGGGAAAAGCTCGCCGACGCCCTGCCGCAGGCGACGTTCTGCGACATCGGTGCCGCGACGATGGCCATGCGCATGGTCAAGTCGGCCGAGGAGCACGCGCTGATCCGCCAGGGCGCCCGCATCTGCGACGTCGGTGGGGCGGCGCTCGTCGAGGCCGTCACGGAGAACGTCCCGGAGTACGAGGTGGCGCTGCACGCGACGCAGGCCATGGTGCGCGCCATCGCCCGCAGCTATCCGCACACGGAGCTTATGGACACCTGGACCTGGTTCCAGTCGGGCGTCAACACCGACGGCGCCCACAATCCGGTGACGACACGCCGCGTGCGCAGGGGCGATATCCTGAGCCTCAACTGCTTTGCCATGATCTCGGGCTACTACCACGCGCTCGAGCGGACGCTGTTCTACGGCCACTGCTCCGAAGAGCATCTGCGGCTGTGGGAGATTAACTGCGCGGTCCACCGCAGGGGCCTGTCCCTCATCCGTCCGGGGGCGCGCTGCATGGACATCGCGTCCGAGCTGAACGAGATCTACCGCGAGCACGACCTGCTCGAGTACCGCACCTTCGGCTACGGCCATTCCTTCGGCGTGCTGTGCCACTACTACGGCCGCGAGGCGGGCCTGGAGCTGCGCGAGGACATCGAGACCGTGCTCGAGCCCGGCATGGTCGTGTCCATGGAGCCGATGATCATGATTCCGGAGGGTCAGGCCGGCGCCGGCGGCTACCGTGAGCACGACATCCTCATCGTCACCGACGACGGCGCCGAGAACGTCACCCGCTTCCCCTTCGGCCCCGATCACAACGTCATCGCCTAGGGCGGCCCGCCCGGGCGGCAAGCTCAGCGCGTCAGCAGGAGCACGCTGCGCCCGGGGTCGATCTCGAAGCCGAAATGCTGCAGAAAGTCCATGCCCAGCAGCCCGGAGGCGCCGGCGGCGGAGGGCAACTCCAGCGCGGCCACGCGCATGTCGGCGAGCGACCGCCCACCCACCGTCAGGCGGCGCAGGCGCACCAGCGGCGCGCTGATCGGGCCGCCCGCGGTCCGCAGCGTCACGGTGCCGGCGTTGCCCGTGGCCCCGGCGCGACGGGCGTCGCCGGCGTCGAGCGCCGCCTCGGCATGGCGCAGCAGGCGAGCGCGCAGGCGGGCACTGACCGCTTCCGGGTAGCGCTGATAGACGGCGTCGTAGAGCGCCGCCGCCGAATCGAAGCGGTCTTGGTCCAGCGCGCTGTGTAGGTCCTGCAGCGCCTGCGCGGCGGAATCGGACGTAGCGGCGGGCGCCCCGCACAGCACCACGAGGCCGAGACTCAGTCCCGTGATCGTGGCCGCGGCCCGACGCCGGCGCCTCATCGGCGCACTAGGGGCCGGTGAAAGCGATGACCTCGGCGCGGCTGAACTCGTCCAGCACTTTCTGCACGTCGGCCTCGATCTGCTCGGCCGCCTCGGGAAAGTTCTCCCGTAAGGTGTCCAGCATCTCGCCCACGCACCACTCGCCGTTGCAAAGCTCCCAAACGAGGGCGCTCGTCTGGTTGAGGGTCATGACGGTTCTGCTTCCCTCGTCCGCGGTGAGCAGGTAACAGCACGGGGTGCGCTTGACCGCAAAACCATCGACGCGTCGCGGTACGGCCTCGGGCGGCAGGGGCACGGCGGTGTTCATGAGCAGCAAAGCTTCCTTGTTGGGCGGTGCGCAACGCGCGCCGTCGTTGCATGGAGCCGACGGGCACGGGCCGAGACACGACTGAAAGGGCTCTTGCGGCCCGTGCTCGGCGCGCGAGGGCGGGACCGGCCTCGTGGCATCGTGCTCTGATCTGGTGTATATAGCGCTTCGGCCGGCGCCTGTCGACTCCAAGCATGAAAATCCTCCTCAGCAACGACGACGGCTACCTGGCGCCCGGACTCGTCTCCCTCGCGCGCGCCGTGTCCACCGTGGCCGACGTCACCGTGGTGGCCCCCGACCGGGACCGCAGCGGCGCCAGCAACTCGCTCACGCTGCGTGCGCCGTTGCGGGTGCAGCGTGCCGAGAGCGGTTTTTTCTATGTCGATGGCACGCCCACCGACTGCGTCCACCTCGCCATCACGGGTCTGATGCAGGACGAGCCGGACATGGTGATCTCGGGCATCAACGGCGGCGCCAACCTCGGGGACGACGTGCTCTACTCGGGGACCGTGGCGGCGGCGATGGAGGGGCGCTTTCTCGGCTATCCGGCGCTGGCCGTGTCCCTCGTGGGTACGCAGGTGCGGCACTACGAGACCGCGGCGCGCGTTGTGCTCGATCTGGTGCAGAAGCTGCAGCGCAGGCCGCTGCCGCCCGACACCATCCTCAACATCAACGTGCCGGACGTGCCTTTCGAGCGGCTCGCCGGGGCCCAGGCGACCCGGCTCGGCAATCGCCACAAGTCCGAGCCGGTGGTGCGCGACGCCGACCCCCAGGGCAATGAAATCTACTGGGTCGGGCCGGCCGGCGCCGAGCAGGACGCCGGCCCGGGAACCGATTTCCACGCACTGCGTCATGCGTACGTCTCGGTGACACCGCTGCAGGTGGATCTCACGCGACACGGGTCGCTGGAGCAGGTCTCGGCGTGGCTGGCAGAGCTGGCCGATGACTAGGAGGCCGCCCCTGGCGGGCATCGGCATGACCTCCATGCGTACCCGCCATCGCTTGATCCAGCGCCTGCGCCAGCAGGGAATCCACGACGCCCGGGTGTTGACAGCGCTGGAGAACACGCCGCGGCACATCTTCGTCGACGAGGCACTCGCCAGCCACGCCTACGAGAACAAAGCGCTGCCCATCGGCCACAACCAGACGATCTCGCAGCCCTACGTCGTGGCGCTGATGACCCAGCTGCTGCTCGGCGAGGGCGCACCCCCCGGCCGCGTTCTCGAGATCGGGACCGGCTGCGGCTACCAGACCGCGATCCTCGCCCAGCTGGTCAGGGAGGTGTATACCGTCGAGCGAATCGTGGCGCTGCAGCGCCAGGCCATGGATCACCTCTACCACCTGCGGCGGCGAAACATACGTTTCCACAATGGCGACGGCATGCAGGGGTGGGCCGAACACGCGCCCTACGACGGCATCCTGGTGACAGCGGCGCCCAAGGCGATACCCGAGGCGCTGCGTGAGCAGCTGGCCGAGGGCGGGCGCATGGTGATTCCGGTCGGTGAGAGGAATCTCCAGCGCCTGGTGCTCGTGACGCGGGTTCCCGGGGGGTTCGAGGAGCAGGACCGCGACTGGGTCAAGTTCGTCCCGCTGGTGGCGGGCCGCGCGTGATGCGCCTGTTCGGCCGCCTCTACGACACCGCGCTGCGGTGGTCATCGCACCGGCATGCGCCACGCTACCTCGGTGTGCTGAGCTTCACCGAGTCCTCGTTCTTCCCCATACCGCCGGACGTCATGCTGGCGCCGATGGTGCTCGCGCGACCGGAGCGGACGTGGTGGCTGGCCACCCTGACGACGGTCACCTCCGTCCTCGGCGGCGTTTTCGGCTATTTCATCGGCGCGCTGCTCTTCAGTGAGATCGGCCGCCCGCTGATCGAGCTCTACCACGCCGAGGCGGCCTTCGAGCGCGTGCAGCAGTGGTTCGCCGACTACGGCGTGTGGGTGGTGCTGCTCGCCGGCTTCAGCCCGATACCCTACAAGCTCTTTACGATCACTTCGGGAATGCTCTCGATGGCGTTGGCGCCCTTCGTCCTGGCTTCGTGTCTCGGGCGGGGCGCCCGCTTCTTCCTGGTGGCGGCGCTGCTCTACTGGGGCGGCGCGCGATTCGAGCGATTTCTGAGGCAACGCATCGATCTGATCGGCTGGTCCGCCGTCGCGGCGGTCGTCATCGCCTACCTTGCCTTCACCTAGAAAGCTCTGCCTCTGTCTCGGCTGGCTGCCGACGGTGCCGACGCTGCTGCTCGGTCCCGGCTGCTCCACGCCCACCCTCGCCCCCGTGGCCGAGCAGTCGGCGCAAGCCAACGAGCCCGCAGTCTTCGGCGTCAGTGCCGGTTACCGCCTCGTGCGCCCGGGCGACACGCTCTACAGCATCGCCTGGGAAGCCGGCCTGGACTATCGCCGGGTCGCACAGTGGAACGCCATTGCCGAGCCCTACGTGATCCGCCCCGGGCAGCGCATCGAGCTCAAGCCGCCCCGTGAGCCGGTGAGGGCCGCCGCTCCGTCGGCGGCCGTGCCGGCGCCTTCGGCGAAAGACACGGCGGGCGACGAGGCAGGCGGCCCCGTGGAGCGCTGGCTGTGGCCCGCCCAAGGCAAGCTGAGCAAGCGTTTTTCGACGAAAAAGGGCAACAAGGGCATCGACATCGCGGGCCAACTGGGCAGTGCGGTGCGTGCCGCGGCCGCCGGAAAAGTCGTCTACGCCGGCAGCGGCCTGCGCGGCTACGGCCAGCTGATCATCGTCAAGCACAACGACATCTACCTGAGCGCATACGCCCACAATCGCAAGATCCTCGTGCGCGAGGGCGCCCGCGTGGGCGCCGGTGAGCCGATTGCGGAGATGGGCGACGGCGGGGGAGGGCAGGGCACGCTGCACTTCGAGATCCGCCGTCGTGGCTCCCCGGTCGACCCGCTGCGCTACCTTCCCCGACCCTGACCCTCGGCCCCGCTCTCGCCGCGGGCGTCCGCCGGTGGCGTGTTAGGCAATAAACAAGGAAAAATTATACATAAAAAACATATAGATATAACTCAATTCTATAAATTGTATAAGGTCATTTCCGGTTTTTAGGCAAAACTTATATTCACCATATTTGTTACTTTCAGGGAGATAATTGGATTTAATTACCCACTTGCCTCTAAGATTTACGGAAAACAATCGCTTATAAACCCACCTTCTTCTGTTTCAAGCAATCAGTCGGGCGGGCACCGAAGGCCGTCGATCCGGTCCTTGCGCACGTGTTGAAAAAATGCTTGATATATATTTTCTAAGTTCTTATACTGGCGACGAATTGTTCGTTAGGGGCTAAGTAGGGGTCGAACAATGACTGACACGCACAGCGATTTCCTCGACGAAGCGGACGCCACGAGCAGTGATCGTTCCGCCAAAGAAACAACGGACAAGGTCGGCGGGAGCGGAAAGCGGGACGGGTCCTCGCCGCAGGCCGACGCCACGCAGATCTACCTTCGCGAGATCGGCTTTTCGGCGCTGCTGAGCGCCGAAGAGGAGGTCTACTTCGGCCGCCTCGTCAAGAAGGGGGATGAGCAGGCCCGCAAGCGCATGATCGAGAGCAACCTGCGCCTGGTGGTTAAGATCGCGCGACGCTACATCAACCGCGGGCTGGCGTTCCTCGACCTGATCGAAGAGGGAAATCTGGGGCTGATCCGGGCGGTGGAGAAGTTCGACCCCGAGCGCGGATTCCGCTTCTCCACCTATGCCACGTGGTGGATCCGGCAGACCATCGAGCGCGCGATCATGAACCAGACGCGCACGATTCGCCTTCCGGTGCACGTGCTGAAAGAGATCAACGTCTATCAGCGGGCGGCGAAGAAGCTGGCGCAGCGTGTCGACCACGATCCCAACGCCGAAGAGATTGCGGCCATGGTCGATGCGCCCATCGACGAGGTGAAGAAGATGCTCGATCTGGACGAGCGGGTGGCGTCGATGGACGCACCCCTGGACTCGGACCCGGATCGCACGCTGCTGGACTCGATTCCCGACGAAAAGGCCGAAGATCCGGCGGACACGCTGCAGCAGGAAAAGGTCAACGCGCACATCGACGATTGGCTCGCGCTGCTGACCGACAAGCAGCGCGAGGTCGTCGAGCGGCGTTTCGGTCTGCGCGGCAGGGACGTCTCGACCCTCGAGCAGGTCGGCGTCGACGTCGGCGTGACCCGCGAGCGGGTGCGGCAGATCCAGGTCGAGGCCCTGCAGCGCCTGCGTACCGTCCTGGAAGCCAAAGGCTACTCGGTCGAAACCCTTTTCTGACGGCGGCCGGGGGTCGACCGCCGGGGTGGCGGTCGACCCCCGACTCGCTCAATCCGCCAGCAGCAGCCCGGCGACCACCTCGCGGTCCTCTCCGACCAGTATGTTGTAGGTGCGACACGCGGCGCCGGTGTCCATCACCTCGATGCCGATCCCGGCCCGGCTCAGGCCCCGTGTCAGGCGTGGGTCGGGGAAGCGCAGACGCGTGCCCGTGCCGAGCAGCACGATCTGCGGCCGCAGCCGGCCGAGCTCCTCGAAATCGACTTCCGCCAGGTCGGCAAACGTCTGTGGCCGCCACGCGTCGAGAATATGCCCGGGAGTGACGACGAGGCTGCGCGTGTAGGTGCACTCGTCGATCACCACCCGGCCGGGGGCGTGCGAGCGTATGATGTTACGTCCCGCGGTGTGAGTGAGATGCAGTTTCATCGGCACGGCGGGCCCGGGGAAGGAGACGCTCGATTCTGGCTTGCGCGGGCGCCGGCGTCCACCGCGTCATTTGACCATCGCCACCGTGACGCTCTGTTTGCATTGACACGGGCCGCTTGTGGGATTATCGTAAACAATAGAAATCTCATTTAATACAATTGCTTCCGGGAAAATTTTGATCAAGCACTCCAACATCGCCGACGCGGTGAGCGACGCCCGGGTCGCCGTACTGACGCGGCCGGTGAAGATCGGCATCGTCGGCCTCGGCACGGTGGGGCAGGGCACGGTGAACGTGCTCACCCGCAACGCCGACGAAATCGCTCGCCGTGCGGGACGCGCGATCCAGCCGACCCTGGCGGCCGTGCGTGATCCGGCGCGGCCGCGCGGCTGCGACACCCGCTCCCTGGAACTCGTCGCCGACCCCTTCGTCGTCACCGATGCGCCCGACATCGAGGTGGTGGTGGAGCTGATGGGCGGCGAAGACCTCGCACGCGAGGTGGTAATGCGTGCCGTCGCCAACGGCAAGCACGTGGTCACGGCGAACAAGGCCCTGATCGCCGTCCACGGCAATGAGATATTCGCCGCCGCGCAGGAACACCGGGTGACAGTGGCCTTCGAGGCGGCGGTCGGCGGCGGCATCTCCATCATCAAGGCCATTCGCGAAGGCCTTGCCGGCAACCGCATCGAGTGGCTGGCCGGCATCATCAACGGCACCAGCAATTATGTGCTTACCGGCATGCAGGACCGCGGGTGCGATTTCCGGGAGATGCTCGCCGACGCGCAGCGGCAGGGATTCGCCGAGGCGGACCCCACATTCGACGTCGAGGGCATCGACGCCGCGCACAAGCTCACCATCCTCGCCGCCACGGCCTTCGGGATCCCGCTGCAGTTCGGCAAGGTTTACACCGAGGGCATCACCCGGCTCACCGGCGACGATATCGCGTATGCCGCCGAGCTCGGCTTTCGCATCAAGCATCTCGGGCTTGCCATACGTCGCGCCGCCGGGATCGAGCTGCGCGTGCACCCGTGTCTGGTGCCGAAACGACATCTCATCGCCAACGTGGACGGGGTCATGAACGCCATCGTCGTCAAGGGTGACGCCGTGGGCTCCACCCTGCACTACGGCGCCGGCGCCGGCGCGGAGCCGACCGCCTCGGCGGTGGTGGCGGACCTGGTGGACGTCGTGAGAGCGCTGACCGCCGACCCGGGGCATCGGGTGCCGCATCTCGCCTTCCAGCCCGGAGCCCTGGCCGATCTGCCCATCGTCCCGATGGGACAGATCGAGACGGCCTACTACCTGCGCATGCTCGCTGTCGACCGGCCCGGGGTGCTGGCCGACGTCACGCGCATCCTGGGCGACTTCGACATCAGCATCGAGGCCATCATCCAGAAGGGCGTGGGCGACAAGGAGAACGTCGTGCCGATCATCATACTCACCCACCGCACCGTCGAGGAGCGGATGAACCGGGCTCAGGAGCGCATCGAAGCGCTCGCCTCGATCGTGGGCCCCATGACCCGGGTACGCCTGGAACAGCTAGACTGAAGGGGACGCCTACGCCGCGTTTCAGCATGGAGACAACTGCACGCATCTACGTCGCCGGTCACCGCGGGCTCGTCGGCTCGGCGATCGTGCGCACGCTGGCCCGCGCGGGCTACGATAACCTCGTGCTGCGCTCCCGCTCCGAGCTCGATCTCCGGCGCCAGGCGGACGTCGAGGCCTTCTTCGCCGCCGAGCAGCCCGAGTATGTCTTCCTGGCCGCGGCCAAGGTGGGCGGCATCCACGCCAACGCCACCTATCGCGCCCAGTTCATCTACGACAACCTGATGATTCAATCCAATGTCATCGAGTCGGCCTACCGCAGCGGCGTCAGGCGACTGTTGTTTCTGGGCAGCTCCTGCGTGTACCCGCGCGACTGTCCGCAACCGATGCGCGAGGAACACCTGCTGACGGGGCCGCTGGAGTCGACCAACGAGCCCTACGCGGTGGCGAAGATAGCGGGCATCCGCATGTGCCAGGCATACAACGGCCAGTACGGCACTTCCTTCGTTCCCGTGATGCCGACCAATCTGTATGGCGAGAACGACAATTTCCATCTCGACGACGCGCACGTGCTCCCCGCGTTGCTGCGCAAGGTCGACGAAGCGAAGCGAAGCGGCGCGGCGAGCGTGTCGGTATGGGGCAGCGGCGCACCTCGGCGGGAATTTCTGCATGTCGACGATCTGGCCCGGGCTTGCCTGTTCGTCATGGAGCGTGAGGATCTCACCGAGCTCATCAACATCGGTTCGGGGGAAGAGATCACGGTATCCGAGCTGGCGCGCACGATCTGCCAGGTTGTCGGCTACGCCGGCGCCCTCGCCTTCGATTCCGGGCGCCCGGACGGCACGCCGCGAAAGCTGCTCGACAGCGGCCGCCTGCGCGGACTCGGCTGGCGGCCGAGCATCGGTCTGCGCCGGGGGATCGAGATGACCTATGCCTGGTATCTGCGCGAGTGCGCACAGGGCGCCGCGGCGGCGCAGGCATGAGGCGCATGCCCATGGCCGCTGCGCTCTTTGATCGTGCCGGCTCACCGCCGCGCCGACGCGTGCGCCGGGTCCGCTGCGCGCTCGCAGGGACCCTGCTGGCATTCGCAGGTGCCTGCCTGGGGCAGGCGCAGCCGACGGAGAACGGGGTGACGCGCGGCGCCGGCGACACCATCACGTTGAACTTCCAGAACGCAGACATCGGCGCTCTGATAAACACGGTCTCACAGATCACCGGCAAGAATTTCATCGTCGACCCCCGGGTCAAGGGCAAGGTCACGCTCATCTCGGGCGGTAAGTTCCCGGCCAGCCGCATCTACGAGGTGTTTCTCTCGGTGCTGGAGGTGCACAACTTCGCCACCGTGCCCAGCGGCGACGTGATCAAGATCGTCCCCAGCAACATCGTCAAACAGCAGCCCACACCGATGTCGTTCGGCGCCACGGCACCGTCGCTCGATGAGCAGATCACCCAGGTCTACCAGCTCGAGTTCGGATCGGTGCAGGAGCTCGTTCCCATCCTGCGCCCGCTGCTGCCGCCCACCAGCCACTTCGCCGCTCACGCCAGCAGCAACACCCTGGTGTTCACCGACACCGCGGCCAACGTCGAGCGGGTGTTGCGCATCATCGAGCGCATCGACCAGCCGGATCGCCGCGCCGACGTCCACGTCGTGTACCTGGAAAACGCCCAGGCGAAGGAGCTCGCGCCGGTGCTCTCGCAGGTCGCGGCGGGACTGCAGGCGGGAGGCGATCCGCAGACACAGCGGCTGCGGATCACGGTGCAGGCCGACAGCGCCGTCAACGCGCTCGTCATTCAGGCGCCGGAGACGGAGTTCAATCTGCTGCGGGCCGTCGTCGACCAGCTCGACATCGAACGTCCGGCGGAGGGAGACGTGCGTGTCGTCTACCTGCGTCATGCCAAGGCGGCGGACCTCGTCGGCATCGTCAACGAAGTTGCCCAGGACGCGGCGGGTGGCGGAGAGGGCGCCGCGGGGGCCCAGAAGGTGTCCGTGCAGGCGGACGAGGGTACCAACGCCCTGGTCATACGTGCGGCGGAGCGGCAGTTCCGCGAGCTGCAGAGCGTGATCGATAAACTGGATCTCAAACGCGCGCAGGTGTTCGTCGAGACCGTCATTGCCGAGGTCAGCACCAACATGGCGGCGGAGCTGGGCGTCGAATGGAATTTCATGCAGCGCAACGCCGACGGCAGCGAACTCGGGGGCGACACGCAGTTCAGCGATCAGGAAGGGGGGCTGCGCCTGGGCTTCATCAACGAGCTGGTGGAGAATATCGCCGGCGACACGGTGCCCGATCTGGCGGTGGTGCTGCGCGCCCTGCGTGCCGACGCCAACTCCAACATTCTGTCGACGCCTAACCTGCTCACGCTCGAGAACGAGACCGCCGAGATCGTCGTCGCCCAAGAAGTGCCCTTCGTGACCGGGCAGTTCGTCACCAGCGCAAGTCCGGTGACGACGGAGTCGGTCGAGACGCCCGGAGGCGACACCGGTGCCGTGCAGGTCACGAACCCCTTCCAGACCATCGAGCGCAAGGACGTGGGACTGATCCTGCGCATCACCCCGCAGATCAACGAAGGTGACACGATCCGCCTGGAGATCGAGCAGGAGATATCCAACGTCAGCCGCACCACCGTGCAGGGCGCGTCGGATCTCATCACGGACAAGCGTCAGATCAACACTACGGTGCAGGTCGACGACGCGCGCATCATCGTCCTCGGCGGCCTCATACGCGATGACCTCACCGATACCGTGGAATGGGTGCCGGTGCTCGGCAAGATCCCGGTGATCGGTGGGCTGTTCCGCAAGAAGTCCAAGGAGGTGATCAAGCGCAATCTCATGGTTTTCCTGAGACCGAGGGTAGTGCGCGAGGACACCGATCTCGCCGTCGTGACGCGTGAGAAATACGACGACGTTCGGGATCGGCAGGAAGTGGCCGCCCCGGACACCGTGAAGATGATCGATGGGGCCGTGCCTCCGCGACTGCCCTTGATCGACTGGGGCATCGAGCATGCAGAACCGGTGTCCCACGGGGATCCGAACGGACAGAGCCGATAGCGCCGTTTGATCCGCCCGCACCGATACGCGAACGCGCCGCCGTGAACCGCGCAGCCACAACCGCGCCCGCCGCCGCACACGGCTCCTGGATGGGCGAGATCGATCCGCAGTGCGTGACGGCCGTTCCCTACGCTTTTGCCAAGAAGCACCAGGTGATCGTCGCCTGTCGCCGGGACGACCGCCTGCACGTTCTTGTGCCGGACGCGCCCCATGCCGGCGTGGTGGCGGAGCTTCAGCGCGAGCTCGCCGAACGCCTCAGCTTCCACCGCATAGGCACAAGCGAGTTCGAGCGCTTGCTGCGCCAGGCCTACGACAAGGGACAGTCGGAAGCCACGCAGATGGTCGACGACATGGGACAGGATGTCGACCTGGACATGCTGACTCAGGAGCTGCCTCAGGCCACCGACCTGCTTGAGGTCGCCGACGACGCCCCCATCGTCAGACTGATCAATGCCCTGCTGACGCAGGCCATCCGCGAAAACGCCTCGGATATCCATCTCGAGGCCTTCGAGGAGCGCTCGGTGGTTCGCTTCCGTGTCGACGGCGTCCTGCGCGACGTCGTGCAGCCCCAGCGCGCGCTGCACGGGGCGCTCGTTTCGCGGCTCAAGGTCATGGCGAGGCTCGATATCGCTGAGAAGCGCCTGCCGCAGGACGGGCGCATTTCCCTGCGGGTGGGAGACCGTCCCGTGGACGTGCGCGTGTCTACGCTGCCGACCCAACACGGCGAACGCGTCGTGTTACGGCTGCTCGACAAGCGCAGCACACGACTCGACGTTGCCGAGCTCGGCATGGATGCGTCCATGCGCCGGAGCTTCGACCATCTGATTCACGCGCCCCACGGCATCGTGCTCGTGACGGGGCCGACCGGCTCGGGCAAAACCACGACGCTTTATGCGGCGCTCAGTGAGCTCGACCGTCAGCGGCTCAACATTCTCACCGTCGAGGACCCCATCGAATACGATCTCGACGGTGTCGGCCAGACGCAGGTCCACACCAAGATAGGACTCACGTTCGCCCAGGGTCTGAGAACCATTCTGCGCCAGGACCCCGACGTGGTGCTGGTGGGTGAGATTCGCGACCTCGAGACGGCTGAGATCGCGGTGCAGGCGAGCCTCACGGGCCACCTCGTCTTGTCGACGTTGCACACCAACTCCGCGATCGGCGCTGTCACTCGGCTGATCGACATGGGAGTGGAAGGATTCCTCATGGCTTCGAGCCTGAACGGCGTGCTGGCGCAACGGCTTGTACGACGGCTGTGCAGTCACTGCCGCGAGCCGGTGAGCCTGGACCAGCGGCAACGCATCCTGCTGGGCGTGTCCGAGGGCACCGACGTCATCGTCTACAAACCGGGTGGATGTGAGCGCTGCGACGGCACCGGTTACCGCGGCCGCACCGGCATTTTCGAGTTGATAGTCGTCGACGACGCGCTGCGCGGCCTGATTCACGACGGCAAAGGNNGCATTTTCGAGTTGATAGTCGTCGACGACGCCCTGCGAGGCCTGATTCACGACGGCAAGGGTGAATCGGAGATGCTCACCCACGCACGTCGGCGCAGCGGCAGCATTGTCCGCAGCGGGGTGGAGAAGGTGCTGAACGGCGTGACGAGCATCGAAGAGGTGTTGAGGGTTACACGGGAGGTATAGCCGCATGGTGTCTCGCGTTCGCGATCCATCCGCAGGCGTCGGTCTCGCCGGCTTGCGATCCGCGCAGCGCATGAGGCGTCGGCCGCCAACGACCCGCTCCGTCTGAGACGCAGAGCCCATGGGCGCATTCGAATACCAGGCGCTGGACGTGCGCGGGCGCGCGCGCCGCGGCGTGGCTTCCGGCGACACGGCGCGCCAAATCCGCCAGCAGCTGCGCGAGCAGGGGCTGACGCCGCTGTCCGTTGTGGGTGTTCAGGAGCAGCAGCAGGTTCGACGACGCAGCAGGCGGCGCATCGGCACCACCGATCTCGCCGTTGTCACCCGCCAGTTCGCCACGCTTCTCGGCTCGGGGCTCACCGTGGAGGAGGCGCTGAACGCTCTCATCGAGCAGTCCGAGGGATATCTGCTGAAATCCACGTTGACCGGCGTCCGCTCCACGGTCATGGAGGGCGGCGGTCTGGCCGATGCCATGCGCGGCTTCTCGCGCTCTTTCCCCGAGCTGTATACGGCCTCGGTGAGCGCCGGCGAGCAGACGGGCCGCCTTGCCGAGGTGCTCGAGCGCCTGGCGGACTACACCGAGGCGCGTCAGGGACTGCAGCAACGCATCGGCGTGGCCTTGGTCTATCCCGTCATCCTGACGGTGGTCGCGATCCTGATCGTGGCGGGACTGGTCACCTACGTCGTGCCCCAGGTGGTGAAGGTGTTCGAGGACACGGGTCAGCAGCTGCCGCTCCTCACCCGGATGCTCATTTCCCTGAGTGACTTTCTACAGGCCTACGGACTGTGGATCGTCGGCTTGCTCGTGGCGGCGGGTGTGGCGCTGGCGATGCTGCTGCGTCGGCCGGTCCCGCGCTACCACTGGCATCGGCTGCTGCTGTCGACGCCCGGGATACAGCGCTTGTCGCGAACCTTCAACACCGCGCGCATGGCGCGAACGCTGGCGATCATGTCCGGCAGCGGCGTGCCGCTGCTCTCCTCGATGCGCGCGGCGGCGGGGGTCGTGGGCAACCGCGTTCTCAGACGCGCTCTCGAGGTGGCGACGGACGAGGTGGCCGAGGGCGCGAGCATCAGTCGTGCCCTGAGGCGCACGGGACGATTCCCGCCGGTGCTGGTGCAGATGGTCGCGAGCGGCGAGTCGAGCGGGCGCCTGCCCGAGATGCTGGACAAGGCGGCCAGCGCCATGGAACGCGAGCTCGAATCGCGCATGGCGGTGCTGGTGGGCTTGTTCGAACCGTTTATGATTCTGCTCATGGGAGGTATGGTTTTGACCATCGTACTGGCCATCCTGTTACCGATCTTCGATCTGAACCAACTCATCGGTTGAGGCATGAGAATGCGTGAGCGCGGCTTTACGTTGATAGAAATCATGGTCGTGGTCGTCATCATCGGTCTGCTGGCGACGTTGATACTGCCGCGCGTGCTGGGGCGCCAGGAGCAGGCCTTCATCGTCAAGGCGAAGAGCGATATCCGGGCACTGTCGAGTGCTCTGCAGCTGTACAAGCTCGACAATTTCAACTACCCGAGCACCGAGCAGGGCCTGGAGGCGCTGGTGCGCCAGCCGAGCGGCGACCCACCGGCGAAGAACTGGAAGCAGGGGGGCTACATCGAGACGCTGCCCACGGACCCCTGGGGCAATCCGTATCAGTATCTGGCCCCCGGCGAGCAGCGCGAGTTCGATCTGTGGTCCATGGGGACGGACGGCCAGCCGGGCGGAGAGGACTCGGCGGCGGACATCGGCAATTGGAATCTCGATGAGCGTTAGTGCCATTACGCCGAGGCGGCACGTCTCGGCGAGCGGGGCGCTTGGGTTCTCCCTGCTCGAGATCATGGTCGTGGTGCTGCTGATCGGGCTGACGGTGACATTGGTGAGCCTGTCGCTGCAGCACGATCCCGACCGGCTTGCCGAGCTTGAGGCGCGTCGGTTCGTGGCCTTGCTCGAGCACGCGCGCGAGGAAAGCATTCTCACCGGCCGCGCCATCGGCATCGAGGTGGACGAGGCCGAAGGGAGGCTGCGCTTCCTCGCGCCGGGTGAGGTGTGGAGCCCCATCGAGCAAGACGACGTGCTGCATCCGCGTCGTTTTGCAGAGACGGTGACGGTGCGGCTGGATCTTCTCGAGCAGGATGCCGCCCGGGCCGAGGTCGCGAGCCCGCGAGTCATCGTCGTCGAGGCCGTGGGTGAGATTTCGCCGTTTGTGCTGACACTGGTCGGGGACGCCGACGCCTTCGTCGTCAGCATGGACGAAGACCAGAACCTTGAGATCGAGCGCCGCGACGCCGAGCTCGGCTGACGCGGCGGCCTGCAGACGGACTCAGCTTGCAGTGTCGCGTGAACGCATGCTTGTAGGCCTGCTGACCACCGGGGCGGCGCGCCGCCGGCACGCCCGGCGCCGCCGCGGCTGCGGCGGATTCACGCTGCTGGAGATTCTGGCCGCTCTCGGCATCGCCGCCGTCGGCATCGGCGCCGTCGTGCAGGCCATGGGTACTCATGTCTCGGTGACGCGGCAGACCGAGGAGCGCCTGCTCGCCACCTGGGTGGCAAGCAACCGGCTCGCCGAGATCCGCCTGTCGCGCGCGTGGCCCGCCGCGAGACAGACGCAGCAGGAGGCGGTTCTGGGCGGGCGGACCTGGCATGTCCGCGAGCAGGTCTCGACCACGGCCGACCCGGACATAAGACGCGTCGACATCGGGGTGCACGTCGACGCCGAGACCGATCACGCCAGTGCAAAGCTGTTCGGTTACATCGCCCGTTACACGCCGGCCGGGCCAGGGACGGAAAACAATGACGACGGCGGCTGAGCGGGCCGGCTCACGGGTATGCCGGTGGCCATGGGCGGGCTCCATGGGCGCCGGTAAGCGACGCGGCGGGCAGCGGGGTTTCACCCTGCTCGAGATGGTCGTCGCGATCGGCATATTCGCCATCATTGCAGCGATCTGCTACGGAAGTCTCTTGCGTTTCCTGGACACGCGCGAGGCGCTGGCCGACAAGCATGCCGAGCTGCGCGAGGTGCAGACGCTGTTCACGATGCTGGAGCGCGATGTGCGCTACATGGTGCCGCGGACGGTGCGCGACGGGTTCGGCGATCCCGAGGCGGCGCTGGTCATGTCACCGGACAACCCGCTCGCGCCCGGCGAGATCCTGCGCGTGAGCGTGGGCGAGCCGGATCCGGCTTCCCCTGACTGGCATGCGTTGAAGCGGGTCGCCTGGCGGGTGGAGGACGGGGAGGTCGTGCGCGTGACGTGGCGGGTGCTCGATCGCGACCAGGACAGCGCTGAAAGACGTCGGCGGGTGTACAAGGAGGTGTCGGATATCGTCGTGCGACCGCTGACATGGTCCGACGAGCAGGGCCTGCGGGAGGCGAGCGAGTGGGCTGAGCGCGAAACGCTGCCGGTGGGCGTGGAAATCACCGTATCCACGGTCGCGGGCCGCACTTATCGGCGCGTGCTCGAGACGTCCAATGGTACCTGAGCGTTGCGAGCGGGGCCTTGCTGCGGCGCGCCCGGCGCGCGCGAGCGGCGTCGCTCTGCTGAGCGTGTTGTTCATCCTGGTGCTGCTGAGCACGCTGTCGGTGTACACGCTCGAGGATCAGTACCTTGCGTTGCGGCGCATCTCGAACCAGCACGACGCCGAACAGGGCTACCAGCTGGCCGCAGGCGCCGAGCAATGGGTGATGAAAGTGCTGCAGCGCGACGGCGCCGAGAGCGAAACGGATCACCTGAACGAGGCATGGAACAACGTACTGCCCGCAGTGGCGGTCGAACGAGGCAAGCTCTCGGCGCTCGTGATCGACGAACAGGGACGTTTCAATCTCAACAACCTCCAGGCGGGTCGGGACGAGGTGTGGTATCCCGCCTTCGTGCGCCTGCTGCGCGTGCTCGGTCTCGAGGAGGGCATCGCCGATGCGGTCGTCGACTGGATCGACGCGGACCCCGACGTCGGTGGCGCCAGCGGTGCCGAGGACCCGGAGTACCTGCTCAAGGACCCGGCCTACCGCGCCGCCAACAGGGCTTTCGTCGACGTCGGCGAGCTGCTCTGGGTGGCCGGCGTCGACCGCAAGGTGCTGGCAACGTTGGCGCCGTATGTGAGCGCGCTGCCGGCGTCCAACGTACCCATTAACGTCAATACCTGCGCCCTGTCGCTGTTGCAGATCCTGACCGCGGAGGGGCTCGGTGAGGACGGCGCGCAGGCGCTTGTCGACGCTCGCGGAGAGGAGGGTTACCCCAGCATCGGCGAATTTCTCGCACAGCCGCCGCTCGCCGGCTCCGGTGACGTCGCCGGGCCGCTGGTCGCCGTATCCACCAGCTACTTCAAGGTGGTCAGCGACGCCCAGTTCGGTCGTCTGCGCTTCGTCCTGGAGAGTCACCTGCAGCGCGCCGCGGGCGCCAACGCGGTCGTCGTGCGGCAGCGCCGGCGTGGTCTCTCGTGAGCCTGTACGTGAGTGTCGTTGCGCCCCACGAGTGGGCGCTGACGGATGCCGAAGGTAAAGTCATCGACTCCGGTACGGCGGCTTCTCTGAGCGACGTCGCGCGGCAGCAGGACCGCGAGAGTGTCGTCGGTGTCGTGCCCGGCGAGCGGGTACTCACGCGCAGCGTGCAGGTGCCGTCGCGGCGCCGCCAGCGGGTGCTCGCGGCGCTCCCCTACGCTCTGGAGGAGTCGCTCACCACCGACATCGAGAGCCTCCACTTCGCACTGCTCGACTGGAAGCCGGGCAGCGCCGCGACCGCGGCCGTGGTGTCGCGGGAGCTGTTGCGCTCCTGGAGCGAGGCCTGTGCCGGGGCGGGCCTGGTGCTCGATGCCCTGGTTCCGGACTACCTGTTGCTGCCGTCGCACCCGCAGACGCGTTACACCGTGGCGCGTATGGCCGATGATCGCATCTGCATCCGGGAGCCCGGGAACAAGGGCGTGGCGCTGTCCCTGGAGACGATCGAGTTCTGGTGGCAGGACATTGACATCGAGAGCGCGGCGATCGCGGTCAATGACGCCGATCTCGCACGCAAGCTCATCGCCACAGGTGGCAGGATGGTCAGCGAGTGGCCCATCGGGCGCACGTTCACCGAATGGCTGGGACACCACGGCGGCATGCCCCCCCCCGTCAATCTGCTTCAGGGACAATTTCGACCGACACACAGGGGCCGGCGGTTTCGCGCGTTCCGGCCGGCCGCCGCGCTGCTGGGAACTGCGCTGGTGCTGACGGTCGGGGCCGATGTCGGCGAGTACGTGTGGTTGGAGCGGCGCAACACGCAGCTCGATCAACAGATCCTGGAGGTCTTCCGCGGGGCGTTTCCGAACATCACGCGCATCGTCAATCCGCGCGCGCAGATGCAGCGTCAGATCGAGCTGCTGCGCGGCGGCGAGGCGACGGGCGGAGAGTTCCAGCGTCTGCTCGCCGTGGTGGCGAATGCCTTGCCGGGTGCAAATGCAACGCTCGATGAGATCTCATACCGTGACAACGTGATGGTGGTGACCTGCAACACGCCGGATTTCGCCGGACTCGACCGCTTCAGGCAGCGGCTCGAGGCCGAGCCGCAGATTCGGGCCGAGCTGCTGTCCTCGGGCTCGCGCGACAACCAGGTCACCGGCCGTTTCCAGCTTCAAGGCAGCGGCACATGAACGCGCTGCTGGAGTATTGGAACACCCTTGGCCGCCGGGAACGCCTGATCGTCGTCGCGGGCGCCGTGCTCACCCTGATCATTCTCGGCTATGCGCTCGTGTGGGAGCCGTGGCACCGGCGCCTCGGTCAGCTGCGCGTGCAAGTGCCTAGCAAGCAGGAGACGCTGGCGTGGATGACGCGAGAGGCCGCGCGCATCGAACCGCTCGCCAGGCGGCGCGCGCAGACGCGCGGCGAGGCGCTACCCATCCTGACAGTCATCGAGCAATCGGCGACGCGGGCCGAGTTGCGCGACGCCATACGCCGGATGCAACCGGCCGAAGACGATCAGGTCCGGGTGTGGCTCAGCGACGCGCATTTCGACCCGTGGCTGCAGTGGGTCGAAGCGCTCAAGCGGGAGGGCATCGAGGTTGTCGAGGCGACGGTGAACCGCGCTCCGCAAAACACCGTCAACATCCGCGCCACCTTCCAGCGGCTGTGATCCCCACCGCGCTGCCGCTCGGGCGAGACTGCGGGAGGTTTACGCCTCGCCGCCGCCCGCCGCGACGCAGCGAAAGGTGCGCAACGCCGCCAGGGCCCGTTGCAGGCGGGCTCGGTGCGCGGGCCGCTTGAGCCACGGGCTGTGCGGCGACGGCGAGGGCAGCGGAATCACCTGGCAGCCCGCGGGCAGGATGCGAAACAAATCGATACCCAGTGACGGCTCCGTCCAGGCGCGACCCACCACGCTCTCGAGGGGGCCGTGGTAGTTGAACAATGCCGCCAACGGCTCGGGGCCCAGAGTGATGCACAGCGACGGCGCCAGCAGTTCGAGCTCGCGTTCGAGGAACGCATAGCAGTTGCGCACCGCCTGCGTCAGCCTGCGCCCGCCCGCCGCGTGACATTTGGCCAGATGGGTGAGATGGCAGCGCGCCGCAACCTCCTCGGGCGTGCTGCCGATATCGGCCGCTACCAGCCACTCGAGCAGGCGTCGCCCCGCCGGGCTCGCGAATGGGTGCGTGCTGCGGTCTGCCTTCGCCTCGGGCTGGACGGCGACGACGACGATGTCCCCGGGGCGCTTGCGCGCGAGAGCAGGCCGGTGCCTGACCTCGACGCCGAAAGCGTCGCACAATCGGCACGCGGCAATTTCGACACCGAGCGCGCGCAGTGCGACGGCCGGATCAACCGACGCGGCAATGGCCATGATACCCTCCATACCCTCTGATCGGGGCGTGCTTCGCGAGTTCACTCGCTGTTCTTGCGCTCGATGGTAGCCCCTCGCCGTGCCCGTGGCTAGGCACCCCACGGCTCCGGCGCCGGAAGTGGCGCTGGTCGTGCCCGGGCTGCTCGGGCCGGATACGCCGGCGGCGCAGCGCGCCAGCGCCCTCGCCGGAGTCGACGCCGCAGCGCTCGAGCTCGCCGCCGGGCGCGGAGAGATCCTCGGCGCCGGCGTCGCCGGCTTCGAAGCCACCCTGTTCGAGTTGTTCGACGCCCCCGCAGTCGAGGGCCGTGATTGCCCGGTGGCGGCGGTCACCCGCGCGGTCGACGTGGGCGCCGCAACCGAACCCTGGTGGGTGCGCGCGGATCCGGTGCACCTGGCGGCCGGCAGCGGCGGCGTCATTCTGACGGCCCACTCGCGTCTCGCGGTCACCCCGGCGGAGGCCGCCCGTATGGGCACGGAATTGAGCGCCGTCGCCCGGGCCCACGGTGTGCGCTTCGAGGCGCCGCAGCCGCAAAGGTGGTACATTGCCGCGCAGTCGCCACAACGCCTGTGCACCCACAACCTGAACGATGTCTTCGGTCACAGCATCGAGGATCGTCTGCCCGGTGGACCCGACGCCGCGGCCTGGACGGCGCTGATGACGGAGATGCAGACGGTGCTGCACGCGTCAATCGTCAATCGTGAGCGCGCCGAGCGCGGCGCACTCGAGGTGAACGCGGTGTGGCTGTGGGGGGCGGGCACTGCGCCGCCGCGCGTGGGCGGGGGCTGGGGCCACGTCTGGAGCGACGATGCGTTGGCCGTCGGTCTCGGCCGCCTGGCCGGGTCGCGCACGCACGCCCTCGCGGGCGACGCCGTCACCTGGCTCGCCTCGGGCCCCGCGGCGCAGCCGCATTTGATCGTCTTCCCACAGGCGCCGGCCGCCGGCGACGATGACGCCGGCGGGCTCGAGTCGTGGCGCCGTTGCGTCGGTGGGTTCTGCGGGCGCTGGATGGCGCCACTGGTCGCCGCCGCGCGTGCCCGGCGCATCGGCGAGCTGCGTGTCATCGATCCCGGTCGCGGTGGCGTGCGCGTCGCGGCGGGGCAGCTGCGGCGATGGTGGCGCCGCCCCGTCCCGTTGCGACAGTTCGCCACGGCGCAGCGCTCGTGAGCGTGGGTCTTCCCCGGGACGTTCCGCAGAGCCACAAGCGCATCGTGCGACGCACGGTGCCCGCCGAGCTGCCCGCTTTTCTGCGCTCTCAACCGCCGGCGCTGGCGCGCGTGTTCGCCGCGCGCGCCGTGCGCAAGCCCGAGGAGCTGGACCTCTCCCTCGGCCGGCTGCCGGCGCCGAGTCGCTTCAAGGGCATGGAGGAGGCGGTGGAGCTGCTGGTCGATGCCATCGAGGCGGACGCACGCATTCTGTTCATCGGCGACTACGACGCCGACGGCGCCACGAGCTGCGCGCTCGGGGTCAGCGCGCTGCGCGCCCTGGGTGCCGCGCAGGTCAGCTATCTCGTGCCCAACCGCCTTGCTTTCGGCTACGGCCTGACGCCGGAGATCGTCGAGGTCGCGGCGTTCTCACAACCCGATTTGCTGGTGACCGTGGACAACGGCATCGCCAGCCACGACGGTGTCAGGGCCGCCGCGGAGCGGGGAATGTCCGTGCTGGTCACCGATCACCACCTGCCTGCCGAGACCCTGCCGGCGGCGGATGCGATTGTGAACCCCAATCAACCCGGCGACGGCTTCCCGAGCAAATGTCTCGCCGGCGTGGGCGTGCTCTTCTACGTATTGCTCTCCCTGCGGACAAGGTTGCGCACGCTCGGGTGGTTCGCGACGCAGGGCATCCCCGAGCCGAACCTCGCCGACTACCTCGACCTGGTGGCGATCGGAACCGTCGCGGACGTGGTCTCGCTCGACCACACCAATCGCATACTCGTCGCGCAGGGCGTCGCGCGCATCAACGCCGGCCGCTGCCGACCCGGCGTCAAGGCACTGCTCGAGGTGGCCCGTCGGCCCCTCGGGCGCATCGTGAACGCAGATCTCGGCTTCGGCGTCGGTCCGCGTCTCAATGCGGCCGGTCGCCTCGAGGATATGTCGGCGGGTATCGAGTGTCTGTTGGCCGACGAAGACGAGCACGCCAAGGGCCTGGCGCGGGAGCTCGATCGTCTCAACGCGCAGCGCCGAGACATCGAGGCGGGTATGCAGCAGCAGGCGCTCGAGGCGGTCGCGGCGCTGCATCTGGAGCAGGACAGCGACCTGCCGCGGGGCCTGTGCCTCTTTCACCGCGACTGGCACCAGGGTGTGGTCGGGCTGGTGGCCTCGCGCATCCGCGAGCGTTTCGACCGCCCCGTGGTGGCATTCGCACCCAGCGGGGACGAGGAGCTGCGCGGCTCGGCGCGCTCCGTCCCCGGCCTGCACATACGCGACGTGCTGAGCGCGGTTGCCACGCGCAGCGCCGGGCTCATCGAGCGTTTCGGCGGGCATGCGATGGCCGCGGGCCTGACGCTGAAAAACGCGAACCTCGAGCCGTTCCGTCGCGCCTTCGAGGAAGAGGTGTGCACGCAGCTGGGCAGCGCCGAGCGCGTCGGCGATGTCCTGAGCGACGGCGAGCTCGATACCTTAGATCTGCAGACGGCGGAGCTGCTGCGTGCGGCCGCGCCCTGGGGAGCGGGGTTTCCAGAGCCGGTCTTCGACGGGACCTTCGAGGTGCTTGCAAGAAGGGTGCTCGACGGTGGGCACCTCAAGCTGCGGCTCAAGCCGACCGGGGCAGGGGGCTCGCTCGACGCCATTGCTTTTCGTGCCGTCAGCGACGGCGATGACCCCGTCGTGCCGCAACGCATCCGCGCCGCCTATCGCCTGGACGTGAACGAGTATCGCGGTCAGCGTTCGCCCCAGCTCGTCATCGAGTACCTCGAACCGTGCCAGTGAGGCGAAGGCCGCGCGTTTGCGCCGCGAAGCGCCCGGAGCTGGCAACACCGACGGTGCGGCAATAGAATCCGCGCGGGTTACACACGGGTACACATGAACGTCTTCGCTTTCGACATCGAGACCGTACCGGACACCGAAGGCGCGCGGCGCCTGCACGACCTCGAAGGTTTAAACGACGCGGACGTGGCGCGCGCGCTCTTTGCCCGGCGACGTCACCAGACGGGGGAGTCTGAGTTCCTGCCGCTGCACCTGCACCGTATCGTCGCCATCGCGGCAGTGTTGCGCAGCGGCACCACGTTCAAGGTCTGGTCGTTGGGGACGCCGGAGTCCGACGAGGCCGAGCTCATCGGTCGCTTCTTCGACGGGGTGCAGCGCTACACGCCGACCCTGGTGAGTTGGAACGGCAGCGGCTTCGATCTGCCCGTGCTTCACTACCGCGCCCTGCTTCACGGCATCGCCGCGCCGCGTTACTGGGACACCGGGGAGGAGGACCGCGAGTTTCGCTGGAACAACTATCTCAACCGCTATCACTGGCGGCATACGGATCTCATGGACGTTCTGTCCGGGTATCAGCTGCGTGCGGCGGCGCCGCTGGACGAGCTCGCGCTGCTGCTCGGTTTTCCGGGTAAATTGGGAATGGCGGGCAGCGCCGTCTGGGATCATTACCTGGAGGGTCGACTGGGCGAGATTCGTGACTATTGCGAGACCGACGCGCTCAACACCTACCTGATTTACCTGCGCTGGGAGCTCATCCGGGGCAACCTCGACGCGGGTGCTTTCCGCAGCGAGTGCGCGCTCGTGCGCGCGGAGCTCGAGCGCGAGGGCAAGCCGCATTGGCAGCGGTTTCTGCAGGCGTGGCACGAGCACGGCGGCGGCGAGTCGTCGGTGCATGACGACTGAACGCCGCGGGGCGCCCGCGCCGCCGCCCGTCGACAGCCGTATCGTGCGCATCGAGAGGCTCACCGGCGACGGGCGCGGCGTTGTGGAGCTCGACGGTAACGATGTGCTCATCGACGGCGCACTGCCGGGCGAGCGCGTCGAGATCGAACTGCTGGGCAAGCGGCGGCGCTGGAAGTCTGCGCGCTTGCTTGCGGTCCTCGAGCCCTCGCACCAACGTGTCGAGCCGCCGTGCCCGTACTTCGGGCGTTGTGGCGGTTGCACCCTGCAGCACGTCAGCCGTGCGGGGCAGCTCGAGCTCAAGCAGTCGGCGTTGCTGGACAGCTTCCGGCGCGCCGGCGCGGTGCGGCCGCAGCGGCTGCTGGAGCCTCTGATCGGTTCGCAGTGGGGTTACCGTCGGCGCGCGCGCCTGGGCGTGCGCGTCGTCCCCAGCAAGGGCGGCGTTCTGGTCGGCTTTCGCGAGCGCCGCAAGAGCTACGTCACTGCCCTGGAGCATTGCCAAGTGCTGGACCCGGTCGCCGCGGCATTGCTCGTCCCGCTGAAACAGCTGATCGAGGGTCTGTCCTGCCCGGAGCGGATCCCGCAGGTCGAGCTGGCACTGGGTGATACGGATTGCGCCCTGGTCCTGCGCCACCTGGCCGATCTCACCGACGAGGACCGTCGCCTGCTCGAGCAGTTCGCCCGCGACCACGCCGTGCAGCTGTTCCTGCAGCCCTCCGACCTCGATAGCGTCCACCCCTTGTGGCCACGGGATCCGGGCCCGCTGACCTACCGTCTGGAGTCCCCGGAGGCGGAGTTCGCCTTCCGCCCCACGGACTTCGTTCAGGTCAACGCGGAAATGAACCGTGCTCTCGTCGCGGCCGTCGTGCGGCTGCTGGAGCCGACCCGTCAGGACTCGGTGCTGGATCTGTTCTCAGGCCTGGGTAACTTCACCCTGCCGCTGGCGCGCCTGGCCGGTCAGGTCACCGGCATGGAGGGGGAGCTGGAGCTGGTGAAGCAAGCGCGCGCCAACGCCGCGCGCAACGCCGTCGACAACGCGCGCTTCTTCTACAGGGACCTGCACGACGAGCCGCTGGACGAAACCCTGTTTGCCGACGGCTACGACAAAGCCGTCGTCGATCCGCCGCGATCGGGCGCCATGGCGGCGGTCAAGGCCCTGGGGGCCCCGGCCCTGCGGCGCGTTGTCTACGTGTCCTGCAATCCCGCCACCCTGGCGCGCGACAGCGAGGTGCTGGTTCGCGTCCACGGCTATCGCCTGAGCGCGGCTGGCATCGTCGACATGTTTCCCAACACCGCGCACGTCGAGTCTGTCGCCGTTTTCGATCGCGACTGACTGCGCCGCGCCCGGTCCGGGATCCGTGACCCCGGCTTCGGCGTCGGACTTGCCCGACGCCTAAGGCTGCAGTTCCTGCGATTCCCGCTCGTACTTCTCCCGAGGCTCTTCGTCGACGTGTGCTGCCCCCGCCTCGACGCCGTCCGCCTGCGAGCGCTTGGCGCTGTCCGCCGGCGCGCCGCCGAGGGGGGATGCGGGCGTCGATGCGGGCCCGGCCGTCTCGAGACGTCCACCCTCGTTTCCCGGCTCGGGGCGCGCAGCGCTCGGCGCAGTCTCGTCGGCGGGCGAGCGCGCACCGCGTTCCGGCGCCGGGTCGACGCCTCCCGCGCCGCCGGCGGCGCGCGGGTCGTCTGCGCCCGGGGAGGCGGCACCGGCAGCCGCGCCCGACCCGGGCTTCTGGGCTTCGCCGCTCTC
>JABAOH010055600.1_pt2 | contig 36232 bp, 33 predicted proteins | sample 7062181 | NCBI WGS metagenome assembly JABAOH01 (sample SAMN14538630, study PRJNA623070) | marine sediment metagenome | biome: marine biome [ENVO:00000428]; feature: marine pelagic biome [ENVO:01000023]; material: deep marine sediment [ENVO:00002113]; isolation source: pool of 5 deep marine... | reverse complement strand
GAAATAGGGCGGACGTCAGACGGGCTATAACCGACTAAATCGATTCAGTTTATTGCTAACTGAAATCAACAGCCTTGCCGGTCTCTAAATGTGTTGATTTGCGATTGAAATAAACACCTATGTTCCAATCTCTCCAGTCATCCCTTCCGTCAAAGTCTCTATCGAGTCGGAGGTTCTCAGGCATGATACGGATGTAACCCTTCGATCCCATTCCTGGCTCAAAACTCTAGACATTTTGCCAATATCTGGCATTTCTGCTTTTTGAGAATATGGAAAGGAGATCAAAACCGGTCGTATCTGATAGGAAAGAGTGCGAAATGAAGAGGAATATTCTTTCTCTTATGTGGAGCTGACTGAAATAATCTAATCCGTTCACATTCACCTCGTAGCAGATTTTCGATCGGAATTCATCGATCATCCTTGCCCTCACAGCCAAAGAACCAACAGAATTTCCTCATCAAAGCGAGTGCGAATCTCGATCTAATCCATGCCCCTCATGTGTTTTCCATTGGTTATTCCAAAGAATTTACAATTTCCTGGTCGAGGGCTTCAGATTCGCACAATTGGGAAACTCAGGTCGATTGTTGAGATTCCTTTTGGGAATTTTGTGAAAAAGAATTCTGTTTTCTGTTTATTTCATAATTAGCTATTCAAGAAACCTATTTATTTACAAATATTTAGATCAAAATTTCATTTTGGCATTCGAATTGCCGTTCCCCATTCATCTGATCTCTCTAAAGGGTCTTAGGGCGTCGAAACGAGGCCTTTTATGGTCGCCGTCTCAGACAGCAAGAATCTATGACAAACCGTTTTGGGTAAGACATAGTGAGGGAAAAATGGCGAGCAATGATGATCTTATTTTTGATGTGGAAAACTTCTTCGACCTTGTCGACGTGTCGTTCTCAGACCTCTTCGAGGGGACTAGCTACGTGTGGGAAGCCCTGAACAAAAGGGATTCCTACATTCGTGAGCACATGGATCCCAACACCTCTGGGATTCAAGCGAACGGCTTTCATATAGAGGACGATGTCTATGTGGGACATGATACGGTCATTGAACCCGGTGCCTACATAAAAGACCCAACCATCATAGGCGACAATTGCGAGATTCGTCAAGGAGCTTACATCAGGGGGAATGTGATTGTTGGCAATAATTGTGTCATTGGCCATGCAACTGAGGTAACTAGATCGATAATCCTAAACAATGTCAGGGCAGACCACTTTGCCTACATCGGAGACAGCATACTCGGCAATAATTGTCACCTCGGTGCAGGGGTGATCTTGGCCAATGCCAAGATGAGAACGAAGACACCTTCTGTGACGATCAGAGTAAATGGGAAGAGCTATGATACGGGGATGAAGAAGCTTGGTGGGATTTTTGGCGATAATACTGAAATCGGCTGCAACGGAACCGCAAATCCGGGGACCATCCTTGGAAAAGGTGTAGCTGCCTATCCGGGCATGATCTTAAGTGGATACTATTCTACGGGAAGGATTATCTCCTCCACTGCCCGAGGTGAAAAACTTCTTTCCCCATCTCGGCTTCAAAATAAGGAGGGTGCCACAATAGAACGAGTCATGTGTCCCCAATGCGGGGAGCCGTTCGCTAATCTAACGCGAGTCAAAGAGGTTATTGTGTACTGTAAAGAGTTTTTCGGTCAGTGCAGCTGTGGACAGAAATATCACATCACCCTCTCCCTCTCAGGGGGGGCAATTCTCTCCTTTCCTGATCGGCAGATACAGACATACCTGCAAGTTCCAGACAGAAAACACGCTGCCCCAGACCCTTTGCCACACTGACAGATCGTATCTCCCCTGGCCAGAGTTCCCTGCGGCAGACATCTGCTCCGGCAACTGACTGATGGTCAATTCTGACAGTTCTCTCAGGAGAATGGCAATCCCCTCTTGAAATGAAACCCGCGGACCAGTGGTCTGTTTCACCCATCCAGGGAGTTCCGAACTTTGTCCATCCATCTTGCAAAGACTTCGATGTGCCTGCTGGAGGAAATACAACCCACTTTCTATCCACAGGAGAGCCCACCTAATAACCCCCACCCACTCCATGGTAAGAGAAGAACGGCCACCACCCCCGACTCCCGGACTTGCGTCTGAAAACCGAGTCTGGTAACTTAGTATCTCGATTTTCACAACTCCTAGAGATTGTGAGAACAGTTGGAAGCCAACATTCTGAGACCAAGACAAATCCCCTGCTTTCCACTGAGCTGAGGGGTCAAGTTCGAATCTGAATCGACCACATCAAACCACGGGGGATGCGGTCTAGGCGTCATGGACATCGACGATTTTCAATATGACCTTCCACCCCACCTGATCGCTCAACATCCCTCCAAGAAGAGAGACCATTCAAGGCTCATGGTTCTGGATCGCCAGAGTGGTCGGAGGACTCACCGTCTGTTTTTCGAAATCGTAAAAGAATTATCCCAAGGAGATTTGCTCCTAATCAATAATACGAGGGTTATCAAGGCGAGACTTCTCGGGCGAAAACAAACGGGTGGGAAGGTTGATGTTCTTTTGACCGAATGCATCGAATCGATAGCACCCAACGAGGAGGTCTGGAACTGCCTCGTCAAAAGTTCAAAGCCCCCTCGGCCAGGGTCAGTTATCGATTTCCACACAGCCTTGACAGGCCATGTTGTGTCTACCATTGGGGGAGTGTGTCACATCCACTTTCGCTCCCAGGAAGATTTCAGACAGGTTCTTGACCGGGTGGGTCAGGTGCCCTTGCCGCCTTACATAAAAAGGACGAACGAACACGACCTACCGGAGGACAGAGAAAGGTACCAGACAATATTTGCCAAAGAGGAAGGGGCTATTGCAGCACCCACGGCCGGGCTTCATTTTACCCAGCCCCTCATATCAGAAATCCACAGGGCCGGAGGCTCAATCCAACCCCTTACCCTGCACATTGGAATCGGAACTTTTCTGCCCGTTCGGACCAACAGAATTGAAGAGCATCACATGCACGAAGAGGTGTTTGAGATCCCAATCGAGACAGCAGAAACAGTTAATCGGGTCAAAAAAAAGGGAGGAAGAATCATCGCCGTAGGCACCAGCACCGTTCGGGCCCTCGAATCCTCGATTGATCCTCATGGCCGCGTTGTTCCAGGACACGGAGAAACAGATCTTTTCATATATCCCCCATTTCGTTTCCGTGTGGTTGATATTCTCGTAACAAACTTTCACCTCCCAGGGTCGACCCTGGTGATGCTTGTTTCGGCCTTTGCGGGAAAGGATTTGCTTTTCCGGGCATATAGAGAAGCGATAGCGTGCAAATATCGATTCTACAGCTATGGCGATGCCATGATGATTGTATGAAGATGGGTGATCACGGGATATTCGTCAGTCATCGAGAAGGGCCATGAATTCAGATCATAGATAACGTAGAAATGGAAATGACAAGGCTCAAATTCCGCGTGAATGCCACATGTTGCAAGGCAAAACGTGAATTGGTGGCTGATGGAGGCACTCAGACCCTGACGGTCCTAACAATTACCAATTGCCTAGTCATGAACCGGATTTCATTTTTTTGACCTTCGCCCATTGGGGTTTCATTTGACATTTGGATTCTGGTACTTGAAATTACCATCCTGTATCTCAAGCCGCCAATTCACCATGGAGAGAGAGAGACGAGCCCCTTGGCAAGAGGCGACGTTCGGGGAGATCGACTACCTTGAAATTCACCATCTCCGCTAGAGATAGCCGCACCCATGCCCGAGCCGGGGTTATCACGACCCCCCATGGGGAAATCCATACCCCAGCATTTATGCCGGTTGGGACCCAGGCAACAGTCAAATCACTTACACCCGAGGATCTGCTGGACCTGGGGACTGAGGTCATACTCGGCAATACCTATCATCTCTACCTCAGGCCTGGGCACGAAACCATCAGGCAAGTAGGGGGGTTACACCGATTCATGCACTGGGACCGCCCAATCCTTACTGATAGCGGTGGCTACCAGATATTCAGTCTCAGTGAACTGGTTACAGTAAAAGAAGAGGGGGTCACTTTCCAGTCCCACATCGACGGATCCAAGCACACCCTCTCACCCGAAATGGTGATCGAGATTCAAGAATCTATGGGATCAGACATCATGATGTGCCTCGACGAGTGCACGCCTTACCCAGCAACGAGGGAGGAGACATTACAATCCCTCAGATTGACTACCTTGTGGGCGAGGCGTTGTCGAAAAGTGGACAGATCATCTGATAAAGCACTTTTCGGCATCGTTCAGGGTGGCATGTATGACGACCTTCGGGAGAATAGCCTTGTCGACCTAATCGAGCTCGATTTCGATGGATATGCAATCGGCGGGCTAAGTGTGGGAGAAAACAAAAGCACCATGTTCGCAGTCATTGCACACATCGGGCCCAAACTCCCAGATGAGAAACCCCATTATCTCATGGGCGTTGGGACACCTGAAGATATTCTGTCGGCAGTCAAGATGGGCATAGATCTGTTCGACTGTGTCCTGCCCACCCGTAATGCCCGAAACGGCCTCCTGTTTACCCGGTTTGGTAAAGTGTCAATCAAGAATTCCAAATACGCTCATGATCCTCGACCTGTCGACGAGGATTGCCGATGCTACACGTGTCGACATTATTCGAGGGCGTATCTCCGCCATCTTTTCATGGCGAGAGAAATCCTTTCAAACAGGCTAAATACGACCCATAATCTGTTTTATTATATGGAATTCATGTCCGCGATTCGGAAGGCGATCTCGGCCAATCATTTGGAAACGTTTGCGGCTGATGTCCTCCGAGAGTGGAATACGAACAATAAAGCTCAGAAGACTAGTTAAACAGAGAAAGTTATGGTAAGATTGAATCCCGTCGTGAGCGAGTCACTGGAGCTAAGAAATACGAAGAGGAGGTGGTTTTGTTGATCGAGACGGTTTATGCAATGGCGCCTCAGGGTGGTCAGGGGGCCCAGGGGGGCGGTTTGAGTTTTCTGTTCATGATCGTTCCCTTAATTCTCATATTCTATTTTCTCCTGTTTAGGCCACAGAAGAAACGGGCTGACGAACAAAAGGCCCTTCTTTCCAGCTTGAAAAAAGGGGACATGGTCATGACCCAGGGAGGCATTCATGGTCGGATCACTGGATTGACAGAATCGACTGTTACCCTGGAGATAGCAGAAAAAGTACGTGTCAAGGTATCCAGACCCCACATTGCTGGTAGGCTCAGATCCGACATGAGATCGTAGCCCGGTTCCCGCCCTTTCTCCTTGTTCTAAACACAGTTTTAGGACTATAACCCGAGAGGAGGTCTTCTGATGCGGAAATACGAAACCATCGTTATCATCAACCCCGACCTGAAAGAAGAGGATAGCAAGGGAGTCATCCAAAAGGTCAAGGAAATCATCCAGGGCCTTAAGGGGGAAGTCTTACGCGTCGACGAATGGGGGACAAGGACACTCGCCTATGACGTCAAAAAGATGGCCAAGGGCCATTTTGTTCTCCTCCATTTCGCGGGGACTCCTCAGGTATTGACCGAACTTGAAAGGAACCTCCGTCTTATGGATGCTGTTCTCAAGCATCAAACGGTGAGGCTCGATGAAAAGGGTGAGCAGATCGCACAGACGATTGCTGGAGAGAAAACCTCGGAGCCAGAAAAACAGCCCGAGCCTGAAAGGGAAAAGAAAATCGAAAAGCCTGAGGAAGAAAAAGCCGTGCCGGAAGAAGCCGTGAGCAATAGTCCTCCCGAGACAGAACCACCGGCAGAAGAGCCCGAGAGAGGAGAAAAAGAGGAAACCGATACTTGACATTCTACAACAAGGTGATCCTTATTGGAAATCTTGCTGAGAATCCCGATTCTCGGTATACACCGGACGGTTCTCAGGTCATCAAGCTTTCCCTCAGGATAAGGCCGGATGGGAGGTCCGGTCAGGCCCGCCACCCGCAGATTATTGATGTGATCGCCTTTGAAAAAGATGGAGAGCCCCAATGGCGCTCCCTTACAAGGGGTTGCTGGGTTCTTGTGGAGGGGAAAATCCAGAGCCGCAGCTGGGAAACTGCAGAAGGACAAAAAAAGAAAACACTTGAAATCATTGCAGAGAGGGTATACCCCCTGAAAGACGAAGAGGCCTTGAGACCTTAAGTTGACTTAATAAGTGGAGGTAGAGATGGCAACCCGAGCGAGAGGATACCGCCGACGGACTTTTCATAGGAGAAAGGTCTGTCGTTTCTGCGCAGACAAAAGCCTTATTATCGACTACAAGAACCACAGGGTTCTTCGCTACTTTGTCACAGACCGGGGAAAAATCATTCCCAGACGCATCTCAGGTAACTGTGCCCGTCATCAGCGCGAGATAACCACGGCCATCAAAAGAGCGCGAAATATAGCGATCCTTCCCTTCACGACTGTTGCGAGATAATCCGGTTGGTTTTGTGGGTTGATGGAAATGGACACGAAGCGGTTCCTCCTCCATTCCCTGTTCGGCACGACGACAGCCGTTCTAATCTTTCTGATTTCTCTTATGGTGCCAGTTGTTGGGGTTGTGTTAAGTCTTCTCACTCCTCTTCCGATTATGGTCTTGTCCCGCCTTTGGGGCTTGGGGGCGGGTATTCTGTCGGTTCTGATCGGGACCTCCATCCTTGCGATAGCACTCGGGCCAGGTCCGGGAATAATCTTTTTCGCTGAGTTCGGTCTCCTGGCAATTCTCCTTTATCATTACCTGGTCCGAAAACACCTGCCATGGGACCGGGCTATCGCTCTCTCTTCCCTTTTCGTGCTGGTCGCTGCGACCTTTCTGGTGATTCTCTACGGACTTGTCGCCTCTGTGAATCCCATTGAATGGGTACGAGGGGAAATTCAGGAAACAGGCCGGTCCATCTTACAGATCTATCCCCTTGAAAACGGGGAGAATCAGTCTCTCTTGGCGATCTCAGAGAAATTGACAGAATTCATTCTGCGGATTCTACCTTCCCTTCTAATTCTGACCATGTGGCTTGAAGGTATGGTAAACACATTTCTCTTTACACGGATCATGGCCGTTAGTGCATCTGGGCGTTACCGAATGACCATGACACCTGCGTTCTCCACGTGGACGTGCCCGGATAGTTTTGTTTGGGGGGGAATACTTGGAGGCTTCCTGATCATAACAAAGGTACCGTCCCTTGCGACAGTCGGCATCAACACCGTAATTCTGCTCATAGCGATTTACTTCCTGCAGGGCCTTGCCATTGTCTCCTTCTTTTTCAAAAAAAACAATGTTCCTCTTGGACTCCGTGTGATAGGTTATATAATGATCGGAATCTTCCAGTTTCTCTTTTTTCTCGTCGCGGCGTTAGGTCTCTTCGACATGTGGGTTAACTTCAGAAAACTGAGACCCAAAGTCACCGCTTACGAGAAGGATTCGTGACCACTTGTCTGCGCATGGTGAGAAAGGAGATCAAAATGGAGGTGATTCTTTTGGAAGACGTCCCCTCACTGGGTAAAATGGGGGAACTCGTAAAGGTCGCAGATGGCTACGGTCGAAATTTTCTGATCCCAAAAGGAAAAGCAGTTCGAGCCACGTCGAAGAAAATTAACGCATTGGAACACGAGAAACGCCTCGTTCAGGACCGGCTCGATCGATCAGCGAAAGAAATGGAAGAATTCATCACGCGCCTTGAAGATTACTCATGTACCATTTCCAAGTCTGTCGGTGAAAGCGGAAAGCTGTTCGGGGCAGTCACATCGATGGAGATCGAACAAAACCTCCGAGAAAGTGGATTCAACGTAGAACGGAAAAACATCCTCCTAGAAGAACCCATCAAGAGTCTTGGAATCTATACGGTTCCTGTCAAATTGAGCCCTGAAGTTACGGCAAATCTCAAGGTATGGGTAGTAAAAGAGTGAGACCGAGAGGTTCAATCGAAGTCCAACGGATAAACCCCTTAAGAGTGAAAAGCACATTGTTCTCTGGAGACGCCCCATGAATGAATTGGCTAACCACAAGATTCCTCCTCAGAACATCGAAGCAGAGCAATCGGTTCTGGGAGGGATTCTCATTGAAAACAGTGCGCTTAATCGGGTTTTGGAAATCCTGACCCATGAAGATTTCTATCGGGACTCTCACCAGAGGATATACCAGGCCTTGGTGGATCTCTCCGAGAAAAACGAGCCTGCTGACTTAGTCACCCTCACCAATGAATTGAAGAAGAACGACATATTGGATAATGTGGGGGGACCTTCCTATCTTTCTTCTCTTATCGACTTGGTTCCCACCGCAGCCAACATTGAATACTATGCTCGAATTGTCAAAGAAAAAGCGACCCTTAGAAAACTAATTGATGTAGCCACACAAATCGTCACACAGAGTTACACGGACAGTGGAGACATCGACGCATTCCTCGACGACGCCGAACAGGCCATATTCAAAATCTCCGAGCACAAGATCAGACCCTCTTTCTACCATATGAAAGACGTCGTTAAGGATAGTTTTAAGACCATAGAGAAGCTTTTTGAAAAAAAGGAACTCATCACGGGAGTCCCTTCAGGGTTCAGGGATCTCGACCGGATGACAACGGGATTCCAAAAATCCGATCTGATCATCGTGGCGGGACGGCCAAGCATGGGAAAAACCTCCTATTGTTTGGACATCGCCAGGTATTCGGCTGTTGAAGCCGGAACTCCTGTGGCGATCTTCTCTCTGGAGATGTCCAAAGAGCAACTTGCCTTACGGATGCTGTGTTCAGAAGCCATGGTCGAGGCCCAGAAATTGAGAAGCGGCTTTCTCAAAGAAAGCGATTGGCCCAAGCTAACCCTTGCCGCTGGAAACCTGTCGGACGCTCCCATCTTTATCGATGATACGGCTGCAATCTCTGTTCTGGAACTTCGTGCAAAGTCCAGGCGCCTGAAGGCAGAGCATAACCTGGGGCTCGTTATCATTGACTATCTCCAATTGATGAAGGGCAGGGGTAGGGTTGAGAGAAGAGAGCAGGAAATCTCGGAAATCTCCAGGTCTCTTAAGGCGCTTGCCAAAGAACTCTCCATTCCGGTTATCGCCATCTCCCAACTTAGTCGTCGCACTGAGGAACGACCACGGCAGAGGCCCCAATTATCAGACCTTCGAGAATCTGGAGCCATTGAACAGGATGCCGATGTGATCTTATTTGTTTATCGGGAGGAGCTTTACAGGGAAGATCCCTCAAACGAGGGTGTCGCAGAAATCATCATCGGCAAGCAACGGAATGGTCCTACAGGAACAATGTCCCTGACCTTTTTGAAGCAATTTGCCACGTTCAAAGATATCTACAGAGGAGAAATGGCGGACTCCACCCCGTAGTGGATAACAGCTGTTGATCGACCCCTTTGGCCAATCCTAATTGATGTGGGTAGGTGCCGAGCCGGGAGGGAACATGCGCCATTCGGATAGACAGGACTCATGATAGTATCGGTTGCCAGTTTTGAGTCTGACCCCATTAATCTGCAATTGATCTCCAGCAACTGACCGCGGGCACCGTAACCGTTTTTGCCTTGTCCGTGTAGGTCCTTGTTGATAGGAAGAGAAATCAAGAAAAACCGTACTCCATGCTTAACATTCCAAATACGCTCACAATCTTGCGGGTTCTTCTCGTCCCCATCTTCGTGATTTCCCTACTGAACCGGCATTTCGGATGGTCATTGGTCATCTTCGTGGCCGCCGGAGTAACGGACGCAATCGACGGTGTTATCGCTCGGATCGCTCACCAAAAAACGACCCTGGGGGAGTACCTTGACCCCATTGCAGACAAACTCTTGCTTACCTCTGCTTTCGTCGCTTTGGCTATCCTCAAAACCATCCCCAGTTGGCTTGCCGTCATTGTCCTCACACGAGATGTGATCATTTCCCTCGGATTCATCATTCTTTTTCTCATGGACCGTAGGCCAGAAATCAGACCGACAACATTCAGCAAAGTCAATACGGTGATTCAGGTTTTGACGATTGCCCTTGCACTCTTTTCCAAGATGCAGGCTTCTGTTGCAGGTATTGTATCGGGAATGATCTTAGCGGCTGCTGGAACGACGATTCTAACCGGCTTACAGTACATTTATCTCGGAACTCGAATGACGAACGGAACGGGCAAGAATACGAGGGGCTAATGGAGTCCGAACCCGCGATCAATATCTCGTCTCGCACAATTCGCAATTGGCCGAAATGTGTCAATCCTTACTCCATAGAATGCCTCGAAGAGGCTGGGAGGCTTTTTGTTTGTCGGAATATTTAGGCAAACAAACCCGGAGAGTGGGACACTGTGTCCTCTCTGACTCCTTGATAGAGGCCTAATCCGTCTCTAGGCCTGTGTTACAGTGGCGATGTAGTCCGGACAAATGGTGACAAGAGGAGGATACGCCATGTCTGCCATCTTAGGAATTGAGGCAAGAGAGATCCTCGACTCTAGAGGCAGTCCTACCGTCGAGGTTGATGTCATACTCGAAAGCGGGGCCATGGGACGAGCGGCTGTTCCATCAGGAGCTTCCACAGGGGAACACGAAGCCCTGGAACTCCGAGACGGCGACGAAAAACGTTACATGGGCAAGGGCTGTCTCACCGCGCTAGGGCACGTCAACAAGGAGATCGGTCCCCAACTTGTTGGATTAGATTCCCTCGATCAGGTTTCCATCGACCGAACACTCGTGGAGATGGATGGAACGGAAAACAAATCACGTCTGGGAGCCAATGCCATTCTCGGAGTCTCTCTCGCGTGTGCGAGAGCCGCCGCGGATTTTCTGGGACTTCCCCTTTTCAGTTATCTCGGCGGGCCTTTTGCCAACCAGATGCCTGTCCCTCTGATGAACATCCTTAATGGGGGCAGACATGCAGACAACAATGTCGACATCCAGGAATTTATGATCGTCCCTCTCGGAGCAGATAGATTCTCAGAGGCCCTGCGGATGGGAGCAGAGGTTTTCTACACGCTCAAAACCATCCTCAAAGAACGCAGTGATTCTACCGCTGTGGGAGACGAGGGAGGATTCGCTCCCAACCTGAAATCGAATGAAGAGGCTCTCGCGGTTATCCTCAAGGCGATCGAAAAGGCAGGATACAAACCAAAAAACGACATCGCTATTGCCATCGATGCAGCGGCGAGCGAGTTTTACCGTAAAGGACGGTATGTGCTTGCTGGAGAGGGAGGCAACCCCAAGGGAATCGACGAAATGATCCTACTCTATGAGGATTGGATCAGCAAGTATCCGGTCGTATCTTTAGAGGATGGCCTGGCTGAAGACGACTGGGAAGGCTGGAAAAAAATGACAGTAAGGCTGGGGCAGAGGGTCCAGCTTGTCGGGGATGATCTCTTCGTCACCAATACGAAACGCCTCGCGCAGGGGATACGGGATGGCATTGCCAATTCAGTTCTCATAAAACTGAATCAGATTGGTACACTGACCGAAACCATTGACGCCGTAGAAATGGCTAAAAGGGCCGGCTATACGACGGTTATATCTCACCGTTCCGGGGAAACTGAGGACACGACGATCGCCGACCTTAGTGTCGCTGTGGGGGCGGGACAGATAAAGACAGGATCTCTCTCTCGATCAGAGAGAGTGGCCAAATACAATCAGCTCATGCGAATCGAGGAAATGCTCGGAAAGGATGCGGTCTTCAGAGGCAAAGGGGTGTTCCCTGCTCTGGCCGGATAGTGTTTTTCGATCCATCGAATTGAGACATGGGATGTGCGATAGGAGATATGATATATTCCGAATCCCGTAGCGCAGATCACAGATCTCATATATCAGATACTCCCTTAACCCTTTTCTTCATCATTGAAATCAAAAAAAGCGCCTCTTCGGACTTGACAATCAGGCTCACACCAACATACGTCCCGAAACCTGCCAAGATACAGATCACCAAAACAGCCAGATCTTTGAGGGAGGACCCTGCTTCACCCCACTCCCCCAAACGGCTCAATCGAAAAACAATCAGGCCCATCGGCACGCTGGCTCCAAGGGCTTTAAGGACAGACCAACAGGTTTTCAACCAGTCAAGTGATCCCATTTTTCTCACGATAAGGACGATCAAGAAAACGAAGTTCAGTGTTGCCGCCAGGGAATTTGCCAGGGCCAAGCCGGAATGCTTTAGAGGGCCCATCAGAACAGCGCCGAGTACTGCGTTGCCAATGAGGGCAAGGATTGCGGCTTTGACTGGAGACCGCATATCCTGTTGCGCATAGAAGGCAGGTGCGATAACTCTCACGCCTGCCATAGCCCACAATCCGACGGCGTAGAACAAAAGTGCTTGGGCTGTCATAAGGGTGCTCTCAAAATCGAATCGACCTCTTTGAAAGAGAATCTGAATGATTGGAACCCTCAGAACGATCAAACCCACCATGGCAGGTATGGTCAGGAAGAGAACTAGCCGAACCGTGAAGTCAATTGCGTCACGGAATTCTTCCGGTCTGTTCTGGGTCACGAGTCGAGAAAAACTTGGGAGTGCCGCTGTCCCAACAGCTACAGCAAATATGCCCAGAGGGAATTCTGTCAAGCGGTAAGAGTAATAGAGAACCGAGACGCTTCCCGTCTCTAGAAAAGTCGCCAGGATTTGGCTTACGAAAACATTGATTTGGATAACCGCCGTTCCCATGACTCCGGGAAGCATCAGAACGCCGATTTGTCTGATCCCCGGGTGAGACCAGAAATGAAAATTCGGCTGGAACCAGATACCTTTCTTCATGAGAAAAGGGATCTGGAACAGAAGTTGGGCAACTCCCCCCACGAGGACACCAATGGCCAGAGCCATGACCGGCGGAGACACGCGCTGGAAGAGTAGAAAGGCACAGGCGATCATGGAAATATTGAGAAGACTCGGCGCAAAGGCCGGCGCAGCGAAATGGCCCAAAGCATTCAGGACACCCATGGAAAGTGCCACGAGGCCGATAAAGAATAGATAGGGGAAAACAACCCGGAGCAAGGGAACAGTCAGATAGAGACTCTCGATTCTTCCTGGAGCGTTCCATCCAAGGGCGAGGACTCGAGCAATCCATGGGGCCAGGCCAACACCGAGAACGCTAGCAATCGCAAGGAGAAGAAAAAGGAATGTAAATGCTGAGTTGACGAGCGCGCGCCATTCCCGCTCGTTTTTATGTTCAATATACTCCGAGAAAACAGGGATGAAGGAGACAGTCAGAGACCCTTCACCAAATAGCCGCCGCAGCGTGTTAGGTATTCTGAAGGCCACAAAAAACGCATCGGTTGCGAGGCCCGCCCCAAAGAAATAGGCGATCACCATATCTCGAAGGTAGCCCAAAATTCGGCTAAGGAACGTGGCACCTCCAACAACCCCTGTGGCTGTTGCAATTTTTTCTTTTTCAGACATCCCGGATCTCACAGACCATGAGGCCTTTCATCCCACGATCTATCCTTGAGCCGCCCCCTGTCAAACCTCTGATGCTTCTTGCAGTCTAGGTTCAGAATCCCCCACGACCGGGCGTCCTGATTTGGCCCTGATCCAGTTCGTGCCGTCCGCCCTATCATGTCCGATTACAACAAAAGAAAGCTGAATGCCCCCGTGTCGACCCGTTTGATAAAGAACAATTCAGATTTGGCACGTTCTCACTCCGACGCCTGTCCCCTCGGTCTCCGACATCTGATTCTTGAATTCTGTCCCCTGAAATGCTTGACACTGACTATTCAAAAATGTTAGAAAAATCAGTCTTACAACCCGACGTGGAGGTCTAGTGTTGGCAACACATAAATCGGCTCTCAAACGAATTCGGCAAAACGAGAGAAACCAGACAAGGAACGTCCACACGAGATCATTGGTCAGATCTAGCGTGAAGAAGCTCAGGGAACTTGTTCAGGCCAAAGATGCGGATAAGGCAAAGGAGGCACTTTCCGCTGCTATCCGAGAAATCAATCGAGCACGATCAAAAGGAGTTCTTCACAAGAACACGGCATCTCGAAAAATCTCCAGGCTGACCAAGGAATTCAATGCCCTCGGGAAAGCCTGAACCTATAGAGCAATTCAGAGAGCTCATAGCAAAACATTAGATTCTTATTCTCCGAGTCAGTCGAGCCATCCATCCTCATCTACTCGGCCTTTAACACTTCATCACCAGGTTCCATCCCGTAATCTCGATACACGGTTCTCAAGGATCAAGGGATCATTGGGGCTACTGGTCTCGGCGAAGGGCGTGTCCCCACAGCGATCGAATGGAATGCCCCCATGTCAACTCGTCCGCCATTGTTTCAAGCCCTCAGGTCAAGTCCCGAGGACGAAGTGACCCACCTCAGGGGTGAATCCGCAGGACCGAGCCGGTGAACGAATTAGGAATTTCGGCTAACGAGCCAAAGGGCATTTTCACTGCGTAACCCAAAACCAGGGCATTGAGCCTGGGTGCTTTCAATGGCAGAGGGAGATCACGAGGTTTTCCAGCAAAACCTTCTTTGATGTGTTCCGACTCTTGAGGGCCATATCGGTTTCAAAGAGCCGGCGATAGCCGGTAGCGAGTTCCCTGGTAGTGAAATTCTTCAATTGTGCAAGAAAACCTTGCAAGAAGAAGCTCGGTATGCCCAGAGACTTCCCAATGTCGCTATCTCCTGTTCCGAGGGATCTCATCTCCTTGGCCATCCAAATCAGGCGGAATTGCCTTACAATCATGGTCAGGATTCTCACGGGGGGTTCTCCGCTTTCAACCATCTGATTCAGGATCCGGAGTGCACCGGTTCTGTTCCTCATGCCCATCGCCTCGGTCAGGTCAAAAATCGTATGGGCCTTAACACGGGAGACTACAGTCTCAACGTCATCGACTCCAATCTCCTGTCTCTCCCCAACATATGACACAAGCTTGTCGAGTTCCTGATAAACCTCGCTCAGGTTATTTCCAACCATCTCCCCCATGACATCGGCAGCCTCCGGGGATATCGTCTTACCCATCTCTCCCGTCCAGGTAACGATATATCGACTCACCGCGTGGCTGGGGGGATGGCTAAACAAGACAACCCTTCCCTCTTTTTCAATCATCCTGAGATGTCCCTTCCAGTGACCTGTCTTTTGGCCGATAAGGATCAGACACGTCGTGGGCGTCGGCTTCTCACAATAGGGGAGAAAAGCCTTTACCTGCTGAGGTGCGAAAAGGTGGGCGTCTTTGACGACAACGACCCTCCATGGGGCCATCATGGGAAGCGTCTTTGCCGCATCAATGATTCGGTCGGGCGCGGTTTCCCCTCCAAGAAACAGATCGTAATTGAAATCCTTGAGTTTTCCGGCGAGGCACATGGACTGAATACGCTGCAGAACCCGTTCGATAAGATAGGTCTCATCACCGTGGAGGAAATAGAGAGGGTGAATTTTTCCTTTATCGAGTGCTTTTTCCAACTCAATGGCTTTCATAAGGGGTACTCATCGATCAACCGGTAGCGAGCAGGTTCAGAATCTCTCAGATTTCAAAATCTCTCCACGATGAGGTCGTGAATGGTCTCAGCCAGCTGCCTCGCGATCTCCTCGATGGCCTCCTCTTTACGACCCTCATTTGTCAGAACGTCCGAACTGGCTCTATATTCATCATGTTCTCTTAAGGCGGGAGCCTCCCAGAGGATCTCACGTGTATCGACTCGCCTGAGGATCAAACCAACCGTCACTTGAGCTCTATACTCAAGTGCCAGACCCGCGGTGTCATATGAAATCGATGAAATCGAAAAATCCTGGATACTTCCTGTGAGGATGCTGTCAGCATGCTTTTCCCGTACGACCTTTAGACGTCGATCCAGATTGAACTCCCTTATCACCGCCTCGGTGAAGACGTTCTCAATCCCAGCTTCCAGGGTTTGGTTCACCATTGTCGGGATTGTGATCGTTTGTATTTCGGGAGGGAGAGATGTATTTCTTCCCTGAAGACCATAGCCACATGCCGAAAGGCCAATGAACAAGACAAAGCCGATCAGAACATTCCATTTCCTCAGATCCACGGTCGCCACTCTCCAGAATGATTCCTGGCCACAGCTTCGCCCCGTATTACCCACAAACAACATTGATCAATTTCTTCTGAACAACGATGGTCTTCTTGATCTGCTTCCCCTCTGTGAAGTTTAGAACCCTCTCCCGGCCGAGAGCGGCTTGTTTGAGTTCCTCCTCACCGAAGGAAGCGGGAACGGTCATTCGGTCTCGGAGCTTCCCGTTTATCTGAATGACCACAAGCATCTCTTCGTCGGCCGTGGCGACTGGGTCGTACTGAGGCCATGCCACCTTGATGATACTGTTTTTTCTTCCGAGAGTCCGCCAAAGTTCATCGGCAACGTGAGGCACAAATGGGGAGAGTGTAAGAACGGTCATTTCTGTGGCTTCCCGCAGGACAGAGGGGGCGGCTTCGGTTTTCGGTTCGAACCGGTAAATGGCATTGACCAATTCCATGATAGCGCTGATGGCCGTATTGAAATGAAACCGCTCGATGTCATCGGTGACTTTTTTGATGGTCCGATGGGTCTTCCGATGCAACTCTTGGTCTGCTCCTTCAAAGACGTCTCCCGGTGCAGGGAGGGTGGCTTTTCGGATGGTGTCTAGGTGGGTAAAGACGATTCGCCAGACCCGATGGAGGAACCGCGAACACCCCTCAATCCCCTGGTCGCTCCAGTCTAGGTCTTTTTCGGGAGGCGACGCGAAAAGACAAAAGAGCCGGGTCGTATCTGCACCATAACGTTCGATCATTTCCTCGGGATCGACCACATTCCTTTTCGATTTGGACATCTTCTCTTTTCCACCGACCTCCACCGATCGGTCGCACTCGGTGCAGCGTCCTGCCTTGACTTCGTGGGGATATCGAAGCCCGTGGGTTGGGCATCGCACGACTTCCTTACAAACCATGCCCTGAGTCAGTAGCCGTGTGAAAGGCTCGTCAACGCCAACAATATCCTCATCTCGTAAAACCTTGGTGAAGAATCGAGAATAGAGAAGATGGAGGATTGCGTGTTCTATCCCTCCAATATACTGATCGACTGGCATCCAATAGTCGACACGCTTCCTGTCCAGAATCCCCCTGTCGTAATCCGGGCAAGCAAACCGTTCAAAGTACCACGAAGACTCAACAAAAGTATCCATCGTATCGGTTTCCCGCCGGGCGGGTCCGTCACACTCTGGGCATGTGGTCTCAACAAAGGAGGACAGGGACGCCAGCGGGGACTCACCTGTACCGGTCACTTCAACGTCGTAGGGAAGAACTACAGGCAAATCTTCCTCTTTGACAGGCCGAATCCCACACTGATCACAGTAGATGATGGGAATCGGTGCGCCCCAATATCGCTGCCGGGAGATCCCCCAATCTTTCAGACGATAATTGACGCTCCTCTTACCCAGCTTGTTTTTCTCCAGAAATTCGTTGACAGCTTCTCTCGCTTTTTGACTGGTCATACCATCGAACGGGCCAGAATTAACCAGTGTCCCTTCCCCCTCGTAGGCTTCTGTCATTGATTCCTCACGGATCTCCTCACCAGGGGGCTGAATGACGACGATGAGAGGAAGATTGTACTTCTTGGCAAATTCAAAATCCCGCTGGTCATGAGTGGGAACTGCCATGACCGCGCCTGTGCCGTATTCCATCAGGACGAAGTTCGCAACATAGATAGGAATGCTGGCCTTTGTCATCGGGTTCAAACAGTAAGCCCCCGTAAACACACCTTCCTTTTCGATGTCTTCAGAGGATCTTACTGTTCTGTCCTGCCTCCTGACTTTCTCCACGAAATTCCTGACCGATTCAGCCTGGGGGGTCTCTTTAGAGAGTTCAATGGCTAGGGGGTGCTCGGCAGCAAGGGTCATGAATGTTGCCCCAAAAACAGTGTCCTGTCTTGTCGTAAAGACTGTGATGGCGTCTGTTGAGTCCTCAAAAGGGAATTGAATTTCCGCGCCGATACTTCTGCCTATCCAGTTTTCCTGCATGGTCAAAACGCGCCCCGGCCATCCAGGCAACTTCTTGAGGTAGCCGAGTAATTCTTCTGCGTACTTCGTGATCCCCAAAAACCACTGATCCAATTCTTTCTGGACCACCTCACTGTGACACCGCCAACAAAGTCCTGCCTCAACCTGCTCATTGGCCAAAACGGTCTGGCACGGTTCACACCAATTGACATAAGAACGCTTTCGGTAGGCCAGTCCTTTCTCATACATCTTTAGAAAAAGCCATTGTTCCCATCGGTAGTATGTCACATCGCATGTGGCCAGTTCCCGATCCCAATCGTAGCTAAACCCCATTCTTTTGAGCTGATCCCGCATTGTGTCGATGTTCTGGTAGGTCCATTTCGCTGGATGGACGCCGTGTTCAATTGCGGCATTCTCCGCTGGCATTCCAAAGGCATCCCATCCCATTGGATGAAGCACGTTGTACCCTTTCCTCTTTTTGTAACGGGCAACAACATCGCCGATAGAGTAGTTGCGGAGGTGGCCCATATGCATCTTCCCCGAGGGATAGGGATACATCTCCAAGAGATAGAATTTCTCTTTCTGCGGATCCTCAGTGACCCGGAAGAGCCTCTTATCCTCCCAGTATTTTTGCCATTTCTCTTCGATAGGTCTCGGATCGTATCGTTCCTTCATTCCCCTATACTCCAGTCCTACGGGAACGGTAGACTCCCATCCCATTATGATGGCCGAGAATCTAAGTGATTCGTCACAGCCGTGCCCATTTCCATTACGGTGCCATCCTTCTAGATAGACAGAAAGCTAGCCGCTGGGATTGAAACTGGCAATCCTCATCCTTTCGGAGTAATTGCCCCGTGGACTTCTCACTCCAACAACGCCACGGGGCAACATCAAGAATTGCCTCATCGATGACCAAACCCAAACCACTTCCGCTCTTCGCCAAGCCTCAAGACAGACCGTATAACCACCTCTACCGGGCTCTTGCTCCCCGAGGTCCTGTGTGCCACTCTCCCATGGCTAGCATTCAATCGAATGCCTCGGGTCCATCACCTAATTGAATCACCGTCCCAGGAGTCTTCGAATCCGTAATCTCAAAGCATTGAGGCGTATAAAGCCCTCGGCATCTCTCTGATCGTACACCGCATCTTCCCCGAAGGTAGCAAAATCGCCACTGTAGAGAGATCTTTCTGACTTCCTCCCGACGACGGTACAGTTTCCCTTATAGAGTTTTACGCGAACGGTTCCGGTCACATCGCCCTGCGTCTCCTCAATGGTTTTTCTAAGGACCTCCATTTCTGGAGAAAACCAGTAACCGTAATAGATGAGTTCCGATATCCGAGTCACCAGGCTGTCCTTAAGATGCATGACCTCTCGGTCAAGGGTTAAGGATTCCAGAGCCCTGTGCGCCACATGAAGAATCGTCCCCCCGGGCGTCTCATAGACGCCCCTGGACTTCATCCCCACATATCGGTTCTCAACCAGATCCACTCGACCAATGCCATTCTCCCCTCCCACCCGGTTGAGGTTCTCTAGAAGTTCAGCCGGCCCATAGGTTTCCCCATCTAACCTTACAGGAGCCCCTTGTTCGAAATCGATTTCCAAATAGGTTGCGTGGTCAGGCGCTCCTTGTGGTGAGGCAGACAAGACAAACATGTCTTCTTGAGGTTCGAACCATGGATCCTCCAGGATACCACCCTCGAAACTTATGTGGAGGAGATTGCGGTCGACGCTGTAAGGTTTTTCTTTCGTTACCGGGACAGCAATACCGTTCTTTTCAGCATAGTCGATCAGTGCCTCCCTAGATCCAAGATCCCACTCTCGCCACGGGGCTATGATTTTGATGTTGGGTTCAAGAGAGAGGTAGGTGATTTCGAACCTCACCTGGTCGTTCCCCTTACCTGTGGCACCGTGGGCCACAGCGTCGGCGCCTTCTTGCCGCGCAATCTCGATCTGTTTCTTTGCAATCAGTGGTCTCGCAATGGATGTCCCAAGCAGATAGACCCCCTCATAGATGGCGTTGGCTTTGATGGCGAAAAAGACAAAATCACGGACGAACTCCTCTTTTAAATCTTCGACATATGCCTTGCTCGCCCCTGTGGCTATCGCCTTGTCGGATAGACCTTCTAATTCCTCACCCTGGCCTATATCGGCGGTAAAAGCAATCACTTCGCAACCGTATTCATTGAGGAGCCATTTAAGAATAACAGACGTGTCGAGTCCGCCTGAGTAAGCCAGAACAACCTTCTCGACATCCTGACTCATTTCTCTTCTCCAGGCTCCCCTTTCGAAGAGGTCTCTTCCTCCTTTTTTGAGGAAGTCTTTTCCTCTTCTTTTTCTCCTTCAGTTGAGGCTTCCATCTCAGCCTTCTCCTGGAGAGAAGAGCGAATCTCTGAGACAAAGAAGACCACCAACACAACCCCCACCACAATGAGTAACGCAGGGACTGCCGCCATGAGGGCTTTGACGAAATAGGCCCACCATTCGACAATTCCCCACACACCGAGAACAACAAGAACGATTCCGATAATGATTCCCAATACTTTACCCATTCTCGCACCTCCCTAAGGTTTTTGTTTTAGCAACCGCTCCAGGATTGCCTTTTGAACATGAAGCCTGTTTTCCGCCTGATCCCACACAATAGCGTGGGGTCCATCTATCACCTCATCGGTGATCTCGTCTCCCCGATGGGCGGGGAGACAATGCATGACAAGGACTTTCTTGTCCGCTTTTTTCACCAACTGCTGGTTAACCTGAAAGGGCCCAAAGATATCGGCCCTCTTACCGGCCTCCGCCTCCTGTCCCATGCTGGCCCACACATCCGTGTAAATCACATCAGCCCCTCTGACGGCCTCGCCTGGATCCTCAATTAACCTGATCTTCGATCCTTCCTGCTGAAAAGCCCTCGCAAGAATCCCCTTGTTCGGCTGGTATCCCTCCGGACATGCAAGGGTGAGGGCAAACCCCAAACGAGCAGCCGCGTTTATCCACGAATTTGCAACATTATTCCCGTCCCCTACGTAGACGATCGATAGGTTTTTGTATTGTCCTCTTTTTTCCGTCAGAGTAAAAAGGTCAGACAGGATCTGACAAGGATGTAGCAGATCCGTCAGGCCGTTTATAACAGGGACCTCTGCATGATGTGCAAAATCTTCAACCATTTTGTGAGAAAACGTGCGAATCACCACACCATCCACATAACGGGACATGACTCTGGCCGTGTCGGCAATGGTCTCTCCTCTGGACAGTTGAAGTTCTCCCCCAGACAAGAAGATTGACTGTCCTCCCAACTGGGCCATCCCAGCTTCAAATGAGACCCGCGTTCGTGTCGACGGTTTGTCGAAAATCATACCAATGGTCTTGCCACGCAGAGAAGACCGGGACGTCCCCTTCTTTTGATCCTCTTTTAGCGCCTTGGCACTGGCCAAGAATTCATCCATTTCCTCTTTTGACCAGTCGAAAAGCGAAAGAAAATCCTTCTTCATGGCACCTATCTCTCTCCGAATCCCGACTCAGGAGGCATCGCTTAGCAGAATCTGCGTGCCAATTCCTCCGTCGGTAAAGATTTCCAAGAGGATTGCATGCTCAACACGACCGTCAATGATATGGGTCTTCTCGACCCCATCGCTGAGGGCATCGATGCAGCACTGAACTTTTGGTATCATTCCTCCGGATATAACGCCAGCCTCTGTTTTCTTGCGGGCAGTCATCACATCGATCGAGCCAATCAGCTCTTTTTGACTATTCATCAGGCCCTTTACATCGGTCAGCAAAATCAGCTTCTCCGCCTTTAGAGCCGACGCGATCTGCCCGGCAACAGTATCTGCGTTGATGTTATAACTTTCGCCCTTGGTCCCCACACCGACCGGCGCGATGACAGGAATGAAATTCTGACTTTCCAGCGTTCGAATCACACCAGGATTGATCGACTCGACCTCCCCGACCATTCCCAAATCAACAATCTCGGGAGGATTCTCGTTATCAGGATCTGTCAGGTTCAGTTTTCGGGCAGTGATTAGCTGCCCATCCTTTCCACTCAGCCCCACTGCCTTGCCCCCATGCCTGTTAATGAGAGAAACAATCTCTTTGTTTACCTTTCCCACAAGTACCATTTCAACCACATCCATCGTTTCATCGTCGGTAACCCGCATGCCTTTGACAAATCTCGACTCGATACCCATCTGAGCAAGAACCTTCCCGATCTGAGGTCCACCTCCATGAACGACGACAGGATTGATCCCGATGTATTTCAGAAGAACCATATCCAGGGCAAAGCTGCTCTTCAGTTGTTCATTTGCCATAGCAGCTCCCCCATATTTGACAACAATCGTCTTATCATAAAACCGTCTGATGTAAGGAAGCGCTTCTACAAGTACTTTGGCTTTGTCGATAAGATCTTCCATCGCCGCCCTGATAGATCAACCAAGATGGTCCAAAATCATAGTCTGCAAGAGACGACAACACGGTGACCAGCGACATGTGAATTCGAAATACGAAACCCGGGCAAGGCGCTTCGCCGGGAACCAGTGGGGACCCCCCCTCAATCTCAGAAACTCCCATATCCCAAACCGTGCTCTTTTTCTGGGTCGAGCCGTGTTGGAATTTGTTTCGCACGTCCATGGGCGAAACGTCATATTTCTAAAGGATGTAGCGGCTCAGATCCTCGTCCTCAACGAGGTCTTTGAGCCTCTCTTGAACGTAGTCGGCATCGATGTTTATTTTGTTCTCGGGAATCTCCGGGGCACCGAATGAAATCTCCTCGACGAGTTTTTCCATGATTGTGTATAGGCGGCGGGCCCCGATGTTTTCCATCCTTTCGTTTATAACCGTTGCGATTTCTGCGACCTCTGCAATTGCGTCCTTGATGAAAACCAGACTGATCCCCTCGGTCTGGAGGAGGGCTTCATACTGTTTTATGAGTGCATTCTGGGGCTCGGTAAGAATGCGTATGAAGTCGTTTTTACTGAGTGAATCCAATTCAACCCGGATCGGAAAACGCCCCTGCAACTCGGGAATGAGGTCGGAGGGCTTAGAAACATGAAAGGCTCCGGCAGCGATGAACAGGATGTGATCGGTTTTGACCGCTCCGTATTTGGTTGCAACCGTTGTGCCCTCTACTATGGGCAGTATGTCCCGTTGAACGCCCTCCCGAGAGACATCCGGACCACGAGTCCCCTCTCTCCCGGCGATTTTGTCAATCTCGTCGAGAAAAATGATCCCCGATTGCTCGACCCTTTCTATAGCCTTCTTGGTGACTTTATCCATATCCACAAGCCGTTGGGCTTCCTCTTGTGTCAATATTTCAAGGGCCTCTGGAACCTTCACTTTCTGGTGCTTCTTTTTCTGAGGAAGCATGTTTCCCAACATATCCCGAATATTGATGTCCATCCCCTCGAAGCCTGCGGCCGTAAAAATCTCAACCATGGGAAGACTTCTGTCTGCCGTCTCAATATCGACATAGCGACTATCGAGTTTACCGCTTCTCAAGAGCTTCCGAAGCTTTTCTCGGGTTGAGTTTTCATCCTCAAGCCGTGCTAGCTCGGGATCCATCTGGCTGGCTTCTTCTTTTTCCGGCTCATCGAGGTCTCCGGTATCTTCCGTTTTCGTTCTCCGAACTGGTGGCAGCAGGATGTCAAGGAGCCTTTCTTCGGCGACCTCACGTGCCTTCAATTGAACCTTCTCGGTTTCTTCTGCCTTGATCATGTTGACAGCCTGATCCGTTAGGTCACGAATCATCGATTCAACGTCTCGTCCAACATAGCCGATCTCGGTGAATTTCGAGGCCTCGATTTTTAAGAAAGGAGCCTGAGCGAGCTTCGCCAACCGCCTGGCAATTTCGGTCTTCCCCACACCGGTCGGGCCGATCATGACAATATTCTTGGGATAAATCTCATCTCGGAGCTCTCCGGGTACCTGTTGCCGGCGCCAACGGTTTCTCAAAGCAATGGCAACTGCTCGTTTAGCCTGGTTCTGTCCCACAATGTATTTGTCCAGTTCAGAGACGATTTCTCGAGGGGTAAAAACAGCCATCTATGAGAGCTCCTCCAGCACAATTCGATCGTTTGTATATACACAGATGCTCGCCGCGATACCCATAGCCTCCTCTGCCAACGCTTTGGCATCCAAGTTAGAGTGACGAACGAGGGCCTTGGCTGCTGCCAAGGCGTAAGGGCCGCCACTCCCGATCGAGGCAACTCCGTCATCCGGCTCTATCACATCACCAGTTCCAGAAACAATCAATGAAATCTCCTTGTCTGCCACGATTAACAAGGCTTCCAGCCGTCTTAGAATCCTATCGGTCCGCCAGTCTTTTGCCAGTTCCACGGCAGCTCTCATGAGGTTTCCCTGGTATTGTTCAAGCTTCTGTTCAAACTTCCCAAACAATGTGAACGCGTCGGCCGTTGCACCAGCAAACCCGGCTAGGACTTTGTCATGAAACATCTTCCGGATTTTTATTGCTGAATGTTTAATGACCGTATTGTTAAATGTGACCTGCCCATCGCCAGCCATGACCACGCGTCCTTTGTGCCGAACACAGAGTATGGTCGTCCCTTTCGGGATGCGACTTTCTCTAGCATCACTTCTGGTCATTGATTTCTCGTCTCCCCTTATTTCGCCAACTTCTTGGATGGGCCCTATCGTAGACCTCGATGAGCCTGTCAATCCCCACGTGCGTATACTTCTGGGTGGTTGAGAGGCTCACGTGTCCCAAAAGTTCCTGAATCCCTCTCAGGTCTGCGCCACCATTCAGGAGGTGGGTGGCAAAAGTGTGCCGAAGGCTGTGAGGCGAGATCCCCTTGGATAGACCACAGCGTTTGGCGTATTTCTCCACAATCCTCCTGACACTGCGAGCCGTAAGCCTCCTTCCGTGGACGTTTAGGAATAAAGCCTTCTCAATCCCATTCTCCCTCTGAAAGCGTCCCCTGTGCTCTAGGTATAATTTCAAGGCCGCAACGGCCTTTGATCCCAGGGGAACTATCCTCTCCTTTTTTCCCTTACCCATTATACGAACAACGGCTAAGTCAAGATCGACGCCATCCACATCGAGCCCAACCAATTCACCGACTCGAATACCACTCGAGTAAAGGGTTTCCAGAATTGCTCTATCCCTCATATTGCTGGGAGAAACACTCTCCGGAGACTCTACGAGCCTGAAAGCGTCATCCACGGAAAGGGCGACGGGAATGTTCTTCTCTTGCTTCGGTGTATGAAGCCGGTGAGCTGGATTGGATAGAATCACCCTTTCTCTGACAAGAAATCTGAAGAATGACCTGATCGAGGCCACCTTCCGTGCTATGGAACTTTTCTTGTTCCTCTTATACAGGGACGCGAGGTAAGCCCGAACCATGACGTGGTCGACCTTTCCCACATCCACAGTTTTGTCAGGGGCAATCGCCAGACCCTTTTCTCTGAGAAATGTCTCAAACTGGCAAAGGTCGTTGAAATACCCTCTGCAGGTATGATCGGAAAAGTACCTCTCGATGGAGAGATATCTGAGATACCTCTCAATAAGGGCTTTCATCTTCTTCCAAATCCCCTAGAACCAAGCGTTTAGAAAGATAACATATATCATAAGTCGGGTGATAATCAACTTCTTTTCGAAATCAAGGACTTCAATAACTATTGATAACGAAGAGTATATGAGTCTTCTTTCAAACCACCTAGGCCAAAGTAACTTGCCCATGGCACATCATGGCATCAAGACCTAGTCTTTTCTCATCAGTTGGGTCTCCCACAGAATAAGGAAGGGGTTATTGTTCTTGCCCAAGCACATTGAGGACAACTGGCAACGAGTCGTTCACCATGGGAGGAATGGATCCATGGACAAAAGATGCTTTGCAATCGGTCCAGACGTTTTCGTCCCTGTCATCGGCCCATTAATAGCACGACTCTTGGTGGAACGATGGGCTCGGACAATTCCAGATCTCTTCCCAGGAGCAGTTGAACAGGGCTTGACCGCACACACCGTCGCGTGGTTCACCCCCTTCAAAGTAGCTATCTTCACTGCCCTTCTGTCTGGGCGAGCCGGTGTATGACGAAAAGCGTCATGAATCAAAAGAGAGGGTCAGAATGGGAGGGGGGAGGACTGTCCCCTTTGTTGAGTTTAACTGATCGAGAATGTAATGGCATTTGTGGTCAGAGACCCAGGACTGTCAAAACTTTGTCCATTTTAGGAGGGAGAGAGAGTGGCTTTTCAGCTGCTTCAATCGCTGAGTCAGGATCTTTCAGCCCGTGCCCCGTGAGGGTACAAACGACTATCTCCCCTCCTGTGAAAAAACCCTGGTGGCTGAGTTTACGGACACCAGCAACTGATGCGGCTGAGGCGGGCTCACAAAAGACCCCTTCAGTCCGCGCGACCAGGCAATATGCCTCCATGATCTCACGATCGCTTACCATATCGATGAGTCCTCCAGACTCATCTCTGGCTGCCTCGGCGGCCGTCCAACTCGCTGGATTTCCAATGCGAATCGCCGTTGCAAATGTTTCCGGCCTATCCACTGCTTCCCCCCGAACAATCGGAGCCGCCCCCTCAGCCTGAAAGCCGAGCATTTTCGGCAGGTTCTTTGCCAAGCCCCTCTCATGATACTCGCGGTAACCCTTCCAATACGCGGTGATATTCCCGGCGTTTCCGACAGGAAGGGCATGATAGTCGGGGGCATCCCCGAGACAATCACATATTTCAAAGGCTGCCGTTTTTTGACCCTCGATTCGATGGGGATTAAGAGAATTCACCAGGGTTAGGGGATAGTCTTTTGAGATTCTGAGAACAATCTTGAGGGCTTCATCAAAATTTCCCTCAATTTGTATCACTTTGGCACCGTGCATCATGGCCTGTGACAGTTTCCCGAGAGCGATCTTACCCCGAGGAATCAAGACGACAGCCTCCAGCCCCCCTCTCGCGGCATAGGCTGCCGCGGAAGCCGACGTGTTACCTGTAGAGGCACAGATAACGGAATGAGCTCCGTCCTCAAGTGCCTTTGAGACGGCGACGGTCATCCCTCGGTCTTTGAAAGATCCCGTTGGGTTGAAGCCCTCGCACTTCAGAAATAGCGTTATTTCAGCCTGAACGGCCTCTGAGAGCCTATTGGCGAAAATCAGCGGGGTGTTCCCTTCATGGAGAGAAACGACACAGGATTCCTCTTGAAGAGGCAAAAAATCCCAAAACTGCCTGATAACGCCGTCCCAAGTCATCGAGCTCTCCTCAAGAAAGCCTGTCCTCAACACGGATACTCACAGTCTTATCTAAGACAATAGGGAGCCGATCGATCTCCCCTAAAGCTCGAATCACATTTTTCCCTTTTGCTTCGTGCGTCATCATCACCACCGGAACAGCCTCGCGAACCTGCCTGCCCTTCTGGAGGACCGCTGCGATACTGATCCCGTTTTTTCCGAGAACCCCCGAAATTTTGGAAAGAACGCGGGGCTTGTCAACCACCGTGAAACGCATGTACCAAGGAGTTATGACTTGGCGAATATCCTTAATTCCGATCTTTTTGACGTACCGATTCTGGTGCGATAGGGTGGAGACCCGCCCTGGCGACTTGAAAAGCACATTCCGGGCGAGCTCGACGACATCGCTTACCACGGCACTTGCCGTGGGCATTTGCCCCGCTCCCCGCCCATAGAACATTGTAGGACCCACAACATCACCCGTGACAAATATCGCATTATCGACCCCATTCACGGTGGAAAGGGGATGCTCAAGAGGAACGAGTGTGGGATGAACCCGCGCCTCCACGTGGCCGCCCTCATCCTTCGCAATCGCCAGGAGTTTTATCTTGTAACCGAACTCTAAGCCGAACTGAATATCGAGAGGGGAAATCCCCGATATCCCCTCCGTGTAAATCTCCTCAAAATGGACACGAGCACCGTAGGCAAGAGAAACGAGGATAGCAAGCTTGTGAGCAGGATCGATTCCATCGATATCCATTGAGGGGTCAGTCTCAGCGAAGCCCTTTTCCTGGGCCTCCCTCAGAACCTGCTCGAATTCGCCCCCTCCATCGGTCATCTTACTGAGGATGTAGTTCGATGTCCCGTTAACAATACCGAATAATGAAGCAATTCGATTGGCCACCAAACCCTCCCGGAGAGATCTGATAATCGGGATACCACCTCCTACTGAGGCCTCGAAATTGATGTCAACTCCATGGCGACGGGACTCCCTGAAAATCTCCGCTCCGTGCATTGCCAAAAGCGCCTTATTGGCCGTAACAACGTGCTTCTTGTTGTCAAAACATTTCAGTATGAACGTTTTCGCTGGCTCAAAGCCCCCAATCAGTTCAATCACAATGGATATCTCTGGATCCTCTATCACCTCGTCAGCATTTCTGGTCAGCTGGATGTGCTCGACAGAAACGCCCCTGTCTGATTCCGTGTCAAGATCGGCGATCCGTTTCAAGATCAAAGGCCTTCCGAGCCGCCTTTCGATAAGCGTCCCATTTTGCTCTAAAACCTTCACAACTCCGGATCCCACAGTCCCGAAGCCGATCAAACCAATCTGGACACCTCTCATTTTCTTCTCCAGAGTCGTATCGAGTCTACGGGCCCACGCATGGTCGTTGGCCAAAACGTCCCCATTTGTTACCACATCTGATGAAATTCTTCAATTTTGTCCTGACGCCTGTGAGGGACGATTCAACCTAACATGTCAATTTGGTTTCCTTTTCCAATGCTCTCGTCTATAATAGAGAGGAATCAGAGAGATGAGCAAGAGAAAGCCTAAGGACTACATGACAATGACAAGAAACCGCCACCGGCTCTATCCATCTTCGTGAACCATTCATCTCACTTTCCTGTATTGGGAGGATCGAAAGCTCGTCACATCAATCGTATCTGATAAGATTCTCCCCCAGAGGCCTAAGGTGGGACATTCACTCGTGATTAGCTTCTTTCCTGTACGAACTTTCCTGTATGACCCGTTTTGTTGTTCTCGAAAAGCCCAGGATTCCCACATGAACCCAAGGGGAGGCATACCATGAGAAGCGTTTTTAAGCATATCAGGGCCAAGGCCGTGGCCGGAATTCTCCTGATTTTACCCGTCGGGATCACCCTCTTTGCACTCCAATTCTCTTTTAGAATTGTCGACGGAATCTTTGCTCAGCCGATCGCAAAAATCCTAAGCCATCTCTTTCAGCGAGAGATAACGATTCCAGGACTCGGGGTACTTTTCTTTCTCATTCTGATTTACGTGGCAGGCGTTATTGCCACTAACGTGGTGGGGAGGGGCTTTGCCTATCTGACAGAGCGGTTCTTTACTCTTATTCCACTGGCCAAAAGTATCTACTCTGCAGCCAAGCAGCTCACCATAGCCTTTTCTCCTGAGAGGAGAGAAACCTTTCGCCAGGCGGTTTTCGTGGAATTTCCGAAGGCAGGTTCCTACACCATCGGTTTTGCCACAAACGAAATAGCAGACGGCCAGGGAAAAGCCTTTGTTTCGGTTTTTGTTCCCACAACGCCGAACCCTACCTCAGGCTATATGCTCCTCGTTCCGAAAGAGAAAACTTTCCCGTCAACATTGAGGATGGAAGACGCGATCAAGTCGGTCATGTCCGGAGGCTTTGCCCTGCCTGGCAGTATCCAGGCGAACCTTCCCCTCTCAGAAGAATTGCCCTTTGAACGGTAGATGAAGGGAATCCCATATTTACGTCGACATCAAACGCGTCATGATAGAGGCCGCTGCAGAATACGGACCCGTTCATCCCCACCGCCACAGGGCAACACAGAATAGAATGAGGAAAGAGATCACAAGGGCAGACTTGGCTAAAATGAGAAAAGTCTTTCGAACAGGCGTAACCGGCAGGTGAGCCTCTATTGGTCTTTCCCAGACTCTCCCCACCTTTTTGAACTTCAAAAGAACCTCACGACCATGAGGAGCGCTCAGAAGGGCCTCGGAAAGGTCTCGCCCTGCAAAATGTTGAGCCATGTGCCGTCCGCCCCTCCACGTGGGACTTTCAGACACATCATAGACCTCTTTATCGACACCAATATAAGCGGGGCTCGAACCGGTTCCGTCGAATGAGAGGAGTTCTGTATGGGAGAGGTCTCTTGGATGGTCATGGTCTCCTTTCTGCTGCCTTTTTCTCTCCATTAATTTCCCTCGGATGAAAAAAGTCGTGACAACCGCGACTGCGACCATGAGAGAGAAGAGGATGATTTTGATGGACAGGATAATGCCAAATCTCGTTGTGACGAGTTGCTCGACGTTGTTGATTCTCATGAGGGTTAAGATGGCTCCCGAGAGGCCTGTAACGAAAATGCACACCCATCCCAGAATCAGCTCAGACCGAGGAAGACCTTGGGTCAACCGCTCCGGTCTTATGATAATGTGGACATAGAAAATCGTACCGAACCAAACAACACCAGCCGCAAGATGGAGGTAGCCGATGACAATGGATAGAAGTTGTCTATACCAGGGAGCCTCTCCCAAGGACTCATCAGGGATTGGGAATCGATACCCACCCTTTCGATAAGCTTCACCGGAACGCGTCAATTCCGGTCCCCCGTCGGCGCTTCGATGGCAAACCAAACAGTCCTTGCCAGTCTGATTGGCGTATTCCAGGTTAGCTTTTGCGTTTGACGTAAAGAGAAATAGGGAGGACAAAAGAAGTGAAAAAACAAATCCCTTTATAAGATGAGAACGTCCTGGCTCCATCGGACCGATTGTTTTCCTGGGACCCGTGCCATTTGTGGTTTTCCACCTATATTAGCAGGAGGCTTTGGAGAGTGTCAATGTCTGGATTTCGAGAGTTCGTCGAAGATCAATGGAATCGGGAGCTCCTTGACAACCTCATCAATCTTGACTTACGGGGTTGCCTTTATTAGCATTGACTACGAGGATCAGGACATTGAAATTGAAGAGAAGAACGAAAATCGTCTGTACAATTGGGCCTGCGAGTAACCGATCAGAGACCCTAACCCGCCTGATCGAGGCTGGAATGGATGTGGTACGTCTCAACTTTTCCCATGGCACGCACCGGGAACATGGCCAAATCATCCGGAGGGTGAGAAGACTGGCACGGCAACAAGGGAGGAATGTTGCCGTCCTTCAGGATCTGGCCGGACCCAAGATCCGGATTGGGAAAATCAAGAACGACCTCATAGAACTTAAGACTGGAGAAAACTTCATTCTGACAAGCCGAAAGGTTTTGGGCACGGAAAAGGAAGTCTCCGTTAGCTATTCCGATCTCCCCCGGCAGGTGAAGCCACGGGATACCCTCCTTTTGGCCGACGGAACTTTGCAATTGTCCGTAATCAGAACCAGTCCATTTGATATCACGTGTCGGGTTATTATCGGAGGAACACTGACGTCTCACAAGGGGGTGAATCTTCCCACACGGACCCTTAAACTTCAGGCACTGACCAAAAAGGATAGGGAAGACCTCAACTTTGGCATCGACCGGGGCGTCGACGTGGTCGCCATTTCTTTCGTGAGGAAAGCCTCTGATGCCCTGTCCGTCAAAAAGATCATGAATCAAAGAAAGGTCTCCATACCGATCATAGCCAAAATCGAAAAACACGAGGCCTTGGATCACATCGATGAAATCCTAGATGTGGTGGACGGGGCGATGGTTGCTCGTGGGGATCTCGGAATCGAGACGCCATTGGAAAGGATTCCCATGGTGCAAAAAATGCTTATTCGCAAGGCTATCCGTTTGGGAAAGCCCGTGATCACCGCCACACAGATGCTTCGATCCATGGTGAGTAGCCCCAGACCGACCCGGGCTGAGGCGACAGATATCGCAAACGCCATTTTTGACGGAACCGATGCCCTTATGCTTTCCGAGGAGACTGCAGCAGGGAATTATCCTGTCGAGTCTGTAAGAATGATGGCGAAGATCGCCAGGGCTGCCGAGCAGGAGTTCCCTTATGATTCTTTCCAACGCATTGACGGATTATCCCGGGAACAAATTCCAGATGCCGTAAGTCTAGGCGCTTGCTTTCTGGCCAGAAAAGTTGACGCCAAGGCAATCATCACTCCCACGGAGTCGGGGTTGACTGCGCATCTTGTGTCAAGACATAAACCCCTTCACCCGATCATCGCACTCAGTCCCAACCACGCCACAATCAGGAGGCTTGCCCTTTCCTGGGGAGTTATTCCGCTGCTCGTGACCAGGTTCCGTGACACAGATGATATGCTTTCAAAAGCAACGAGGAAGGCGAAGGAGACGGGCATCGTCAAGCCTGGCGACAGAATTGTCCTCACAGCCGGGCTGCCAATCGGTATTCCCGGAATCACAAATATGATAAGAATCATGACAATTCCGTGATGGGGATTGAAATGGACTCAAAGACCCTTTTCTATATCGGTGTTACCCTTGGGTTTATCGGCGGAATCATTGCGACCCTTATAATCGTTAAGGTACAATCTCTGTTTGCTAGCGGTGAGGTCAAAAAACTTCGGCAGGAAAAAAAGACCCTTGAAAAAAGACTGCAGGAAAAGAACAAGTATATCAATGAAATGATCGGTCATGCCGAAAAACTCGCCGTGGATTTGGGAAAGCAAAAACCTGAGAAAAATCAGGATCGATAGGCAGATTCAAGGAAATCCCCTTCAGAAGAGGTGTGCCCTCTTAAATTGAAAACTGGTCTAGCAGGGAGGAATACACAGTGGAAGATAGAAAACTGAGCGTCCCAGGAGCGCTTGTCGGTGCTCTTGTCGGTCTCGGGGTGGAGATTGCCATTCGTGAGGTCACAGGATTCGAGGTTGTGAATGGAATTCTGGAAATCATCGGCGCTGGCTTCGGATTGATCCGGATTGACAGGAAGATCTATGAATCGACCGTGAGACTTCTTAAGGGAATCGATGTTGAGCCCGACGATGATTACCGGCGCATTCTGCGGAGAATCGATGAGCTTACTGTGGATCTCCCCGAACTCAGGGAGAGCTTTCTGAAATTGATGGAGGCGGGCCTGCGCGCCAAGACTGCTTGATCCAATATGGTAGGCCTCGGAATCCTGATTCGAATCGGAAAACTTCTACTGGGCAAATCACTCGCGAAAACAGGCGCCTTGCCTACACGCTTTTACCTCCATGAAACGCTTCGATCACTCGATCATGACAATATTGGAGATGCCGTCAAACTCTTGAAGATCTCAAAGGGGGCTTTGGTTGACAGGTCGAGATGGAAATTGGTCCGCCAACTCGTCCTTTTTCGATGTCGTGTTTTGAGAGAAGGGCATCGAAAACGTATTCGATACATAGAGAGTCGAATAGAGGAGCATATGAGACATAGGAGGTTTCCCTGGCGGTGGTTTAGAAAAAGGCCGGTCGAGAAACTCACCCAGTACAAGAAAACTCTCGCCCTAGAGAAGGACGCACAAGCCCTCCTTGAAGAGTACGAGAGCCAGTTGAAAAGCATATGACCCACGTCGTGTTCCGTCTTCTCAGTCTCTAAAAGTGCCTGCCGGGGTCAACGTTGGATTGTCAGCCTCAAATCCGGAATAGACCAGGGCAGAAAGACCCGAGAATGCCATTGGATTGGCCCGCATTATGTCCCTCAGGTGGCTATTCTATCAACCGCAAAGCAAGGTGTTGCTGGCTCTAGAGCCGTCCAGACACCACTGACCATGCTGTTCTTTCGTGAATCGAACTAGACTAACACCTGGAAAGAAAAAACTAGAGCTGAGAATCATGTCTGTGTTATTATAGGTTTTTTCAATACAGTCGTTAGGAAACCATTCTCAGACGTTACCACACCCTTTCGCAATTGGTTCTGTCACGGGGGAGGAAGGAATCATGCCTAAGGTCAAGAGTTTTGAAGAAGTCCCTGTCGACAAACTCCGGTGGCGATGTGACCCGGCTAGCCTACCCTTTGAGACGACTCAGGATCTTCTTGCATGTGAAACGATTATTGGACAAGCTCGAGGAGTCAAGGCCCTAGATTTCGGAGTGCGCATACCGAGCTCTGGGTACAACATCTTCATTACCGGAAAAGGTGGATCAGGCAGAACATCGGCACTGAAATGCTGTCTTGAAAGTGTCGTGACGGAGAAGAAAATTCCTGGGGACATCTGCTATGCGAACAATTTCAAAGAGCCGGACAACCCAAGGGTGTTAACCCTTGAAGCCGGTCAGGGCAAGGTTTTGAAAAATGAGATGGCTGATTTCACACAATCGTTGAAACGGAACATCCCACAGATTCTTGAGAGCGAGGAATACCAGACGCGAAGAAAAACCTTGACGGAAGAGTTCGGAGAGATTCAGAAAAAGAAATTCAAGGGTTTTGAGAAGAAAATCACCAGTGAGGGCTTCACATTGGTGCAGATCCAAATGGGCCCGTACACGAGGCCCGACATCCTTCCCGTAATTGCAGGGAACCCCATGAATCTCGATCAACTAGAATCACTTGTAGAAAAGAACCAATTCCCAGGTGGGCAGTTTGAGACAATCAAAACGAGACTCCCCGAGCTCATGGAGGAACTGCAGCAGATCATCAAGGAGACCCGGAAAAGTGAAAAGGAGCTCATTGAAAAACTGAGGGCCCTTGAAACAGACATGGTTAGGCCGCTCATTGCTGAAAGAATTGCCGAGATTCGAGAAAAATTCCATAGCGAAAAGGTTCATGAATATCTCGATGAGGTTCAAACGCATATTCTGGCCAATCTATCGGATTTTCAGGAAAAACAGGAAACACAGGCTCTTCCTGGCCTGATGCCACCACAGACCTCCTTTACCGAGTACGGGGTCAATGTACTCGTCGACAATTCGAGTACCAAGGGGGCACCAATTGTCGAGGAAACCTACCCGACCTATCGAAACCTCTTCGGCAGTGTTGAGCGCATGATGGATAGATCCGGGCTCTGGCGGACGGATTTCACGAAAATCAAAGGAGGCTCCCTTCTTCGAGCCAACGGAGGCTACCTTATTATCAATGCCAAGGACGCCCTCCTGGAACCCGGTGTGTGGCCTGCCCTCAAGAGAACACTCAAAACCAAATGTGTCGAAATCCAAGCCTACGACCCCTTTTTCCTCTTCACAACCTCCTCAATCAAGCCGGAACCGATTAATGTCAATCTAAAGGTGATCCTGATCGGCGACGACCTCTCCTATCACCTTTTGTACCGATACGACGATGATTTCAAAAAGATCTTCAAGGCCAAAGCCGACTTCGATACGGTGATGGACCGAAATGCAGTCAGCATCACCGAATATACAAGTTTTATCAAGAAAATCTGCCAGGAGGAGAATCTAAAACCCTTCGATCGATCAGGTGCAGCCGGCGTGTTGGAATACGGCGCCCGTCTCGCGGGAAAACAGAAGAAACTCTCCACACAGTTTTATCAGATTGCTGACCTCGTCAGAGAGGCAAGTTACTGGTCCAAGGGGGAAGGAAGTGCCCATGTTAAGGAGAAACACGTCGACCTGGCCATCCAAAACCGTATGGAACGACACAATCTTGTAGAGGAGAGAATTCAAGAAATGATTCAGGACGGGCAGATCATGATCGATACGCAAGGCGAAGTGGTGGGACAAGTCAATGGCTTGTCCGTATTCGATATGGGTGACTACACCTTTGGAAGACCCTCACGAATCACGGCCAAAACAGCAATGGGAAAAGCTGGGGTCATTGATATTGAGCGTGAAATAGAAATGAGCGGCCCCATCCATACCAAGGGAGTCTATATTCTAAGCGGGTATCTTCGAGGCAAGTATGCCCAGGACAAACCCCTTAATATGTCTGCCAGTCTCTGTTTTGAGCAATCCTACAGCGGTATCGATGGAGATAGCGCCTCCTCAACCGAGGTTTATGCACTTCTTTCAAGCCTTTCAGAGATCCCTATTCGGCAGGATATCGCTGTAACCGGTTCGGTCAACCAGAAAGGGGAGGTTCAGCCCATCGGTGGGGTCAATCAAAAGATTGAGGGCTTTTTTGACGTCTGCAAGGCAAGAAAACTAACAGGACGCCAAGGAGTTATCATACCTCATCAGAATATAGAGGATTTGATGCTCAGAAAAGACGTTATCGAGGCGGTTCAAGGAAAAAAGTTTCATATCTATCCCGTCAAAACCATCGATCAGGGAATTGAAATTCTTACTGGCATGAAGGCTGGAGAGAAGAGGGGCGACGGCACGTACGAAAAAGCCACCCTCAATCACCTTGTTGACCAAAAGCTCAGAGAACTGGCCGAAAATCTTGAGAAATTCGGGGAGACCGAGGAAAAGGATTGATCGAAGCGCTCTTGGCCGGTCCATTTCCCATCGGCTTGCTGGGCGTGGCCGGTCCTGGGACAAAAAGATCACTCCGTGAGGAACGAGACAGATTCGAGGATAAGACGATAGAAAGGAGAATTACCGTGAAGACAACCGGCCCAAGATCTATGCAAAGGAGAGGATTTGCAATAATCATTGCGACACTGACCATACTTCTTCTCTTTTCAACTGGATGGAGCAAGCCCCTGTGGACAACCCT
>JABAOH010010044.1_pt1 | contig 36235 bp, 39 predicted proteins | sample 7062181 | NCBI WGS metagenome assembly JABAOH01 (sample SAMN14538630, study PRJNA623070) | marine sediment metagenome | biome: marine biome [ENVO:00000428]; feature: marine pelagic biome [ENVO:01000023]; material: deep marine sediment [ENVO:00002113]; isolation source: pool of 5 deep marine... | reverse complement strand
TGCATCTGAAGGATGGGAAATGCCGGTTTTGTGGAAGGCCTATAGCCGGCATTTGGGCGTGATTGCTCAGCCTGATCGGCGCTGAGAATAAGAGTTCCTGGCCGCCACGGAACGAGGATCAAGGTTTGTCAAACCATAGTTTTCAGCCCACTCCATTGCTTCCAGGAATTCCCGCACTGTGATCCCACGGGCGATTTCTGGATAGTTAAAGGCCTCGTACTCTACCCGGTACTGAGGCATGATGTTCACATAGGTGGATTTGGGGAGGCTCTCAGCCAGCCATTTGACGAACTTTTCTGTCCCAGCCACTCGGTTCGGCATAACCAGATGTCGGATCATCAGCCCCCGCGTGGCAATCCCTCGCTTATCGATCTGGAGTTCCCCGACTTGTCTGTTCATCTCGATGAGTGCTCTCTTCGCCACTTCAGGATAGTCGGCTGCCCCTGCTGAATATTTTGCCGCGTGATCAGCATCCATATATTTCATATCCGGTAGATAGATATCCACGATGCCATCCAGGATCTTCAATATCTGCAAGCGCTCGTACCCACTCGTGTTATAAACCAAGGGGAGGCGCAGCCCTTTTTTCAAGGCAATCCGGGTAGCACCGAGGATGTTAGGCATCACATGGGTGGGCGTGACTACATTGATGTTATGGCAGCCAGTCTTCTGGAGGTAAATCATCATGTCAGCCAGGTCTTCATCATTAACCTCCTTTCCCTTCCCCTCATGGGAGATGGGCCAGTTCTGGCAGAAGACACAGCGGAGGTTGCAGTTGGAGAAGAAGATGGTGCCCGACCCATTCTTGCCAACCAGCGATATCTCCTCGCCGAAATGGGGGTGAGCACTATAGATCATAGGTCTCGCCGGAGCCCGGCAGAACCCCGTTTCCCCATTTTGCCGATTCACCCCGCACTGCCGAGGACAGAGCTCGCAACTCTCGAAAATAGCATAGGCCTGCTCAACCCTCTGAGCTAAGGCGCCCTCTTGTTCCAGTCGCTCATAAGCTGGATGCCATTCCCCTCCCTTTTCTTGTCTGGCACAAAGGGAAATAGGAAAGAGGAACAGGGAACCACCCAAAAGGACCGAGCTTTTGAGGAAATCCCGACGCGTGATCTCCATGGCGGACACTTTATGCCTCAATAACCACCTAACCGCCCTATCCCTATACAAAAAAGCTACCGAACTTCCACCCTATTGTCAAGACCGCACGCTTTCGAATCAGGGTAACGTCAAAGTCCAGGGTATGGGTATTTTTTTTCATTATCCCCTATAACCCAGGCTTTATTGGGTCGTTTCAAAATGGTTTAGTGCACCATAAGCCTTAGAATAAGAGGCTCCATCTCTATAAACCATTTTGAAACACCCACTAGTCTGCACCATGTGAGGGCATACTGAAAAAAAAGATACCCATACCCACAGATGAGCCAAAGAATCACTATGGTGTGTCTTACTATGACGGAGCCCTGGCTTTCGACTGCGAAGGCCCTTCCTCAGCCCGCATATCTCTGGCAATGCCTGGGAACAACATCGATCATGGTGGCCTTGGCGACAAGCTCGGGCTCTTCCAGATAATCCGACGCCGAAACCTGCTCGGGTATATTAGCAGGGACAATATACCTTCTTGCCTCAAGCTCTATGGTCCTGGACGTATTTCCCACCTTAACGATCTTGCCTGCAGCTTCAATAAAGTCCCCGGCATGGATTGGTGCCAGTAGGTCCACACCTGTGTATGCTCTCAACAGACCCTCATCCCCATCGAACCTGATGGATATCTCGGTAGCCACATCGCCAAAAAGGCCAAGTATCCACGCCCCGTTCACCAGGCCACCAGCGTAATGGACGTCTTTCTCGCTTACCCTCACCCGTAAGCTCACTTCTTCGTTGACTTCAAGGTATCTCTTCATTGAAGCTCCTCCTCTATTGCGTTACTCACTAAGAAGATTAAACTTTCTTGGATAATGACCATGGATACCATAAAGCCCAAAAGAAGATCTTAACTTTTTGGTGCTGAAGAGTTATCATTAAAAAACTTGATTTAGTGGATTAATGTGTCTATCTGTTTTTTAGTGTTCATTTGGAGTCGTTTAGAGGGACATGGATAATTATCAGGAAAAGATCTTTTACCCTTATGTACTTGATCATAAACCGGGATTCTTTTTGAGCTGGTTTCTCTACAAGCTCTTTAAAAGGGTAAATCTTGACGAAAACATGAAAGAAGAACTGCGGGAGATGCGCAGAAAGGGAACAGTGGTCTATGCAATAAAATATAGGGGGCGGTTGGATTACCTTCTTTACCATTATAATTTCCGGAGGAGGCGCCTGCCCTATCCCAAGATAGCATTTGATCTCAATGTGGCCGCGCTATTGCCTATTACACATTTTACAAGGCTTGTCATATCCCAAATCTCCTTTTTGGTCAAGCATAGGCACATTCCGAGCCCGTACCAATCAGGCTTTTACAGAAGGGCAATTCAGCAGCGTACCACCTCCCTCATCTTTCTGGTTGATCCAAAGGGTTTTATCAGACACTTTGTCCATGCGGAAAAGGACCATATAGAATTTCTGTTGGAGACGCAGAGGGAGATGGATCGACCCATTTTTATTGTTCCACAACTCGTCCTCTATAAAAAGACTCCTGAGAGGGATCATTCAAGCCTTGCAAGCATATTTTTTGGGTTCAAAGACCATACTGGCCTTATCAGAAAAATCGTCCTCTTCTTTAGACACCATCGCCGCGCCTTTATCGATTTTGGTCAGCCCCTTGATCTGAGGGACTATCTAAAGAAACAAACCTCTCCAAGACCTTTGGACACTATGGCTGCAGAGATAAGGCAGAGGCTCATTCAGAGCATTGATATGCAGAAAAGGGTTATTCTTGGCCCCATCATGAAATCCAGACAGGAGATCAAGGAGTTGGTCTTAACAGACCAAAGGGTCAGGGAGATAATCGAAAGCATGGCCTCGGGAAATCAAAAACAGCTCAAACAGCTCAGAAAAAATGCCGGGGAACACTTTGACGAGATCGCTGCCGATTATAACATGACCTATATCGAGACCTTTTACCGGGCACTAAGCTGGTTCTGGAAAAAGATATTCGAAGGCGTGGATGTCGACGAGGCCAGCTTGGCAGAAGTCCGGGAATGGGCCCGGAGAGGTCCGCTGATTTATGTTCCATCCCATAAGAGCCATATCGATTACCTGATTCTCAACCATGTGATTTTAAGTCATCATCTGCACGTTCCAAGGGTCGCTGCTGGAGCAAATCTGTCCTTCTGGCCCATGGGACATATCTTCAGAAAATGCGGTGCATTCTTCATTCGCCGCTCTTTCAAGGGAGCAAGGCTTTACTCAGAAGTACTTTCCCGGTATATCAAAGCGCTCCTCAAAGAAGGGCACCCGATTGAATTCTTTATCGAAGGTGGTAGAAGTCGAAACGGTAAATTGATGCTTCCCAAGACTGGCTTTCTCTCCATCCTGCTACACGCTTATCATGAAGGATTTTGTAATGATCTGATATTTGTACCTGCCTCCATAAATTACGATCGAATCCTCGAGGAAAAATCTTATCTGAAGGAGATCAGCGGCGATCACAAGGAACAAGAAAATCTGAGGCACATCATAAGGGCCAGGCGGTTTCTAAAAAGAAGATATGGAAAGATCTACATTCGATTCGATCATCCCTTCTCATTGAACAAATACTTGTCCCAAGAACATCCGGCAAGAAAAAATGCTCACCGTGATCTCGCCTTTCATTTAGTTAAGTCCATAAATGCCGTCTCCCTCGTAACACCCCTTTCGCTGACTGCTGCAGCCATCTTATCAAACCACCGCAGGGGATTCCATCTTTCAGAACTGACTGAAACAGTAGACATTCTTCTGAGATTTTTGAAGCGGTATGCGGTTCCCACAGCTGCAACCCTTGCTAATCCATCAAAAGCAGTCAAGGAAACCCTATCGCTCTTTATTAACTGGAAGATTATCAATCTTCTGGAAGGTGCGGAGGGAGAGGAGGAGGCCTTCTACTACGCTGATGAAGATAAGAAAATGGAGCTTGAGTATTACAAGAATAGTATCATCCACTTCTTCATTGCCCACTCCTTTGTGGCCCTCTCCTTCTTGAGTGGCAGTGAAGAGGTGAAGAGCCCTGAGTCGATAATCTCCGACTATGCTTTCCTGAAAAACCTCTTTAAGAATGAGTTTGTCTTCGATGAGAGGGAAGGTCTCCGAGAAAGAGTTATCTCTGTAATTGAGTATTTTCTGGATTCCTCCTTTTTGGCCCGATCCGAGGAGAACGATGGATATAAGATCACCAAACTCGGCTTCGATAACCTACCTATCTGGGCTGCACTTACCAAAACCTTTCTTGAATCATACTGGATTGCCGTCAAATCCGTGAGCCAGCAAAGAGATAAGTGGGATAAGAGAGACGACCTCTTGAAGCATATGAACTACCTTGGGAGACGATTTCATAAATTGGGAATTATTGAGCATATCGGTGCCCTCTCCCGACTCAACTTCACAAACGCCTTGAGCTTTATTAATGAGGATTTCCTGAACCTTCAGCAAATGTCAGAAAAAGATCGTTCCCATGCCCTTGAGAGGCTTTCGCAACTTGGCCAGAGACTGTACGAATTCTCCGATTACCGGGCATAGGATTACATTCTGCTCCCCTCGCTTGCCAAGCCCGCTGCTTCCCTAATACTGATCGTATGTCAGCTCTGCTAGAGCTGATTCGTCATAGAGCCTGGCTTTGATATCCACGTCAAAGAACTCGGCGATCGGTGCCAGGATCTCTGGGTTCTTCTCCCAGACCATTCGTCCTGCCTCTAATACAACATCGATGCCCTTCCTGGTCATCTTGCCAAGGGGCTGGCGACATGGCCCAGCAGGCATGCCAAGGATAGCCATAAGCGTCTTTGTGGCGAGGGGATTTCTGGCGCGACACGACACTGTCCCGTAAGGTGTTTCCTCCTGGGTTTTTACGGTCACAATCTCAAAGAGGGGCTTCAAGGCCGCCATGAGCCTTTCTCCTTCAGCGCGGTCTCCTTGTTCCAGCATCGCAGTCATGTCTTGGACTCCCTTGGGGGCGATGTTCGAGGCTACTGAGATCACCCCGCTTGCCTTGATGGCTGGATCTGTCATCATGGCAAAGGTCTTGTCATCATCCCCGGACAGGATCGTAAAGCCATCTCCGCAGCACTCCCTGGTGCGTCTCATATTTTCTATGCTCCCCGTGGCCTCCTTAACCGCACTCATATTGGCAGATTGCTTATGGAGCATGGCAAGGTCTTCGGGGAGGAGCTGCGTACCAGTGCGCCCCGGGATGACATAGGGGATGATTTGAATCTGGGGAAATCTCTTTGCCACAGGCGCCACATATTCCTGGCGGATCTCGAGGGAACTGGGGCCATTGTAATAGGGATCCACCAACAGAGCCGCATCAGCCCCCATATGGACCGCATGTTCCGTGCTTTCCATGGTCTCCCGGGTACTGTTGCTTCCAGTGCCTGCAATTGACTGGCACTTCCCCTTGCACTTCTCCACCACAAACCGGATTACCTCGTTATGCTCTTCCCAGGTCAATGTTGGGCTCTCACCAGTCGTCCCCACAGCGAGTATCCCGCTCACACCACCTGCAATCTGAAACTCAACCAGTTTCTCCAGACTCTCCAGATCAATCTCATGGTCCTTAAAGGGTGTGATCAGCGCTGTATAACACCTGCTGAACATAGGAACACCTCCTTTCTTAAATTGCTCTTTTCACAAAAAAAGCAGCTAGAGCACACTCCAGCTGCCCCGATACCAAGAGAGCGCTCCACGGAAAAACCGTGACAGTCCTACGAATCTTCTCCGTAGGCCCAGCCCGCTTTCGTTACAGGTCAATTGCGGGCTTCGGCGGTCCACCCTTTCGCCGCAAGATCCAGCTGCGGAGCCTGCTCTCCTCTCTTGCGGTTACTCATCAGCACCGCGCCTCAACTCTTGCCTACGAGCAACCTAAAGGATGAGATGCCGCGTGTCAAGAAAAAAGTTGGTTCTTCTGAGGGCCTCAGTGTGATTGCCAAGCCCTCAAAGGCCCTTGGTTTTGCTTTGTTTTTTTCTGAAAATGGGTTATTATTCAACATCAGTTACCGGTTAGAGACCACTACGTCCTTTCCCGATGACACCTCATCAAAAACAAACCAAACTCAAGTTTTATCCATGTTCGGTAAGTGCCCAGCTGGCTTTAGGACCTCAATGCCTGGTAGATATCGACCTCGATTATCTTCAAGGGAAAACTCTACAGTGGGACTGGTTACTCAGAGGAGGAAATGCCTGAGGTAAGGAAAACCCCACAGCTCAAACTCGTAAAGGACGCAGGCCTACATGATAAGGTCGCGCTCATTAGAGCTGACCATACTGTAGTAAAGGCGGGGGAAATAGAGGACCCCCCTACGATCAAGGCGGTAGAGCCGCTTGTAAAGAGGGAGACACAATGAAAATCACACCGATCTTTGAGCCCCAAGCAAGCGGCAGGGCCATGAGGGTGGCTGCCTTTATGTCAGGCTCAGGNNTGATGGTGGGTCAGCAGGGGAACAGATTGCCCTTGACACGGGGATCCCGTACTTCAGCTACGATATAAGGAAATTCTACTCCCTCAGGGGATTGAAGAGATCCTGCTCAACACCTGAGGGTATGGCAGTGAGGAAGGAATTTGATTCCGTGGCCTCTCGTCTGATCAAGGCATTTGATATAGATATCATCGCGCTGGGGGGCTACATGAGCTACCTCACCCTAAAGAGATGCGTCAATGTGCACCCGGCTGATCTATCCCTGCTCAGACCAGACGGAACAAGAAAATACATTGGCGATCACGCTGTAGCTGATGCAATAGCCAACGGAGAGACTTCTCTCCGAGCCTCAACCATCTGGACGGACGCCGGGGTGGACACTGGCCCCCTGTTGATGGTGTCAAGTCCCCTCAAGGTTGAATTGCCCCTCCCATTACCAGACCTCCTTAAAGATGAGCTGGCCTTTGGGAGAGTGGTCGATGGACACCAGAGCCGCCTTAAGAGGATCGGCGACTGGAAGATCTTTCCCTTAACAGTGGAGATGATTGCTCGAGGACGCTTTTCCCTGGACGGAGATAATAACGTCTATGTGGATGGAGAGCTTGTAACCGGAGGCTACAGGGTGGATGAATAACCCCGGACACTCTAACTCAACTAAGCGGGGTCTAACGGCTCATGCGGGATGACTTTGCACTTGCAAGGGAAAGGATGGTAAAAGATCAGTTGCGTGCCAGGGGTATAAGAGATGAAGGGGTTCTCCAGGTTATGGGTAAAATTCCCAGGCACCTTTTCATCGAGGAGGCCCTGGCTGACGAGGCATATGATGACCACCCAGTTCCCATAGGCGAGAAACAGACCATATCACAGCCTTACATTGTGGCCCTCATGACAGAGGCACTAGAGCTGACGGGAAAGGGAAATACCCTTGAGATAGGAACAGGTTCTGGCTACCAGACAGCAATCCTGGCTGAACTGTCGAACAGGGTCTATACTATAGACAGGATTGAATCACTCCTTCTAAATGCCAAGAAGATATTGGCCCAGTTAGGATATGACAATATAGTATTTAAGGTGTTTGATGGAACCATGGGTTGGGAGGAATACGCCCCTTTCGATGCTATCATGGTAACGGCTGGCTCACCAAGTCTACCAAGGCCCCTCTTGGACCAGCTCGCAGATAATGGCCGGATGATTATCCCTGTTGGTGACAGGTACACCCAGGAATTGATAAAGGTCATCAGAAGGGGAAGACGTCTGGAGCAAGAGAGCTTAGGGGGATGTCGGTTTGTCAATCTCATTGGTGTCCACGCTTGGCGAGATGAGGAGATTTAGATGAAGCTCAATGAATTTCCAGAGGATATCAGAAAATACCTTGTACCCCAGCCATCAGGTACCATGTCTTATCGGTGTCTGGGGTGCAGGAGTGAGTTTGATATTGGAAGACTTCTCTACACCTGCCCATCCTGTGGCGGGATATTGATGCTTTATTCTCAATTGGCAGGAGAAAAACAGACCATAGGGGGCGCCGCGTGGAGAAAGATCTTTGACTACAGGAGAATGCTCAATTTCAGTCCCCTCAAGGGTATCTTCCGCTATTATGAGTTCATCGCCCCGGTCATCCCATTGGAATCTATAGTATATCTTGGCGAGGCTCATACGCCCTTAGTGATGGCCAACCAAAATCTCGAAGGGCTGGTAGGCCTTCCCTTCTATTTTAAAAATGAGGGACTGAATCCAAGTCTGTCGTTTAAGGACCGGGGAATGGCCTGTGCTTTAAGCTTTCTCAATTACTTGGCCAAGAAGAACGACTTGAAAGACCTATCGACTATATGCGCCTCTACCGGCGATACCTCAGCTTCGGGGGCGCTCTATTCTGCATATCTCACCAATCTCGGGAAATCGGCCGTTCTTCTTCCGAAAGGAAAGGTCACAGTCCCACAGCTCTCCCAGCCCCTTGGGAGTGGGGCAACGGTCTTAGAGATGCCCGGTGTTTTCGATGACTGCATGAGGGTAGTGGAGGAGTTGAGCGAGAAATACGAGGTTTCCCTGTTAAATTCCAAAAACAGCTGGAGGATTCTGGGCCAGGAATCATACTCCTTTGAGATAGCCCAGGACTTTGATTATCAGGTAGCTGATAAGGTTATTGTTGTCCCTATTGGCAATGCCGGCAACATAACTGCCATCATGAGCGGCTTCCTAAGAGCTTTGAAGGCCGATATCATCTCAGTACTGCCGAAGATCATTGGTGTCCAGTCAGATCATGCTGACCCTGTCTATCGCTATTACTCAGAGGACGATCCCTCTCGGCGGAAGTTTGAGCCGGTCAACGTAAGAGCGAGTGTTGCCCAGGCAGCCATGATCGGGAATCCTGTCTCCATGCCGCGGTTGATTGCGTTGGTTCGGGAATACGATCAGGCAGCCGGGCAAAAAAGGACATTCTTCGTATCTGTAACTGAACAGGAGATAATGGATGCCATGATCGTAGCAAATAAAAACGGTCATATTGCCTGTACCCACGGGGGTGAGGCCATGGCCGGGTTTATGAAGGCCATCAAAGCAGGTCTCGTCTCCAGGGGAGAGATAGGTGTACTTGATGCCACAGCACATATCCTCAAGTTCTCCTCATTCCAACAGATGTATCTTACTGATGGGTTTCCACCTGAATTCGAGGTCAAGCCAAGGGAAGAATTCAGAAACGCCCCCATTACGGTTGAGCTCAAGGGTCTCAGAAAAACACCAGGGGCTGGAAGGCGGCTCCGGGGGAAGGATCTCGACCGCTTCACAAACGAAGGGGTAGCAGAAGTTGCGAAGGCCCTAAATCTAAAGAAGAGAAACACGCGGATATGAAACTAATCATCCGATATCTTTACAAGGAATTCTTTGGGTTCTTCTTTATCTCCCTGATTACCTTCCTGGTAATCTATATGGCGGTGGACTTCTTCGGAAAAATAGACAACTTTCTCGAGGCCAATGTCCCCCTAAGGGTAGCCCTTTCCTATTTTCTTTATAAGATACCCCTTTCCATACAGCAGTTGATACCTGTATCAGTGCTTATATCCGTCATGTTGATGCTCGGCATAATGAACAAACATAATGAGATACTGGCCATGAGGAACTGTGGGCGAAGCCTGTTTAACATCTCTTCTCCTATAATAGCGATTGCTATGCTTACTGGAATTGGGTGCTTTTTTCTCTCCGAATCCATTGTCCCTATTACCAGTGCTATGGCCAACAATATATGGAATGTCCAGGTCGAAAAAAGCGATCCTCAAGGAGCCTACAAGCTGTCTCACCTCTGGTACAGGGGAAGCGGTTCCATTTACCAGATCAGGGCTTACGACAGCAGGAGACACTTAATAGAGGGTTTTTCAGTCTTCTTCCTCGACAAGGACTTCAAGCTCACCAAGAGAATCGATGCCAGGAAGGCAACATGGATGAATGATAGATGGCATCTCAATGACGGGCTTATACAAGAGATTGAACCCGGTGGGTCAAGGAAATCAATTAGGTTTACTAATCATACAATACAACTGCCTGAAAATCCTGAGAATTTTAAGGATCCCATGAAGGCACCAGAGGAGATGAGTTTTTGGGAGCTCAGACAATACACGAGAAAAATAAGGGAGGAGGGGTATGATTCAACTAGATGCCAGGTAGACCTCTATATTAAAATAGCATTTCCCTTTATCTGTCCTATACTTACTCTAGTGGGAATTCCGCTCGCCCTGAGGAGGAAAAAAGGCGGAATTCCACTTAGCATTACCATTGGCATCGGTCTCAGCTTTCTCTACCTCCTGACATTCGGCCTGTCACGGTCCCTGGCCATCTCCGGGGCCTTACCCCCTCTCTTGGGTGCATGGATAACGAACCTTCTTTTCTCACTGTTAGGTGTTTGCCTTATGCTGGTGGAAGAGATTTGAGGAAAGACTTCAGGATGAAGGAATATTCGCCTCTAAGGCCATTGCAATCTTCTTCTTGAGCTCCGTCAAGTCAAAAGACTTAATAACGTAGAAGTCCGCCGCAACGGATTTGATGTCCTCTTTGAAGGTATCGTAGGCGGTGCAGAGTATCACAGGCAAGTTGTAAAACTTGCTCCTAATCTCCTGTAATAGGTCCAGACCATTATAGTCGGCCATCTTTATATCCAGTATAACCAGATCGGGCCTTTCTTCATCTATCCTTTCCATCAATTTATACCCATCTGCGGCTGTGATAACCTCATAACCAGCCTCACTTAACTCCTCAGAGTAAAGCATCCTGATATGCTCTTCGTCATCAACGACTAATAGTTTGGCCATGTGTAATCCCCCTCAGAAAACCGACCAAATACGAGACTATGCTGTCGGTTTCTCGTTCCAGCGCTGGATCAAGACGCCCTTGGAGGCCTCAAATTGTATACACTCTTCTTCAATGAACTCCTCAGACTCCCCTACAGACATCCTCTCCGTCTTCTTAACATAAGAAAGGGTCTTACCGAGATACAGGGGGACAAGGGAGTCCAGAAGTTCATCACCACTCCATAATCTCTCCTTGTAGGCAACCGCAAAATCGATCAGGACATTGATCCAGAGGTGGGTGGGAAAGTCAAATCGCTCTTGGTCCATTTCCCTTATCTCCCGTAATTTACCGACTGTTTCCTTTGAAAGCACAGTCTCCCAGATATGACCATAGGTACCAAAGCCCCCCTGAAACTTTCGAAACAGTATTTCCTCATTAACCGCAACGGGTGGCGGCATCTCAGTTTCCCCCAGGCCAAAACCAAAGATCGCAGTGGGCTTACTCCATTTTACCTGGCTCCAGAACGGATAGAATTTTATCATCATATCAAAGATAGTTCCCACCACCTGTCTAAACATGGGGCCGAGATCCGAGCCCGGGTCCTTGGGACGGTGAATCTTGGGCCTGCCCATGAAGGCCTGGCAAATCGGAATATTTTCGTTCATGGCAAGGGTAGTCATCCAGATATCAATACCAAAATGAGCTACGCCATCTGACCAAGTATCACTGTGAAAGTAGGTCCGGGCCAGTTTTCCACAAAAGCCAAAATCGCCACCTATGGGCTGTCTGACCCTCCTTCCGTAGAGGGAACGTATCAAGGGATACGCGATGGAGTTTGTTATGGTGCCATCATATTTATGCCTCACATAAAGGGGCACGACATACCCAAAATCCTGGAACAGGGGCTCCCCTAAGTGCCTTATCCATTTCGGCGTGATACTCTTCAAATCAGCATCAACTACCACCACTGCCTTAGCGTGAAGATCAACGACCTTCTTGAACAAGTTCCTAAAATTGTTCCCCTTGCCCCGAATACCAGGTTCTGTAGATAGGTATATCTTTGGCGTACGAGTTCTTATGCCCAGAAATACCTCCTTTGTGCCGTCGTTAGAGTTATTATCGCAGTTTATGATTGCTGATTCCATGTTACCGAAGAATAACTGTATGCCCTGATCCGCCTGTTGTACGGGAAAGCCAATTGAATCTGCCTCATTGTAAGACGGTATTGCTACAACAAACGCCGCTTTCTTTATATTTTCAGGATTGACCTCGGGCTCAAACATCTCTCAACCTCTCCAACTATCTGAAGAACCGCACAAAGCCATAAACGAATAGTCTTTGTATATCCGAATACTACACCAAAATCAACCCGAAAGCCGTCGCCCGCTATCTCCTTCTGTTCCATTTAACCTCGATGATGCCCCTGAATCCCCTGCGATGTAGGGGAATCCCTCCGTGTCGGCTGCTATGCCTTCCTGGTTGTCCCCTGGAACGACGTAAGTTGGTTAGTCACAGAGAATGTTCCCCCTTCAGGGTGACGTGAATCGGGTACGAACATGATTCCCTCAATGCCCTGGCCCCCAGGCTTAAGAATCATCTTCCCTCTGATAACCCCCTTCATTGTCGGGGATGAAGGTGACATAGGCGAGCTCCAGAGAGATGGGACTTTCGTAAAGTAGAAGAGGGTTCGTGACGCTGATTTCGAGGGCATAACCTGTGACCCTTCAAATGGTCTTGTCCTTGCCATAGCACATATCTAAATTCATAGATACTCACTCTCAATCAATAACATTTTCCCACCCTGCCTACAGCCGATAAGGCATACGCAGAGCCTTCCCATTGACTCACAGCCATCTTCACCGTATACTGCCTCTATTACAAATCAGGATCTTACCACTCTTGATCATTCTGGAAAAGGGCAGAGATCCCGACCAGATGATAGTGGGAAAGGAGCAGATGAAATGATCGAATACCCAAAGTACACGAAGATACTCTTCTGTACGGATTTTTCTGAAAACGCGGATTATGCCTTTGAGTTCGCCTTTGGTATTGCCAAGAGAGATGACGGCCTTCTCTATATTCTACATGTAATACCCGGTAACCCCCAGGAGGCATTTGTAGAAAGGCTTATGCCCAAGGGTCTCGTGGAAGACATACATAAAGCTATGAGAGAAGATGTGGAAGCGAAATATAAGGAGCATTATGTAGAGAAGCTAGACAGTGCGATCAAATTCAAGACTATTACCAAATCTGGTAGGGAACATGAGGAAATAATCAAATTTGCAAAGAAGGAGCAGGTAGATCTTATTGTTATGGGAACACACGGTGGAACGGGAATAGAACACGTCTTCTTTGGAAGTGTTGCGGAGAGGGTCCTCCGCTATAGCCCATTTCCTGTCCTTATAATCCCTTCCAGGAAAAGGCTGCGTTGAGGCTTGTCAAGGAGTTACAACCTCGCAGTCTCCCCCTCTTCAGTTCCCGACAGGAATTCCGAAAGAGCGTCTTTCATCCGTTCACAAGCCTCCCCAATAATTTCAGGCTCTTTTGTAAAACTCATCCTTACGTGACCTTCACCGTGCATGCCAAAAGAAGTGCCTGGAACTAGCGTCACACCTGCTCTCTCCAAGACGAAATCCGCGAATTCGGCACTACTCATCCCCGTATCCCTGATATTCGGGAAGACATAATAGGCACCATCAGGTACAGGACAGGAAATACCGGGGATCTCATTCAGCCTTTCTACCAATAAATCCCTCAACATCCTGAATCTTTCAATCCTCTCCTCGATAACCTGCTGGTTGCCCTTTAGTGCAGCAATGCCAGCACGCTGAATAAAAGGGGACACACAGGTATAAATCGTTTGAAAAAGCATGCCCATCTTTTCAATGACGTCTTCCGGTCCTATGGCATAACCCAAGCGCCAGCCCGGCATCGAATACCCTTTAGAGAACCCATCTAAGACTATTCTCCAATCCTTGCATTTATCATGGACCCCGGAAGAATGATGAACTTTACCGTAGACTACTCGAGAATATATCTGGTCACTTAAAAGGGAAATATCCCTTACCAACAAATGAGCTTAAAACCAATAGGTTCGGTTCGACAATGAGGTGGCCCTGCCTGTATCCTGCCCTTAGTTGACTCCCAACGCCTTTCACACTATACTTCTGAGCCCAACTAAGTGCTTCGATTCGCAATTGCGCTCACGTATTCTCCAAAGTTATCGGGCCGTTCTTGCTCACTCAGCACTAAGTCCTGAGGGCTTCGACTGCGCTCAGCCGAAGTCTGAATAAATTCGTTACCGAATTTATGAATCGAAGGACTGAGCTCGCAGGGATATAGTGCAATTTGCAGGCTGAGGGAAAGGTGTTCATTGATGACCATTAGGCTCACCAGGCGTGCGTGGATTCGAGCCATCATGTATTCTGGCTTGGCCATCACCGGCGGGGTCGGATACTTCTCTTCCAAAAGGCTTGAGAAAGTCTATGTAGACGTTCCACTGGCTGGGTTACCAAAAAGGCTTGATGGACTCAAGATCGGAGTAATGTCCGACTTCCATGCCGGCGCGTTCACTACGAGGGAGGATATACTTCAAGCCGTTGGCATGGTTAACGAGGAGAGCCCCGATCTCATAACCCTCTTGGGCGACTATGTGGATGGTGCCTACAGCCGTAGCCGTGAAAACGTCGAGAAAGGGGCTTATGTGTTCGATGCCTTGCAGAAATTGAGGGCGCCACTTGGGGTTTACGCGGTTCTGGGCAACCATGACCACTGGACGGATGCAGGTCTTGTGCGAAGAAACCTATCAAGGCCTCCAGTTGCGATTCTGGATAATCAGGGCATTGACCTGGACAATGGTTTGGCACTAGCTGGTGTCGATGACTTCTGGGAAGGGCCGTCAGACCCCTCCAAGGCCACGACAAACCTCAGCCCTGGGTCCGTGATTATCATGCTCTCCCACAACCCCGATGTTAACCTCCAGCTCAGGGGAGATGAACGAATTAGGCTTGTAATGTCTGGGCATACCCACGGAGGCCAGATCAGGATACCTCTTATCAACTGGGCACCGTGGATCCCCTGTTCCCCGAAATATAGGTGCTCCTCTGGCTTCATCAGAGAAACACAACACCGCTGTACCTTCATAACAAAGGGGGTGGGAACTTTTTTCGTCCCCATCAGGGTGGCGTGTCCTCCAGATATAGGGGTGTTATTCTTGAGAAGGGCATGAAATTCACGGGGCGAAAAGGGGGCTATGGCTATGCACGGCCTTAATCACGATCGCCGCCTTCAAAGAACGGGAACTCAGGCTAATTGAACTAATCCCAGATACCTCTTGAGCAGCTTTCTGTCCTCAGTGTCCATGTCAATAAACTCAGTTCCCATGCCCGGGGGCAGCTTTTCGGTGCTCATACTCTCAGGTCTTGTCCAGATCACCCGAGCCTTGGAGCGGAGTATTTGATCGGTCTGTGGCAGATTGAATTCTAAATCCACAAGGGCCCCTACAGGCAAGGTCTCCGTTGTCTTGATAAATAGTCCCCCACTGCCAATATTATCAATGTAGGCCCTAGCGAAATCACCTGTCTGCTTAAAGGAGACTTTGATCTTTGCCCTCGCCCTCTCCTCGCTGCGCCGAGGGGAGTAAGCAAGGCTCTGAGTGGTCTTTCTCATCCTCCTTACGACGCTGCAAATGATCCCCCTGAAGTCTGAGGATATCTGATTGAATTCCCTATCCAAAAAATCCCTGTCCACCAACTCCAAGACTGTATCCTCAAGCGCAATCGCAGTAGCGGATCTGGGGGCCGGATCAAGATAACTCATCTCACCAAATATATCCCCAGGACCGAGTATATCCAGAACGACCTTTTTGCCCTGCACCATCTTGCTAATCTCCACCTTTCCAGAACTTACAAGATAGACAGCGGATCCGTGACTGCCCTCCTGAACTATAACGTCCCCTACCTCATGGGTCTCTCTTCCGCTCGTTAACAACAATTTGACTCTCCTCCCTTCCTTGTTGCCAACTCCTTTAATTCACGGATTATCTCCCTGACCTGACCCCTGGTATCCTTGAGGCTGCCCTCGTTATGTATGATATAATCTGAGAGGGATCTCTTCTCCTCAATAGGTATCTGGGCGTTCAGTCTTCCTTCTACTTCTTCTCTTCCGAGGGCGCCCTTCTTTAGTACTCTCCTGATCTGTATCGCTCTCGGCACATATGCAAGAATAACCTTATCAAACATGTCACGTAAGTCCAGTTCAAATAAGAGTGGAATATCCACAATGACAACAGAACACGGGTCTTTCCTTTTAATAGCCTTAATCAAGGCGTCCTCTTCCTCAAAGATCCTGGGATGGGTAAAGCCTTCTAGGACCTTTCGGCGCTTATCATCAGAAAAGACAATCTTTGCAAGGGCAGAACGATTCACTGTTCCATCTGACGATAGGATCTGAGGGCCAAAGTAGTCGACTATATCCCTCCAGGCAGGTTTATTAGGCTCCACGACACGGCGGGCAAGGCAATCAAAATCAATCACATGCGCCCCCTCATCCTTAAACATCCCTGCCACAGTGCTCTTTCCACTCCCGATGCCACCTGTAAGTGCTACTATCACCATAGTACTAGCGACTCGCCAGCGGTAAGATCATCTCTTCTTCAATAACACATATACTGCACCCGCTCCCCCGTCACAGGGACGAGCGGTTACAAAGGCCAGGACTATTTTCTTCAAGATTCCCCGCTTAAACCAGGCCGGGAGCTCCGTCTTTATGGCCGGCTGATGGCCAGCTGAGCGCAGTCCCCTTCCATGCACAATAAGCACACACCTTACGCCCTTTTGATAGCTCTGGACCAAGAAGCTATTGACGACTGTTTCTGCCTCTCTCTTGGTCAAGCCATGAAGGTCAATATAGTCTTGAATGGAAAATTCACCCCTTTTGAGTCTTTTCATGATCTTGGAGCCTACGCCTGAAACCGCCCCCTCCATGTACTCATCACTGAAAGAGATATCCCAGGCTGCTGATTCTCTAACCAGGCATGCGAGATCTTCTCTCACCTTCTTTCTGTGCCCAGGCAACCCATCAGATGACTTCTCTATGCTCACCGGAGACCTCACGATCTTCTTCCTTCTATTGTCCTTTAACGGGACAACGTCCTTCATCGCGAGCTTAAAGAGATCCTCGTCGGTCTGTTCCGTTATAGTATCGGCCAAACCGGGGGATGAAACAGGCCCTGCCTTTCTATCAGAGGCCTGAAGGCCGCTCGCCAAGGCCTCGAACGGCTTGTTAAGATCAGTGCGACCCCTTTTGCCCTTCTTGCTCATGGCAATATCATTGACTTTTTCTTTATTTTTACTTAGATATGATAAGCTTAGAACTCTGCAATGATTTCTGAGATCGCCCGTGCGATCATTTTATTTATAGCAAAATTGAGACAATTTTAAAAGCCACAACCAATGGCAAGGATAAACGACTACAATATGGCCTTCGAGATAGCAAAAAACGAACTTGGCAAGAGGAATCCGCTTCATGTGTGCCGACTGAGTGGTGCGCTATGGGAGGAAAAAAGTGAATCAACAACTATGAGGCTTCGGTTTCTAAATCAGACGATTACCATCAGCTGGCCGGATTTGCTATTCTACGGAGATTCAAATGAAGAGGTTCCGATAAAGGAAAGAGTCCTGATCCTCCATTACATGAACGGATCCGAGAGAGGACATCTAACCGGAGAGTTGATTGCGTATCAGGATATCCCTTGTGCACGATTCTATGTAGATGCCTTCAAGAGAAGGGTTACATATCCAATGATCAATGCCTTTGGTAACCGACCTGATCAATTGCCCGTCCTGGCCAGGGAACTCTTTGGAGCTCGTACGACATCCCTTGGTGATATCTCCGTTCTGATACAGGCCTTACCCAAGATACCCGTTACCCTTGTGATCTGGAAAGGAGATCAGGAATTTCCCTCGGATGGGACAATCCTCTTTGATAGCTCGATTAAGGACATACTCTCTGCCGAGGATATCTCTGAGCTCACCAGCAGGATTGTTTATCCGCTCATAGCAAAGGCCAGCTAGTGCAAGAGTATGCGAACTACCACATAAAGGACAAGGGACGATCATGAAAATCGCCATTAGCGGTAAAGGCGGAGTTGGCAAAACAACATTTGCGGCCTTCCTGATAAGATGTCTGCAGCTGAAAGGGAAATCGGTCCTGGCCATTGATGCGGATCCCGACGCAAATCTTGCTCAGGCCCTTGGTGTGAAAAACGCCTCTGAGATAACGCCCATTTCCGAGATGAAATCCCTCATCGAAGAGAGGACCGAGACGAAAATCGGTACCATGGGGGGCTTCTTCAAGATGAATCCCACGGTAAATGACTTACCGGAAAAACTGTCCATCAATGTTGATGGCGTAAAGCTGATGGTTTTGGGGGGGGTAAAGGCAGCAGAAGGTGGCTGTATCTGTCCTCAAAGTGTACTCTTGAAGGTCCTTGTCACCCATTTAATCCTTGTCAGAAACGAGGTCGTGGTCTTGGATATGGAGGCCGGCCTTGAACACCTGGGCAGGGGAACAGCCCGGGCTGTTGACAAGATGATCGTAGTCGTTGAACCAGGAACCAGGAGCATTGAAACTGCTCGTCACATAAGAAGACTATCTGATGAACTGGGAATCAAGAATCTCCTCATTGTTGGGAACAAGATTAGATCAAAAAGGGATAGGGATTTCCTGCTCAGAAATATGAATGGCTTTGAATTCCTCGGTTTCTTGCCCTTTAATGAGACTATTATCGAGGCAGATCTGGATGGCAGACCACCGTATGAGAAAGACCCCGAGGGTCTGAGGACTGTCACTCAAATGATGGAGCGATATCTTGACTGAAAACCCCCAACGGGCACTATCAAGAAGGGAGTTCAGGGCGCAAGAAAGGGTCCACAATTTCAATTCGGGCCCCGCAGCACTGCCGTTGCCAGTTCTAAAGGAGATACAGGAGGAGTTTCTCGATTTCCACGGGTCAGGCATGTCAATTACTGAAATAAGCCATCGCTCAAGTCTGTTCGAGGAGACTATTGATGGTGCCATTGCGAGGACGAGGCGATTACTGGGATTAGGCAATGAGTACCATGTGCTCTTCTTCCAGGGGGGTGCAAGCCTGCAATTCTGCATGGTCCCCATGAACCTTAGCCTTCCCGGCAGACCGGTGGACTATATCAGTACAGGCCCCTGGTCCACAAAGGCCATTAGAGAGGCCAGGATCCAAGGAAAAGAGGTGAGGATCATTGCCACCTCTGAGGATAGAAATTTTTCTTATATCCCCACTGAGTACACAGTGGACGGACAGGCATCCTATGTCCATTTTACCTCGAACAACACCATAGTGGGGACTCAGTGGCAACGATTCCCCGATGGACATGGCGTTCCGTTGATCTCAGACATGTCCTCTGATTTAATGAGCCGTCCCTTTGATGTAACACCATTTGGACTGATATACGCAGGCGCCCAAAAGAACATCGGCCCGGCAGGGGTAGCCATGGTAATCATCAGGGAGGATATGCTCAAGAGGGTTCCCGATAACCTGCCAACCGTGCTCAGATACACGACCGCCAGCAATACTAAATCCCTTTTCAATACTCCTCCAACATTCGCCATTTACGTCATAGGCCTGGTGCTCAGGTGGTTAGAGGAAACCATAGGCGGGCTGGAAGAAATGGAGAAGGTAAACAAGGAGAAGGCCTTATTGCTGTATGAGGTCATAGATAAGAGCGAGATCTATCAGGGTATAGTAGAGCACGGCAGTCGTTCCGCGATGAATGTCACCTTCCGCTTGCCCAATGAAGAACTAGGACAAAGGTTTCTCGATGAGGCGATCAGAAACGGATTCCATGCCCTCGAAGGCCATCGCTCTGTGGGAGGCTGTCGGGCCTCTCTATACAATGCTGTTACATTAGACAGTGTAAGGGCTCTCGTTGCATTTATGAGAGAATTCGAGGAAAAATCAATCCGAGGATGATGAGAAGAAAGAAAATAGCAGAGCTCCTGGAGTCAACTGATCTTGGATCAGAAGTGACCGTGATGGGTTGGGTGAGGACCAGGAGAGATTCAAAAGGAGGCTTCTCATTTCTCGAGATAAATGATGGCTCTACCATAAGGAATATTCAGGTACTGGCTGACGACAAATTGCCTAATTACGCTACGGAGATCTCGAAACTGACAACGGGCTGCTCAGTTATTGTCAAGGGAGTCCTCGTTGAATCACCAGGCAAGGGGCAAAAGGTTGAGGTCCAGGCCATAGATGTAAAGCCAATGGGATGGGCTGATCCGGATACCTATCCACTACAAAAAAAGAGGCACTCCCTTGAATACCTCAGGACAATAGCCCACTTGAGGCCACGGACAAATACCTTCGGGGCAGTGGCTAGGGTCAGGAATGCATTGAGTTATGCGATACACACCTTTTTTCAGGAAAGGGGCTTTATTTATCTTCATTCCCCCATCATTACGGGTAGCAACTGTGAGGGCGCCGGTGAGATGTTCAACGTGACTACCCTCGACCTCCAAGGCATCGAGGACGGTAAGGTTGATTTTGCAAAGGATTTCTTTGGTAAACCAGCCAACTTAACGGTCAGTGGTCAGTTAGAAGCAGAGGTCTATGCCCTTGCCCTGGGTGATGTCTACACCTTTGGCCCCACCTTTAGGGCAGAGGACTCAAACACTTACAGACACTTAGCGGAGTTCTGGATGGTAGAGCCTGAGATGGCATTCTATGACCTCAAGGAAAGCATGGATCTTGCAGAGGAGTTAATTAAGAGTATCCTTGCCTACATCCTGAAGAACTGTAAGGAGGACTTAGATTTCTTTAACCGCTCTTTTGACAGAGATCTTATACAGACAATTGACCATACCACTACTAAATCCTTTGAGCGCCTTACCTACACACAGGCAATAGAGATACTATCTGAGGTCAGGGAAGGGTTCGAATTTCCCGTAGAGTGGGGAAAAGATATCCAGTCAGAACACGAGCGGTACCTGTGCGAAGTTGTTCTTAAGAGGCCAGTAGTGGTAACTGACTATCCAAAGGAGATAAAACCCTTTTACATGAAGGTAAATGAAGATGGCAGGACAGTAAAGGCCATGGATGTCCTTCTCCCAAGGGTCGGGGAGATTATCGGAGGCAGTCAGAGGGAAGATGATTACGAAACCCTCCTCAGCCGGATAAAAGAGATGAATCTAGACCCAGCCGATTACTGGTGGTACTTGGACCTCAGAAAGTACGGTACAGTCATCCACTCTGGTTTTGGTCTTGGCTTTGAACGCCTCGTCCAGTTTGCAACCGGGCTTTCCAATATCAGGGATGCGACCCCCTTTCCCAGAGCTCCCAAGAGCCTTGAGTTTTGAGTGCCGGTTACTCGTTACTGGTTTTAAACGGGAAACGAGGGACGAAAACGAGCAATGACCAGCCAGCGACGAGAAACGAGGACTATGGACTTACCCTTTCAGCCGCCAAGGATCTACACGGTCACTACCCTCACTGCCGAAATAAAATCTCTCCTTGAGGAGGGGTTTGATCTTGTCTGGGTGGAAGGGGAAATTTCAAACTTCGCTTCACCTTCCTCTGGGCACTATTACATGAGCCTCAAGGACGAAAATGCCCAGATAAGGGCAATTATGTTCAAGATGCAGGCCCATTATCTCAAATTCACCCCAGAAGATGGGATGAAGGTAATCGCCAGGGGCAGGATAAGTGTATATGAACCCAGGGGAGAATATCAGCTCATTCTCGATTACCTAGAACCTCTTGGTGTGGGCGCTCTTGCTGCTGCATTTGAACAGGTTAAGAAGAAACTATCCCTGGAGGGGGTGTTTGATGAGGAGAAGAAAAGACCTATCCCCTTTTTGCCGAGAAGGATTGCCGTGGTAACCTCGCCTACGGGCGCAGCAATAAGAGACTTTCTGAGGATTTCGTATCGAAGAACGCCGAACCTGGATGTAACCGTAGTCCCGGTCAGGGTCCAGGGAGATGAGGCCGCAGGGGATATCGTAGAGGCCCTTGACATAGTCAACAGGGAGTTGGATGTCGATGTCATTGTCCTGACAAGGGGTGGCGGTTCATTGGAGGACCTGTGGCCTTTTAATCAGGAGGAGGTAGCATATGCAATAAGGCGTTCACTCATTCCTGTTGTCTCCGCAGTTGGTCACGAAGTGGATCTGACAATCGCTGATCTGGCGGCTGATCTCCGGGCGCCTACGCCATCAGGTGCCGCAGAGCTGGTTGTCCGGGAGAAAGAGACCCTCGAGAGAGATCTTAGAAGCCTCTCCTCCAGACTTGAGATAGCCCTCCATGGCATTGTGGATAGAATCCGTCATAGGGTAAAAAACCTCTGCTCTCGAATGAGGGATCCAAGGCGCGATCTTGCTGATACCTGGCTCAGGCTTGACGAGATTTACAGCCGCTTAGTTAGAACCGGGGGGGCCTGCATCAGTGGGGGTCTAAGGCGCCTCGAGGCGCTCAATAATACACTCATGTTGAACAGCCCCGCTCGTACTATACCTATGCTGTCTCAGGAGTGGGCCTTTCATAACCGCTCTCTTGCGCAAGCCTTGGCCCTCTACCTGGATAGGAAAAAAAGGGATATTCACTCCGTGAGGGATAGGCTTGATTCGCTAAATCCACTCTCCATCTTAAAGAGGGGTTACAGTATCACCAGAAAGGTACCTGAGATGAATATCATTAAGGACTCCGCACAGGTAAAGACTGGCGATGAGATCAAGACTGTCCTTGCCAGGGGTACTATCGGCTCCCTGGTACAAAAGACTGATCAGGGAGAGTAGTTTGCCCTCGATGATAAGAGGAATTCATTTACCCGTAGCAATCCTGTTTTTCTTACTCCTATCAACCGCTAATGCCTCCCCTTCAAGTGGGCTCGATATTACGGTGAGGCCATCCAAAATCGGGCAAGGTGAAGTAAGCCTTTTAACCATACGGGAAAAGGGCGAAGCTAAGCCTCAGATAATCTGGATGGGGAAAAAAATCGCCTTGGTCAACGATAAGAAAAATGGCATGTGGTCAGGCTTTATCGGGGCAGATTTGACGACAAGGCCAGGGAGGTATAAACTTGAAATCAGCCTGGGCGATACCGAAGATCCCTTTTTTAGAGCGATCAGGGTGATTTCAAAGGACCATGGTGTCAGGCATTTGACGCTCCCAAGGGAGATGGTTGAGCTTGATCCCCCTACACTCAAAAGGGCAAGGGATGAATCCAGGAGGGTAATGGAGATTCTTTTGAGGTCCGATGACTATCCACTCTGGAGCGGAGGGTGGATAAGACCAGTAGCGGGCGGGCTTGTTGGCCCTTTCGGTTGCAGAAGCATCATTAACGGCATGGAAAGGAGCCCGCACTCAGGTGTTGATCTTGAGGCAGCAGAAGGTACCCCAGTGATGGCCAGCAATACGGGAACAGTAGCTCTCGTAGCAAATCACTTCTTTAGCGGTCAGAGCGTCATCCTGGATCATGGGGGTGGCATCCACAGCATGTATTTCCATCTCAGTAAGGCCTTTGTGCGGAGTGGTGAGTTGGTGGAAAAAGGGGCTGTCCTTGGGCTATCTGGGTCCACGGGGAGGGCAACCGGACCCCATCTCCACTTCGGCATCAGGCTTAACGGGACAAGGGTGAACCCTATAGACCTCATTGAGTTAAGCAGGAGATTGGAAAGATAATGAAAGAAAAGGGATTTGAAGATGCAATGAAGGAACTGGAGGATATTGTAAAACGCCTCGAGAGCGGCGATTTACCCCTCGAAGAATCACTTAAGATCTTCGAGGAAGGGGTAGCTCTATCGCGGTATTGCTTTAACAAACTAGAAGAGGCGGAGAAAAGGGTCTCCATCCTGGTCAAAGGTGAGGGCGGGACTAAGAGAGAGCCATTTGAGGCGGACGAGACGCAAGGTGTCAAGAAGGATTGAAGATTACCTTGAGGAGAGAAAGGTCCTTGTAGAGAAGGCATTGGAGAACTTCATGCCCAAACCCTCCGGTCTGGCAGGGGACGTTATCAGGGCGATGAATTACACCCTATTTGCCGGAGGAAAGAGGATCAGGCCGGTTCTATGCATAGCCGGGGCAGAGGCAGTTGGAGGATCTGCCGACCATGTCTTGCCTGTTGCCTGCGCGATCGAACTCATTCATTCCTACTCCCTGATTCACGACGATCTCCCGGCCCTGGATGATGATGATTTCAGGAGGGGCAAACTAACAAACCATAAGGTATTTGGCGAGGCCATAGCAATCCTAGCAGGAGATGGTTTGCTAACCCTCGCATTCAATCTGATGGCACGCTACGGGTTAGAGGGAAAGGTTGAGAAAAAGGCCCTACTGAGGGTGATTGACTTGATTGCCTCGGCCGCTGGCTACCAAGGTATGGTAGGTGGGCAGGTGGCAGATATCAGCTCTGAAGGCAAGGACCAAGATCCTGCTATGGTGGAATATATTCATACACATAAGACTGCCGCCCTGATAGCCGCCTCGGTTACAGCAGGAGTAATTCTAGTAGGAGGTAATGAGGACGAGGTAAAATCCATTAACACATATGGACAACAAATAGGGCTGGCCTTTCAGATTGCCGATGATATTTTAAACATAGAAGGGAACAGCAGTGTGATGGGTAAGGAGATAGGAGGGGATGAGGAGAGGGGAAAGATTACCTATCCATCAGTCTTTGGAATTACCCGGTCAAAACAGATTCAACGTGAATCAATCGACCATGCAATAGAGGCCCTCAATAGCTTCAATGAGAGGGCAGAACCATTGAGAGACCTGGCTCGCTACATTATTAAAAGGAAGGCATAATATTATCAAATCCGAAATTCGAATATCTAAACCCGAAACAAATTGAAATTCCAACTCTTCCAATGTTCTAAACGCATCAAGCAGGATTCGTTCACTAAATGGGTCAATGAGGGCATTAAACCATTTCGTTTTGGATTTCGGTCATTCCATATTGTTTCGAATTTCGTGTTTCGGATTTAGCACTTTTTCTTCCCGCTTATCCGGATTTGCACTTGTAACTTTTAACCTTAGCTCATTTTAGGCACTTAAAAGATGGAACAGGGCCGTAAAAAGAGCAAATCAAAACGGGGTCTCCTTAATCACATTAACAGCCCTGCTGATTTGAAGGGCCTGGAAGTAGCCGATCTAGAAATAGTTGCCAGTGAGATACGGGACCTCATCTTGGAGACAGTCTCACGCACTGGCGGGCACTTAGCCCCGAGTCTAGGGGTAGTGGAGTTAGCGATCGCACTTCACTATGTCTTCCATGCCCCCAGGGATAAGATTATCTGGGATGTCGGTCACCAGGCATACGCCCACAAGATTATCACAGGCAGGAGGGACAAATTCCATACACTAAGGAAACATAAGGGGATAAGCGGATTTCCAAGGAAGGAAGAAAGTCCATACGACTCATTTAACACTGGGCATTCGGGAACCTCCATATCTGCCGGCCTGGGCATCACAACAGCCAGATCTCTCAGGGGTAACAGGAACAAGGTCATTGCAGTTATCGGTGACGGGTCCATGACCGCTGGTATGGCCTTTGAGGCGCTCAATCAGACAGGTCATTCCGACAGGGATCTGATTGTCGTCCTGAACGATAATGAGATGTCAATAGCCAAGAGTGTTGGCGCCCTCTCCTCTTATGTCAGCCGGAAGATATCAGAACCCCGATTTGTCCATCTCAAAAAGAACCTGGAGAATTTCTTCCTCTCCATCCCGGGTGTGGGGGAGAATATATTCGCCATATTAAAGAGGAGTGAGGATTCCCTGGTCGGCCTCCTTACGCCGGGCATGCTCTTCGAGGCCCTGAAATTTCGATACATAGGCCCGATAAGGGGGCACGATCTTAATCTCCTCATAAGGACATTTAAGGATGTGGCTCAACTAAGCGGGCCGGTCCTCGTACACGTCTTGACAACCAAGGGAAAGGGCTACCCACCTGCAGAGAAAAATCCCACTTACTTTCATGGGATTGGCGCCTTTGACATAGCCACCGGAGAAAGCACCAAAAGATCAACTGGAGAGCCGCCATCTTACACGGAGGTATTTGGCCGGACCATGGTGGAGCTTGGGGCCGGGGACAAGAGGCTCTTTGCCATTACTGCGGCCATGCCTGAAGGGACGGGGCTGACCGAGTTTGCCAAGGTGTATCCAGATCGCTTTATGGATGTGGGAATCGCTGAGCAGCATGCTGTAACCTTTGCCGCAGGTCTGGCGACAGAGGGCTTTAAACCGGTAGTTGCCATCTACTCCACCTTTCTCCAGCGTTCCTTTGACCAGATTATCCACGATGTGTGTCTTCCTAATCTGCCCGTCATCTTTGCCCTCGACAGGGCCGGCATAGTGGGCGAAGATGGGGCTACACACCAGGGTATCTTCGACCTATCTTACCTCAGGATCATCCCCAACATGACGGTCATGGCCCCGAGGGATGAGAATGAATTGAGACACATGCTCTTTACCGCCCTTGCCCTGCACGGCCCAGTTGCTATTCGCTATCCGAGGGGTAAGGGTGTTGGAGTCGCACTGGACAAAGATTACAAGGAAATCCCCATCGGCAAGGTGGAGGAGTTGACTGATGGAAAAGATCTCCTCATCCTGGCCATCGGCAGCAGGGTCCATCCCTCGCTCGAGGCTGCCCGCGAGCTGGAAAAGGAGGGAAAGTCAATAAAGGTCGTCAATTGCCGATTTGTAAAGCCACTAGACCAGCGTATACCTCAGATGGCCTCAGCAATTGGAAAGGTCCTGATAGTAGAGGAGAATGCGCTTCAGGGCGGCTTTGGAAGTGCCATCATCGAGTCCGTTACCGATCAGAGATTGTCCAATGTAGAAATAAAACGCCTTGGAATTCCAGACAAATTCATAGAGCATGGCCCCCAAGACCTCTTAAGAGAACAATACAGGATCGAGGGAAAGAGGATCATAGCAGAGGTCAGAAAGCTATGCAGCCACCATGGGTCAGCTCAGAAAAAGACTTGATCAGCTCTTGGTTGAAAAGGAATCGCTCGTGAGTCGACAACGGGCACGAGGGATGATAATGGCCGGTCTGGTCAGGGTCGATGGAAACGTGGTGGATAAACCGGGATATCTCGTGAATCCCTCCGCTGTCATTGATCTGACTGGTCCAGATCATCCCTACGTGAGTAGAGGCGGGGTAAAACTGGAGGCGGCATTGAGGGAGTTCGCCCTGGACGTGAGCGGGCTAACCATCCTGGATGTGGGCGCATCAACTGGAGGCTTTACCGATTGCCTCCTTCAACATGGTGCCAAAAAGGTAGTCGCCGTTGATGTAGGATACGGACAACTGGCATGGTCACTGAGAAAGGATCCACGGGTTGTGGTTCTAGAAAGGACCAATATCAGGCACTTATCAACTTTGGAAATTGAAGAGGCTATTGATGGGGCAGTGATTGATACGTCATTTATCTCGCTGAGGACAGTCGTCCCTGCCACAGTCAGACTCTTAAGAGGCAAAAGCTTCATCCTTGCCCTCATTAAGCCACAGTTTGAGGCCGGCAAGGGAATGGTGCGAAAGGGCGGAGTTGTTCGAGATAGCGTCCTGCAAAAGAGGATTGTTGATGACCTTATCGCCTTTTTCTCTCAATCAGGCCTCACTGTGTGCGGGACAGCGGAGTCACCAATCAGAGGTCCTAAGGGAAACAAGGAGGTCTTTGTATATCTGAAATACCTCCCTGCTGATCCCGCCTATTCGAGGTAGGCCCCTTTGTCCGCGCTCGTAGCATGCCTTGCGAAATGAGCCAACCATCCATGGGTAACCTTTGGTTCAGGTGGCTTCCACTGTTCCTTCCTTTGAGCCATCTCCTTTTCGCTCAGATCCACATTTATCTTCCGGGCAGGGATGTCGATCTCGATGATATCGCCATCTCGGATCAGGCCTATTGGTCCACCATCCATGGCTTCCGGAGATAGGTGCCCGAGGCAAGGCCCCCCCGAGGTTCCAGAGAACCGCCCGTCGGTCACGAGCGCCACAGACTTGTCCAGGCCCATCTCAACGATCAGGTAGGTAGCCATGACCATCTCCCGCATCCCCGGCCCTCCCCTGGGACCCTCGTACCTGATAACCAGCACCTCTCCCTCCTTGAACTTCCCGGCTAGCAGTGCATCGATACAATCCTCCTCTTGCTCGAAGACCCGAGCTGGACCACGGTGCTTGTACATCTCAGGCCGGACGGCTGTCTGCTTGATTACCCCGATCCCTAGGTTTCCCTTTAAGATGGCAAAGCCACCTTCCTTCTCTCTAGGGTTATCGAGGGGTCTAATAATTTCCGAGTCCTTTATCTCCGCCTCCTTCACATTCTCCGCCAGGCTCAGACCGCTCGCTGTCATCACACTCCCATCCAGTAATTGCTCCATTGATTTCATGACCGCCTGCAAGCCGCCTGCACGGCTGAAGTCCTCCATGTCGTATTGCGGGTCAGATGGTTTTATTTCCATGATCGCAGGCGTTTCCCTGCTGATGCGGTCGAAGTCATCCAGGGTAAACGGATATCCCAGTTCGTGAGCAATGGCGGGAAAATGGAGGGCGAGATTAGTCGAACCGCTGGTGGCACAGGAGACCTTGACCATATTCTGAAAGGCAGCCTCTGTCATGATGTCCCTGGCCTTCAGGCCATTTTCCAGATGCGCCATGACCTTTCTTCCTGCCTCTTCTGCCAGTCTCTCAAGCGCGGCATCTGTAGCGCACAGGGCTGAATTTCCCGGAAGTGATAGCCCAACCGCCTCCGCAGCAATACACATGCTGTTGGCCGTTCCCATAATGGAGCAGGCACCAGGCCCAGGACAGGTGCTCGATTCGACAAGGTTCATCTCCTCCATTGAGATCTTGCCCTGCTTGTACATAACGAAGTACTTGCCTATTGAGGAGATGTCCAATCGATCTTCTTTGTAATGCCCAACCGGCATCCAGCCCCCGGTTACTAAGACCGTCGGGAGGTTACAGCGCGCCGCTGCCATGATAAGCCCCGGGACTATCTTGTCACAGGTCCCTATCAGCACTAGGGCATCATAGCTGGCATGCTCAACCATCATNNGAAACCCACGTTTCCAGCTCCCTGCCCATCGCAAGGGGCCATGACATTAAAGACCGTTGCCATCCCACCTGCCTCCTGGATTCCCCTCTTAACCGCCATCCCTATCTTGTTCAAATGGTATGAACCGGGGAGGATCTCATTCCACGTATTGGCAATGGCCACAAGGGGCTTCTCAAGATCCCGATCGGTATATCCCATCGATTTCATCAATGCGCGGCGGATGTAGTACTGTGGTACATCCGGGCTCAGCCCCTTACTGCGCAACGTGCCTTTCATCTTTTCCTCCTTCCTTGCTAAAACCGAAAATGGACAAAGGCCCTGCCACACAACGTGTGCGGTCTAAGTCCGGCCATAAATTCGTTTCATCGCTATAGTCTAATAATCTCAGGCTGTCAAGGTGCAACTGCTGTAATAGGTAAGGGGCCGATCGCTTCCACCACCGAGACCCGAATCAGAGGGCTTCTACCAAGATCTCCCGCTCTCCCATAACGTCTTTGAACTTTCTCGCATCGCCTTTCACCTTCCCGATGATATTGACCGCACTCGCTGGTATGATCTTTCCGGCTTTGCTCATGGGAGTCTGACCGAAAAAGATGCAGAAGGCCCTGCCAGGAGGCCAGTAGCCCAAATCTCCGTCCTCAACCTCTTCCCTCGCGCTCTCATCGAGTTCTGCCTCAACGGGAATACTGAAGTAGAACTCCTCTCCCCAGGTATTAAATGAGGATCTTATGGGCAAGACATCGGCCACCTTCTTTGCAGTGGAAGTCTCGTTTAACTCAGCCTCTACAGAGACTGATCCAACTGTTATCTTTATCCTCATCGTTCATCCTCCTCCCTCACTCTCTATGCCCTGAACTACAGAAAGTCAAATCCTTTATTCTGGCAGAATATCAAAGTTCCGAAGCCACTGAACTTCCGTCATCGGTCGTTTCCAATAATTTCTCCTTGACAATAGTATAAGATGGCTCGAATGTAACGAAGGCAGTGGACGAGAGGTAGGAGGAAAGACCATGGATGTGAATTTGAAGGATAAGGTAGCTGTCATCACGGGCAGCGCAAGGGGTATTGGCCTAGCGATAGCGGAAGCCTTCGGTCGCGCAGGTGCCAAAATCGCCATCTGCGACCTAAGGGAATCAGATGTGGCAAATACCTTGGACTACTTAAAGGAGCAAGGGCTAAGCGCTTATGGTAAGCCCGTTGACGTATCAAAGCGCTCGGAGATCTTCCCATTTGCTGACAACGTGGAAGAACACCTTGGCGGCCTTGATATCTGGGTGAGCAACGCGGGCGCTTTTGTCCCCCACAAAATCATCGACACCACCGAAGAGCAGTGGCAGATGATCATGGATGTCAATGTGAAGTCAGTCTACTATGGGGGCCTCATCGCAGCGGATAAGATAAGAAAACGAGGTGGTGGTGTCCTCATTAACGCCGCCTCCTTCGCATCTCTCATGCCTTCCCTTGGATCTGGTGCCTATGCAGCCTCCAAAGCGGCTGTGTATAGTTTGACAAAGAGCCTTGCCGCGGAGCTGGCACCCTTCAATATACGGGTTATTGGCTACATCCCCGGGGTCATTGAGACTCAAANNAGTCCAAAGGAGATGCAATCAAGAGCCCCATCGCCTTGCGCCGGGTCGGTGAACCTGAGGACGTGGCGAACGCCGTTCTCTTTGCGGCCTCCGATAGAGCATCCTATATCACTGGAACATTCATAGAAGTTGCAGGTGGTAAGTTCTGTGTGCAGAACCCTCAAGATGCCTGGGTATAGAATAAAGAGGCTTGACAGTGTCTTGAAACTGAAATAAAAGACCACCAGGTTTGACTCGGACAGAGCTTGCGGAGACCGTAATCTCAGGTAGAGTTCGTCTTGATTAGTCAGAATCGTTCTATGAGACAAGGAGGTACTTGAAATGGTAGCTAAAAAGGAACCGTGGAAATCGGAGAACTGGTTTGTCAGCCCGTGGAATTTCTTAGATGCGGTGACCAAGGATTTCCATCCCCCCAAGCAGGTGAGGATTCACGATATCACCCTGCGGGACGGTGAGCAGCAAGCTGGCATCGTGTTCAGAAAGGACGATAAAATACGCATTGCCGAAAAGCTCGCAGAGGCAGGTGTCCAGCGTATCGAGACTGGGATGCCGGCAGTATCACCGCAGGATGAGGCTGCTATAAGAGAGATAGTGAAACGCAACTTCGGCCCTGACATATTCTGTTTCTGCCGGTGTATGGTGGATGATGTGAAAAGGGCAGTTGATTGTGGCGTACGTGGTATTGTGATAGAGATCCCCGCCTCCCGACATCTCGTTGAGCACGGTTATGGGTGGCCGATGCAGAAGGCTATAGACCTGCCCATCAAGGCAACCAGGTTCGCCAAGGAGCAGGGGCTTTACACAGTGTTCTTCACTATTGATGCCACTAGATCGGACATGGACTGGTATCTGGACCTTATAGGGAAGGTTGCCAGCGAGGGGCACATGGATGCACTGGCCTTGGTTGATACCTTCGGTGTACTATCGCCCCACGGTGCCCATTACTATACAAAGACCGTCAAAGAGAGGATAAATAAGCCGCTGGAGATCCACTTTCACAACACGTTTGGCATGGCCACGGCCAACACGATAATGTCCGTACTTGCCGGTGGTGAGGTGATTCACTCCACAGTCACCGGGATCGGTGAGGGACCTGGTAGCTGCCCCATGGAGGAGACGGCGGTGGCACTCTTAATCCTGTACGGGGTGGATGTCGGCATCAAGTACGATAAACTCACCGAGCTCTCTAAGGTCATCGGAGAACTTGCCGGGACAGCGGCCAATCGGCCCTTTGTGGGTGATATGGTCTATGACATAGAATCCGGAATCCCCGCTAGCTGGTACAAGAAGATGTACGAGCAATACCCGACGGAGTTATTCCCCATTAGGCCCAAATTCGTGGGTCACAGAGAACCCAGGGTGGTTATGGGCAAGAAGAGTGGGCTGGACTCCGTTGCCATTTGGGCAGAGAACTTAGGCATCGAGCTTACTGAGGAAGAAACTGCTGAAGTCCTGCGCCAGGTCAAACAAAGGGCGCATGACCTTAAGCGATTGCTGACTGAGGATGAGTTTCGGCAAATCGCTCAAGGAGCGAAAGCTAGTGACGTGGCGCCATTCCGGGAGAGCTCAGGGTAATGGGTTCGCAGAGGTCACGACCAGGTGGGTAACGAGTATATAAGGATAACACTAACAGGAGAGTAGGCGTAAATGGAAGGGACCAAAGATGCGAAGATGCTAGCTGAAAAGGCATACAAGCTGGCGTACGAATATGAGGGCACCTATAGGGGATGTGGGCAGTGTGTAATAGCCGCACTTCAGGATACCTTCGACGTCAGGAATGACGATATCTTCAAGGCAACCACCGGCATCGCAGGGTCAGCCGGGATGCTATGCGATACTGGTTGCGGGGCTTATGTTGCGGGGGTCATCTTTATAAGTTCACTATTTGGAAGGGAGAGAGACAATTTTGCCGACCCTGAAGGCATCCGATTCAAGACCCACGAAGTGGTGAGAAAGCTCCATGACAAATTCATTGCCGAATACGGCACGGCGATTTGTCGGGACATTCACATGAAGCTCTTCGGGCGTTACTACTACATGCCCGACAAAGATGAATTCGTCAAGTTTGACAACGATGGTGGACATACGACAGTGTGCACTGAGGTGGCAGGCAAGGCCGCCAGGTGGACGGCCGAGATTGTGATGCAGGAGAACCTGTTACCAGAGGGATAGGTTTATGGAAAGCGAGCGAAGCTTCGTCTGAGACCCACTAGCCAAGATATCACTATGAAAATACGAAATTCGAATAACGAAATCCAAAACAAATTCCAATGACGAAAATCCCAATGCTCCAAAGCAAGAGGTCCTTGCCCAGAGCAACCCAGCTCTGGGTGTTTCGAACCTTGAACATTTGAATTTCGATATTGTATCGGATTTAGGATTTCGAATTTCAAAGTCCCGATAGACTCGGGATTTCATTTCACCGCAAAGACTTCACATAAATGTTAAGATCCTGAGCTACGAAGACATCGAGTAAAATGGGAAAGAGCCTGATAACGGGTGGCCATGGTTTTATCGGGTATTACTTAGCCAAGCTCCTGCTCGAGGAAGATGAGCAGGTTGTGCTGTTTGATGTGGCACCAGAGTCAAGGCTTACAAAGGGCATCAGGGATAGGGTAAAGATTGTCGGCGGTGACCTGAGTAACTGGGCACAAGTCCTCGACGTGGTGAAGTATAACGCCATCAACTGCATCTACCATGCTGGGGCCCTCCTGCCCCCTGTTACTGAGCAATATCCCACAGCCGCTTATGCAGTGAACATCACCGGCACCTTTAACGTATTGGAGGCCGCCCGGCTCTTTGATGTGGAGGGCGTTATCTACCTCAGCACTCTCGCTACCTTCGGCCGAGATGTCCCTCCAATCGTACCGAACGATGCCTCTCAGCGCCCGCCCAACATGTATGGTGTGACCAAGGTATGCAGTGAACGACTTGGCGAATACTACCATACCAGGTTTGGCGTCAACTTCCGTGGGGTTAGATTTCCCCCGATAATTGGCATGGGACGCTTCGATAGAGCGCAAAGCGCGTACAACTACCTGGCTATTCAAGAATCCGCAATGGGGCGGCCTTACACCGTCTATGTAGACAGGGCAACCACGATAGCCCTGCTATACGTCAAAAATGCAGTGCGAGGCCTGGTTACCTTGAAGAAGGCTGAGGAGGAGAAGCTCACGAGGCGAGTGTACAACCTATACGGGTTTTCGGCTACAGCACAGGAACTGGTTGATATAGTGAGAGGATATATACCCGAGGCCAAGCTAGACTTCAAGCCAGACCAGGCAATGATCAGAGCGGTGGAAAACCTGCCCCAGAGGTTGGATGATGCCCTGGCTCGAGAGGATTGGGGTTGGTCTCCCCATTATACCATTAAGAGAGCCGTGAAGGACTTCATTCAGGAAATTCGGGCCAACAAGGATATCTATGAGTAAAGGCGAGAGGGGAAAGGAGGAGAAAATGAAGGACAGTACGGTAATCGTGCTTCTGGTTTGTTGTCTTGCCTGCGCAAGCCTTCTGATCGCTGCAGAGGCAGAGGCTCGCACCCTGATTTTAGGACATGGGGCTGCCCCTGGCAACCCCCGTACCCTTGCCTGTGACGTGTTTGCGAAACTTGTCTCAGATGGTAGCGGTGGACGAATTAGCATTCAAGTTCAGGGTTCAGAGCAGCTCGGCTCCGATGTGGAAATGTTACAGGCAGTCCAGATAGGTGCCCTCGACATAACCGCGAACTCCCAGGGGCCCCTTGCCACTATTGTCCCTGAGGCTGCAACATTCGGGCTCCCCTTCCTCTTCTCAATGCCACAGCAGGCCTGGCAGATCCTAGATGGACCGATTGGAGACAAGCTCGCGGCCCTGTCGGAAAATCAGGGGTTAAAAGTCCTGGCCTGGTGGGACAACGGGATTCGGCATATTACGAACAACGTGCGACCCATCAAGGGACCTACAGACCTGCACGGTATCAAGCTCCGGACCCCAAAGGATCCGATGACGATCGACATATTCAAGGCCCTCGGTGCAAATCCCACGCCCATCGCATTTGGTGAGCTTTATCTGGCCCTGCGTCAGGGGACTGTTGATGGACAGGAAAACCCTTTGGTCAATATCTGGTCTTCCAAGCTCTACGAGGTGCAGAAGTACCTATCCCTTTCCGGGCACAAGTATGAAATGACCCCTTTTATCATATGTCCGAAGACCTGGCAGAGCCTCTCATCCCAAGATCAAGAGGTCATCCAGCATGCCGTTCAACTTGCCAAGACCTACCAACGTCTGGAGCTGGTCAGGCAGGAATCCATGCTCCTCGACAAGCTCGTGGCCGGGGGCATAAAGGTGAATAAGGCCAACCAGCCAGCGTTCCATCAGGCAACAAAACCCGTCTATGAAAGCTGGCGCAAGAAGATGGGTACCATCGTGGATGACCTTTTGAAGGCCACAGAAGATGCACGCAAGTAGGATGGAGCGTCCTGAGCTGACCGACTCCCAACCATTGCTCCACATAATCACATGGATCCGAAAGGCCCTGGCCACGGTGATGCAAGCTATATGCCTGGTGACGGGATTCTCGACTGCAATCACGCTCATGCTCGGCGTAGTCTACCGTTATATTCTGCAAAGCAGCTTGGCGTGGTCTGCCGAGTTGCCGAGCATCCTATTCCCGTGGTTTGTCATGAGCGGCGCGACGCTTGCCGCCATCACTAAACAACATCTGGGCATTGACTACTTCGTCGCCAAGCTCAACGGCGGGTTACGGCACTGGGTCAGCCTTGGGATTCATGTCTTGCTGGTGGTGGTCCTCACAGGAGTAGCCGTCATCTCCCTTGACATGCTGGAGATCTTGAGTCGGCAGATGACGCCAGTCCTGTATTGGCCTCGAAGTTGGGCATTTGCCGGTGTGCCCATCGGTCTTTTTGCGCTGGCTATGGCCGTGCTCACAGAGGCGGCTGCTCTCCTGTTTAGACTGCCTATGGAGAAGAGAACGAACAGAGGGGATTAAGGTGGCGGGCGTCACGTTTATACTCCTTCCGATCCTGCTGGCCATCTCCATTCCTGTTGCCTATGCCCTCCTGATAGCAGGGGGCACAGCAGTCCTCTTCTCTGATCGATTTCCCCTCCAGGTGATCGCACAACGTCTTTTCAGCCCAACCCAGAGCTTCCCGTTGCTGGCTATCCCCTTTTTCATACTGGCCGGTGAGCTCTTGATCACAGGAGGGCTGGGAGCACGGCTCATCCAATTCGCAAACCGCCTGGTGGGCAGAATGAGGGGAGGACTGGCCCACGTCAGTGTGGTTGCCTCCATGCTCTTTGCTGGCGTTTCAGGATCGGCAGTAGCGGACGCCTCAGCACTTGGCTCGGTGCTCATCCCGTGGCAAAAGCGGGAGGGGTATCCACTACCGTTTGCTTCCGCGGTGAACGCCGCAAGCTCCACAGTAGGGGTGATCATCCCCCCCTCGATTCCCATGATCATCTATTCCACTGTATCCGGGGCCTCCATTGGGGCCCTCTTCCTAGCTGGTGTCATTCCAGGTATCCTTGTCGGGCTGGGACAAGTCGGCCTCTGCTATTGGGTTGCCCGCCGGGAGAATGTCCCTAGGTCGCATGCCCCTATCTCATGGAAGGCACTCCTGTTAGACCTCCTGGCCACCGTTCCCGCGCTTGCCATGCCTGTGCTCATCCTCATGGCAATGATTACAGGGGTGGCAACGCCAACAGAGGTCAGTGTCCTGGCCG
>JABAOH010000394.1_pt1 | contig 36291 bp, 20 predicted proteins | sample 7062181 | NCBI WGS metagenome assembly JABAOH01 (sample SAMN14538630, study PRJNA623070) | marine sediment metagenome | biome: marine biome [ENVO:00000428]; feature: marine pelagic biome [ENVO:01000023]; material: deep marine sediment [ENVO:00002113]; isolation source: pool of 5 deep marine... | reverse complement strand
TACATGTCCATCTGGGGATACAACCACGCCAGAACCGAGAACTGCTAGCCTTTCTTTACCATCTTTCTTCTCATAAACCAGAATCCGAGCTACAGCGGGATATACCTTCTGTGCTGCTATTCTAAAATGGGTAGGCAGGTCTTTGGACTGCGGATCGAAAAATCCCACAGGAATAGTTAGCGAAGATTTTAACGGCCTTGCGCCTTCGACCCTATGCTCTTTCTTTTCTAATCTATCTGTTGTTTTGAGTGTTGTTTTAGCCTGTGTTATAGTCCTACTCGGAATGAGAGCAACCATTGCTAACTGTAGAATATGCCGTCGGGTAAACACTTGCCTCTTTTTCTTGTTTCCCGTATTATTCTCTTTGTGTTTATTCAACGTAATTATGGTCTTTAAAAGAGGCATTTCATTGATAAACATAATCTTAGTTCCATTTCTTATTACTTTATTATGTGATAAAAATTCCCCTATCGGCAGGAGGGAAGAAGCAGGGATATCTCAAGAGGAACAATAGGATCAAAAGTGGATTATGACTGTTAAGGGTCATCCCTCTTCCTTTTCCATTGCCCCGTGGCACTACGAACTAACGAAGCAAGCCTTTGCTTCTCAACCCTCCTCCATGTGAAACGGATAAGGGCTTGAATTTGTCAGCCTAATTTCCCCATTTTACCCATATTTACAGAACTGTCAAGGACTCAGTCAAGGTTTAGTATGATTTTGAGCAAATTGGAAGGTATTTTCCTCCGTCATCCCGATATGGAACGACCGTTGTCAAGTCAAAGGGTCGATTATTATAAGTCTCCTAAGGAAGACATGTGAGGAAGAGCAGGGCTGCATTATACTCTCACGAGCTAAAATGGCAGGCAAAACTACTAAACACATTGAACTGTACAGCAATTTGAATTATTCTAATATACTTGGAGCCCAATAATGGCTGGGTGTAGTGTCTTTGGAAAAATGCTGGTTAAGAAAGGAGGAATCTCATGTTAGGTCATGGTTATTTCTATCGTATGACGCCAGGTTTCGTGGTTCTGAGTCTCATTTTGTCCTGTTTATACTCATCATTATGTCTGGCTGCTGGTGAGTCGCATGGCCTGAAGTTTTCTAAGCGTTGTTTGATGGTCAACCCAAACGAGGGATGTGCAATCGCCGATGTGAATCGAGACGGCAAGCTCGACATCATCGCTGGCACGCATTGGTATGCAGCGCCGGATTTCATTCCACGGCCGGTTCGAGACATCCCCCAGGTATCGCTCGGTTTTGGCAGCAAGGGTTTCTATGCCAATAATGGAGACCATGTGTACGATGTTGATGGCGATGGGTGGCCAGATTTGATCTCAGGCGGCTGGACCGAATCAGAACTCTATTGGTACAAGAATCCCGGCAGGGAAGGACTCGAAAAGGGCTGGAAATGGGAACCTCACTTGTTGGTCGACGCACGCGCCGAAAATGAGGCCTTCAAACTGCGTGACCTGGAAGGCGATGGAATACCAGAGATCGTGGTTTTCTGCTGGGTGAGAAAAGCACCATTAGTAGCCTGGAAGCTGTCCAAAACTGCGGATGGTCAGCCCACAGTAAGCCGGATCGTGCTGGGAGATAAGGGTTGCGGACATGGCTATGCATTCGGCGATGTCAACGGTGATGGCCGAGAAGATGTCCTGTGTGGTGTTGGCTGGTATGAGCATCCGCCAGGCGATGTCTTTGCCCAGCCTTGGAGATTCCATCCCGAGACTGCCTTGCCGACAGCCAGCTCCCCTTTCTTAGTAGTGGACGTTAACGGTGATGGCCGTAACGATCTCATCTGGGGCAGAGGACACGATTACGGTATTTACTGGTGGGAACAAGGAGAATCGAAGCCTAATGGAGCCACAACTTGGAAAGAACATCTTATAGACAAGTCATGGTCCCAAGCGCATAGTATGACCTGGGCTGATTTGGATGGAGATGGCAAAGGTGAACTGATTACTGGCAAGAGAGTACGCGGCCATGGTGGTCGTGATCCTGGAGTGATGGAACCGGCATGCCTGTTTTACTACAACTGGGATAGCACCGCCCGCAAGTTCAACCGTTATCCGATCAGTCCACCCGGCTCTGGTGTTGGCACCGGCATGCAGATCTGTGTTGCAGATCTCAACGGTGATAGCCGCCCAGACATCGCGGTGGCGGGCAAGACAGGCACATGGCTTCTGCTTAACGAAGGTCCAAGGAAGTAGGGAACCATTTTGTGACAGTTCGATATAGGCTACACCTGTGAGATGGCTTTCATAAAATACCCAAAAGGGCTTTCAGAACAATGCTTGGAGCCTCATAAGAGACGGACTGATGAATTGGTGCAAGAAGTGTGCGTATGAATATGCCCACGAACGTTACATGAAAAACAGAGGTGCTGTGAAAAAGTATAATAGCCATGAGGACCTTCACAAAGTCGTTGGAGGTGTGAGACAGAAGCGATGTGGCAGATGTAAAAAGTGGAAGGCCGAGAGCCAGTATTACAAGCATCTCAGACATAAAGACGGATTGGCGGTGTGGTGCAAGGAATGTGCAAATAAAGCTACCAACAAATGCCGTAGGCGGCGGGCGGCTGTGCGAAAATAGGCTCTGTATGATACCCCTCAAGCCAAGTTCGCCGCTAAAATGGCCTATGAGGAGCCTTAAAGACAACCACATCAAGAATAGGCATCAACTCATAATCCAGAGATTTTCCTTGACGGGAAGGTAGATAATTTGGTATAAACAAGATTGATTATACCTGAGCTCGCTTGTGTCTGCGTACATTCAGTTTATGATGAATGAAGTTATATAACTCACGGGGCTCTTGAAGAAAGGAGGTGGTATCAAGTCGTAGAAGGCTTATCCCAAGCAAACATGGTTAAAATGCTGAGAGCGTGAGAATCGTTATCTACCATTTCATATTTCTATTTTCTTAAAGGAGAGCAGCCATGTGTAAAAGACAAATTTTCACGATTATTTTCGTCGCGTTGTTATTAATAACAACGCCAGTCTATGCTATAAAATACAACAACTACAAAATCTCCGACTACGGAGGTGGACACCAGATCTGGTTTGAGGCCGAGGATTACGATGAACGCAATCCCGACACCGATCAGTATTTCCCGGTTGTTGACGCGGATGATGCTTTCGGTCAAGCCATCACCCGGGCAGGCGGCGCCGGTGGCATGATTCGCTGGACATTCGATATCAGTGCAACCGGTGGCAAAGGAGGTACCTGGTATTTCTGGGGACGAGTAATAAATCCGTCCAATCAGTCAGATTTTATGCTCGTGGAGGGACACCCAGGTGATCCACAGATTCCCACCGAGCCACCCTTTCCCGGAACCAGTTCAGCGGAGGGATTCACCAACGCACACCGGGTTTTCGAAGAAAATATCGGACCTCCCTGGGCATGGGCCAGGTCTGGTCACGGGGAGGCTCATACCAAAGAACTTCAAGACGGAGAAAACACGATGTACATCCTTCACAGGCAAGGGAATGATACCGTGTTCTGGGATGTCTTCATGTGGACAGATAGCCCTAGCTATGTGCCCACCGACGAGGATTATCAAAATGCCAGGATTGGCATCGGCTTCGGGCCGGTTTCAGGACCCTATCCGACTAATGGTGCCATACATGAGGATACGTGGGTAAGCCTTAGCTGGAGGCCGGGAGATTTCGCGGTTTCGCACGATGTGTACTTAGGGGAGAATTATGACGATGTGGATGCCGGTACTGGTGATACGTTCCAAGGCAACCAGACCCTAACGGAATTTACTATTGGCTTTCCCGGATTCGCTTATCCGGATGGTCTTAAACCGGGCACGACGTATTACTGGCGGATTGATGAGGTCAATGACGCCGATCCAAATAGTCCGTGGAAAGGCCCTGTCTGGAGCTTTAGTATTCCTCCCAAGACTGCATACTTTCCCGAACCTATTGATGGTGCCGAGTCTGTAAATCTGAATGCTAAGCTTAGGTGGACGGGAGGTTTCGATGCCAAATTGCACTATGTGTACTTCGGTGACAATTTTAATGATGTCAACAATGCTGTCGGAGGATTTCCTCAGGGAACTGAGACCTATACTCCCGGTCCACTTAAATTGGCTGAGACTTATTACTGGCGGGTAGATGAGTCTGATATTATCGAAACGTACAAGGGCGACATTTGGAGCTTTACTACTGAGGGCGCTGTTCAAAGTCTGGACCCATCAAATGGCACTGTGGATGTAAAGCAGACAGCAATTCTTACCTGGTTACCGAGTGTTTATGCAACTTCGCATCAGATATACTTCGGCATAGATAAAGACACTGTACGCAATGCCGATACCAGCTCGCCGGAATATAAAGGCACCAGGGACCTTGGTGATGAGAGCTATGACCCCGGAATGCTCGAATGGGATACTACTTACTATTGGCGTGTTGATGAGGTCAACAACGCTAATAGCGATAGTCCATGGATAGGCCTTGTCTGGAGCTTTACGACAGCCAACTTCCTTGTCGTGGACGATTTTGAGTCCTACAATGACCTTGACCCCGCTGACCCCGAGAGCAACAGGATATTTAACGCGTGGATAGACGGATATGACGATCCGTCAAACGGTTCTTTAGTTGGTTATGACGCTCCTCCTTTTGCCGAGCAACGGATCTTCCACGGGGGTAACCAGTCGATGCCGCTGTTCTACGACAACAGCGTTGGTTACTCTGAGGCGACTCTGACGTTGACTTATCCGCGTGACTGGACCGAGAATGGTGTTACCACATTAACAATTTGGTTCAGAGGCAACTCGGATAACGCTGCTGAGACGTTGTATGTAGCCCTAAATGGAAGCGCGGTAGTCAATCACGGTAATCCTGATGCAGCAACGATAACGAGATGGACGCCGTGGAATATCGACCTGCAAGCATTTTCGGACCAGGGCGTGAACCTTGCCAATGTCAATTCGATTACTCTTGGCCTTAGCTCGGTTACAGGAGGTACAGGTACGATGTACTTTGACGATATTCGGCTGTATCCTCCGGCACCGTAATTGACAAATTATCATTTTTATTAAATGCTTTTTGATGCTTCTTTAAGGAAATAGATTTTTGGGTATGTTAATAAAACATCATAATTAGAAATCACTAAGGAGGACTATTATGTCTAAGAAATTGATTCTATTGTCTTCTTTGGTCTTATTGCTGAGCTTATTCAGCAATGCCCATGGACAGCCGACAGGTGAAATTCTGTGGGAGTTCTGGTACAACATCAGCGGTACTTCCCTGAGTAGTCTCAGAAACGCCCCAGGATATCCCGACAATCCTGATGCGAGCGAATTGAGAGTCAGTTTCGATTCGGAACTTAACCCGGACGATAACTACGGCTGCCGTGTCCGTGGTTACCTCTACCCACCGGCTGATGGCGATTACGAGTTCTGGGTATCGGGTGACGACAACTGCGAACTTTGGTTAAGCACAAACGCCGATCCTTCCAGCGCGGTTAAGATTTGCGAGGTGCCCGGCTGGACAAACCAATACGAGTGGGGTAAATACGCGCAGCAGAAGTCTTCATTTATCACACTTCAAGGCGGCCAGAAGTACTACATAGAAGGATTAATGAAGGAAGGCGGCGGCGGTGACACACTAACCGCCGGGTGGGGAGGTCCGGTCATAGGGGAAGGCCCTGTAGTAATCGATGGTGCCTATCTGTCACCGTGGTTAGGATGGTTCACAGCACATGACCCACAACCTGCCAACGGTGCCGAGGTTCAGGATACATGGTCGAGTATTAGCTGGAAACCGGGAAACACTGCGGTCTCTCATGACACATATTTCGGTGATAACTTTGATGACGTGAACGCCGGAGCTGAGAGTGCGTTCTTAGGCAATCAACCAGAGACTGATTTTGTTGTAGGTTTTCCCGGATTTGCTTTTCCGGATGGTCTTGTTCCGGGTACAACTTATTACTGGCGCATCGATGAGATTGAAGCAGATGGTACTGAGCGCAAAGGCTTTGTCTGGAGCTTTAGTATTCCTCCTAGGACTGCGTACAATCCCGAACCTGCCGATGGCTCCGTGTCTATAGACCCGGATGAAGACCTTAGCTGGACACCGGGTTACGGGTCTGTATTACATTATGTGTATTTCGGGGATAGTTTCGACGAGGTTAATAACGCCGCTGGAGCTCCTCCTCACGGCTCCACAAGATATGAGCCCGGTTCACTTAAATTGGCTGAGACTTACTACTGGCGCGTCGATGAGTTTGATATAACCGAAACGCACAAGGGCGACGTCTGGAGCTTCACTACGGTAGGGGCTGTCAGTAATCCGAACCCGGCTAATGGTGCCGTGGATATAACACAGACACCGATTCTTACCTGGGTGCCCGGAATTTTTGCTGATACACATGAAGTATATTTCGGCACCGATGCAAGTTCTCTGGAGTTAAAAGGCACTGGTAACCTCGGTTCCGAAAGTTTCGATCCGGGACAGCTCGAATGGAATACCACTTACTACTGGCGGATAGATGAGGCCAATAACGCCAACGCTGAAAGTCCATGGACAGGCCTGCTCTGGAGCTTTACGACGGCCGACTTCCTCATTATAGATGATATGGAGTCATACAACGACCTTGATCCCGGTGATCCGGCGAGTAACAGAATATTTCTTGCCTGGTTGGACGGATTTGGTGATCCAACAAATGGGTCTCTCGTGGGTTATGATAATCCTCCCTTTGCCGAGCAACGTATCGTTCACAGCGGGAATCAATCAATGCCTTTTGCATATGACAATAGTGTCGGAATATCCGAGGCAACTTTAACATTAACTTCCAATCGTGACTGGACAGTGAAAGGAGTTGACAGGCTGACAATCTGGTACCGAGGCAGTTTAGGCAATGCTGCCGAACAAATGTATGTAACACTCAACGGTAACGCAAGGGTCAATCATGATAATCCAGACGCAGCAACGGTTATGAGCTGGACGGAATGGAATATCGACCTGCAAGAATTCAGTGATGACGGCGTTGTTCTGACAGACGTCAGCAAACTGTCTATTGGCTTTGGCGATAAAGACAATCCGCAGGCCGGTGGTTCGGGTCTGGTGTTCTTTGACGATATCCGGCTGTATCGGCCGGGACCAGAGCCAGCACCTTAAGCCGTGTGATTTAGCTGGCAAAATTAGAATTGCGCGGTCGATATAGTAGATTTGCATTAATTCGGGGCTTATACCAATTCGGTATAGGCCCCGTTTGTTTCAGGGCAATAAGGTATTCACAAAATGATGTGGAAAAAACACAAAACGTTGTTGCATTGAAAAGAGATAATGAGGAAAATAATAATAGTATGCACTAATGAAAGCATTACTTGAGAGCCAGAGTCATGCAAACAAAAGAGGGATTCACTCTGATTGAGTTGCTGGTCGTAATCTCGATCATCGCCCTACTGATGGCCGTCTTGATGCCGTCACTCCAGCGAACAAGAGATCAGGCAAAAACCGTTGTGTGTCAAACACAACTAAAGCAGTGGGGTATAGTTTTTTCGATGTATACAGGTGATAACAACGGCTACTTCCACAGAGGTCATAGGGGCAGCAGCGATATTAAAGGGAACTGGTTCAACGCGACAGTCAACTACTGGCAGGATCCTGCCATATTACGTTGCCCGATGGCCAAAGTACAGAAGGGTGGTCCTCAACGGGGCGATGGGGGGAAATTCATGGCTTGGGGCAACTGGCTCGGCAACCAAGATACAATAGTGGCCGGCGCCTATGCCATAAATGGCTGGGTACAGGACCCGCCACCAGGAGAAGACACAAAGGGCCATGATAGCCGCAATAACTGGAGGACTTTCTATGCCAAGACAGCCCATCCGATTCCACTGCTTCTGGATTCCTGGTGGTACTATGGCTATCCCTACGAAACGGATACGCCCACAGAGTGGGAAGGTCAGATCAAAGCCGGCGAGCACGGTATGGACAAGTTTTGTATAGACCGGCACAGAAATGGAACAATAAACGCCCTCTTCCTCAACCAGTCTGTCCTACAGGTCCGACTCAAGCGACTATGGACGTTCAAATGGCATAAATCATATAACGTAAATACACCACCGCCAAACTGGGCAACGGAAGCACCCTGGATGGTAGGATTGCCGGAATAGTCTCTCGTCGTTGTTGCCGGTTCGCACGCAATATTTGTTTTGTTTGTTAATCAGGAAACAATAAATTTGCGTTCAAATTTGACTCTCAGGGCATCCTCACTTGTATGCTTCATTCACTAGATTCTCCAAACCAGAACATAAGGTTGACTCATAGATTTCCCTTGACGAACAGACGACAAATTTGGTATAAAGAAGATTGATTGGACTTGAACATTCCCTGCAGCTTGCTGCAGGGTAAATTCCATCTTTCGTTTCTTATTCTCTCAATAGAAAAATTTCGATATCTTCGGTTGAATTAGCTTAGCAGGATAGTTAATGCGCGATGTACAGAGTTTCACGTAGGAGCTTTTTACTTCGCGGTTAAGACTTTTACATATCAATTAACGGCTTACATTTGACTTTTGAAGGAAGGAGGTAAAGGTTCTGGATGATTGTTCAAAACAACACTGAGAGGTCGAGATGTTGGTGTGCGACCAAAGCAAAGTTATCCTAATTTTTTTGAATCCCGCCCGTCGGAGATGGAGCGGGGTGAAGGAGGACTATTATGTGTAAAAAACTAACCTATTTAATCTTTTTTGTGCTGGCGGTTGGGACCACGTCTGCCCAGGCTGACTTGATCCACCACTGGAAACTCGACGAGGATACGGCTGCCGGAGACACCATCGCCGTAGATTCCATCGGGGGTCTGAACGGAACCATCCAAGGTGCCAGGTCGGTCCCGGGAAAAACCGGCAATGCGCTGAGCTTTGACGGCTCGGACGACTTGGTTACGATTCTGAACTTTGCCCCGCCACAGCAAGGTACAATCGTGTTCTGGATGGACCCTGGATTTGCCACCTCTAAGCAGCGAGTCTTCGGTGCAGGGGGCGACTATGAAGTAATTGTTTACGATGACGGCAGAGTTAGGAATGAATTATTTGCCGCCGGTAGCGGAACTCTCAATAGCAGCACAGGCGCAGTCGAATCTAGTCTATGGAACCATATAGCGGTCACATATGTCTATGATGGTACGGGACCGAGTACAGCGCTGGAGGTCTATGTGGGTGGGGATTTGGATGTTGTCGGTGCTGCCGGCGACCCCAGCGTTCCGTCCGACACGACACTTTTATTAGCTCACCGGGCGGGTGCCAGCGGTGGTGAGCGTTATGGGGGCCTTCTGGACGACATCCGAATCTATGACCATGTTTTGTCAGAGGCTGAAATCAAAGCTCTATCCAGGCCGCCACATTTTATAGCCTACGACCCCGATCCGCCTAATGGCGCCCTACACTCAGATACGTGGGTGAACCTCAGCTGGACACGGGGGGATTTTGCGATCGCGCACGATGTGTATCTTAGCGATAATTTCGATGACGTTAATGACGGCGCGGAGGGCACGTTCCAGGGCAATCAAACAGGGACGTTTATTGTTGCCGGCTTTCCCGGATTTCCTTATCCGGATGGTCTTGTTCCGGGCACAACATATTACTGGCGAATTGATGAGGTTAATGAAACCGAGCCGAATAGTCCCTGGAGAGGCCCTGTCTGGAGTTTTTCGATTCCTCCCAAGACCGCCTACTACCCAGACCCGGCTGACGCTGCCGAGTTGGTTGACCCGCATGTAACTCTGACCTGGACGGCAGGTTTCGGTTCAAAATTACACACCGTGTATTTCGGAGAAAATTTTGACGAGGTGGACAACGCCACTGGTGGACTTTCCCAGGGAGTTACAACCTATACTCCAGGCCCACTTAAATTGGCTAAGACCTACTACTGGCGGGTCGATGAGTTTGATGCCATTGAGACGTATAAAGGTGACGTCTGGAGCTTTACTACTGAAGGTGCCGTCGGGAATCCCGAGCCGGCTAATGGCGCTGTGGATGTAAAGCGGACACAGATTATTACCTTCTCGCCGAGTATTTTTGCTGTCTCGCACCAGTTATACTTCGGCACCGATAAAGATGCCGTGAAAAATGCAGATACTGGCTCACCAGAGTATAAAGGTACCAGAGACCTGGGTGATGAGAGCTATGACCCCGGAATACTTGAATTGGGTAAAACCTACTACTGGCGTGTTGACGAGGTCAATGACACTAACGTCGACAGTCCATGGCCGGGCATCCTCTGGAGCTTTACGACGGCCAACTTCCTTGTCGTGGATGATTTTGAATCTTACAATGACCTTGACCCCGCTGACCCCGATAGCAACAGGATATTTAACGCGTGGATAGACGGATATGACGACCCGACAAACGGTTCTTTAGTTGGTTATGAAACCCCTCCTTTTACTGAGCAGACTATCGTTCACAGCGGCAATCAATCTATGCCGATGTCTTATGACAATTCCGTTGGAAAATCCGAAGCAACTTTGACATTGACTTCCAATCGTGATTGGACAGTTAACGGTGTCGACATTCTCACAGTTTGGTTCAGAGGTGATTCAGGCAACGCTACTGAGAATTTGTACGTTGCTCTCAACGGTAACGCAAGGGTCGATCATGATAATCCTGATGCAGCAACGATAACGAGCTGGACGCCATGGAATATCGACCTGCAGGCCTTTGCCGACCAGGGCGTAAATCTTGCCAATGTTGATTCGATCACTCTTGGCTTAAGCTCGGTTACAGGCGGTACAGGTATAATGTACTTCGATGACATTCGTCTTTATCCACCGGCACAGTAAGCTGTGTGATTTAGTTGGCAGTTAGAATTACTGAGTTGGCATAGCAGATTTGCATCAATTCGGGGCTTATACTGATAGAGTGGCAAAAAGGCGAGGGTAGGTGTGCAAGTGATATACACCTATCGACCTTTTAGGGAAGCCAGTTCAATCAAAAGCCCCTGCTAATATCGGCAAGGAGGACAAAAGAGCAGGGGTTCATGTAAAAAATTGATTTACTTCAGTATAGACCTTTTCGTCAGCGAAGTCATAAGGCGTATTGCAGAAATACGTTTTATGTATGATACCCTTCAAGCCAAGTTCGTCGTTTGAATAGCCTGTGAGGAGCCTTTAACACAACCACATCAAGAATAGATACGCACTCATAATCCAGATATTTTCCTTGACGGGAAAGTGGTTGATTTGGTATAAACAAGATTATTGAAGTTTGTGTCTGCTCAGTTTAATCAAGCGTAACCATAGGCCGTTTGGCAGATGCAATTATAATAATTTGCTAAAAGAGGAGGAACTATCATAAAAGACTCAAAGTCTTAAGCAACAATTATCGGCTCTGAAATTGAATTTTTACACTTCATACAACAAGCCATATTAAATTACTGAAGGAGTACTATTATGTGGGTAAAAACATTGTGTTTGGTGATGATAGTCGTGCTGCTTCTAACAGGTGTTACCGCCAGAGGCGATGTCGTCACTGGCTTGGAAGGCTACTGGCCTTTTGATGGTGATGCCGAGGACTTCTCCGGTAATGACCGCCATGGCACGCTCATTGGCGATGCGCATTTCATTGATGACGGTATGTTCGGTGGCGCTCTGGAGCTCGACGGTGACGGTGACTATATCAGCATGGATGGCTATAAGGGCCTCCTGCAATCTCCATGGACACTCGCTTGTTGGATCAAGACGACAACCGCCGGACATATGGATATATTGAGCTGGGGCACCGAAGGTGGTGGTCTGAAAGTGGAATTTCGCCTCCATGACGGTCGGCTGCGTATCGAGCACGGGAACGGAAACAACCGCGGTGACGCTGAAGTTCATGACGGACAGTGGCATCATGCTGTGGCTGTGTTGCCAGAAGGTGGCGTGATGGAAGACGTTATGTTCTACCTGGACGGAGAGCCCTTAGACGTCTTTCAGATCGGAAATGGGACTAATCCGTTCATTACAACCGAAGGCATCGATTTCAATGTCGGCCGTAGCGGCCCCAGGGGCGACCGGCACTTCACTGGACTGATAGATGAGGTGCGCATTTACAGCCGCGTGCTCTCCCAGGATGATATCCAGGAATTAATGGAGACTTCGTTTGCCGCTACGAACCAGCTGGCGTCCAACCCGCAACCGGCGGACGGCTCGCGGAATGAAGATACATGGGTAAATCTCAGTTGGAGCCCCGGGGTCTTCGCAGTTTCGCATGATATTTACTTGGGTGACAATTATGACGAAGTATATAATGGCACTGGTGGAACCTTCATAGGCAATCAGGCTACAATTTTATACCCCGTAGGCTTTCCTGGATATGCTTACCCGGATGGTCTTGTTCCGGGTACAACATATTATTGGCGAATTGATGAGGTTAATGACACTGATCCGAACAGCCCATGGAAAGGAGATATTTGGCGTTTCATTGTTCCATCAAGAGAAGCCTATGAGCCTGACCCCGCTGATAAGGCCACCTTCATAGACACAAGTATAAACCTTAGCTGGAAAGCTGGAATGAATGCGAAATTGCATTATGTGTATTTTGGCGACAATCTTGACCAGGTAAGCAGTGCTACCGTCGCATCGTCTCAGATAGGTACAACTTATACTCCTGCAACGCTTGAATCAGACAAGACTTACTATTGGCGAGTTGATGAGTTTGATGGAACTACGACCCATAAAGGTGACCTCTGGAGCTTTACTACTGTACCAGAGATGGTAATAAGTGATCCGAATCTTATGGTATGGTATAAACTTGACGAGGCTCCGGCAACAACCGCAGTTGACTGGTCAGGTCATGGCAACCATGGGACTTTAAAAGGTACTGCCAAATGGATTATCCCGGGTTTGATTGGCGATGCCGCTTTAACCTTCGGACAGAATGGATACGCGGCAATTCGGAACTTCCATTACAATGGTAATGATTATACGGAGATGACCGTGAGTGTTTGGATACGGACGATTAATCCTGGCGAACATATCATTGCCGGATTTGGCCGCGCTGACTACTGGCGTGTGGGGATACATAGCTACAGTGCGGGTCTGGGCCTAATCGATTGGGACATCATGACAAATAATGGTCAAGTAGAACACGGTAGTGTTTCACGTATTGATGATGGATTCTGGCATCATATATGCTGTGTATTTGACAACGGCCAAATGACTATCTACATCGACGGCATGGCTGACTCTACAATTTTTGAAGGTACCACTTTTGGCAGTGGCGCGACTCGTTATGGCTTCTTAGGGGCAGACTCTCTGGCTGATACTTTTGACGGGACCAGAGATTTTATCAATGCATTTTTGGGAGATATTGACGACTTCCGAATCTACGATAAGGCGCTTACGCAGGAAGAGATTATGCTGACTATGCGAGGTGACTTGCTGGTTGCCTGGAATCCGAGCCCATCAAACGGAGAAAATCCGAGCATTAAAGAAGCTTTGCCTCTTAGCTGGTCGGCAGGAGATAACGCAGCTGAGCACGATGTGTATTTTGGCCAGGAAAGAGAGGCTGTTAGGAATGCAGATGCTTCTGATACTTCCGGAATATATCGAGGCCGACAGGATGCTGTCAATTATAATCCCACTGAAGGTGTCGAATGGGGCGGTGGTCCTTACTACTGGCGTATCGATGAGTATAATACCGATGGAACTATCAGCAAAGGCAACGTATGGAGCTTTTCGGTAGCTGATTATCTTCTCGTTGATGATTTTGAGTCCTACAACGACCTTGATCCCGCCGACCCCGAGAGCAACAGGATATTTAATGTTTGGATTGATGGATATAGCATCCCGACAAACGGTTCTATCGTTGGTTATGAAGATCCTCCTTTTACCGAGCAGAGTATCGTTCACAGCGGTGGTCAGTCGATGCCGTTTTCTTACGACAATAGTGTTGGTTACTCTGAGGCGACTCTGACATTGACCTACCCACGTGACTGGACCGAAGAAGGTGTTAGGGTATTGTCGTTGTGGTTCCATGGTGTTGCGTCTAATGCTGCTGAGCCATTGTATGTGGCTCTCAATGGTAATATGATAGTCACTTACGATGATCCTGATGCAGCCCAGATAGAAGAGTGGACCGAATGGCGTATCGACTTGAAGGCATTTGCCGACCAGGGAGTGAACCTTGCTAACGTCAATACGATTGCTATTGGTCTTGGTAATAAGAAGAATCCGGTAGCTGGTGGTTCAGGTACAATGTACTTTGACGATATTCGGCTGTATAGGCTGGCAGAACCGACACCGTAAGTAACAAGTTACAGCTAGTTGTGTGGTTGATATCTTTGATCTGTATTAACTCGGGGCCTTTACCAGTTAGGTATTGATCCCGTTGTTTTAGAGCAATATAGAAACTCACGGCACTATAGGAGCGCATCGGCCACCTATCAAGAGCTCAAAGTCAAATCATTACATCCTGCTTGTTACAATTTGTTTTGAGGCATCATCGTTTTAACTTATTGGCAAAGCTACCTAGTGCCGTTTCTAAAAAATAACTTTCGGATTTTGTTACTCACGCGAAGTCGAAAATACAGTTTTTTGACTCTGAATTCTGGATAAAGTCCGGAATAGCATAAACAAAAAAGTTAAACTAATTTAATTGAAACGGCACTAGCTTCTCTGAATAGCTTACGACGACAACAAGAATCTAGAACGTCTCTGTGCTGATCCGGCAATGTGGCATGTTGAACCTACTGGAATATTGTTGAAATTGTGACTAAATTACTTTATTGTAAGACTTAAAGCTTGTAGGAGACTGTAAGAGAGTAATTATTGTAAGTCAATATTCAAAACAAAGTTACGCATTGCACAGAAGGCTTGTCCTGAAAGGAAAGGAGAAGAACTATCATGTGTAAACCAAAAGGCTTCACGTTAATAGAGCTGCTGGTAGTTATTGCAATAATTGCGGTGTTGATGGCGATATTGATGCCAGCGTTGTATAGGGCCAGAGAACAGGGCAAGCGAGCGGTTTGCCTCAACAATCTCAAGCAACTATCACTTGCGTGGATTATGTATGCCGATGAAAACGATGGTAAAATCGTCAGCGCCCAAGCAGGTGTTACCAGCGGCAGTCTCAGCAATCCGCCATATGAAATTCCCTGGGTCGGGAGGTGTTGGGCTGATGACTATGGGTCCGGCGGGCAGATGCCGAAGGCACAACAAGTAGAAGCTATCAAAGACGGCGCGCTCTGGGAGTATGTTAAGGATATAGATCTTTATCGTTGCCCAACTGGTACTCGCGGAGAAATGCTGACGTATGCTGGTACGAATGCAGTCAATGGCAAGGAGCAAACTGGTACGGGTAAACCGGGTGTGTTCCTCAAAAAGACAACAGATATCCAGGGTTCACACGCATTAAGAATCGTTTTCATTGATGAGGGCTGGGTAACTTCTGTCAGCTTCGCTGTCCATTACGTAATAGAGCAATGGTGGGACGACCCACCGGTGCGACACGGAGACGGCGTAACATTGTCTTTTGCGGATGGCCATTCTGAATACCATAAGTGGAGAGGCATTGATACCATCAAGATAGGCAGGGAACGTCAACGGGGACACCCAGGAAACCATTACTCACCGACAACTGATGCGGGAAAGATGGATTTGCACTATATTCAGAAAGGTTGTTGGGGTGGATTGGGCTACGAGCCAACCGTGTGGTACTAAGCTTATTGAGTTTCTTGACTATAATTGATACATTTCTTTAATCGGTCTACTTAATCAATTACGAGTTCTTGTGTCGCCGACACAAATGCTCTATTGGACTGAACCGCTGAAGCGTTATTTGGAATTTTAATAAGCAAACGAATTTCGGCTCATAGGTGAGCATCGGATAGATTGGTGCGTTTCCACTCTTCCTTTGCCTATTTTTGCCAATGCGATTGATGCATTTCTCCTAATCACATCACGTCCGGTTCTCGGAGCGGCTGAGGGTGAAATTCCCTCGGTCTACTCACCCCTGGAAATCAGGGTGTATTCCGGCCCCTGAAAGAGGTGGCTTTTCGAGGAATTCTAGCGTTTCGGAGTTCGTAGTAAGTGTGATTTTCTTGCGCATGCTCTGGAGCTTATAGGCTGATGGGACAAATCCAAGAAGTCTTGAAGAATTTTCGTAGTAATAAGAGGCCAAGCTTTGTAGATTTTCTGGGTAAGGTAGGGTGGTTTGACCAAACTGGGGTTGATTATGTTTAAATGACTTTTCTTAAACGCATCTTCCAAAACTTGAAGAAGCCGCCCCAAATATGCGATGTTCCGTGTTCTTACCGCGTTTTTCAACAATTTCTCAAGAACACCGACAAATACATAAATTAAAAGATTTTCCTTGACGAGAAGTCGGCTAATGTGTTATAAAAGTTAATGTTGGAAGTTCCAATTTTTGAATTTCTGGCGTATTAAATATCAATAGCTCTTGGGCAAATACCTAAGGAATTTTTAGTGTGGGACAGAGCTGGAGTGAGGTTGATAATTTGGAGGAAGAGTATCTTTATTTCAACTTACACGTCAAGGATAGCTTCCTCATGAAAGCGGCTTAAAAGCCATCTTCTACAACGAAGTAATTTTTTCTAAGCACAGGATGTGGTAAAGCTTCTTTTTTGCTTACGTGAATATTGTTCGAGGCCGGTGCAACCAAATGTGTAATCTTTGTTTATTTGCTTTTCGAAAACAACGAGTGCTTTGGTGTGTGGCCAAGGCACAGTGAATTATTACTGTAACTCTTTTAAAGGAGGATTATTATGTGTAAGAAATTAATTGTTTTGGTGTTATGCGCTGCAATACTGTTCTCGGGAGCAGCTATGGCGGAAGTGGACGATAGCGGACGCCTGATTGTTCCTGAGGTGTCCGTAGCACCAATCATCGACGGCGAGTTAGACGATGTCTGGCAAAAAGTCGGCGAGGAGAGTCTCCTAATCACCGAGATCATCAACGCTACCAGTGCCGTCCCCGAGGACTTGAATGATTTGTCTGCCACGTTCCAGGTGATGCACGATGCCGACAACTTCTACATTTACGTTGTAATTCAGGACAGTGTTATTGACTACCAGTTCTCCAACTGGGAGGGCGACGGCGTCGAGATCTTTTTCGACGGTGACAACAGCAAAGGCAGCAGCTACGATGGTGTCAATGACAACCAGATCCGTATCACCGTGGATGACGTTGAATTGGCCAATATCGACAGCTCATTGCCTGTAGATGGGTCGGCCTTCAAGGTAATTCTCACCGATTTGGGCTACAACATTGAAGCGTCATTCCCACTGGAAACGCTGCAGATAGTCCCGGAAAACACTTTCGGCTTTGAAGTGCAGCTTAACGACAATGACGGTGGTGGCGGTCGCGAAACCCTGATACGTTGGTTCAGCAACGACAATAATTCCTGGAGAGATGCCAGTCTGTTCGGTGAGGCCATATTGGTTTCCGAGCCGGAGCCGGTTAATCCCGGCACTGATGGTTTGGTGGCGTTATACGCGCTGGATGGTGATGTGAATGACAGTTCCGGCAACGGTCTTGATGGAACTATAGTTGGCGATCCAGCCTTTGCCGAAGGAAAGGTTGGCATGGCACTAGACTTTGATGGGACAGACGATCTGGTCGAATTGGGCAAGTTTGATGTGGTTGGCCAGATTACTTTGGCTGCATGGATCAAGGCAGATGATTTTGAAATCAACGATGCCCGTGTCATCTCCAAGGCGAACGAATGGGGTGGGAACGATCACTGGTGGATGTTGAGTACCATATCGGAAACCAGCTTGCGTTTCCGGCTCAAGACCGACGATGGTCAGGATACCACCACCTTGATCTCTAACCCCGTTCTTGAGGCTGGTGTATGGACGCACGTTGCCGCGACTTGGGATGGCAGCATGATGCGGATCTACAAGGACGGACAGGAAGTTGCCAGCCAAGAAAAAGGCGGCTCTGCAGTGGCTGTTGACCCAGCTGTCAGCGTTGCTATTGGTAGTCAACCATCTGACGCGTTTGCAAGCGATCCCAGCCGTGTGGTCAAGTTCTTCGATGGTTTGATCGACGATGCAAGAATCTATGACCGTGCTTTGTCTGAAGGCGAGCTTCGTTATCTTGCCGGTGAGCGTGCAACGCCGGTTGACCCTGGCACTGATGGTCTGGTTGCGTACTACGCACTGGAGAACAACACGGATGATAGTTCCGGCAACGAGCTCCATGGTACTGTAGTTGGCGAGCCAGCCTACGTCGAAGGACCAGTCGGCTACGGCACTGCGATGGCGTTCGACGGTGTAGATGATTACGTTGATTTCGGAAACGATGCAAGGTTTGATATCACTGAGCAGGTTTCGCTCGCAGTGTGGGTTAACGCAAATGATATGGCCAATAGTGAACATAATCCCTGGCTGGGCAAAGGCGACCACACTTACGCGATAAAACATCAGGCAGGCAATTTCTTAGAGTTTTTCATCTACGACGCTGGCTGGAACTCGACTCAATATTATGATTATGACGAATCAATGAACGGTGAATGGCACCACACGGCTGGAACATACGATGGAAGTGAGCTCAAGTTCTATCTCGACGGCGAAGTGGTAGCTACTCTGGACCATGAAGGGACCATAGAGACCAGAGAACACCCTGTCACTATGGGAACAAACTCTGAGGCAGGTGGCCGTTTTTATGATGGTGCATTGGATGAGGGCGTGATATACAACAGGGCCTTGTCTGCCGGTGAGGTTCGTTACCTCGCCGGTTATCGGGCACAGGTCATACCGGTCCTCACAGTCGCCCCGCTAAGCACTCTGGAGGCCGATGTGGACCCCGCCGATCCCAGCACGCTAACGGCAGTACTTAAAATCAACGGGATTGACGCAAGCGCTCTGGTCTTGGGCACGACCACTACTGATTTTGAGAAATGGCCAGATAATCCTGCAGCGAATGCGGATAACTTCGATCTGACCAATTACGCCAGTTTGGACGATTCGACAGTCATACAGACCGTGTTTACTCAGCCGGTGACAACCATCTTCATGATGGAAAGAGGCGCCAACGACAACGGCTTCTTCCAGGCGCTCGATGCGGATGGCAATCCGGTCGGTGATAAGCTGGCATTCACAAATGCCGACTTCCAATTGCCGGACGCGGGCTTACAGATTGTCAACCAGAATGCTGGTGGCATAGCGATTGAGGCAAGTGCGCCGATTTATGGTCTCCAGATCCTCCCACCGGAAGGCAGTTTACACAGCATTGATCCTGCAAGCATATCGGCGGTCCCGGCCCCATAGCTTGAACGAGGTTTTTGTCGGTCCGGATTTCTGCCGAGACGACAGGTTGAGTACCGAGATTGGCTTAACGGGCCCGCGAGTCGATTAGTTCGACGCGGGCCCATTTTCTGCGCGCCAAGCATGTTATACGTATTATAAAAAATACTTGCGCTCCCTCAAACAGAGCAGCAATCTTTGAGAGGTAGTAATTAGGCTATAGGCTTACTGCCAATTCGCCGCAGGCGCCATATTTTTCTATGATTGGTATTAGGCAACTTGGAGTTGAAAAGATAAACGAAAGGGTGAATTCGAAAACGAAAGCAAAACCGATAGGTAGCATCAGGTAACTGGCCAAGAATCAGGTGAATGCATAAAAGGAACCATTTTAGCTATAGTTCATACGCGGCTCAGTGAGCTTCGATTTAGTTGTAGGAGTTGGCCCGAAAGCTCTTGTCATTCCACTGTCATCAATTTGGATCTTTCATGTACCAAAATCTTCTTCATATTCGATTGGCCAAATGCCACAAGTCACGAGTCCAGATATTTTTGAGATGAAGGTCACGAGACAGTTAATTATCGACTGTCTCGACAGAGCGATAGAACCGTTTATGTTTGCCTAGTTGATGCGACGTCAGCGGTGTCGGCTCACCTTATATACGTTTGGCCAAAGGGTCTTTTTAACATCAATACACAGATAATAACATATGTATGGTGTTAGACAGCTGCAAATTTCGTTGCGGCAAATGCCTTCAAGTGATATAATATGGAACTGTGAGAGCTAAGCTAAACGGCTATACGCATGATGCTCTCTGATTGATAAACAAAGGAATTTACGATGCAAAATAGAAGAAGTGTTTTAGGGTTTACACTTATAGAGTTATTGGTGGTCATAGCTATCATTGCGTTACTGCTGGCGATTCTCATGCCCGCCCTGAGCAGGGCCAAAGAACAGGCGCAAGCAACTCGGTGCCTGGCCAATCTAAAGCAGATTGGTGTGGCAATGCATTTATACGCTAATGATTATGACTACAAAGTACCACGGGCTGAGTTGCGCCCGGGCATTGCTGTTTATACCGGTATAGATATGAGATGGCCCGTCCTGTTTATGCCTTATGTAGGTGGATTATCCGACAATGTCGAAAATTATTATGAAGTCGAGATATTTGATTGTCCGAGCTACCCGGATAAAGAGCAAACGGTCGATTATTGCACTAATGCCTTCGACCTAAAAGGCTCTTTGACGGAGTATTTCGGGTTTTCCAAGCTGGATGAATTTCCCCGCCATGCAACCACAATCTATATGGCAGACTATGAATATATTCCAGATGCAGGTCATATTCAAATCATATTGAAAGACGATCCACCAGACACCATGAAAACTAAGATGCAGTGGCTGGATGTCTGGAATTCGAATCATCTACCGTCGGCCCCGGACAGTTCGCGACGAATGGCACGCGACCGCCATAACAAACGTGTGAACTGCTTGTTTATTGATGGTCACTCTGACGACAAGATGGCTCCAGATATTACTCCGTACGATTTCGGCCTGTCGGCGGAACATAAAATTCCTTAAGCGAAATATCGGACTGCCAGAAACTTTTCCAGGCAGGTGAAGGGCAACGATGGCTTTTACCTAAGGTCTGAAAACTGGAATCTTCCGGAAGAATTTGTTAATATAATATTGTGAAAACTTTGGGAATTTCGCAAGGCATTGTGTTTTGTAAATACTAATCAAAATACCACAATTTAGTTTAGGAGGATGGCAATGGCTAAAGAAACAGTTATTAAACTAATCCTGCTCATAATGGTACTATTGGCAGTGCCGGTCCAGGCAGACTTCTACGGTATGTCCGACTGGGATTTGCTGGTGGAGGGTCCTGATGGTACAGTGGGTAATCCCAGCGTTGTGCAAATAGATGGAAATCCACCTTATTTGTTCAGAGGTTTCACCTTTGTTGACGCGAATATCCCGCTTGAGGACATCGTTGTGGGCGAGGTCACCATGCAGGAGATCTCGATCGACCCGGGCGGACACGATAATCCCGGCGACGTCCAAGATTTCGATCTGGAAAGCGGCCTGCCACGGAGCGGACAGTCGGACCCCAAGATGTACATCCGGAATTGGGGGGGATCACCTACCTGGCAGGACACGAACGGCGATATGTATGACTTCTTCCTGTTCGAGTATGGACGCAATGACGAATTCACAGTCCAGCCCATCCTGGCCAGTCCTGGCGGCATTGAGGTCTTTGGTGAGCCAGTGGTCGTGCCCGCGTCCACGTGGCTGCCGAGCAATCCCGACGAACCGGATATCGCCCTGAGTGGCGTGACCTTCAACGGGGGCCAACCACTCGGTGGTATTGCCTTCAAAGTCACGGATTTGAGGGATGAAAACGGCAATCCCCTGACCAACGAATCTGTTATCTTAGGCCTATTATACACCAACGGCGGGATGGATCCATCAGGATTCTTTGCAGTCAAGGGTGTACCAGAAGGTCCAGAGTCCGCGCATGACCCTTCGCCCTTAGATACTGCTTTGATGGTACCTGTGGATGTGATCGTCAGTTGGAGTCCAGGTGCCGATGCAACGCAACATACAGTCTATCTGAGCGCGAATCAGGTTGACATCGCCAATGACGTCGGGGGCGTAACAGTTACCGAGACCAGCTACGACCCGGGCGGTCTGCAGAATGGAACAACCTACTATTGGCGAGTGGATGCTTCCAACGGCACAACCTCCATCAAAGGTGACATATGGAGCTTTACTACCGTACCTGCAGGTCAAGGAGGGCTGAAGGGAGAGTATCTCCAGGGTGCGGATAACCTGATCGGTGATCCAACACTGACCCGGGTGGACCCTGTTATCGACTTTGACTGGAGTGCAGAGAGTCCCGGGCCAGGCGTTGACCGTGAAGCCTTCACAGCACGCTGGCGGGGCGAGTTGACCATCCCGGTCACGGATGCTTATACGCTGATCGCCAACAGCAACGATGGGGTAAAGGTGTACCTTGACGGCGTTGAGATAATTGAAGACTGGAGCACTCATGTCGCACGAGATGCTAGTGCTACCCTTGAACTGGAAGAAGGGACCTATTCGATTCGTATCGAGTACTTCCAGGATGCAGGGGATTCTGAGTTGCACTTGCTTTGGCAGAGCTCTCGTATCGAGCGACAGATCATCCCGTCAGTGATGCTCAGCGCCAGTTTGCGAGCAGAGGTGGTCTCACCTGCCAATGGTGCCAGCGAGGTCTCACAAGCGCCGCGCCTCATGTGGCTACCAATAAGCAGTGATGCCAAACACGATATCTACGTGGGTACAGATTTTGCGGCTGTAGAAGCGGCTAATACGAGTACTGCGGACATCTATAGAGGCCAGCAGGAGACCGGCTCGTACCTTGTCGAAGGTTTGGATCTGAATACAACCTATTACTGGCGGATCGATGAAGTTGTCGGTGGTGACATTAATAAGGGCAATGTGTGGAATTTCACTACATCCCAAGCGATTGTAGTTGACGACTTTGAGAACTACACGGACGAGATGCCCAACGAGCTCTGGCGGGCCTGGGTAGACGGCGTAGGCTACGAAGAGCCTGCACCCGGTAATCCTGGCAATGGAACAGGCGCCGAAGTGGGCAATTGGCCACCACCGATTGCTGAGTTGAATATTGTCCATGGCGGTCGGCAGTCTATGCCATTGGTTTACAACAATACTGAGTCCCCGTACCTGTCCGAGGCGCATCACGACTTCGGCACTCCTAAGGACTGGACACAGGCTTATGGCCGGACATTAACGAACTTACAACTGTCATACCGTGCCAATACACCCCCCGGTGAGTTCAGCTACGATTCTGACACCGAGACCTATACGATAGGTGGCTTCGGTGAGGGTATTGAAGGTACAGCAGACAGCTTCCGGTTCGTGTATAAGCAGATGACCGGCGATGGCACCTTGACCGCTAGGCTTACGCAGATCACACGTTTCTCGGATGACACCCACTCCGGGATCATGTTCCGGGAGACCCTGGACTCCGGATCGGTCATGGTAATGCACACCATGCGCGCGGCCGGTCAAGTATTCGTCAGGTCGCGGGTCACGGAAGGGGAGGCGGTCCAGGACGGGCCCCAGGTGCCGCAGTTCCCGGCGACCCTGGTGATTCCGCACTGGATGCGTCTGAAGCGTGAAGGCGATGTGTTCACGGCCGAACACTCCAGCGACGGCCAGACCTGGGAGACGGTGGGCGACCCTGTGATAGTGCCCATGGCCCAGGCCGTGTACATAGGCATGGCCGTGGCGGCAGATCAGCCCGAAGAGAGCTTGTTGGTTAATACTTCAGTGTTCAAGCATGTTTCTATCGACGGCACTGTTGACCAGCCAGGGCCGCTTGATATGGTCTTGGACATCGGGATGCCGGTCAACTCATCGGAGGAAACGTACTTGATTATAGAAGACAATGCAGGCAATTTCGCCGTCGTCACCAATCCTGAAGGAAATATTGCGACTAGGGCCTCGAACTGGACATCATGGCAAGTTATGCTGAGTGATGTGGCCGATCAGAGCGTGGACCTGACTCAGATCCAAAGTCTAAAGATCGGTGTAGGCAACAAGTTAGCCCCAGGTGCTGGTGGTACAGGCAAAATATTCATCGATGATATTCGACTGTATCCGAGCCCATTGGTGCACCACTGGAAGCTTGATGAGGATACTACTACAGGAGTCACGATTGCAGTTGATTCCATCGGTGGTAAGGACGGTACCATCAACGGCGCAACAATGACAGAAGGAAAGATTGCAAATGCATTTTATTTTGATGGCAATGCTGAGATTGAGATAGCCAATTTTACGACAGCAGATTTGAAGAGTATGACAATTACATTCTGGATGAATCCAGACGTGGGCTTCACAACGACAGGCGAATATAAGCGCATCTTCTCATCTGGCGATAATTGGGAAGCTATAATGCAGCCGAATTCTGGCCTTCTGGGTAACAACTTTTATCAGGGTGGTGGAACCTATCCGCAAAGCACTTTTCCCCCTCCTGAAGGCGAATGGACACACGTCGCTATGACATCAGTTCTTGGGACAGCGGAGAACCCGGGCACCATGGAGATTTACATCAATGGAGAATTCAACATTGCAGCTGAGAATGCGGATGACGACTGGACTGGTGGTACGGTCCTCATAGGTTGGCGACCTGGCGTCGGCGCCGCTCAGCATTATAAAGGTCTCTTGGACGATATCCGAATTTACAATGATGTTTTGTCACAGGCTGAGATAGAGTTGGTTATGAATGGAAGGTAGCCTTAAGATAGGCGAAATAGTACGCTAATTTGTATATTACTGAGCCGTAAGACTCCCTAACAAACGTGGTTAAATGGGCCCACACCTGAGTTTCTGGTCGTGGGCCCTTTGTTGTTGAAAAAGTTAGACATTCTTTCTAACCACCCAGATTAATCCGGTTGTGTCCCTAAAAAGATATGAAGCTCTTTGCATGGGGGACTCTATATAGTATACTAATCCAAAGTTGTACAAAAAGTTCCTTTTATCAGGTAGGAGTATCGCATGGTTAAGCATTTGAAAACGGTTATGTATACTGTTTGTTTAGCTTTGTGTGTGGGAGCGTTCAGTCAATCGGTCTCAGCAGGTCAAATCAGTGGAGAACTCAAGAAATGGCACAAGGTTACTTTGACATTCGACGGGCCAGAGACGAGTGAGATGGCTGATCCTAATCCGTTTCTGTACTATCGTCTGAATGTTACCTTCAAGCATCAAGTTAGCGGCAGGTCGTATCTTGTACCGGGCTATTATGCAGCAGATGGCGATGCCGCAGATACAAGCGCCGACAGTGGCCACAAATGGCGCGTCCATTTTTCACCCAATCAAGTGGGTACATGGAGGTACACCGTTTCATTTAGAAAGGGGCCGAATGTCGCCGTCAGTGAAGGAGAGAATGCCGGCGAAAGTGCAGGATTTATGGATGGGCAAAGCGGTTCTTTTTACATCGGGCCTACCGACAAGACGGGCAGGGATTTTCGTGGAAAGGGGTTACTTCAATATGTAGGCAAGCATCACCTACGTTTCGCCGAAACCGGAGAGTACTTCCTAAAATGTGGAGCCGACGCTCCGGAAAATTTCTTGGCTTATGCCTATTTCGATGGTGACTTCAAGACCGACGGCCACAAGGACGAGTTTATTAAGACTTGGACTCCTCATATAAAGGACTGGAAGTCAGGCGATCCCACCTGGCAAAACGGCAAAGGCAAGGGCATAATTGGCGCCATCAATTATCTGGCCTCGCAGGGCATGAATGTTTTTTCATTTCTCTCACTCAATGTAGAAGGCGACGACCGGAACGTCTTCCCGTATACTACTTATGATGAACGAGAACGTCTGGACTGCTCCCGGCTCGACCAGTGGGAAATTATCTTCGCCCACGGCACCTCAATCGGGATGTACCTGCACTTTAAAACGATGGAGACTGAAAACGAGCTGCTACTGGACAATGGCGACCTCGGCCCACATCGTAAGCTTTATTACCGCGAGCTGATCGCGCGGTTCAGCCACCACTTGGCACTAAACTGGAATCTCGGTGAGGAAATAAATGACGCGACGACAGAACAGAAAGTGGCCTGGGCTGACTACTTCTGGACACACGATCCTTATCAACATCACATCGTCATCCACAACGCAGGCGACCCCCACTACGACATGCTGGGCGAGGCATCGAAGCTAACAGGCTTTTCCCTCCAGACAAGCAAGCCCGATTTCAGCCAGGTCCATCGTCGAACGCGCGACTACATTGATCGCTCTGTGGCAGCTGGCAAGCCCTGGGTCGTCGCCTGCGATGAGCCAGGCGATGCAACTCATGGGCTTATTACCGACAACGAAGATCCAACACGTGACAACGCTCGCAAGAATGCATTGTGGGGTAACATCATGGCTGGTGGAGCGGGTGTTGAATGGTACTTTGGCTACCAACACCCCCATAGCGATCTAACGTGCCAGGACTATCGCACGCGAGAGAAGGTCTGGACACAGTGCCGTTATGCACTGGAATTGTTTAAGAAACATGAAATCCCGTTCTGGGACATGAAGTGCGAAGATGAGATGACAGAGGACCCGGACGACTACGTGCTTTGCAAACACGGCGAAGTCTACCTGGTCTATCTAAAACATGGTGGAAAGGTCGAAATCAACGCACAGACTGGCAAGTTCACCTATGGCTGGTTCAATCCGCGCACGGGTGATGGTCTCAATGGTCTGCTCCAGACCGGCTCGGTTAGTGCCGACAGAAAGTCTGAAGTCACTGCTCCCGATGAGAATGATTGGCTGCTTGTGATAAAGGGCACCGGCAAGCTGGGACTCGCCTCCGAGCAGGTTCCTCTTCCTGAAGTGGTCCCAACGGCTAAAGGTGCGATCATTCTCAAGGCCGTCAGAGATTTCCAAATTGTCACTTTCGGTGGATTTGTGCCTGCTTACAAGAACGGTGGTCTCGATGCTTTGGCTATCAATCCGGGAGAATAAAAAGATAAGTTCACTGCCGCCGAGAGTGAGTTCATCGGCGAGACCGGCGTCTATGATATCAGGCTAACCACTATGGTCGAGACCGATGGCGAGTCCACCTGTAAACTTCTGATCGGCGGTAAGCGCGTAGTACAATTCACCAATCCCAAGACATCCGTCGATTAGCATCATAACGATGCCTTTGACCATAAAGAGTGAAGGTCTGTTTTACCTTGTATCTTACAAAATAACTCCTATAATCCAGCATAAATATGGTCAACAAGGACACATATAAAATTGCAGTAATTCCCGGTGACGGTATCGGGCCGGAGATAGTGCCCGCCGGTATTAAGGTTCTTAACGTTGCGGCTGAAGGAATGGATTTTCAACTTGAATACGAAGAATTTCCTTATGGGGCCGCTCACTACCAGCAGACAGGGACATTCATGCCAGAAAATGCCCTGGGAATCCTACAGGGGTTTGATGCAATCTACTTTGGGGCGGTCGGGCTACCGGACGTGGATGACACGCTTCCTGCCAGGCTGTTCACGTTCAAGATTCGTACGAGCTTTGACCAGTATGTCAACTACCGTCCGGCAAGGCTCTTGCCTGGAATTGAAGGGCCCCTACGCAAGAAAACATCGAAAGATATCGACTTTGTAGTAATCCGCGAAAACACCGAGGGAGAATTTGTTCAATCTGGTGGTATCATCAGGCCTAAGTTCGCAGAAGGCATGGCAATGGACACGAGTATATTTACGCGCAAAGGCATTGAGCGAATCGCCCATTATTCATTTCATTTGGCACGGCGGCGCCGCAAGCACTTAACGAACGTAACGAAGTCTAATACGTTGATTCACAGCCTGGCCTACTGGGACCGGATTATCGAGCAAGTGAGAGCCTCCTATCCGGATGTGGAATACCAGAAGATGTATGTTGATAATGCGTCGGCGAATTTTGTGCTCCATCCGGAGAAGTTCGACGTTATTTTAACGACCAACTTTATCGGTGACATCCTGAGCGATCTCGGCGGTGCGATAATGGGAAGCCTCGGTCTGGGACCGAGCGGCAACATAAATCCGGAAAGAACGTACCCTTCGATGTTCGAGCCTATTCACGGTTCGGCACCGGATATCGCCGGGCAGGGGATTGCCAATCCGATTGGTGCTATCTGGTCAGCGAGCTTAATGCTTGAGCATTTAGGTCAGCAGAAAGCGGCCGAAAGTATTGTTCGAGCGATTGAGATGACGGTTGGTCATGGAGTGTTACCGGTTGATTTGGGTGGATCAGCAAAGACCTCGGAGATCGCCAATGCTATTGTGAGAAATCTTAAATCTGCCGCTAAAGACAATGCCTCGAGTAATTGACTTAACATTGCCTCTTGCCTCCGGTGCGAGGGGAATTCGCATAAAGCCGGCTCGTCGGCTCCAGACCGACGGCTGGAATGCGAGTACGCTTTGTCTTTATTCTCACTGTGGCACACATATCGATGCTCCGGTCCACTTTGGCGTGGGTACAGAAACGATTGACACCATTGCTGTAGAGGATTTAGTTGGGCCGGCCTGGGTAGCTGATGTACGTCCGGTTGGGCCCTGTGCTCTGATTGAGCCGCAGCATCTCGGAGCCATCACGAAGGGATTCAAGCCCGGTGAGAGCCTCTTAATCTGCACGGGCTGGAGCAATTATTATGGCCAAGAAAAATATCGGGAAGAGCTTCCGCGAATAGGTGCAGAACTCGCGCAATGGTGTGTTAAGAACAGGGTGCGGATGCTTGGCGTAGAGCCACCTTCGGTTGCGGATGTCAATGACGTCGAAGAGCTGACTACAATACATCGGATTCTCTTCGAAGGCGGGGTAATTGTAGTGGAAGGATTGGCTAACTTGACATCATTGTCAAAACCCAAAGTGACATTCATAGCCCTTCCGCTGAAGATTGCCGGCGGTGACGGCGCCCCGGCCCGTGCTATTGCTATTGAGGATGACAATTAGACACGTGATGACGTAGAAAAGAAGATGCCGATACAATTACAGGAAATCCTAAGTTCGCTGCCTCCGGTTTGGCCTGAAGACCTGCTGCCAATGATACAACGCAAAAACGCACAAAGTCCCACATCGATCGTTGTGCTGGATGATGATCCGACCGGGACCCAGACGGTGCACGATGTGCCGGTCCTAACGAATTGGAAGCTGAAGACGATCAGAGACGAATTTGCAGATAAAACACAACTGTTTTATCTGCTTACCAATTCGAGGAGTCTTTCGGAACCGGCAGCGGTCGATCTGGCTTCAGAAGTAGGGGCGAATATTTTGGAGGCCTCACGGCAAACCGGTAGGGCGTTTGAGATTATCAGCCGAAGCGATTCGACCTTGCGTGGTCATTTTCCAGCAGAGGTCGATGCCCTCGCTGACGTCCTTGAAATGCAACAGGCCGTGTGCATAATCATCCCTTTCTTTCAGGAGGGAGGCAGATATACCATTAACGATATACATTATGTCAGCCAGGGACAGCAGCTGATCCCCGCCGCTGATACTGCCTTTGCAAAAGACGTGGTTTTCGGTTACTCCAACTCAGACCTCAGACTATGGGTCGAGGAGAAAACGCAAGGTCGGATCTCGGCTACATCGGTCCGGTCATTGTCTCTTGAGGAGATTCGGAAAGATGGGCCTGGCCATATTGCCGAGAAGATGGCCGAATGCAAGCCGGGCAGTGTTTGCATCGTCAACGCTGCCGACTACCGTGATTTGGAAGTGGTGACTCTCAGCTTGCTACAGGCTCGGCAGGAAGGACAACGTTTTCTGTTTCGGACCGCCGCTTCCTTTGTCCGTGTCCGGGCAGGGCTGACGTCCCGGCCGTTATTGATCGCCGATGAAATGAACATTACAGACAATACAGGCGGCTTAGTAATCGTGGGTTCCCACGTCCCAAGGTCATCTCAGCAACTGGAGCACCTGCTGCAGTACGGTAATGTGCAAAGCATCGAACTCAACGTCAATAAAATCCTCTCGCTACAGGAACGCGATGGACAAATTAGAGCTGCTGTTGAGTTTATAGAGAATACATTGCTCCAGGGACAGGATGCTGTGGTATATACGAGCCGCAAGCTCACTACCGGAAAGGACAATGAGAGCTCATTGTCTATCGGCAGGCACATTTCACAGGGATTCGTAGAGATTATTGGCTCGATGGGCGTCCGACCTCGCTACATTCTGGCTAAAGGTGGAATCACTTCCAGTGACATTGCAACGCAGGCCTTGGGGATTGTGCGAGCGCACATACTCGGACAAATCCTGTTGGGTGTGCCGGTCTGGGAGAGCGGACCCGAAAGTAAATTCCCGGGCATGCCCTACATTGTCTTTCCCGGGAACGTCGGCTCAACCGATGCAATTTCGGAAGTTGTTCAAAGCCTCAGAGGACCAAAAAGCCGGTAGAGGATTGTGAGCGTTTTATGAAGACTTCACGGAATATTATGAGTCGTCAGCGTTTTGTTCTTATTACGATTCTCTTCTTCCACAGCGTCAACACCTACATGGATCGTGCGTGTATCGCCTCTGCTGCGGATTATATTGTCAAAGACCTCTCCATCTCAAAAGAAATGCTGGGTCTGATTCTTGGTATCTTTGCAGTGGGGTACGCTTTATTTCAGGTTCCCTCCGGATGGATTGCCGACCGTTTTGGCCCACGTAAAGCATTGACTATCGTGGTGTCGGTCTGGAGCATGTTTACGGCCCTTACGGGCGCAGCTCGAAACGCCATACAAATGTTAATCCTGAGGTTTTCATTCGGTGTGGGTGAAGCCGGAGCTTTTCCTGGCGCCACACAGGCCTTTTTCCGCTGGCTGCCTGTGAAGGAACGTGGAATAGCACACGGCATCAATTTCTCAGGAAGCCGTTTGGGCGCTGCTCTTTCACTCTTTTTAATGCCATGGCTGATAAGTGTGATTGGTTGGCGCTGGACATTTGTGGTTAACGGAATGATCGGCATTATCTGGGCCACCATTTGGCTTATCTGGTTCCGTGACAATCCTAAAGATAATCGCAAAATTAATCAGGCGGAATTAGACTACATCGAGACCGGACGCGTCAGCGACTTTACTACATCAATAAAGGCCTCCTTTGCCGAAGTTTTTACATCCCTGAATATGTCGCTGGCGATGCTGCAATACTTTGCCAGTAATGTGACTTTCTTTATTAGTTTAACATGGCTTCCTTCGTATATAAGAAGCCAGTGGCCTGATGACCCACATGCCATCTATTATTCGGCAGTTCCTCTTATTTTTGCTGCCTTTGCGAACTGGATTGCCGGTTCTATGGTGACCGGATTGTTTAAGAAGGGTTACCATGTGGGCTCGAGACGTGCCACAGCAATTGTGGGTTTTTCTCTGGGAATCGTAGGCCTGATTCTGGCGATACAAACCAAGAACCTGGATTTCCTGACCACAGACAAGGCTCAACTGTACTGGTTTGTCTTTTGCTTCGGTCTTGCAACATTTGGTGTAGATATGACGCTCAGCCCGAGCTGGGCCTTCTGTAATGACATCGGCGGCAGCAATTCCGGCGCTGTCTCAGGCTCAATGAATATGGTGGGCAACATCGGAGCGGCTCTGAGCGCTATTACATTCCCGCTCTTGTTGAACGAAGAGACAGGAAGTGCCAATGCCTTCTTTGTGCTGGCTGCTGGTCTTAATTTTGTAGCGATCGTGAGCTGGTTCTTCATGAACCCGAATCGCACTTCAGATAAGAAGCTTTCTCCGAAGGCTGTTCGAAATCGATTTATTGCCATGCTTACGGCTCTGGTCCTTTTGACTCTTGGGACTATCGGCTATAACATATATAAATCAACTCGCAAGAAACCGGCACCTGTGGTAGATACTAATAAGGTCGATGATGGCAATCCCATAACTATAGAAGAAGATGAATGATTAATGTAATTATAAATCATTATCATTGGAGAAATATGAATGATTACTTTCAAAGCCGTAGCGGTTGGGGCGGGATATTTCAGTCACTTTCAGTATGAGGCGTGGGAGCGGATTCCTGAGGTTACAGTGACTGCCTTTTGCAACCGCGATGCAGAACGGGCAAAGCTGATCAGGGAGAAGTACGACATCGAGCGCCACTATACGGATTACCATGAGATGTTGGAGAAGGAAAAGCCTGATTTCGTGGATATTATTACTCCACCGCCAACACATTTGGAGATGTGTAGAATCGCGGCGGATCTGGGTATTCATGTAATCTGCCAAAAACCGTTGGCTCCTACCTTCGATGAGGCAAAGGAGATTGTGGAATACAGCAGCCAGGCCGGGATTCGGTTTATGGTTCACGAGAACTGGCGTTTCCAGCCGTGGTACCGGGAAATCAAAAAGCTGCTCGATGCCGGTGCCGTGGGTGATAAGATTCACTCTATATATTTTCGTTCACGTATGGGCGATGGCTGGGGCGAAGATGCTTATCTGGACCGCCAACCTTATTTCCGGGATTATCCGCGGCTGCTGGTTTATGAAAATGGAGTGCACTTTATAGATACATATCGCTATCTCTGTGGCCAGATCAAAGAAGTTTATGCTGTACTGAAGAAACTTAATCCGGTCATCGCTGGTGAGGATTACGGGATCATCGTTTTCAACTTTGAGAGCGGGGCCACAGGCCTCTGGGATGCCAATCGATACAATGAATGCAACTATGAGAAACCCCGTTACACATTTGGCGAGCTCCTTCTTGATGCAAGTAAAGGTTCCATACGACTATATCTGGATGGTAGAATTACAATTCAGAAACTCGGCGAAAAGGAGCAATTGCACAATTATCGCCATGAAGATCGCGCATTTTCAGGAGATTGTTGTTATACAACCCAGCGACATTTTATTGATAGAATGCTCGATGGGAAGCCCTTCGAAACGAACGGACATGAATACTTAAAGACCTTAGCTGTTCAAGAAGCTGTATACGAGTCGGCATCTAAGAATATCACCGTGAGTGTCATTCAATAAACTACTCATTCAGAATACAAAACACAGTTCCTTGGATTCCTTAAACGAGGGGATCGTTGACTTCTCAAAGTATCTTCAAGATATGAACGAATGCGGGAATCGCGATCACGATGCTTCTGCATATTGAATATTCATTCCGAAGAGAGCAGAGCATGGCACGCCTCTACATTTCGGAGAATAATAGTCTTTCGGCCTTAAGCGGGTATTACAACCAATCACCAACGGGGATTTGATCCACCGCATGGCGCAAGACAGGATCAACATTTGTATATACCTTGTTTGTTAGATCAGGAGAGGAGTGCTCCAATAATTTTTGTATGACAGCAGTGGATACGCCTTTCTGAGCAAGGACAGAACCAAAGGTCTTGCGTAGATCATGAAATGTGAAATCATCCAAGCCGAGTTTCTTACGTATCTTCGTCCATCTATACCGGCTGAAATTATCATTAAATATCTTTTCTTGTTTAGCATCTAATCCACAAACATATTTCTTTAGCTCAGCCATGATCGGAACCGGCACAGGCCGTGAGCCCATACTCTTCCTGGTCTTTCGGCTCCTTGTAGTGACATAGCTGTTTTCAAAGTCAATATCCGAGACCCTCCATGTCTCAATATCCCGGAGTCTGAGTCCCGTGCCCAATGCCAACAGAATTCTCATCCACATTGTCTTATATGGTTTAGAAGTTGACAGCAATTTCTTTATCTGAGTGTTACTTAAGGATTTGACAGGCCTCTCATCTTCCTTCAATTCCTTTATTTCTATTTCACCATTGACGTATCTGTTTTTCCTGCACCAGTTAATAAACGCTCTCAGGTTTCTGATGTCTTTATTGACTGTTGAGCGTATTACTTCTTTACCTCTTTCGAGTATGTATTTGTCAATAGCATTTTGTGTGATTTGTTTTGAGCTGCATCTTCCAACCAGCCGTTCAAAGTGACGCAGCGTGAGGGCTACTTCATAAATTGAAGCCTCGACACAACCAGCGACTTTTTTACTGTGCACATACTCATCTCGAATCTGGTTCCAATCGACAGTCGCAGTTCCCGTAAATACGTCGGAGTTTAGTTGAGTGTATTTTATCTGGCGAAAATGTTCGGCCAGAGCTTTACTTGGTAAGGCCTTTGCTTTGCGTTTGCCGCTTTCATACCAACCGATCCACCAGCCTTTGACACCTTTTCTTTTGTATATCCAGACTTTTTTCATAACTCAATCTATCGTGATTTTAAGTATCTAAATCAAGTGAAAAAGTAGGCATGATTTCTTGCAAAATAGTGTCAAAATGGAGACATTCGATTGAACTCTTGAGATTTATTACGTATAAATCTATAGATTAGAAGGGTTTATGTTAATGACTAGCCTCTTTTGCGTCGGATACACCTTCCTGACATATGTCTCACCGGTAGTATGTGTTATGATGAGCGAAAAATATACTGTCAGGAAGGAGTCCTTTATGGGAGTACGAAACAAGAAACGAGAAACACTTAGGCGCCTGGATTCAAAGACCCTTGATGCCAGGTTTCTCAACGAGATTCAGAACGGGCTAAACTGTTCACCATTCGAAGCAGAGGCAGTTCTAGAGGTAGTCAAAGAAGTATACTTTCCTTTTCTCGATGAACAATCCGTAAAAGCACCACCGGGAAAAGTTACTCTGATTGCGGTCAGCGCCGATGAACCGGCAGGTAAACCGGTGGTTGATTGTGAAAAGCGAAGCGTATGTCTGACAATACATCGTGGATCTGAAGATGATCGGATTTTACAGGAGCGGGGAGCTGCTGGTTTTCGACAGGCTCGCATCCTCGACCTTTGCCAGGAAGCTTTGAGCCAGGGTGCTTTGCTAACCCGTGAAGACTTGGCCTACCGAGTGTTTTTCGTATGAGGCCCAGGAAGCGGCCGACTTTAAAAGCACCATCCAAATTGGACTGATAAGGGGTAATCTCTCAAGAAGCGAATCAGGAGCGTTAATGTCACCTGGAAATCAGGGTGTTTTTCAATTCCTGAAAGAGGTGACTTTCCGAAGAATTCTGGTATTTTGCAGCTCGTAAAAATGGGGCTGTTTTGGCGATATCTGTTCGCGGTTCGATGCGCTCTGGTTGGTGGGATTGGTCTAATAAGCGATGGGAGAGAATGGTTGGCTTGACTACACTACTCGCGCAGTTTTTCAACGACGATCCCATTTATTACATGGCACAGTCCGGAAGTTATTCCTGCTATCATGATGATTGGGCTGAATTTGAACACCAGCCAAAATCCGACCTCACCGACGACACTAAATCCAAGTAGCCACAGGAATCCATACAGTAGCCCACTTTCACCGATTTTTGAACCCTTAGCAAGAAAGAATATCAAAGAAAAGATAAATCCTCCAAGAACAGTAGTAGGAATCATAATTAACAAGTCTGCCCACCCAAAGCCAGCCGGCGGAACTAAGCTACCTTGAGTAAATTTTTAGACAATGGGTCACGGAACCGAAGTTTCAAATCGCTCTCTGGATTACTATTGAGTTCGTCAAAAACTTCGGCAATTGCCTGACGCAGAGAACTGCTATCACCAAAATCGAAATTTGCCAGACTTGCACCTTTGACATACTTCCAAATATGTTCGATATCATTTAGTTCAGGACAGTACGGTGGTAACCAAATTACCTGGAAACGACAAGACAGCTCATCAAAGAATTTCTGAACCACACAGGCAGTATGGTAGCTGGCATTATCAAGTACAACAATACAATGCCTGTCACGATACTCATGGGCTAATTGTGCGAGAAAACCAAGAAATTCTACCGCATTTTTGCCGTAACCAATTTGGTAAGAGACCTTATTCGTACGATAATTCAGTGCTCCGTATATGGGAATCTTTTGATTTTTGCCAGGTGCTGGTACTTCAACACACTGGCCTTTGGGCATCCACATCCGAACCAAATGCGGATATAAATGAATTTCACTCTCATCAAGGAATAAAAGTTCTATGTTGGAACTGGGTTCCATGGACTTTTTTTTACTTGTTCCAGGATGTCTTGAACCTCTGCAAAAGCGTCCTTGTCGCGTTTTTGGGCAAGTGTGTGTTTTGGGCGTTTGAAGACAAGTCCTTCTTCCTTCATAATTTGACGGACCCTCGATTCGCTCAACAAAATTTTCATCTCTCTGGCCATGTGTGCTCGTATACGCGTAAGGGTCCAAACCGTAAAAGGATAGCCCATCTTTCTCGGATTGGTCTTGATAGCTTCTACAAGTCGCGTTCGATAATCGACCGTGGCAATAACTGGTCTGCCGGAACGAGGTTTGTCGTAAATGCCTTGGCAACCTTTTGCCTCGAACAAATCGAACCAATTGTGAATACTTTGTCGGTTGCATCCAAGTATTTCCACAATCTGGGTAACCGTATAGCCCATAGCACTGAGCCGGATTGCTTGTGCTCGCTTGCGAACACGATGATTCGGCCCACGTCGAAACAATTGTTCTATCTCCTGACCTTCTATTTTGGTCAGGGTTCTGATAAATCTTTGTGGCCTCATGCCGATGTTCTCCTAATTCCGTTTAAAACCTCAGGAGTTTCATCGGCAAAACTGCGTCAATATCTAAAAACTTTTTACAGGTAGCTTAG
>JABAOH010007626.1_pt1 | contig 36363 bp, 28 predicted proteins | sample 7062181 | NCBI WGS metagenome assembly JABAOH01 (sample SAMN14538630, study PRJNA623070) | marine sediment metagenome | biome: marine biome [ENVO:00000428]; feature: marine pelagic biome [ENVO:01000023]; material: deep marine sediment [ENVO:00002113]; isolation source: pool of 5 deep marine... | reverse complement strand
TCCCCGAATACCCTCGCCATCAACCCTTCCATGGAAGAAAATATGTCTTCCATATCAACGAAGGACATCTCGACGTCTATCTGCGTGAACTCAGGCTGTCTGTCGGCCCTCAGATCCTCGTCTCTGAAGCATTTGACAATCTGGAAATACCTGTCGTAACCCGAGATCATCAGAATCTGCTTGAACAGCTGGGGGGACTGCGGGAGGGCGTAAAAGCAGCCGGGATTCACCCTGCTTGGCACCAGGTAATCCCTCGCCCCCTCGGGTGTGCTCTTTGTTAAAAAAGGTGTCTCCAGTTCGATAAAACCGTTGTCATAGAAATAGTTTCTCGCCGATCTGACGATCTCATGACGTTTTATGAAAATCGATTGCATCTCCGGTCTTCTCAGATCGAAATAGCGGTATTTCAACCGCACATTCTCCGCCACATCAACATCGTCCTCGAGAGAAAACGGTGCTGGGAGCGACTCGTTGAGTATGTGAAGCTCTTCCGAAAGGATTTCAATCTCCCCCGTGTTGATATTCGGATTGACGGTACCCTCCGGCCTCGGTGAAACGGAACCCGACACAGAGATAACGTATTCCCCCCTTATCCTATCGGCCTTTTCGTGTGTTTCAGCGTTTATCTGGGGATTGAAAACCACCTGGACCATCCCTTCCCTATCTCTCAGGTCAATAAATATGAGCCCGCCATGATCCCTTCTTCTCTTGACCCATCCGCACAAGGTTACCTTTCTTCCTATGTCTTTCGATGATAGTTTTCCACAGTAATCGGATCTTTTCATCTGCTTCCCGAAAGGTTCCACGTTTATGCCTCCTTGTCTCTACGTAACCCGGTCCAGTACGATCCTTGCGATCTCTTTGTGAGGAGCCTCCTCCTCTTCTCCTGTGACCATGTCCTTAAGGCGCACCATCCCCCGGTTCATCTCGGCCTCTCCTAAAATGAGGACGAGGCGAGCATTGATTCTATTTGCTTTTCGCATCTGGCTTTTCAGGGATTTCCCCTCATAGTCCATCTCACAGCAAATACCATTTTCCTCGAAATTCCTCTTCAGAAAAAACGCCTCGTCCCTGAAAACCGGCGTTGGGAGCGCGATGAACAGCTTCTGTTTATCATCCACGGGTGATATTCCCTCTTTCGTCTTGAGAAGCATAATCAATCTTTCCAGGCCGATTGCGAATCCCACACCCGGAACCTTTTCGCTTGACCCGATCATCTCAGCAAGACCGTCGAAGCGACCACCTGCCGCCACAGCATTTTGCGCCCCCAGAGAGCCTGACAGAAACTCAAATGTGGTCTTCTGATAGTAGTCGAGCCCCCTGACCATGCGGCTGTTTATGGAAAAGGCAACAGAGTTCACCGAAAGAATCCTCAGGACCTCGTCAAAATGGTCTCGGCAACTCTGGCAGAGAAAATCGACTGTTTTTGGCGCATCACGCGTCAGTTCAACGCATTTTGATGATTTGCAGTCGAGAACCCTCAAGGGGTTTCTCTCGTACCTCCTCTGACAATCGTCGCAGAGGTGAGAGAGAGCCTTCCTCGTAAAAGCGATCAATTCCGCGTTATATCGGGGGCGGCAGGCGGGACAGCCGAGCGAATTCACTTCAAGGGAGAGTTTCTGTAATTGCATTCCCTTGAAAAGATCATAAAGCGATATGAGAACCTCGGCATCAACGTATGGTTCCTCAGAGCCGAGAATCTCGGCTCCGGCTTGATGAAATTGACGGAGTCTCCCCTTTTGTGGTCTTTCATGCCTGAACATGGGCTCGAGATAGAACAATCGCACCGGAATATCCTTGAAAAGCCCCCTGTTTTCGAGATAGGCCCTCACTACCGGCGCCGTTCCTTCCGGTCTCATGGTAATCAGTTCCCCGCTCTTATCGGGAAAAGTGTACATTTCCTTTTCAACGATATCGCTCGTCTCCCCTATGCTCCTCACGAAAAGCTCCGTTTTTTCCAGCACGGGGGTCCGTATTTCGAGGTATCCCCTCGTTGAAAAGTGGGCACGTATTCTCTCCTCCAAGCCAACCCACACTGAACTTGCTGGAGGCAGAATATCCTTCATGCCCCGAACGGTATTGATCGTCAACTTCCCTCTCCTTTTCGTGAATTATCAGGAATCAGCAATGTAAACGACGTTTCTCGTTGTTTCCTTTCCCTTGTACATAGCCCTGTCGGCCATTTGAAGAAGCTGATCTTTATCCCTCGCATGCATTGGGTATGTCGCTATTCCAATTGAAACGGTGAGGTGTAAATCGAGCCCATCTTCCTGCATAAATATGTGACTTTCAACGGCTTTCCTCATCCTCTCTGCAGCAAGGAGAGACTGCTCCGGGCTTGTTTCGACCAGTATGACAACGAACTCATCCCCTCCGTATCTGACTACGGTGTCTGTTTCACGGACGCAGATATCCAGAATGCTCCCGAACTCACAGAGCACTCTTGATCCAACCAGATGCCCATAACTATCATTTACCCGTTTAAAGTAATCGATGTCCAGAAAGAGGATCGAAACGGGCATGCTGTATCTGTCTGATCTCTTCAGCTCCCTGTCGAGAACGACCTTCAAATAACGCGAATTATAGAGCTTGGTCAGATCATCGATGAATATAAGGCTCTGAACCTGCATGCTCTTTTCCGCGTTGAATAGCGAGTATCTGGCATGCTTCAGTATAAATTGTAATATCTGCCCCTCGAGCACCTCGGGGTAGGGACGAGCCTTGAGGAACAGTATTGCATACACGGAGTTCATGCCTTCCATGCCAATTTTCACCGTGAAAATCGACTTCACCCCATCGCCCAATCCCGGAAGTTTCCCATCCCCGAAAGCCTCCTCGACTGCCAAGATCTTCGGATCATCGCTACATTGAGCCACCAATGTGTCGCCGTAGCCAGCTAAGACGTTTGACATTAATGTCATGTCGGCGAAGCCCATCGCCGAGTGGAGCCTGAATCCCGATCCTCTTCCCTCCTGCGGCGAAATGAGCAACCCCGCTTTTGCCATCAAAAGCTCTTTGAGAAAGTCGACAATGGTCTGGCACAGGGAATCATAATCCTGGGTGGTAATTATCGGGAAACAGTAATTGAACATTTCATCAAGGGTCCAATCTCTCAGAATCCCATACCCGGCATAAAGGTATCGCTCCACTATCGTCTCAATTTTCCCCGGAAATTCGCTTTCTTTCACCATCTCGGCGATCTTCAAACTGTCGTACCTGCTCTGATCAAAACTCACTACATCGGGCAGGAGAAGAATGATGGGTGTCATAGGTGCCACAGATTGTACCTGGGAAATCCGATCCGGCGCGGGGAACCCGTTTTTAAACGAAGCCAGGAGAATGAGGGAACATGTCTCGTTCCTCAACAGTTCAATCAGGGATTCGAAGTCCTCCTTCACAATTATCTCGACTTCTTCTCCCGGCGGCTGCGGAATGAGATTGATCATCTCATCGGCGCTGGTGGAAACAAATATTATCCTGTTTTTGGACATTACCTGGTTGTAAGACTCCCATTATCCCCTTGAATTTAAGTTGAAAGTTTATCAGATTGGTTTTTTTTAAACAATCGTGTTTTTTCTCTCATGGAATACCCGTTTCCCTTTTAACCCTCCCCCGTTTTATCGGCATTTTTTTCCGTATTTAAAGAGAGACTGTAGATAAAAGTCAAAGCGATAAAGTAAAACAAGAGATTGGACACATCTGGGCAAACGACCCGGGCTGCAGACCCCGTATAACCGACGAGCCATCGAAGAGAGCGCAACAGCGCATCGGCCAGGCATATGAGTCCCGAGCCTGCAAACCAAATACCGGGGAATTTTATAAGGCAGAGAAAAGCCCAGCAAAGGGACAATCCGATGAGAGGAATAAAGAGGGGGACGAAGAAGAAATTGAATATGAAACTGAAAAGTGAAACGCGCTGGAAAAAATAAGCGGAAAGGGGAATCGCCGCCAGGTAGGCGGTGAAAGAAATGACAAGGTTCGCTTTCAGTTTGTTTCTCCCAATGTCTGGAATCCCTCGAAGAAGGAGAACGAGATAGGCGGTGATAACAAACGAAAAGACGAAGGATGCAGAGCATGCCTGGGCTGGCTCAGAGACGATGATAACGAAAAATGCAAAGGAAATCGGTGTGAAAACAGAACCGCCGTCATATTTCCGAACCGCGAGGGCAGAGAAGACCATCATCGAATATGCCCGCGTAACGGTAACGGGCATACCCGCCAGAAATGCGTACGCCAGTGAGGCAACTGCCCCGGCAACAAAAGAAGGGATATTCATATCGAACGTGAACCCCAGGTGGTTGAGCAGGAGAAACAATATTCGGAAAACGATCGCAAAAAACAAAAATGCCACACCAACGTGAAGGCCGGATATTGCGAGAAGGTGGGCGAGCCCGGAATCTATCAACAGTTTTCTGCATTCCGTGTTATACGGTCGCTCTCCTGTCAATATGGAAAGGAGAAATTCCCGCCCCATCTCGTAAACACGCCCCCCCGAAAGCCCTCCCTCTATTGTGGATATGAGCTTTCGCCGAATGCTTCTCTCTTTTTTTTCGCCGAAAAAAAGGATCTTCTCTCTTCCCGTGTTGATGTTGCAGGAATTGCCGCGCAACAGGTCGCGAGCCGCATACAACGACTTTATTCCTGTTTTCATGCTGCTTTGGGTTCTCCCGATACCGATTACCCTGTTTCCCTCCCTGCCCTCGTAAAACCGGGAATTTCCGTATGTATATGCAACAAATTTCTTGAGGGAGACCAACCCACCGCTCCCATATACGTTTTCGGCCCCCCCCTCTTCAATGACCAATCCAACAAGCGGCCCTGACTGCCTTACTGCTGTCACTTTTCCGAAGAACCTCACCGTCTCTTTTTCCCCTATAAAACTCCCTCCACCGAGATATTCTCCGAGCATCACTCCGCGAATCGATCCCGCAACGAAAAAGAAGGTCGAGAAAACAACCATGATTTTATCGTTATCTCTCACCGACGGGAGGAGGAGGATGAGAATTGCGGCGAGAGAGAAAGCCTCCTTTGTGAGGGGCAGCAGATACCCCAAAAAATAAGACACACCCAGTAGGATGAGAAAAAATGTCCGAAATGGCGGCATGCACTGAGAGAGAGCAAAGTGCATGCCAGAGTAGGGCAATGGTTGCGAGGAAAAGACGTGTCATCGCCCTCGCTTTTTACAATCTGTTTCGATGCCCTTCAGTTCCCGCTTTCGTTCATCGGAACATCCATCACCAAAACTCGAGACCGTTTGCCGCTTCTGTTTTTTTTAAATCTCAGGGAACCCTGAGCTCTGAACTATATCCTGTACGCTTCATGCCCCGAAAGCTCACGTTTGCCGGTCACCCTCTCCCGCTACTTTCTTCTCCGCATATGCATTCTTCAAAAAACCAAGGAAGTCTTCAGCCTTCGCAGGAGGTATGTTGATGAGAGAGGCGATCTCCCGGGGAGGCCTTTCCAGGAGATCCCTGACGGATCCGTATTCACTCAAGAGCTTTCTTACCCTTACCCGACCGATTCCCGGAAAACCATACAACAAGGACTCGAGCTTTCCCCTCTCGTCCCTTCGCCTGTGGTAGGAAACCGCGAACCTGTGTGCTTCATCGCGCATCCTCTTCATAAAGAGCAAGACGGGGTCGTCCGATCTCAGTTTGATCGGATTTTTTCTTCCCGGAATGTAAATCCTGTCATCACTCTCCCTGGTGTTCCCTCCCTTTTCCTTCGCGATGGAAACGACATCAATCCTTTCCGGTAATTCCCCTGTCACCTTTAACCCGGCGAAAAGATGACCCTTTCCCCCGTCGATGACGATCAGGTCCGGAAAACGGCCGAAATCCCCACCCCTTTTCATCCTCCTGTGGATAATCTCAGCCGTCATCAAATAGTCGTCCATCCCCCCGACACTTTTGACCTTGAACTTCCGGTAGTCTCCTTTTTGGGAAACGCCACGATCGAAAACAACCAGAGCACCTACTGCACTTTCTCCCCCGTGATGGGATACGTCATAACATTCAATCCTCACCGGCTTCTTCGTAAGACGGAGTTTCTCCACCATGCGATCCATTAGTTCCTCGTATTGCAGGCAGTTCCCGCTTTCTCTTCACGTCAAAATATTCCTTGGCATTTTCGGCGGCAAGCCTCAATAGTTCCTTCCGTTTCCCGCGCTGTGGTACTTTCAGGTGGACGCTGCTGTTTGACCCGTGGGAGATCAGTTGACTGACAAAGGCCTCTTCGGGTTTTTTGGGGATCACGATCTCCTCGGGAAGATAAGCTTCCGCACCGTAATACTGGGAGAGTATAGAGGCGAGAAGCTCCCCGTCCGAAACACCCCCTGTATCCAGAATGAAGCACCGAACGTCGATCACGCGAAAGTTTCTAAGAAACATTATGGCAATAGCTGCTCTGTCCCTTTCCCTGTAGAGACCGAACACATCTGAATCGGGGAGTGCAGCGTTCACAACGGATTGCGATACCGACAGCTCTTCAATGAGTTTAAGCTTATCCCTGATTTCGGCCGCAATTTCGAACTTCAGCTCCTTGGAGAACTTTTGCATCTTCTTTTTCAATTCATTCTGAACGCTCTTGTAATCACCCTTCAAAAACTTCAATGCTTTCTGGATATTTTCACTGTATTCCTCTTCCAATATGAGGCCGACGCAGGGAGCAGGACACCTTTTGATCTGATACTGCATGCAGGGATCTTTCCGATTTTTCAGGCAAGAATCTGAGCATGTCCTCATCGGGAATAACCTGATGGCAATATCCAGCAGGTACCGTATTTTCTTCGCCGATGAATACGGGCCGAGATATACCGCTCCATCCTTGAGGACTTTTCTCACCAGCCGAAACCGGGGAAACTGCTCTTTCAGGTCGATCCTCAGACAGAGATACTCCTTGTCATCTCTAAAGTAAACGTTATAGGGGGGACGGTGTTTTTTGATCAGGTTGTTTTCCAGAAGAAGCGCCTCTTTTTCGCTGGATGTAAGGAAGTATTCAAATTCCCGCGTCTCCCGCATCAGATACACAATCCTCTGCCGCGAATCAGTCTCGGGACGGAGATACGAGCGAAGCCGGGCTTTGAGATTTTTCGCCTTCCCCACATAGAGGATTCTCCCGTTTTTATCCTTAAAAAAATAAATCCCCGTTTTTGCAGGCACCACCGAGAAATCGAAACTGTTCATCGCGCCACCTTTTCTTTGTCAAGCCGGCCGAGTTCGTACTTTTCCAAGTCAGATATCTTGTCACGTATTTTGGCTGCCTCCTCGAACCTGAGTTCCTTCGCATGCTTGAGCATCTTCTTTCTCAACTCAGTTATCATCCTCTTGATTTCACCCGTGGATACCGCCGGAAGTTCTTCATCCTTGTCAATCGTGACGTAATCGGCATCACAGGTTGCAACGATGGGGTCATCTATAGATTTGATTATCGATTGCGGAACAATGCCGTGTCTGGTGTTGTGCTCGATCTGTTTTTTTCTCCTTCTTTCCGTCTCCCGCATGGCTCCACTCATCGAGCCCGTAATAGAGTCGGCATACATAATTACCGTTCCACCAGCGTTTCTCGACGCCCTGCCGAAAGTTTGAATAAGAGATCTGGTGGAGCGGAGAAATCCCTCCCTGCCCGCGTCGAGTATCGCCACGAGCGATACTTCGGGGATATCGAGGCCTTCTCTCAAAAGGTTGATTCCAACGAGGACGTCGAATTCCCCTTTCCTGAGCGATCGGATTATATTGAACCTTTCGATTGTGTCTATATCAGAGTGGAGGTACCGTGTAGCAACTCCCAAATCGTTGAAGTACTCCGTTATCTCCTCAGCCAGTCTTTTTGTCAACGTCGTCACGAGCACCCTCTCGTTTTTCTCAACCCGCAGGCGAATCTCCCCGAGCAAATCATCTATCTGTGTCTTTGCGGGTCTGACTTCCACAACAGGGTCTATGAGGCCGGTAGGTCTTATTATCTGCTCAACCGTTCTTCTGCGGGATATATCGAGTTCGTAATCCGCCGGAGTTGCAGAAACGAAAACAACCTGTCCTATCCTTTTCATGAACTCGTCGAACATTAGGGGCCTGTTATCGAGAGCTGACGGAAGTCTGAATCCGAAATCAACCAGCGTCTGTTTTCTCGACCGGTCCCCGTTGTACATGCCGCGGAGCTGGGGAATGGAGATGTGGCTTTCATCGATGAAGAGAACAAAATCGTCCGGGAAATAGTCTATCAGCGTAAAAGGCGGCTGCCCGGGAAATCTTCCATCCAGGTGCCTCGAGTAGTTTTCGATCCCGTTACAGTAGCCCATCTGTTCTATCATCTCTATGTCATACAGGGTTCGCTGGCGGAGCCTTTGACTCTCGAGCAGTTTATTCTGCTCTCCCAGCTCATTGAGCCTCTCCTCCAGCTCCTCCCTTATCGACTGAATCGCCCTTGTAAGAACGTGCTCGGGGGTTACGTAATGGCTTGCAGGAAATATGACCGTCTCCCTTACCGGGGACGTCTTCTTTCCGGTAAGGGGATCGAAATATGAAATGGAATCCACCGTATCTCCGAAAAACTCTACCCTCAACCCTCTTGCATCCTCATAGGCCGGAAATATTTCCAGAACATCGCCCCTTACCCGAAAGAGCCCGCGGTAGAAATCGTATTCGTTTCTTTCATATTGCATGTCAACGAGACGCCGAATTGCAGCATCCCTTCCGAATTCATCACCCTCCCTGATTCTCAACACAATGGAGTTGTAAAATTCCGGTGACCCAAGCCCGAAGATACAGGAAACGGAAGCGACAACGATAACATCGCGCCTCTCGATGACTGAACGCGTTGCACTGTGTCTCAGTTTATCGATCTGCTCGTTAATGGACGAGTCCTTCTCGATGTAAAGATCTGTCTGGGGTATGTATGCCTCAGGTTGATAATAGTCGTAATAGCTCACGAAGTATTCAACGGCATTTTCCGGAAAGAGCTTCTTGAATTCCGTGTACAGCTGCGCAGCGAGCGTTTTATTGGGTGCCAGTATTATTGACGGCCGGTTTACGCTCGCTATGACACTGGCCATGGTGAATGTTTTTCCCGAGCCGGTTACGCCGAGGAGAACCTGGTAAGGTAATCGGCCGTTTAAACCTTCCACAAGTTGGCGACAGGCGTCAGGTTGATCTCCAGAGAGAGTGAAGGAGGATAAGAGGTTAAAGGTATCCATCACACATCATCATCGGCAAATTTCCAGAACGTGCCGAATCTCGTATCTTCTAATATCATACCCCATTCTGTGAGCTCATCTCTTATTCTATCCGACCTTTCATAGTTCCGCAGACCACGAGCTTCCTCCCGTTCGCGGATCCTATCCAGAACCGTGTCAATGGAAATTCCCTTCCTCTTCAATTTTTCCTCGATGCCGTATCTGAAGTAAGCGTCACTCGAATCGGAGAGAAGTCCGAGCGTCATGGTTAAACGTATGATCTTTCCGCCGAAAGAGACGAAGGCGGAGGCATTGTCTCTCTCGCTGGATATGTCTGATGGGAAGATTCGATTGAGCCTCCTGACTGCGTCAAATATATAACCCACAGCAGCAGCAGTATTGAAATCGTCATTCATCGCTTCCACAAACTTCTCTGACAGATTGAGCAGAGGGGCTCTTTCCGAGTCTTCAAGAAACTCCGCTGCCCTCATTTCGTCCACCCCGGCTATACCGGCTTGAACAAGCCGATTGTGCCGGTCGAAAAAATTGTACAACCTGTCAAGGCCCGCCTTCGCTTCTCTGATGCTCACGTCGGAAAAATCTATAGGGCTTCGGTAGTGGTTCGATGCAAAGAAAAACCGAATTACTTCGGGGTGGAAATCCTCAAGCACTTCCCTGATGGTGAAGTAGTTTCCAAGTGACTTGGACATCTTTTCTTTATCGATGTTCACGAAGCCGTTGTGTATCCAGTAGGTGACGAATGATTCTCCCGTCGCAGCCTCGGACTGAGCTATTTCATTTTCGTGATGGGGGAATATGAGGTCCTTCCCTCCTCCGTGGATGTCGAAGCTTTCCCCCAAATGTTTCATCGACATGGCCGAACACTCTATGTGCCAGCCTGGCCGCCCCGCTCCCCAGGGACTGTCCCAGGAAGGTTCCCCCGGTTTGCTCTTTTTCCAGAGAGCAAAGTCCAGAGGGTTCTTTTTTTTCTCATCCACTTCAACCCTTGCACCCGCAACAAGTTCCTGAACATTCTTGCCCGAGAGTTTCCCGTAGCCCGAGATCTTATCCACCGAGTAATAAACATCTCCGGAAACTTCGTAGGCGTAGCCTTTCTCGATCAAATCCTCCACCATGGACACAATCTCGGGGATATGCTCCGTCGCTCTCGGTTCATGTGTGGGATTCAAAATGCCAAGCCTGGTCATATCTTCCTTGAAAGCCTCGATATACCTTTCGCTTATGACGGTAAAATCGACCTTTTCTTCCTGAGCCCTGGTTATGATCTTGTCATCGATATCCGTAAAGTTCCTCACATAGGTGACCCGGTAGCCGAGAAAGGAAAGGTACCGAAAAATGAAATCGAAAACCATATTTGCTCTCGCATGCCCCAGGTGGCAGAGGTCATAAGCAGTTATCCCGCACACGTACATCCTTACCTCTCCCTCTTTCAGGGGAACGAACCCTTCCTTCCTGTTTCCCAGGGTGTTGAAGACTACAAGGCCCATATCACGTCCTCTCCCTTTGCTTTTCTACGAGGGCGACCGCAATTGATGAAATGCCCTCACCCGAGCCCTCGAACCCCATGCCTTCGGTCGTTTTTCCCTTCACCGAAACCACCATACGGTCTGTTTCCAAAACGCTCGATATGGACTCGACCATTTTATCACCGTATTCTGATATTTTGGGGCGCTGGCAAATGATTACACAATCAACATTTATGATCCGAAAACCCTTTTCATCGAGCATCTTTTTCACATCTGCGAGGATATCTGCGCTCGAGATACCTCTGATGGATTCGTCTTCGGAAGGAAAGTAAAGTCCTATATCTCCCAGGCCGGAAGCGCCAAGGAGAGCATCTGCAATTGCATGAAGCGCACAGTCCCCATCGGAGTGACCGAGCAGGCCATATTCCCACTCTATCTTGATGCCGCCCAGATGAAGATCTCTTCCCTTCACGAGCCGGTGGGCATCGTAACCCACACCAACCCTGAAATCTCCCGTGTAAGCCCCGAGTAGGGATTTGACATATATCAAATCGCTCGGTGTGGTGATCTTGACATTTCTCTCACTTCCCTTCACCAGGGAAATGCTGTGCCCCGACAGCGCTACCATCTGGGCTTCATCGGTGCATTCGACTCCCTCTTTTTCCGCTTTTCTGAAAGATTCAATCAGCAGGTCGGCCCGAAATGCCTGAGGGGTTTGTGCCCTGAAATAGTTATTTCTTTGAACTGATCTCTCGGAAGTTTTTCCGTCTTCCGAATATTTGATCGAATCGTACATAGGAAGAACAGGAATTGCCCCGCCCTTTTCTTTCGCCGCAATAATGAGATCTTCAATGAGCTCGACCTCGACCAGGGGCCTCACCGCGTCATGGACGACGATGACTTCCGGCTTCCCCTTTAATGCTTTCAGGCCAGACAGGACCGACATTTGCCGCGTTTTCGAACCGGGAACTACCGCCGAGACCTTTCTGTAGGAAAAAATCGTATCGAGGATAGAGTCGGGAAGTGAAGGTGGCACAACAACGATTATGGAGTCGACAGAGGGTGCCGAGGCAAAGGCGGCGAGGGAGTATTCTATGACCATCTTACCGGCCGCCTGCTGGAACTGTTTCGGCACATCGGCACCGAACCGCTCACCGCTTCCCCCCCCCGTTATGATGGCCACAGCACGCACGATAATCCACCTTAAAAAAAACGGGAGAGCAGCAATGCTTTCCCGAGTATACCCCTGCTATGAATGAATCGATAGAATTAAAAATTGATGTATTTGCTTATATCTTTTTCAACGAAATCTTCACTGACCTTTTTCGCAATCGATATCTCTTTGACGAGTAGGCTTCTCGCAGTGTCGAACATCCTCCTCTCCCCGAAGGAAAGCGCCTTATCGTTCTTCAGGAGGGACAGGTTCCTCAACACTTCCGCGATATCGTGCAGCGAGCCGCTTTTTAACTTTTCCATGTAGTGGCGATACCTTCTGTTCCAAGGCTGGTTATTGCTGTTTGCCTTTCTCCTCCTGAGAATCCGGTATATCTCCTCAACCTCTTTGGTGCTAATAACCTTTCTCAAACCAACATGCCGAACATTTTTTATCGGGATGAGAATAGTCGTCTCCGTGTCTAAAATCCGCAGGACGTAAAATTCTTCCCTTTTTCCCGAAAAAACCCGCTTCTCTATCTTTTTAATCGCACCGACCCCGTGACCCGGGTAAACAGCCATATCACCTTTTTTAAACTTCATCAAACACCCCCGCTATTTAAAAAAAAAAAACCCTTTTGTGATTATCAAAAGGGGAAAGTTGTGGTATGTTAATGAAATATCCGTAATTGCTATTTTCGATTCAGACCTGACTATTTTCAAAAACCTTTCAAAACTATATTTACTTCAACATTTCAATTATAATACGTAATTTTACAACAGTCAAGAATTGGAGACAGTATTATGTCAACAGTGACTTTTATCACATTACGATCGACTCCGGAAATAAACCTCTTACAAAAGCTCGAGAAGGCGATAGAAACAGAATGCAATGATAACTGGTTGGACAAAGGGGATATCGTGGCGGTAAAGACACACTTCGGAGAAAAAGGGAACCTATCTTTCGTGCGGCACCAGTTCGTCCGCCAGATAATCGATGTGATCAAAAAGATGGGGGGAAAGCCCTTTTTAACCGACACAAACACCCTCTATGTGGGCACCAGATCCAGCGCACCGGACCATATTATGACGGCGTTTTATAACGGGTTCGGCCCGGTCACAACGGGAGCGCCGATTATAATGGGGGACGGATTGAGGGGTGAAAGCAAGATGAGAGTCCACGTGGGTGGAGAATATGTGAAGGACGCAATCATCGGTGAAGAAATATTCAACGCCGATGCCATGTTCACCATCACGCACTTCAAGGGCCACGAGTTGACCGGTTTCGGCGGCGCAATTAAAAACCTTGGAATGGGATGTGCCGCACGAGAAGGAAAGCTTTTTCAGCACTCCACCGTCTCCCCGGAAGTGGACCCGGCCGGATGCGTAGCCTGTGGCCGATGCGTTGCGATCTGCCCGGGAGGAGCCATTTCCATCAGTCAGGCGTCGGCATCTATCGACGCAGAGCTCTGCATCGGCTGCGCCGACTGCATAGTAATTTGCCCGGAGAAAACGATTCATGTGGACTGGAACGAGGCGACCGAATCAGTTATGAATAAAATGGCCGAATACGCTCGTGGAGCAGTCAAAGGGAAAGAAGATAAGACCCTGTATATCAATTTCATTATCCAGGTAAGCCCGCTGTGCGACTGCTGCGGCTTCAACGATATCCCCATTGCACCGGACATCGGCATTTGCATATCAACAGACCCGGTTGCGGTGGATCAGGCATCCGTCGATCTCATCATTGAAAATATGGGAGGCCACGACCCATTCAAAAAGACCCACCCTCACATCGACTGGGAAATCCAGCTCGAACGGGGTGAAAAGATAGGGCTTGGAAGCAGACGCTACGAGCTGGTAAAGTTCGATTAACCAAATGGGCAATCTGCGGCCCGGATCTTCAAAATCAAAGAAAAAAAGTTAAACTTAAAAGCCCCCCTTTCGCAAAAAAAAGAGGGAGCGAAAACACTGTTTTCATACCACCGCTCGAGCAATCCACTCGCCGATGCACGTAGTTTCTCAAACGCAATAATTTAACTCCACGTTTCCTTGACAAAGGGACGATTTATGTATCCCGGAGTTCTCTGACAGATTCCCCCAAGATCTCGAGGAAAAGATCTATCTCTTCGTGAGTGTTGTAAAAATGGGGAGATACCCGGATACCCCCGCCCCTGGGGGAAGCAACGACTTTTTTTTCAAGAAGCTTTCGCCAGAGCGCTTGAGGTTCCGATCCCGGAATGACGACTGTGAAAATCCCTGACCGCTCCCTCTCCTCTTTGGGAGTGATTACCCGAAACTGGGGGTCGACCTTTTCAAAGAGGTGATCGATCAGTTCTTTGACTTTCTCATATATCCTCTTGACACTCGCTTCGCCTATTAGTTCAAGAGACTTGTTGAATACCGAGATCGAGAGGGTGTTGAAGGAGCCCGGCTCGAACCTCTTTGCGGTCTCGTCGAGGGTGAAGTCTATCAATTCGAAGTCAAATCTGTTCTTAACCGAATGCCATCCGTATTCGATGGGACGTATCCTATCCATCACCCGATGAGATAGATACAGGCAACCAATACCTTCTATTGAGAGCAACCACTTGTGGCCATCTGCAGCAAGAAAATCTATCTTGTATTCTTCCACATCCATCGGGATTACGCCGAGTGACTGAATCGCATCCACAAAGAAAAGAACGCCCCGCTTTCTGCAAAACTCTCCTATCCTCGCAAGATCGTGGCGGAAACCGTTGATAAACTCAACAGAACTGATCGATACGAGATCCGTATTTCTGTCAACGGCGTCGAATATTTTATCGGTGGGAACCCTTCCCTCCTGGGGAGCGACAGCACGAACCTCGACGCCCCTGTCCTTCAGTGCGAGCCAGGGATATAAATTCGACGGAAATTCATAAGCCGTCGTTACGATGTTTCTACCTTCCTTCCATGGAAACCCCCCTGCGATGAAGGAAATCCCCTCCGAGGTATTTTTTATGAATGCCACTTCTTCAGGAGAGCTCCCTATGAGATCTGCAAACAGCTCTCTCCCCCTGTCAGTAATATCTTTCCACCCTCTCGGGTTGTATGCCCCGTAGTTCAGATACTCCCTGATCTGATCAACACCGCCCGTTGCCGCACGCACCGGAATCGGTGAAACGCCTGCGTGATTGAGATAGATCACGTTCTTCGCTACAGGAAATTCCTTTTCCCTTATTTGCTCAAAATCCATACCGAACCCCTTCCGCCTATCCTCCTGAAAAAGAGGGAACGAGACGTGATCGTTTGGCTGATCCCTCGCAAGATTTGAAAGTTTAAGTGTAAAACAGTTCGGGGCAAAATCAAAACCGGAATCAAAAAGGGATGCATTGTCCCATACCGAGAACATCTCCCCGAGATGTTTTTGTATTATAATTGTTTAGATGTATACAGAAGAAAAAAACATCCTCAGGTACAGCAGGAATATCCTCATCGAGGAAATCGGTCCGGAAGGACAGGAAAAAATACACCAATCATCGGTCCTCGTTGTCGGAGCTGGTGGACTTGGTTCTGCTGCCCTCTTTTACCTGGTCGCTGCTGGTGTGGGAACTATCGGGGTCGTTGACTACGACAGGGTCGACTGGACGAACCTTCAGAGGCAGATACTTTATCAGGAAAAAGACGTGGGAAAGAAAAAAGTTGAAGTGGCCGCCATGAGGCTCAGAGCGCTCTTCGAAGACGCTAAAATAACGACGTATTCTGAGAAGCTCAGTACGGCCAACGTCTTTGAAATTTTCGATAGTTGGGAAGTAATTATCGATGGGACGGACTCATTTGAAAGTAAATTCCTCATCAATGACGCATGCGTCATCAGTAAAAAGCCGCTCGTCCACTGCGGAATATTGAGATTCGGAGGTCAGTTTTTCACAGTGATTCCCCATAAAACTGGGTGTCTTCGCTGCCTGCTCCCGGAAATACCCCAGAAAAGAGACGCTCCAACCTGCCAGGAAGCCGGAATACTGGGGTCAGTAGCAGGTCTCTTCGGCTCAATCCAGGCCACTGAGTTTTTGAAACTTGCATCCGGCGCGGGAGATCCCCTCACGGGAAAGGTTATGTACCTTGACTCATTAACCTGGAACGTTCGTGTCGTCACATTGGAAAAAAGTGACGATTGCCCCGTTTGCGGCAGCGATCCCACGATCACCAGACCCCTGTCCGCATTTCGATACGGTGAACGGTGCAGCAAAGAGGAAAAATGCCGGTGAAAGAGAGCGTAAAAGCAATAATCATGTTTTCGGGAGGACTCGATTCCACCCTCGCCGCCAAGATGATGCTCGAGCAGGGGATAGATCTCCTCGCTCTGCACCTCACGTCCCCTTTCTGCACCTGCGACAGGAGAAAATCCGGTTGCCGGCCGGCATCGGTTTTGATGGCAGAACAACTCGGTGTGAGAATGGTCACCGTAGCCAAAGGAAAGGACTATTTCAAGATAATAAAAAATCCCCGCTACGGTTACGGATCGGCGCTGAATCCCTGCATAGACTGCAGAATCTATGGGCTCGAGAAAGCGAAGGAAAAAATGGAAGAGGAGGGTGCAAAGTTCATCGTGACGGGAGAGGTTCTGGGGCAGCGGCCCATGTCACAGATGCGGAAAGTTTTACAGCTGATAGAAAGAAAAAGCGGTCTCCAAGGTGCGATACTGAGACCTCTTTCCGCCAAGCACTTCCCTTTAACCATCCCCGAAATGGAAGGATGGGTCGACAGAAGAAAACTCCTCGAAATCGTGGGAAGATCGAGAAAAGATCAGATGGAGCTGGCAAAGAAATATGATCTCAAGGACTATCCTTGTGCCGCAGGGGGATGCCTCCTCACCGACAAAATGTTTGCACCCAGATTGAAAGACCTCTTTAACCATTGCGCGGACCCCGAAACGTACGATTTCAACATCCTTAAAATCGGCAGGCACCTGAGGCTTTCTTCGGGAGAAAAGCTCATAATACCGAGAAGTGAGATGGAAAATAAGAGAATCGAATTCGTGGGAAAGGGAAAGATCATACTCATCTATCCCTCAGGATTTCCGGGGCCGGTCATTGGTGTGAAAGATACAAACTCCAGCATCCCCCGAAAAGAAATCGCGATGGCTTTTAAAAGATACGCGAAAAAGATTCGGGGTCCATACCCTGTATCGGTTCTCTATCCGGACGGGAAGAACGAGAATATCACCATAAGAACCGTGCGGGATTTTAATCCGAAAGAGCTGGAAGAATACATGATAAAGTAGGTTTTATGGAACGAGAGAGCTTCGATAAGATTGAACGACTCAAAGGCATTTTGAGGGACATGGGTTCCGTCGTCGTGGCTTTTAGCGGAGGGGTGGACAGCACATTTCTGCTCAAGGTCGCCAGCGACACGCTGGGGAAACACTCGGTTGCGGTGACCGCAACGTCATCCACGTATCCATCCTTTGAGCTCGAACAGGCAAAATCCCTCGCCGAAACGCTCGGCGTGAGACACCTGATTATAGAATCGGAAGAGCTCCACATCCCGGAATTTCGCGGCAACCCGCCAAACAGATGCTATTTCTGCAAAAAAGAACTCTTCGGCAAGTTAAAGGAGATAGCGGCTTCGATGAACATGCGGTTCGTCGTGGATGGAAATAACCGTGATGATCTCAGCGATTTCAGGCCGGGAAGAATCGCTGCAGAAGAGCTCGGAGTGCGAAGCCCCCTTGTTGAAGCAGGTCTGGGGAAAGAGGACATACGATTCTTATCCAGGGAATTGGGCCTTCCCACCTGGAACAAGGGATCTTTCGCCTGCCTTTCATCGAGGTTTCCCTACGGCAAAGAAATTACGGAGGAGGGACTCAAAAGAATCGAAAGGTGTGAAACATACCTGATCGAGAGAGGATTTAAGCAGTTCAGGGTGAGATTCCACGACGACGTCGCACGAATCGAAGTGGGACACGACGAGGTAGAGAGATTTCTCGACCCTGCACTCAGAAAAGAGGTTTCTCACCGCTTTAAAGAAGCAGGTTTTACCTTCGTTTCCCTTGATCTCGATGGTTACCGCACAGGAAGTATGAACGTGACCATAGTGGAGGATATCAGCCGTTACAAGGACGGGGGTTCAAAAGTCAAGAAACTCAGCGGTTCACAATAAATAAAATAATAAGCAAGGGACACGCAGATACACGCTGCTGGGAAAAGAAAGGTTAAATCTGTATCCCAATTTTTCCGGCAGGCGAAAAATCCCTCTTTGCTCTATAACAGCCCACGGCCTTATTGCATTTCCTTCACACCGCGATCCGGTATAGCTACCGCGAACCTCCCCCTAGGGAACGATGATGGAACCCCCTCTCCCGGAAATGGGTCACAACTTCAAAATGTTGGTTTTAAAGATGAGTTTCTCGTATTCATCTCCATCGTCAGGATAGGTAGCGTGACCAAACTTGATGTCAACTCTGATGTCCTTGCCCTCTTCTTTTATCCGTGCAATCTCTTCTTCAATGGACTTCTTTATCCGGGGAATGGCGCTTATTTTCCCATCCTCTGCCTCTGGTAATATGATACCGAATTTGTTTTCGCTTATTCTCGCTACAACGTCATATTCGCGCAATGTTCTCCTGATTTTTCTCGCAAGACGCCGTATGATCCGATCACCCTTCCACTTTACGTAAAATTCCTCAAAGCTGATGTGGGGAATGATTTCGCAAATCATCAAAACAAGTTTATTGCTGAACCTCTTCGCCCTGTTCAACTCAGTGAGCAGCCGGGTTTGAAAATATTTAAGATTGGGCAAGCCCGTAACATCATCGATGTTTTTCAGTTTTTCGTTTCTCTCAAAGATTATGGCATTTGAAACTGCCTTTTCAGCATAGCGAATAAATTTCTCAAAGTTTTTCAGGTCATCGTTTGAAAAGGGAACAGGATAGAATGTCTTTTGGGTAAACTTGTCGAAAATGGTTGCCGTTCCGATTATTTCTGTGCCTTCCTTCATCGGAAAGCAGATGAGCGTCTTTGCGTAACCATCGAATTCCTTGTGCTTTTCATCTTCGGCAAGGTCCCGAATGAGGAATGGATTTCCGCTTTTCAGTACTTCCACCACCACCGACCTGTCGAGCTGAAACAGCATTTTCTGCACGTCCTCGCCTTTCAAACCGTAAAATTCCCTTATAGTGTATTTCCCGCTCTCATCATCATATAATCTCAATACACAGCTTTCAGCCTCCATAATCAGCGAGGCAGATGTGGCTACAAGCTTCAAAAGCCTGTTGAGATCGAGTGTCGAAATGATATTGACACCGGCTTCATTGATAGCCGCAATTTTGGTCATCCGCTCCGATATCGTCTCCTCTTTTATCGCTATGGAAACGACATCAGCTAGCTGATTGATAGATTCCTCCGCAGCGACGATCTTCGCCGGGTCGAGACCGGCTTCGGAAATGCACTGAACCGATACGACGCCGAGCATTTCTCCCATGGTGTTCAGGGCAAAAGCGTGGTACTCAGCTTTTAAACGGCTATCGGCAGGTCGGTTCACCTCCCTCATGGAGACGACCCGTTTTTCAACAATGGAGAGGGCGTCGACCGTTCCCGATGCAGAATAACGCACCGCATCGATACCGCCCTGGTAACGGAGCGTAGTGCTTCTGAGAAAGAACTCATCTACTTCCTTGTCAAAGAGAAGAACGGAAACAACAGAGTTATCGAGAAACTTTGAGAGGCTTTCAGTGAACTCTTTTATCTTCGAATCAATACTGCTGGATGACCTGATAATCTCCTTCGATCTTACCTGAAAATCCTGTATCATCCTCAGCCTTTATCTACTGATATTTTTATCTTTACGATAACTTCATTCCCTTCTTTGTTGTAGAACACGGCTGGAATAACAGCATCTCCCCCGAGAGAGATATACGGATTCTCAAGTCTGATGAAAGTAAGCCCCTCTGATTCAACCGACAGGGCCACATCTTTCTTTTCTTCCATCGGTTTTTCCGTTACTTCGATTTCCTCTTCAATTTCTATCTCATCGAGCAAACCTGCAATATCCCCTTTACCCCAATCCGGATCATGCTTCTCTTCTATTTCAGAGTCTTCCGGAGATTCAACCGCTTCGGAGATGTTTGCTCCCGGACGCACATCGACGCTCTCCTCCTGCGTGCCATCCCCGGCAGAGAGTTCCCCAAAATTTATGCTCAAGTCAGCCTCCGACGGAAGTTCCTCAACATCATCGATATCCTCTATTTCCTCCAGTTCACTTACAAACCTCTCATCGATTTCCCGCCCTACTATCTCTCCGATCTCCTCCTCCTTGAGTGTTCCTATTTCGGACTCAAGGAGCAGCGTCTTTCTCAGATGGTTGAAGACCAACTTTGCAATCTCCATCAAAGTTTCCTTGACACCTTCCCCCGTGATCGCTATCGCGTTGAAGATTGGAACATTGTTTTTATTGAGCTCGCTGTTCATTTGCTCGGGAGACATGATATTTTTCAGATCCCGCTTGTTGTACTGAATGACGAAGGGCAGTTCCTCAAGTTTTTTGCCGTAGGACGCGAGATTTTCCTCAAGATTGCTGAGACTCTCCAAATCGCTGTCCAGCATGTTGACCTGAGAGTCGGCGACGAATACGACGCCGTCAACTCCCTGAAGGACGAGTTTTCTCGTCTGGTTGTAAAATACCTGGCCCGGCACAGTGTAGAGGTGAAAACGAACGGTAAAACCTTTTATTTTCCCCAGCTCAACGGGGAGGAAATCGAAAAAGAGAGTCCTGTCCGTTTCCGTTGGCAGGGATATTAGTTTCCCCCGTTGGTCTGACTGAAGCATCGAGTAGATCGATTCTATGTTCGTGGTTTTCCCCGAAAGACCGGGGCCGTAATAGACAATTTTTGCGCTTATTTCTCTTGCGGCATAATTGAAAAGTGCCATCGATACCTCATATAATCTTTTTTGTCCTCGTAACCTATCATGATATGACTATCCATCAATACTTTTACCACATAAGTTCATATTTTCATCAAAATCATTTTAAACATTCAGGAGAAAAAATCAAACACCCCTTCACGGCTACCTCATTTTTTGAGCAACGATCATCTTTGCCTGGGTTGAAACGGCCACGGAGACATTTCTGTTTTTGGATAGCGCTTTCAACTCACGGAGATCGAGCCGCGGGAGAAATTTGAAAACTGTACCCACCGGCGTCCTCGGGTTATTACACAATGCCGTGATTACCCTGCGATTTGTGTTCATCTTGTTGTTTCCCGCGATATATCTCAGAATTTCTTCGTTCACCGTCGGTGATTGAGCGAAGACGATCACCTCTTCCTCCGTGAGTATCGGGGAGGTTATAACAGCCCTTGCAACCATCTTGTTCCCGTCCTTGGCAAGAATCATTCTCACGTCCTTGTTTCCCCTGGTAGCGAGCTCCAGCTTTTTCGGAACGGAAAGACCCTTGATGTGGTTTTCCAGAATCTCCTTTGCCTTCGCCGACAGATCCTGGTCCACCAGAAGGCTTATCTTTTTCTTACCCCTATCATTGATCATTTTTCATTTGCAACTGCTTCCGCTTCCCTTTTCGTCTCCTCCATAACCTTCTCGGCCACCTGACCCGTCGCCTCCTCATAGTGAGAGAACTTCATGGTAAACAGCCCCCTTCCCGATGTAAGAGCTCTCAGGTCAGAAGAATACCTGAGAATTTCCGCCATGGGTACAAGCGCTTTCACCACCTGGTTCCTTCCGTGTGCTTCCACCCCGAGAACCCTGCCCCTTTTGCTGTTCAGATCACCGATAATATCCCCGATGCTATCCTCGGGACAGGTTACCTCGATTTCCAATATAGGTTCCAGGAGAACGGGATTGGCCTGTTCCATGCCTTTCTTGAACCCTATCGATGCTGCAATCTTAAAAGCCATTTCTGATGAATCCACAGGATGATACGAGCCGTCGTAGAGCGTTACTTTCAAGTCCACCACGGGGTAACCGGCAAATACGCCCTGATTCATGGCATCGACGATTCCTTTTTCAACGGCAGGAATATACTGTCTCGGGACGACCCCTCCTACAATTTTGTTGACGAATTCAAAACCACCACCCCGCCCCAGGGGTTCAATCTGCAACCAGGTATCTCCATACTGTCCCCTTCCCCCAGTTTGCTTCTTGTATCTCCCCTGCACCTGGACACTCTTTTTAATGGTCTCTTTGTAGGGGACCTTCGGTGTCCTGAGCAAAACCTCGACCCCGAACTGTCTTTTCAGCTTCTCCACGGCAACCTCAAGGTGTATTTCCCCCATACCCGAAAGTATAAATTGCCTCGTCTGCGGGTCCTGCCCGAATTTCAGCGTGGGATCTTCCTCCATAAGGCGCGACAATGATGAGCCGAGCTTATCCTCGTCACCCCTGCTGACCGGCTTTATTGCGAAGGATATGACTGGTTCTTCGAAAGTTAGCTCTTTAAAAACTATAGGACTTTTTTTGTCGCAGAGCGTGTCTCCCGTTACCGTCTCTTTAAATTTGGGAATTGCAATTATCTCCCCGGCACCTGCGCTTGTCAACTGCTTCTGTTTTTTTCCCTCCAATTTCAGAATCTGAGCGATGCGCTCTGAAGTATCTTTGCTGGAATTGTAGGGTCCCATGTCGGGTGTCAGGGTCCCCGAGTAAATCTTCATAATCGAGAGCTTGCCTGCGTATGGATCGACAAGGGTCTTGAATACCTGAGCTGAGAACGGTTCGTCCCTGGAAATTTTTCTCGCCTTCTCCTCACCGGACTTCGGGACTATCCCCTTTATCTCCTTGCGAAACAACGGGGACGGCAAAAGCTCGTTTATATAATCGAGAAGAGGATGAATCCCGATGAGATTTAATGCAGATCCACAAAATAGAGGAAAAATACTCATACTTTGGACTGCATTTCTGTAAGCCCCTGTCAGCTCCTCTTCTGTGATTTCAGAGTCGCTCAGATATTTCTCGAGCAACTCATCGTCGGTTTCCGCGATGGATTCGACAAACTTCTCTCGTAGTTCGCTTATCTTATCTGCCAGCTCAGCAGGAATGTCCTGTATTTCAAACTTGCGCGATCCACCTTGAGGATAGACGTAAGCCTTCATCCTGCAGATGTCCACGACACCCCGAAACCCCGATTCCTTTCCGATGGGATAGGTTACGGGCACCACGTTTGCGTTCAAAACCTCTTTGCTCTCTTCAATGACCTTTTCGAAATCCGCCCTCTCCCTGTCCATCTTGCTCACGAAACCGAGAGCAGGCACTTTCAACTCATTGGCGAATTTCCACATCTTCTCTGTTTGCACCTCGACACCTGATACAGCATTCACAACGAGAATCACCCCGTCTAAAACGCCCAGACAATTTCTCGAATCTGCCTCAAAATTGATATATCCGGGAGTATCGGCGATGGTCACATAGTGCGTTTCCCAGACATAGTGGTGAAATGAAGTGCTTATAGTAATTTTTCTCTTTATCTCCTCGGGGTCTATATCGAAGTTTGACGAACCGTCGTCGACCTTTCCCATCCTATCGGTAGCTCCGGCACAAAAAAGGAGGGCCTCAGCAAGTGTAGTCTTCCCCGCTCCACCATGGGCGATTACGCCTACATTCCGTATCCTGCTCATGTCGATATTTCTCATCTTCTGATTACGCCTCCTCTCTGTTATTCTTGTTTTTTACATATATAATTCTCAACCCGTCCAAAGTCAAATTTTCGTCGACCAGGTCGATTGAATCGGACTCGTGAGCTATTGACTTTGCAAATCCACCTGTAGCGATTACGATCAGGTCCTTTCTAAATTCTCTTTTGATTCTATCAACAATACCATCAACGAGACTGACATACCCGTAGAATATGCCTGCTTTTATCGACTCAACGGTATTTTTTCCCACGATAGAAATCGGCTTGCTTATATCGACTCTGGGAAGTTTCGACGTCTGCTTGAATAGCGCTTCGGCAGAAATATTTATCCCGGGGGCAATCACCCCTCCAATGTAATCCCCCTCGGAAGAAATGAGGTCGAATGTCGTTGCTGTTCCAAAATCTACCACGATACAAGCAGATCCGTACTTCGCGAAAGCACCGACGGCATTGGCTATCCTGTCGGCTCCTACCTCTCTCGGATTATCATACAATATCTTGATACCCGTCCTGATGCCCGGTTCGACGGTGAGGGGTTCCTTCCCGAAATACTTCCTCGCCAGCTCCTCGAAGGTGACGGTGAGGGGGGGAACAACTGAAGAGATAACGATACTGTCTATTCCACCGATATTTATCCCCGACCGAGAAAGCAGTTGTGAGATGAGAACCCCGTATTCATCCTCTGTTTTATCTCTGTCTGTTACAATGCGCCAGTGACCGGTCAGCTTTTCTTCGGTGAACACCCCCATGACGACATTCGTGTTTCCTATGTCCACTACCAGAAGACTCATTTCACCCATCCTGAACTTCCTTTATGTCGCCGGAAATGAGTTCGATTCTCCGCCCCTCCTCATCCTCGACGATGAGGTACCCCCTTTCCGGATGTATCCCTACTGCCCTTCCCCTGATTTCTCCTTCTCTTGCTCCTACGATAACGGTCTTGCCGGTCAGATATGAGTAGCGTTCCCATTCCCCCAGAAATGCTTCAAGGCCGCGCCTCTGAAAAACTTTCATGTTTTCAAAGATCTTCTCCACAATTGCAGCGGCAACCCCAGCTCTCATGATATCCTTTCCTGTGCATTCTTTCAAAGATATAACGGAATCCCGAATCTCTTCGGGGAAGTCATCCCTCGTGCTGTTTACGTTAACCCCTATCCCGATGACCACACTCCTCGTTTCATCGAAATCCGCGATCATCTCCGTTAATATCCCACATATCTTTTTCCCGGAAACATAGACATCGTTTGGCCATTTGACCTTGCAGGGTATCTCGTACCTGCTATTTATTGTAACGGCAACCGACAAACCGGCGATGAGCGTGATCGCCGGAGACAGAGCAGGCGAAACGTGTAATGGAAGAAGGAGGGACATAGAGATGTTTTTCCCCTTGGGAGAAAACCAGCTTCTCCCCATTCTCCCCCTGCCGGCACGCTGGGCGTCCGCAATTGCAACGGCAGTTTTGACTCCCTTCTCTTGCCTTCCCAGAAGGAACGTGTTCGTTGAATCTATCGATTCAAGTATGTGAATCTCTTCGAATGACCCGGTTTTGTCCAGGATTGTTCTGAGGTTTTCGTACTCGAAGTGAGAGGGAATCGACGCGAGCCGGTAGCCCTTTCCCGGTATACCTTCGACTTTCCACCCCTTTTTACGCAGATTTGCTATTCTCTTCCAGAGCGCCTGCCGGCTGACTCCTAAGGTTTTTGCCGCCTCTTCTCCGGAAAAGAATCTGCCTGGATCGTCAAGGAGCAGATCTATCAGGTTATCTTTCATTGCACGTGTGGAACTATAGCAGTGATCTTGCTGTGTAGGTGCCAAAAACCGATCTCATGACGTCACTGATTTCACCGACCGTCCCATAGGATTCGACCGCCTCGAGTATGGGGGTCATCAAATTGCTACCATCGCGGCAGGATTGCTCCAGATTACTCAGTGCGCGGGTAACCCTGGCGCCATCCCTTCGCTTTCTGAGCTCCCTGAGCTTTTTCCGCTGGACCTTTTCTATTTTGGGATCGACTTTGAGCAGGTTTTTCGGCTGTTCTTCCTCGGCAGTATACTCGTTCACTCCAACGACAATCGCATCTTTCCGCTCCACCGCCAACTGATACTGGTATGCCGCTTCCTGTATCTCCTTCTGCACAAATCCCGATTCGATTGCCTTGATCATGCCGCCCATCTTGTCGATCTTTTCAATATATTTTCTCGCTTCCTCCTCTATCCTGTCAGTCATCGACTCTATCGCATATGAACCGGCGAGGGGATCGACTGTATCTGCCACACCCGACTCATTGGCTAATATCTGCTGGGTCCTGAGTGCGATCCTCACGGCACCCTCCGTCGGAAGCGAAAGCGCTTCATCCATCGAATTCGTATGGAGCGACTGCGTTCCGCCGAGGACGGAAGCGAGGGCCTGCAGAGCGACACGAACGATGTTGTTTTCCGGCTGCTGGGCGGTGAGGGAAGAGCCTGCGGTCTGCGTATGAAATCTCAGCATCATCGATCGGGGATTTTTCGCGCCGAACCTCTTTTTCATAATTCTGGCCCACAACCTCCTGGCTGCCCTGAACTTGGCTACCTCCTCAAGGAAGTTATTATGGGCATTGAAGAAAAAGGAAAGTCTCGAGGAAAAAGAATCAACCTCGAGCCCTGCTTTGACGGCAGCCTCAACATATGCTATGCCGTCCGCCAGAGTAAACGCAACCTCCTGAACGGCTGTGGAACCCGCCTCCCGGATGTGGTATCCGCTTATGCTGATCGTATTCCACCGGGGAACATTATCGCTGCAGAACGCAAATATATCAGTGATTATTCGCATGGAGGGCTCCGGGGGGAAGATATATGTCCCCCGGGCGATATATTCCTTGAGGATGTCATTCTGTATCGTGCCGGAAATCTTGTCCATCGGAACGCCGTTCCTCTTACCCACGGCAATATACATCGCGAGTATGATGGAAGCGGTGGCATTGATGGTCATGGATGTAGAAACGACATCAAGGGGGATCTCGTTGAAAAGCGTTTCCATATCCTCCATCGAATCTATCGCGACACCGACCTTCCCGACTTCTCCTTTTGCCATCGAATGATCCGAGTCGTAGCCCATCTGCGTCGGCAAATCGAAGGCTACACTGAGACCCGTCTGTCCCTGGTCCAGGAGGTACCGATACCGCATGTTCGATTCTTCTGCAGTTCCAAACCCGGCATACTGCCGCATGGTCCAGAACCTCCCTCTGTACATTGTCGGTTGAATTCCCCTCGCAAACGGGTATTTTCCCGGGAAACCCAACTTTTCATCATAGGATTCATGATGAATGTGAAATGGCACATAAACCCGCTCAAAATCGTATCCAGAGGTGCTCTTGAAAAAATCCATCCTTTCATTTGCATTTTTCAACGACTCTGCAAGCGTCTCTTTCTCCCAGCGACGAAAACCCTCCATGATTTTTTTCATTGTCCTCTTGTCCATTCTCACCGCCTCCTTACTCGATGAGGAGCAGCTTATCCCCCCCATTAACAATCTCTCCCTCTTGCACGAACACCTCTTTCACCTTTCCCGGGGCTTTCGCTTTGAACTCGTTCTCCATTTTCATGGCTTCTATGATCACAAGCCCCTGATTTGCCGCAACCTCCTCACCCTCCATCACGAGGACCCGGACAACCTTACCGGGCATCGGGGCGTCGATGAACTGTTTCCCCCCCTCTGCCACATCCTTGGCTCTGCTCAAAGCTTTTTTCTGCTCATTCAAGACTTTCAGCGGATACCTGTCACCCCTGATGAGAACCTCGATGTCTTCGTCGGAGACGACGAGATCAGCTTCATATACCTTACTGTCAATTACGATCGACCAGGCATCCCGTTCCACTTTGTGGGCATCGACCTGTATCTCCCTGTCATCTATATGTATCTTGAACTGTGCTATACCCGCTTCCGTAACGCCAATTATAATTTCGTTATCACCCATGCTAACGTAGTAATTCATCCTCTCCTCCTGTCAGAACTTCCTTCCGAAACCGGGACGGAAAGAGCACTTCCAGAGTGAAACCTCTCCTCCACCCTTTCCCTCGGCCGATTGCAGCGCATCTCTCTTTTCGCTGAGATATTGCTCGATAGCCCCCACTACCATCGCCACCTCGGTGTTTTCTGGAATACGTTCCTCCTCTTCTTTGGAGAAAACCTTGTCAATATAGTTCGTATCGAAATCACCTTCGATGAAGTGTCTGTTATTCATTACCCGGATGTGAAACGGAACAGTTGTCTTGATTCCCGTGAGAATATATTCTGCAAGAGCCCTTCGCATTCTGCTGATCGCCTCTTCTCGATTTATCCCCCAGACAATCAATTTGGAAATCATGGGATCATATTGAATAGGAATCTCGAAGCCCTCGAATACGCCAGAATCATCCCTGACACCCGGGCCGCCCGGTATTCTCAGGGATTCAATAACACCCGGGCAGGGGAAGAAATTTCTATCGGGGTCCTCGGCATATATTCGACACTCTATGGCATGTCCTACCTGTTTCACCTCATTTTGCCTGATTTGGAGCTTTTCCCCTGCTGCAATCTTAATCTGTTCCTTGACGATATCGATGCCGGTAACCATCTCCGTTACGGGGTGTTCAACCTGAAGCCTCGTGTTCATCTCCAAAAAGTAGAAATTCCTGTCCTTGTCCATGAGAAACTCCACTGTTCCCGCACCTTCATACTGGACCGCTTTCGCCGCTTGGACTGCAACTTCGCCCATTTCGTTCCTGATCTTATCGTCGATAAAAACAGATGGGCTCTCTTCTATGACCTTCTGATGTCTCCTCTGTATCGAACATTCCCGCTCGAAGAGATGAATGGTGTTGCCGAATTGATCGGCCAAAACCTGAATCTCGATGTGGCGGGGCTTTTCTATGTATTTTTCGATATACATGGAATCATCACCGAATGACGACTTCGCCTCGGACCTCGCCATCCTGATGGCCGATCTCATCTCCGATTCGTCGCTTACCATTCTGAGACCCTTGCCGCCACCCCCGGCCGTCGCTTTCAGCATGACCGGATAACCCACCTGCTGCGCTATAGAAAATACTTTCTCTTCCGTCTCAATCGCCTCCTTCGTTCCGGGAACAACGGGGACTCCCGCCGCTGACACGGTCTGACGGGCAAGGGTTTTGCTTCCCATAATTCGCATTGCCTCGGCGGATGGGCCGATCAACTTGATATTCTCCCTTTGCAGTTCGGAGGCAAAATCGGGATTTTCCGCGAGAAAGCCGTAACCCGGATGGATCGCCTCGGCCTTGGACTTCTTCGCAACCTCAATAATCTTCTCCGTGTTCAGGTACGATGCGCTCGCCTGAGGTGGCCCGATCCGATATGCGTAATCGGCATATCGAACATGGAGAGCATGCCGGTCGATATCAGAATAGACGGCAACCGACTCAATACCCATCTCCCTGCATGCCCTGATAATCCTGACGGCAATCTCTCCTCTATTGGCTATGAGTATTTTCGAAAACATTGGCGCCCCCGGATTTTATAGTGGTATGTTTCCATGTTTTTTTGGTGGGTTCTGATCCCGTTTCGTCTTCAGCATATCAAAAGCCCTTATGAGCCTGGGCCGTGTATCTTCGGGCATTATCACTTCATCGATGTAACCGAGCTCGGCAGCTTTGTATGGATTAGCGAACTTTGTCCGGTATTCTTCCACGAGCTCATCTTTTTTCTTTACGGGGTCTTCAGCCTTGAGGAGTTCATGCCTGAAGACGATGCTGACTGCCCCTTCAGGCCCCATGACGGCTATTTCTCCCGTGGGATAGGCAAAGTTGATATCCCCCCGTATGTGTTTCGATGACATAACACAGTAAGCCCCACCATAAGCTTTTCTCGTAATCACGGTAACCTTCGGTACCGTTGCTTCCGCATAAGCATAGAGCAGTTTTGCACCATGCTTGATTATTCCGCCAAATTCCTGGGAGGTCCCGGGGAGAAAACCCGGAACATCTTCGAACGTCAAGAGTGGTATGTTGAAAGCATCGCAGAACCTGACGAAACGTGCCCCTTTTATCGATGCGTTGATATCGAGGCAACCGGCAAGCACCGAGGGCTGATTTGCAATGACACTGACCGCCTTTCCACCGAGCCTGGCAAAACCGATTACGATGTTCTTGGCAAAGTGCTCATGAACTTCGAAAAAATACCCATCGTCGACAACGAGCCTGATTATTTCTTTAATGTCGTAAGGCTTGTTCGGCTGGTCTGGTACGAGTTCGTTCAAAGCTTCTTCCCTTCTATCGGGTGGATCGTCACAGGGAACAATTGGGGGGTCTTCCATGTTGTTCTGGGGAATGAAGGAGAGCAGTTCCCTTATTAAAAAGAGACATTCCTTCTCGTCCTCTGCAGCAAAGTGGGCAACTCCGCTCACTTCGTTATGGGTCATGGCCCCTCCGAGCCTCTCCTTCGTAACCTCCTCGTGTGTAACGGTTTTGATGACATCGGGGCCGGTGACGAACATGTAGCTCGTGTCTTTGACCATCATGGTAAAATCGGTAATCGCGGGAGAATAAACAGCGCCGCCGGCACAGGGGCCCATAATGGCAGAAATCTGAGGAACGACCCCAGAATAGATCGTATTCCTGAGAAATATGTCCGCATAACCCGCAAGGCTCAATACGCCTTCCTGTATCCTCGCCCCTCCGGAATCGTTTAACCCTATGAAAGGAGCCCCCGTTTTGGCGGAAAGATCCATCACTTTACATACTTTCTGAGCATAGGTCTCGCTCAGAGAACCTCCGAAAACGGTAAAATCCTGGGCAAAGAGGAAAACGAGCCGATTGTTAACTGTTCCATATCCGGTGATAATTCCGTCACCGAAAAATTTCTTTTTTTCCATATCGAAATCGGAACATCTGTGGGTGACGAATCTGTCCAGTTCTATGAACGAGTTGGGATCGAGGAGAAGATTGATACGTTCTCTCGCCGTTAGTTTTCCCTGGGCATGCTGTTTCTCGATACGATCCTTCCCTCCTCCCTCCAGTGCAAGCTCGCTCACTTGCTTCAACTTTTCGAATTTTTCTTGAAGAGACATACCTTCCCCCATCGAAGATTTGATAGCGTTAGTTATCATTTAACGCGATATTGTGTCAAGATGTCCGTTGCACAATAACTAGATATCGAACAGCTCCCCAACGTGCATAACCCGTATCCTCGAGCGTGACCGAGCAACCGATTCGCTCAGGTGGTTGATGCACCCGGAGCAGGAGGTGGCAAGAATATCGGCGCCAGACTCCTCCGCAAGCTTAACCTTTGACAAACCCATGTTTATGGACTTCTGATACTTTACCAGATTAAAAGTCCCCCCGAAACCACAACATTTTTCAGCTCCCTTCATCTCCACAAACCGTTCCCCCAAAACCCCGGAAAGTAGGAATTCTGCCCTTTCGATTGCGCCGGGAATTGAGACGAGATGGCAGGGGCGGTGATAGGCAACGGTTTGGCCCTCGCTTGCGGGAGATGGTTTCAGGCTCCGAACTGCCTGATCCACCAGGTAGGATTCGTAATCCCTGCATCGATCTGCCAAGTCAAGAGATGGGCCGTGCAGCTCGGTTCCCGCGAAGAGGTCTGGATAGACCTTTTTCACCATGTAAAGGCAGGATCCACAGGGAAATACTATGGTCCCTTTTTGCACCTGCTGGAAGAGTTTTATGTTTTTTTCCCCCAATTCCATAGCTCCTTTCAAATCCCCTGCTCCGAGGGCGGGCAATCCACAACAGTTCTGCTCGGCAGGTGCACCAAACTTCTTTCCCCCACCGTCGCCCGTGATCGCTCCATGCGTCATCTCCAGAACGGTAGGGTATATGTAATTGAGCAGGCATCCCGTAAACATAAGATCCGCCTCCTGGCCTGCAAAATCATGGATCGATTTCCCCCGGAGGTCGAGGAAAGACTGACGGGGTATCTCCGGAAACATCCGCCCCTCTTTCTGTGTCAGTGTGGGAAACCGATAAAAAATACCGCTGCTCGAAGGGATCTTTTCGGTCAATATGCTCAACAGTCCCTTCCCCACGAGCGACGCCGCTTTTATCGACGAGGAAGACAATCCGAGAGACTTCACAAGGGCTTTTTTCCCAAAAAACATCTCCCCGTAGCTCGTATGGTTTGCTCTGGCATGGCTGAAAATCTGCACCGTCTTTACCTGATTTGGACACCTGCTTTCACACCTTCCACACAGAAGACAGTTATCGAGGAACTCTCGAATTGCTGCATCGGTTGCCGGCAATTCCCCGCCCAGGTCCCGTCTGATTACTTCGATTTTTCCGCGCGCGACAGCCGTTTCCATCTGGTCAACTTCAACGAGCGGGCACACGCTCCTGCAGGCGCCGCACTTTGAGCATTTTCGGATCTCTTCTTTAATCTTCTCTTCCCTCATCGATACACCGTCAATCAAGGAAATATCTTGTGGGGATTCAATATGTTGTTCGGATCAAACAGTCTCTTTATCTTTTTCATTATGTAAATTTGGTCTTCTGATAACTCGATATCGATATAGGGTTTCTTGGTTGTGCCCACACCATGCTCTCCGGAAATCGTTCCACCCATTCGCACCGTCTGCGTAAACACTTCCCTGACAATTTCTTCCCCAGCAGTTACCTGCCATGGAACGGCGTCATCTATCATAATGTTCACGTGGATGTTGCCATCCCCCGCGTGCCCAAAGGTCACAATCGGAATATGAAACCTTTCAGATAGCTCCTTGATTTTCCTCATCATCGCCGGGAGTTTCGTACGGGGAACGGTGATATCTTCGTTGATCTTTTTGGGGTTAATCTTCAAAAGCGAAGGAGAGATTGCCCTTCTTAACGACCAGAGTTTTTCCCTCCCTTCTTCCCCTGCGCTGTCGAGTACGATAACGTTCCCTTTCCTGAGCGTCTCTATCAGTTTTTTCATTCTCGCCGCCACCTCTTCGGGCGATCCATCCAGGTCGATCAAAAGGTAGCAGCCAACATGGTCATGAAGCTCCACGTCCCCGTATTCCCTCACGCACGCTACAGCAGAAGAATCCATGAGCTCAATGGCGGCCGGAACGATGCCACCGTGAATAACAGCGTTGACTGCCAACGATGCATCTTCTGTTGTTGCAAACCCGGCAAGGACGGTGGAAAAAGCTTCAGGCTGAGGGATCAATTTCAAGGTAGCCTCGGTAACAACCGAGAGCGTTCCCTCCGAACCCACAATGAGACCCGTCAGGTTGTAACCGACAACACCTTTGACCGTATCAACTCCAGTAACGAGGAGCTTGCCCGTCGGGAGCACGTTTCTGAGAGAGAGCACATAGTCTTTCGTGACACCGTATTTAAAACCCGAAGGTCCTCCCGCACACTCAGCGATGTTGCCACCGATGGTGCAAAATTCCTGGCTCGCAGGATCGGGGGGATAGTAGAGACCAGCATTTTTGACTTCCCTTTTTAACGCATCGAGGACAACGCCGGGCATCACTTTTACGTGCAGATTCTTTTCATCAATGTCAATGATCTGGTTCATCCTCTCGAAGGATAGGATAATCCCGCCGTTTACGGGAAGAGCACCGCCTGTGAAACCCGAGCCGGCTCCCCGGGGAACGATGGGTATGTTGCTCTCATCAGCCAACTTGAGAAGATCCAGAATCTCCCCCTCGTTTTCCGGAAACACTACCCCGTCGGGCAGAGCGGACAAGCCAGTCGCGTCGTAAGAATAACAGACCCGTTCGATCTCTTCGAAAAGGGCCCGGACGCCGAAGATATCCTTAATTTGCCTTTCAATCTGAGAACTTATCAATTACACACCTCTTTCCCGGCTATTATATCACGCTGCGCTCTCTGTCTTTTGAGGTTTGCCTATTGGGTCGCTACGAATTCCAAAATCGCTCCGTTCACCATACCGGGAGCTTCGAGCACGGGGCTGTGACCTGCGTTGTTGATTATTTTAAGCGTAGCATTTCTGATATTTTGGGCTAGATACTCGGCGTAATACAAGGGAGTTAACACATCCTCGGTTCCTGCAATGATAAGGGCAGGCGCATCGATCTCACCCAGTCTCTCCCTGATGTCAAATTCATCGCAGCACCTAAAGTCGTTCAGGAAAACCGAAGGCGTGGTCATCATCAGCTGTTCCGAAATCTCCTCTTTAAGCTCAACCGGTGCGTTTTTCGCCACTACCATGCCAGACAACCACCGGCAGAAATTCCCGAAGTCATCCTTCAACCCCGCAAATATTTTCGGGTGTACTTTTAACTTGGCGCCGGTACTGATGAGCACGATTCCCCTTAATCCCGGGGGTTTATGGAGAGCCAAATGCTGCGCGATCGCACCCCCCATGGAGTGCCCTATGATGATGAAGTCCGAAACGCCGATCGCTGTCAAAAAGCTCCTCACCCATTGAGAATATTCACCGATACTCTTCGGCGAGGCACCGCCCGACGCTCCGTGTCCCGGCAGATCGGGGATAAGCATCCTCATTTTCCCTTTTAGTCCAGCAAAGACGGGGGTGAAAGAGAAGGAGCTACCACCGGAGCCATGAACAAAGATCACAGCTTTACCCTCCCTTTCGCCCGAATCGTGGTAACCGACCGTGTTGCCGCCAACCGATACCGTTCTCATCGCTCCATTCTTCGATGTTTCGTCATAGTACTATATATTACCGTTTTCCCCCTCAGGGAAAAGCAAATAAGCCGATCGGCACCGATATGTTGCTATAATAGATTTCCGATATAAGGCCGAAACAGGTCTTGCGTAAACCGATAGCACCGGTTCTTTGCTGGATCCTCCTTTGCCTGTTGTCTTGAAAAAGTAATTCTGTTACTAATATCTCGGTTATCAAACAGGAGGTTGTAATGGAAATCGTCGGCAGAGAAATCATGTGGAATCTTCCTCCCATCACCGGGACGATAATGTATGTGCTCTTCGGCATCGTTCTTCTCATAATGGGATTCGGCTTTTACCGGCGCTACAGAGTTTACAGATCGGGCAGAAACGAATTCGAAGACAGATTTGACGACCCTGAAAGAAGGCTCATGTTCGTCTTCAGGGAAGGCATCCTCCAGAAAAAAACCATTGCCTGGCCTTTCGGTGGAACGATGCACCTCATGATCTACTCGGGCTTCATCGCCCTCTTTATCGCCACGTGCCTCGTCGCCCTGCAGTATGACTTTGGCTTCCAGATTCTTCACGGATCATTTTTCGCTTTTTTTGAAATCTTTTCCGACACGTTCGGGCTCGTGCTCATCGCGGGGATCATCATCGCAGCATTCAGGCGCTACCTCCTTCATTTACCGGGTCTGACCAGGGACGGGGATGACCTGCTCCAGATCCTTCTCATACTCGTCATAGCCATAACGGGGTACCTGGTGGAAGGGCTTCGAATCGCAGCGACTTTGCCGGCAGCGGCAAAGTTCTCCTATGGTGGAAACGCCGTCGCATCGATGTTCAAAGGCGCAGGATACGAGCAGCTGCTTTCAGCCCACAGGATACTCTGGTGGGTTCACCTCATACTCGCCTTCGGGTGGATTGCCTCCCTTCCCTTTTCGAAAACCCTTCACATGATTGCCGCCCCATTAAACATGTTTTTCAAAACATCCAGGCCCAAGGGGGCCCTTCAGTCGATACCGAACATCGAGGACCAGGAAAAAATCGGAGCGCTGGTGGCAACGGATCTCTCCTGGAAATCCCTCCTGTCTTCCGATGCATGTACGAAGTGTGGACGGTGTCAGGATGTCTGCCCTGCTTACAGCACGGAAAAAAGCTTATCTCCGCGGGAAATCGTCTTGAAAACGAAAAGAAACATGACAGACGCACTCTACACATCACTTGTGCCAGCGAAAAACCCGATAGATAAGAAAACAGGGAAGCCTGTGTTTTCCGATCTCGTCGGATCGGAGAACACACGCGAAACCATAACGCCGCAGGAACTCTGGGAGTGCACAACCTGCAGGGCCTGCGTCCACGAATGCCCCGTATCGATTGAACACATCGACATGATTATGGACATGCGCCGGGGTCTCGTCTTTGAGAGCAAAATTCCCGAATCGGCCCGTTTTACCCTGAGCAAGTTAATGAATACGGGAAACCCCTGGGGCCTTCCGCAGGATGACAGGAGCGTGTGGATGAAGGGACTCGACATACCGGTGGCATCGGAAAAGAAGAAATTCGAATACCTCTATTGGGTAGGGTGCTTCGGAGCGTATGATGTGAGGAATCAGAAAGTAACACATGCGATCATCGATATCCTGAACAGATCGGGGATCGATTACGCGGTTCTGGGCCAGGAAGAGATGTGTTGCGGAGACCCTGCAAGGAGGCTCGGCGAAGAAGGTCTTTTTCAGTTCGGCATGGTTGAAACCAACAGGGAAGTTTTTAAAAAATACGAGGTAAAAAAAATAATCACCCAGTGCCCCCACTGTTTCAACACCTTTAAAAACGAATACGCCCAATTCGGCATTGAATTTGAGAAGGTAATCCATCACACCGAGTATATCGACGAACTCCTGAAAGAGGGTACGATCAAGCCCAAGAAAATCGTGAATACCCTTTTTGCCTTCCACGACTCCTGCTATCTCGGAAGGCACAATGATATTTATGATGAGCCGCGGAACGCGATAGCACGTGTTCCTGGGATCACCGTCAACGAGATGGAAAAAACCGGGGAAAAAGGATTTTGCTGCGGAGCAGGAGGAGGGGGAATGTGGTTTGAGGAGGAGGGGACCCGGATCAACATCAATCGCCTCGAACAGGCAATCGACACCGGTTCCAATGGAATCTGTACCTCATGCCCATACTGCCTGACCATGTTCGACGACGGGATAAAAGTCAAGGATATGGAAGAGAGTTTTGTCGCGCTGGATGTAGCAGAGATAGTATCCAGATCCCTCGATAAATAACGGCCAACGGAAAGAGGTTACGGCCAAGAAGGCACCTTCTCTCTCCCGTACCGGAACCGTTGTGTTA